>CAEZYY010000005.1_pt1 | contig 96916 bp, 92 predicted proteins | sample 7265861 | NCBI WGS metagenome assembly CAEZYY01 (sample SAMEA6813946, study PRJEB35770) | freshwater metagenome | biome: Freshwater; feature: Freshwater reservoir; material: water | place: Czech Republic | collected 2016-08-15 | depth 30m m | reverse complement strand
GCCGTTGTTCCCGCCGCCGCCGTTGTTCCCGCCGCCGCCGTTGTTCCCGCCGCCGCCGTTGTTCCCACCGCCGCCGTTGTTCCCACCACGTCCGCCGCCGGTATTGCCGCCGCCGTTGTTGTTGTTGCCGCCGCCGCCGTTGTTGCCACCGGTCCGAGGGCGGACGTTGGATGTTGCCTCGGCCTTACGGCGGGCGCGCTCCTCGCGGAGGTTTTGTTCATCGGCGAGAGCCCGCTTGAGGTCAGCGTTGGTCTGGTCCTGAAGCCTCTCGAGCTGTTTCTGCTTTGCCTCCGTGGCGACGCGGCGATTCTCGAGGGTCTGCACGAGCTTGGCCTTTGCATCCTTCTGCCGCTGCAGCTTTCGCTTCGCCGTGTTCAGTTCGTTGAGCGTCGCTTCCAGCTGGTCACTGGCCTGTTGGCCCGAGGTGAGGGCGATCGACGCGTATTGATCTCGGATGACTGTGTCGGTCAGCTGCGTGCTCCCGCCGAGCAGTTCGCCGAGCCCGCCGAGGTCGCCGCCGGACGCGAACATCCGAACGGCAAAGTCCCGCAGCGCCTCCCGCATACCGCCGAGGTTTGCCTCGAGTTCCTGCACACGGGCGGTGCTGGCGGTGAGCTCGACATCAAGCTCACCTGCCTGGGCGGCAGCCTCGTTGTAGCCCTCGGCCAACTTCTCGAATTCACGCTCGATGCGATCGATCTGATCCGCGATCCGAGCGGCCCTGGCGCGTACTTCTTTGGAGCTTTCGGCGACGGCGGGCACGGACCACACCCCGCCGAGCAGCACCGAGACAAGGAGGACCACGCCAATGGCCCGTCGGGCCCGAATCCGGGTCAAGGCTGCTCCGCGCATCTCCGAGAGGCTAGCAAGCGCGCAGGCTTACATTACGAATAGGTTGCGAAACGGGTCGCTAGGAGGTGCGTTAGCGGCGGGCTTTGACCCGAGCAGCGCGCTCGAGTCGTCGTGCGGTGCGCCCGGTCGGCTCGATATTCCGGCCGTCGAGGTCCCCGAGCTCGATGCCGTTCGTGAACTGCACGCGGTATCGCTGCCAGTTGAACCCATTCGCAAGGATCACCTTGCCTTCGGTGCCGACCGGCACGCCGGTGAGCTCAACGGTCGAACGGACCCTGTCTCCCATGCGAAGTTCCAGTTGGTTCGCGTGCGGCTTGGCGAGGGCATGCGGCTTCCAGATGGTCATACGTAGACCATCATGCCCTATCGGGACCGCCCACCTCCGAATCCACCGGTGGCCGTTACACTTCGCCGCCTGTGAAGAGCACACTGGAACCCCTCGAGGGAAACAAGATCAAGCTGTCCGTCGAGGTCGACGACGCCGAGTTCGCCAAGGACATCGACGCCGCGTTCCGCAAGTTGGCCCTCGAGGTGAGGCTTCCCGGGTTCCGTCCCGGTAAGGCCCCGCGCAAGATTCTCGAGGCGAGAATCGGCCTCGCCCCGGCCCGCGAGCAGGCACTTCGGGACGGTATTCCGCAATACCTCGCCAAGGCGGTCCGTGAGCACGAGGTTGACCTGATCGCCTCCCCGGACATTGAGATCACCGGCGGTGGGGAGGAAGGTCTCGTGACCTTCGATGCCACCTGTCAGGTGCGTCCGACGGTCTCGGTCCCCGGCTACGCCGGATTGCGTATCGAGCTTCCCAACCCTGAGCCCACCGATGCCGAGGTGCAGGAAGCCATCGACTCCGAGCGCCGTCGTCACGGCACGCTCACCGTGGTGGAGCGCTCGGCTGCCAAGGGTGACTACGTCACGATGGACCTCGAGGCACACCGCAATGGCGAGCCCGTACCGGGGTTGAACACCGAGGACTGGCTGTACGAGATCGGGCGCGGTTGGGTCGCCGAGGGCTTCGACGATCACCTCATCGGCACAACCGCTGGCGACTCCGTCAGCTTTACGGCTATGCCCTCGGGAACGGCCGAAGAGGCAGATTTCGGCGTGAAGGTCGGGAACGTGCAGGAACTCGTGCTGCCCGAGCCCACCGACGAGTGGGTCGCCGAGAACCTCCCCGAGCACGACTCGGTGGAGGCGTGGACGCAGAGCGTGCGCACCCGTCTGGGCGCCATGCGCCTGAACCAGGGTCGCCAGGCCCTGATCGAGCGGGCCACCACGGCACTCGCGGCACTCGTGGACGAGGCACCCCCCGAGGGAATGGTGGACCAAGAATTACAGGCCCGTGTAGAGAACTTCGTGAAGGATCTCCAGACCCGGGGAATCTCGGTCGAGCAGTGGATGTCCGCAACCGGTCAGGACACCAACACCCTCATCGAAACCTTCCGTGAGCAGGCGACGAAGGCCGTGATCGTGGACCTCGCACTTCGTGCCGTTGCCGAGGCCGAGCAGGTCGAGGTTGACGAGTCCGACATCGAATCCGAGTACGCCCGTATCGCGATGCGTGCCAGCATGAAGGCCAAGGACGTCCGCAAGGCATACGAGAAGAACGATGCCGTCTTCGACCTCGTTGCTCAGTTGCGCAAGTCGAAGGCACTCGACTGGCTGCTGCACCACATCGAGATCGTGGATGATGCCGGTACGCCGCTTGACCGTGAGCTTGTGCTGGGCCACACGCACGATCACGACGATGACGACGACCACGAACACGCCGAGGAGGCCTGACATGTCCAGCCCGCTGCTCGATCCCGTCCACAATTACATGGTTCCCAACGTCATCGAGCAGACCAGTCGCGGCGAGCGCGGCATGGACCTGTACAGCCGTCTGCTGAAGGAGAACATCATCTTCCTGCAGACGCCGATCGACGACACGATCGCCAGCCTCATCTGTGCGCAGTTGATCCACCTCGAGTCCGAGAACCCGGACAAGGACATCAGCCTGTACATCAACAGCCCCGGTGGGGACATCACCTCGCTCTTCGCGATCTACGACACGATGCAGTTCATCAAGAACGACATCGCCACGATCTGTCTGGGTCAGGCCGCCTCGGCAGCCGCGGTGCTCCTCGCTGCCGGCACCAAGGGCAAGCGTCTTGCCCTGCCCCATGCCAGAGTGCTGCTCCACCAGCCTTACGGCCAGGTCGGGTACGGGCAGGTCACGGATCTCGAACTCGCCGCCCGGGAGATCCTGCGGATGCGTGAACTCCTCGAGGAAGTCCTCTCGCTCCATACCGGCCAGCCGATTTCGCGGATCCACGGGGACACCGACCGTGATTTCGTGATGGAAGCGGGTGCCGCCCTCGAATATGGCATCATCGACACCGTGATCTCGACACGGCAGGCTGTGGACCGTACCGGTCCCATCCGCTGACGAGCCGTACTGAGGGGGAGCGTTGGCGAAGTTCGGCGATACGGGCGAGCTGCTGAAGTGTTCGTTCTGCGGGAAGTCGCAGAAGCAGGTCAAGAAGCTCATCGCCGGCCCCGGCGTGTACATCTGCGACGAGTGCATCGATCTCTGCAACGAGATCATCGAGGAAGAACTCACCGATACCGCGGAAACGCATTTCGAGGAACTCCCTACCCCGCGCGAGATCTCCAACTTCCTCGATGAGTACGTAGTCGGTCAGGTCGCCGCGAAGAAGATCCTCTCGGTGGCCGTCTACAACCACTACAAGCGGGTCCAGTTCCAGGCGAGCGGCACCGTCGGCCGTCGTGACGACGTGGAACTGCAGAAGTCCAACATCTTGTTGCTCGGCCCGACGGGCTGCGGCAAGACCCACCTCGCACAGACACTGGCCAGGCTGCTCAACGTGCCGTTCGCCGTTGCGGACGCCACGGCGCTCACCGAGGCCGGCTACGTGGGCGAGGATGTCGAGAATATTCTCCTGAAGCTCATCCAGTCCGCCGACTACGACGTCAAGAAGGCCGAGACCGGGATCATCTACATCGACGAGATCGACAAGATCGCCCGTAAGAGCGAGAACCCGTCGATCACCCGGGACGTTTCCGGTGAGGGTGTGCAGCAAGCCCTCCTCAAGATCCTCGAGGGAACGGTTGCCTCTGTCCCCCCGCAGGGCGGGCGCAAGCACCCGCACCAGGAATTCCTGCAGATCGACACCACCAACGTGCTGTTCATCTGCGGCGGGGCATTTGCCGGTCTCGAGCAGATCATCGAGCAGCGCATCGGGCGACGCGGCGTCGGGTTCAACGCATCCGTGGTGTCCAAGCTCGACAAGGATCCGGGCGAGATGTTTGCCCAGGTCCTCCCCGAGGACCTCCTCAAGTTCGGTCTGATCCCCGAGTTCGTCGGTCGCCTTCCCATGATAGGGGCGGTGCACTCCCTCGACCGTGAGTCGCTCGTGCGGATCCTCGTGGAGCCGAAGAACGCGTTGGTGAAGCAGTACCAGAAGTTCTTCGAGATGGAGGAGGTGGAGCTGGAGTTCACCGGCGACGCCCTGCAGTCCATCGCGGACCAGGCGCTTCGTCGTGGGACCGGTGCACGTGGCCTGAGGGCAATCCTCGAGGAGGTGCTGCTGAACACGATGTACGACCTGCCCGGTCGCACCGATGTCGGCCGCGTCATCATCGACGTGCCGTCGGTACTCGAGAAGGCGAACCCCACGCTCATCCCGCGCGAAGTCGTGTCCCGCACCGCGCGGCCGCGCCGCGCCGCGAGCTAATCCCTTGATGACCTACGCAGAAGCGCTCGCGTACCTCGACGCTCACGCCACGTACGAAAAGACCGGTCGCATCGAGGCCCCGTCGCTCGACGGGATCACCCGGCTGTGCGCGGTGATGGGTGACCCCCAGCACTGTGCCCCGGTGATCCACATAACGGGGACGAACGGCAAGGGATCCACCTCGCAAATGATCACCGGGCTCCTGATGGAGCAGGGACTCAAGGTGGGCACGTACACGAGCCCCCACCTCGAGCGGATCAATGAACGGCTGATGATCGACGGCGAGGCGATCTCGGACGAGGCATTCGCCGAACAGATTGCTGCGGTCGCCGATCTCGAGGTGCTCGCCGGCGTACGTCCCGGCTACTTCGAGGCATGCACTGCCGCTGCGTTCCGTCATTTCGCGGACGAAGCCGTCGACGTCATGGTCATCGAGGTAGGTCTGCTCGGCGCTTGGGACGCCACCAACGTCGTGGACGCGCGTGTTGCTGTCGTGACCAACATCGGCCTGGAACACACGGAGTTCGCGGGTCCGACGAAGACTCACGTCGCCGCCGAGAAGGCCGGCATCATCAAGCCCGGTTCGACCGTCGTGATCGGTGAACGGGATCCGGAACTCGTGGAGGTGTTCCTCGCCCGACCGCACGACGCAGCGTGGTGGAGGGGCGAACACTTCGATGTGGTCGACAACGAACTTGCGCTCGGCGGCCGTGTCGTCGAGATGCGCACGCCGAACGGCAGTTACTCGGACGTGTTCGTGCCGCTCCACGGCCGGCACCAGGCCGACAACGCGGTGTTGGCGCTGACAGCGGTCGAGGCCTTCTTCGGCGCTCCGATCGACGCCGGTGTGGTGAACGAGGGGTTTTCCCGGGTGCTCATGCCCGGCCGTTTCGAGGTAGTCGGGTACCAGCCGCTCGTCATCCTCGACGGTGCTCACAACCCGGCCGGAGCAGACGTGTGCGCCGACGTGTTCTTCACGGACTTCGACCCGGCGGGCCAGCGCGTGCTCGTGGTGGGGTGCCTGCGGGGCCGGGAACCAGTGGCGATGCTGGAAGCACTCCGGGCCGACGAGTTCGACATCGTGATCTGCTGTACGGCACCGTCCCCCCGGGGTCTGCCGGGCGAGGAGATCGCTGCAGCGGCCACGAAGATCGGTTGCAGCGGGGTGCTCGCGTTCGACAGCGTGGAACGGGCGTGTGACCGGGCCCTCGACGAGCGGACAGCCGACGATGCGGTGTTGGTCACTGGTTCGCTCTACGTGGTGGGTGCTGCCCGTCCACACTTCCGCAAGGTCATCCCCTAGGTCGTCCGGGAAACCGAATCCGGAACACCGGGACCTGCCGTAGCCTGTGGATTCCTATGTCAGATCGCACTCTCGTTCTCCTCAAGCCCGACGCTGTCGAGCGTGGCCTCGCCGGCCAGATCATCTCCCGCTTCGAGGCCAAGGGCCTGAAGGTTGTCGCCATGGACCTGCGCACGCTGGACGAGGCGACGCTTGCCCGGCACTACGAGGAGCACGTGGGCAAGGGTTTCTATGCGGAACTGGTGACCTTCATGTCACGTGGCCCGGTGGTGGCAATCGCGCTGGAGGGTCCGGACAACACTTGGGAGGTGGTCCGTTCCATGATGGGCGCCACCAACCCGCTGAAGGCGGCCCCCGGAACGATCCGTGGCGATCTCAGCGTGTTGTTCACCGAGAACCTCGTGCACGGCAGCGACAGCCTTGACTCCGCTACCCGAGAACTCGGCATTTTCTTCCCCAATCTGTAACAATCCCGGGACTCGGCTAGGCTGAGCAGTACTTTCCGCAGGCTCCTTGGGGTCTCTCGTCGCCGTTCGGCGTGCTGTCGAGCGGATCATCACGGACCAAGACCAGTAGGGACAACGGAAGGAGGGGCAGATGGCACGCAATAATCCGTTGGGACTCGGTCGGGATATCGCCATCGACCTCGGCACCGCGAACACCCTGATCTACGTGCGGGGTCTCGGCGTGGTGCTCAACGAGCCCTCCGTGGTCGCCATCGATGTCAACGACGGCCGTCCCGTCGCGGTCGGCATCGAGGCCAAGCGAATGATGGGGCGCACCCCCGGCCACATCCGAGCGGTTCGCCCGATGAAGGACGGCGTGATCGCCGACTTCGAGGTATGCGAAAAGATGCTCCGCTACTTCATCCAGAAGGTGCACCCCAGCCGTTGGAGCAAGCCCAGAATGGTGGTGTGCGTGCCGTCGGGCATCACTGGCGTCGAGCAGCGAGCAGTGCAGGACGCGGCGGAGTTCGCCGGTGCCCGCAAGCCGGTTTTCATCATCGAGGAGCCCATGGCCGCTGCGATCGGTGCGGACCTCCCGGTGCACGAGCCGAGCGGCAACATGATCGTCGATATCGGTGGGGGGACCACCGAGGTGGCCGTGATCTCGCTCGGGGGCATCGTCAGCAGCCTGTCCGTCCGGGTCGCGGGCGACGAACTGGACGAAGCAGTGGCGAACTTCATCCGTAAGGAGTTTTCCCTTGCCATCGGGGACCGTACCGCCGAGGAGATCAAGGTCCAGATGGGCTCGGCATGGCCGTTGGCAGAGGAGTTCGGCGCCGAGGTCCGAGGTCGTGACCTCATTACCGGCCTGCCCCGCTCGGTGGAACTGACCACGGAAATCATCCGCGCTGCCATCGCGGACCCGGTTGCTGCCATTGTTGATGCTGTGAAGACGACCTTGGACAGGACGCCGCCCGAACTCGCCGCTGACATCATGCACAGCGGGATCACGGTCACCGGGGGCGGAGCGCTCCTCATGGGTCTTGACCGCCGCCTCGCCAGCGAGACGGGCATGCCCATCAACATCGCGCGGGATCCGTTGTACTCGGTCGTGCTCGGTTCCGGCCGGGCCCTCGAGAACATCGACGCACTGCGCGGCGTGCTCGCCGTCGGCGGCGATGAGTGATCCCAGCAGGGCCACAGCGATGGACGGGCTCGCATGAATCGGTTCACGCGACGCAGGGTGATCGTGCTGCTCGTCCTGACGAGTGTGCTGCTGATCACGTTCAACAGCACCAGTACCGGCCTGATCGGTAACACCCGAACCGCCTTCGGGTATGTCTTTCGACCCTTCAAGGGTGCGACCAGGGTGGTCACCCGCCCGGTCCGGAACGCATGGCGCGGCGTCACGAACTACGGCGAGCTCGAGCGCGACAACCTCAACCTGCGCGATCAACTCGCGCGCCAGGTGGGCAATGCCGCAGCTGCGGAGGCGTTCGTGCAGGAGCACAACGAACTCCTGAAGCTCCAGCAGCTTCCGATCGGCCCGAGCATCTCCACCGTGATCGCCCAGGTGATCGGCACGACCCCACGCGGCGACCAGCAGACCGTCGAGATCAATCAGGGCACCCGCCGTGGCGTGCGCGTGGGCATGCCGGTGGTGAACGGCTCCGGTCTCGTCGGCAGGGTGACCGCGGTGTTCCCGGACGGCGCAATTGTGCGGCTCATCACCGATCCCCAGTTCGTCCTGTCGGTGCGTGTCACGTGCGCGTCCGCGATACCCGGCATCATCGGCCCCCCAACGACTACCACGTCGACAACGACGACGATCGCATCACCCGTCATTACCGACCCGGTAGCCGGGGCTACCGGGGCCGATGGCACACCGAGCCCCGGAACAACGTCCACAACGTCCACGGTGTACAACGCGTTTGCCCCTGGGTCGACCGTACCGATCGCAGGCTCCGGCGGAACGGCAACCCGGTGCGACCGTGAGACCGGCAGCATCCGCGGTCGCGGTCGAAGCGAACTCCCCCTCATCGGCCTGCTCAACGACGACGCGATCAGCCGAGCGATCCTCGTCGGCGACCAAGTCGTCACTGCGGGCGGCACCGACAGCCTGGCACCGCCCAACCTCCCGGTCGGACGCGTCGGACGCGTGGTCCTCCGGCGGGGTGACAGCCCGGTTGTCGAGGTCAAGTTGAACGCGGATCTGGCGCACCTGAACTTTGTCGAGGTGCTGCTGTACCTTCCGGTCTCGGAAGTCGGTGGTTGATCCGTGCTGTACATGCTCCGGCGTCCCTGGTTTCGGCTCGGGGCGGTAGCACTCGTGCTCCTCGCTATCCAGACCACGCTGTTCGCCGAGATGAAGCCGTTTGGTGAGACGGTTGACCTTATGGTCCTCGCCTCGGTTGCAACCGGGGTAGTCGGCGGTTCGCAGTTCGGCGCGCTCGCCGGGTTCATCTTTGGCATCGCGTTCGACCTGGTACTCGTGACGCCTTTCGGGATGTCCCCGCTCGTCTACGGACTGGTGGGCTTCCTCGCCGGGTACACGCAGAGCCTGACGTTCCAGCCCACCTGGTACCTGCACTCCGCTTTCGTCGCCGCCGGTAGCGCTGTGGCCGTGTTCGGGCTCGCGATCGTCCAACAGATCATCGGACCCCGCGCACCGCTCGGCTCCGAACTCGTACAGACTGCCATGGTGGTCGGTATCGCAAACGGGTTGATCGCACCGCTCGCACTGCCCGTGCAACGATGGTGTCTCGGCATCAAGCGCGTGATCGCATGAGGTCGTCCGCGTCTCGCCCCCAAGGAGGTGCCCGTGGCCGGTGATCGTCGCAACACCCGTTTGGCAGCGCTCGGCGTCGTGGCACTCCTGCTTTTTGGGGGCATCGGCATCCGGGTGTGGTTCCTGCAGGTCATCGATGCCTCCACACTGCGCCAGCGGGTGGAGTTCTCGGCCCGCCGAACGATCACGATCTTGCCCCGAAGGGGCCGGATATTCGACATCAAGGGGCGGATCCTCGCCGACAACTCGCGGGTGCTCTCGGTTACCGTCGATCGGTCCGTCATGCCGCCGGTGTGCTCGGACGCCGCGCCGAAGTCCCGCGAGCGTCGATACACGAAGTTCTGGAACCTGCTCTCTGGCCCCCTCAACGTGCCGCCCGACGACCTCGAGGCGCGCTTCTGCAGCAACCGGTACGTGCCGCAGGAACCGGTACCGCTGAAGGACGGGGTCACCGAGGACCAGGCGCTGTACCTCCTCGAACGGCGTGAGCAGTATCCGGGTATCGACGTCGTGGAAACGTGGCGGCGCCGGTACCCGTACGCGCCGATTGCCAGCCACGTGATCGGGTATATGGGTTCGATCCCGGCGGACAACAAGTCCACCAAGAAGGTCAACGAGACCGACGTCTACAAGGACAAGGGCTACCTCCTCTCGGAGCGGGTTGGGGTTGCCGGGGTCGAACGGACCTACGAGGACGTTCTGCACGGCACCGCCGGAAAGCGCGTGTACGAGGTGGATGCAAACGGCCGGGTGCTCCGCACGGTCGAGGAGGTACCGGCCGCCAACGGCCAGGACATTCAGCTGTCCATCGACATGTCGATCCAGCAGTACGCCGAGCAGACCCTCGAGACAGAGTTGCGCTTCAGGAAGACCGTGAATGCGGTGCAGAGCAAGAGCGAGCTCGAGAAGTACGGCCGGAAGAAGTACGTAGCCACTGCGGGATCGGTGGTGGTCCAGAACTATCTGACGGGCGCAGTCGTGGCGATGGCGTCGTACCCCACCTTCGACAACCGGTGGCTCGACGGAACTCTCCCGCCCGGTAAGTTCTCCCAACTGTTCCCCGCGAACGTCCCCCCGGATCAGGCGGCGCTGACCAACCGTGCGATCCAGGGTGGGTACAACGTCGGCTCGTCGTTTAAGCCCTTCACCGCGTACTCCGCTCTGCAGGCTGGTCTTCTCCCTGGCGGCGCGAACTTCAAGTACCTTGATGTGGGTACCTACAAGATCATCGCCTGCCAGCGCGACAAGTCCCGTGAGCTCAGCCAGAAGTGCAACTTCCGAAATGCGTGGAGCCCCTCGCTCGGGCGACCGACGCCGTACGGGCTGATCAGTGTTACTGAGGCGCTCACTGTCTCTTCGGACACGTTCTTCTACCAGATCGGCGATGCGTTCCTGGAGCTCACGGGTGGTCAACCGATCTTCCAGAACGAGTTGCGCCAGTTCGGTTTTGGCCAAAAGACCGGCATCGACCTGCCATTCGAACGCTCCGGCATCCTGCCTGACAAGCAGGTGATGGCTGCGCTCCGCAAGAAAAAAGTCATCCTTCCGGACGAGACCTTCACGTCGGGCCAGAGCATCCTGCTGGCGGTAGGGCAGGGGATCCTCGCGGTTTCGCCGATGCAGCTGGTGAATGCCTATTCGGCCTTCGCCAACGGGGGCAGTCGGATGCAGCCGAGCGTGCTGGCCGCGATTTTCGCGCCGGGAACACCGGACTCGGCGATCACCGGATATGTCGATCTCACGCAGGCCCAGGTGGTCTTCACGCGTGATCCGAAGGTGATCCAGACCCTCGACATGCGCCCGGAACTGCGCGATCCGATTGTTCAGGGGCTGCAGAACGTCGTGCGCAAGGTCGCGATCAACGGCCACATGTCCACGGGTGGTCGCGTCTTCCAGAAGTTCCCGATGAATCTTCTCCCGCTGGCCGGCAAGACCGGTACGGCCCAGGGTGGGGGTAACCGCTCGGAGAACGACTCCTCGGTGTTCGTCGCGTTCAGCACCGATCCAAACGTGCCGTATACCGTCGGCGCGTATCTCGAGCGGGCGGGGTACGGCGCCCAGGCATCGGCCCCGGTGGTGAAGTGCATGTTCTACGCCCTCGGCGGTTTTGCGAAGATGGACCCCGTTCGGCAGGCCGATCCACTCGACCTCACAGCGACCATCGCGGCGCCGCTGCGCCAGATGCCCAGTCAGGCATGCCTCGACAACTACTCGGTCATCGTGAGCCGGGCGGACCGAGGCTGACGTGGCGTTCGTCCAACGCCTGACGCAACGCACCCCGGGCTTTGCCGGCCTTCGCGTGTCGCCCGGCGACCCCCGTCGGAACATCGACTGGGTACTCATCGGCGGAATGCTCGGAATTATCGGCATTGGGCTGCCGATCATCTACTCGACCACGTACAAGTTCTTGCCGAGTCGCGCCAATCCCCTCGACCCGTTCCTGTACACACAGCGCCAGGTGATCTTCTTCATCATCGGTGCACTTGCGATGGCCTTCGTCATGGCGCTCGAGTATCAGTGGTGGAAGGAGCGGGCCCGCTTCCTGTACGGAGCGACGATCTTCGGCCTGCTGCTCGTTCTCGGTCTCGGGCGGACGACGGGCGGGGCGACCTCGGCGTTTGACCTCGGCCCGATCTCCATCCAGCCGTCCGAGTTCGGTAAGTTCTCGACGATGCTCTTCCTCGCCGTGTACCTCTCGGAGGACAGGTCGAGCAGTGTGTCCTACTCCAAGTTCGTCGGCGGCCTCATGCTCGTTGCGGCTCCGATGGGCCTCGTGGTGGTCGAGCCGGATCTCGGGTCCGCTTCCGTCTACGTAGCGCTCGCGATGGGTGTGATGCTCGTTGCCGGGGCCCGTGTGCGTCACATCCTGATGATCTCCGCAATGGCCGTGGTGACGGTGGTCGCTGCCGTCTTTTCCGGGCTCGTCAAGGGCTACCAGCTCAGTCGCCTGACCGGCTTCGTTAACCAGAGTTCCTCCGACAAGACCATCCAGGACCTCATCCAGCAGGTGAAGCAGGCCAAGCGGGCGTTCGGTAATGGCGGGCTGCTCGGCAAGGGCTGGCTCGACGGGCCACTGACGAACAACCGATCGATCCCGGTTCAGTGGGCGGACTTCCCGTCGACCGCACTCGCCGAGCAGTTCGGCATGGTCGGTGTTGCACTCCTGCTCGGACTCTACGCTCTGGTGCTGGTGAGGATCTGGCGGGTTGCGCACCTCTCCAAGGACATGCTCGGCACCTACATCTGTGCGGGCGTGTTCAGCATGCTGCTCTGGCACGTGTTTGAGAACATCGGGATGAGCCTCGGGATCATGCCGGTTACCGGCATCCCGCTGCCGCTCATCTCGTATGGCGGCTCGTCCGCCGTGTCGTTCATGATGATGTTCGGGCTCGTCGAGAACGTGCACATGAGGCGCTTCCGATGACCGCCAGCACCCCGGACAGCCGTCCGCACGGCCCCTGAACAGGCCCAACGCCATGCAGGGGGTCCCCCGAGTTGTCCCTGCCCGCCGCTAGCCTTCACCTGCCATGAGGTCGCCACAGTCGGCATCCGTGTGGTCTCGGCTAGAACCACTCCTCGGAAAGGTGCAGAAGCCGGCCCGTCACATCGGGTGTGAGGATGGTGCCGTCACCCCTGTCCATACGGACAGCAAGGTGTCATGGCTGCTCGCCTACCCCGACACGTACGAAGTCGGACTGCCCAATCAGGGGCTACGGATCCTGTACGAGATCCTGAACGAACGCGATGACTCCGTCGCGGAGCGGTCGAACGCGCCCTGTCGGCGTTGGACGGGCTCTGCGTCCGCCGGAGTTGGTTGGGGTGCTGTTCCCGCAAGCCGGGTACACCGTGCGCAGCGTGCTGCGTACGGAGCAATGGGTCGAACGGGACGGCGCGCGTCGGGAGTTACTCCCGGTGCCAGCGGCCGTCCTTGCGCCAACCGAATTGGTGGGCGCATGAGAAGGGACGAAGTGCATGGACGAATCACAGAATCAGTTGTACTTTGGCGACGAGTCGGGCTCGGGTGGCTTACCCCAACAGGCAGCAGAAGCCACGAGCGACGCGCCTGAGGGCGCAGGCGGCCCGAGCGGGCCCCGCCCTGCCAACAAGAAGCGCCGTCGCGGCTCACGGGGTGGTAAGCGTCACAAGAAGCCGGCCGGTACCGGTGCGAGCGACGCTGTCGACGAGGACTTCGACGACGATGACGATGTGACGGACGACGGCGTTGCCGACGAGGTGACACCGCCGTCAGCGGGACCGAGTACCGAGGCCCCGGACGGGCCGTCGGACATCGAACTGCCCGATCGGATGAGCGAGGGACGGCCGTCGGCCGACGCGGCCGAGACGGCACTTGTGCGCCGACCGCGCATCGGTGATACGCGCCCCGCGCCCGTCACGGCTGCTCCGGCCGCCGGCGAGGACGGCACAGGTGAGCGCCCGCCGAGACAGGGTTCCGGGGGCAGGGGACCGCGCCCGGAAACCGAGGGCAACCGGGAGCGCTCGCCCCAGGGTCAGCGGGAGGGTCAGCGTCAGGGCCAACGTGATCGGCAGAGCCCGCGCGAAGGTCAGGGTCAGCGCGAGGGCCAGCGTCAGAAGGTTGAGGCTGCGCAGGCTTCGGCCGGCGACAGGGAGGCGACCGGTCCGGGCGCGGCGGGTGAGGGGGAGTCGCGCAACAAGCGGAAGCGCAATAGCCGGGGAAAGACCGGTGGCGGTGCCCGGGAGGCAGTGGCACGCGAACTCGTCGAACTGGATGCCGAGACGCTCGAGAGGCGTCGCGGCCGCGAGCGCAATGGTCGGCCCGTCGGCAGGTACATGATGGCCGTCCACGTGGGTCACGGTCTCACGCAGGTGGCCGTGATGGAGGGCCGCAACCTCATCGAGCATTACGTCAGCCGGCCGGCCGAAGATGTGTCGCACATCCACGGGAACATCTACGTCGGGCGCGTGCAGAACGTGCTGCCCGGCATGGAGGCATGTTTCGTGGACATCGCCACCCCGAAGAATGCGGTGCTCTACGCCGGCGACGTGCAGTACGACGCCGAGGACATCGTGGAGCGCAGCGCGGAGCGACCACGGATCGAACAGATCCTGAAGAACAAGCAGCTCATCCTCTGTCAGGTCACCAAGAACCCCATCGGGTTGAAGGGTGCTCGCCTCACGCAGGAGGTGTCGCTGCCCGGTCGCTTCGTGGTGCTCATCCCCAACTCCAAGACCTATGGCATCTCCAAGCGGCTGCCCGATGACGAGCGCAAGCGCCTGCGCTCCGTGCTGGACCGGGTGAAGGAGCCCGAGCACGGCCTCATCGTCCGCACTGCGGCAGAGAATGCGACCGAGCAGGAGCTCCGTGCTGACGTGCAGCGGCTCAACGAGACCTGGCGCGACATCGAGCGACGTGCGGAGGCCGCGCGGAGGGCTAACCGTGCCCAGTTGCTGTACCGCGAGCCGGACCTCGCGGTGCGAGTCATCCGTGAGGAGTTCAACGCGGACTATCGCTCGATTGTCATCGACGACCGTGAGCTGTGCGAGGAGGTGCGCGGATACATCGAGGTGATGAACCCGGAACTCGCCGACCGCGTCGAGTTCTACGACGTGGAGGCCGAGGGTTTGCCGCTCTACGAGCGCTTCCACGTACACGAACAGCTGCACAAGGCACTCGATCGCAAGGTGTGGCTCCCCTCGGGTGGCTCGCTGATCATCGAGCACACCGAGGCACTCTCGGTGATCGACGTCAACACGGGCCGAAACGTCGGCACCTCGAGCCTCGAGGCCACGGTGCTGCAGAACAACCTCGAGGCCGCTGAGGAGATCGCCCGGCAGCTTCGTCTGCGCGACATCGGCGGCATCATCGTCATCGACTTCATCGACATGGAGATCAAGGAGAACCGCCGCAAGGTGGTCGAGGCGTTCCGAAATGCCTTGTCCCGGGACAAGACCCGCAGTCAGGTGTTCGACATCTCCGAACTCGGGCTGGTGGAGATGACCAGGAAGCGGATCGGAGAGGGTCTCCTCCAGTCCTTTGCTACCCAGTGCCCGCACTGCGTGGGTCGGGGTGTCGGGATCAACACCGGTCTGCTCGACTGACCCTCCCGGGAGAAGTACTCGCTGAAGTGGGCGATTGTGGCGGGACTTCCCGCCCGGTAGGATCATGTTTCGCTATGTACGCAGTCATCGCCTCCGGCGGAAAACAGGAACGGGTGACCGAGGGCCAGCAGGTGGCGCTCGAGCTGCTCGACGCCGAGGTCGGCGCCGAAGTCAGCCTCACTCCGGTGCTCATCGTGGACGGCACCACCGTCCTTGCCACACCGACTCAGCTGTCTGGCGCTCGCGTCACCGGCAAGATTCTCGGCGTGGAGAAGGGCCCGAAGATCGACGGTCTCACCTACAAGCGCCGCACTAACCAGCGGCGCCGCTACGGTCACCGTCAGAAGTACCACACCGTCGAGATCACCAAGATCACGAAAGGCTGAGCAATGTCAAAGACCAAGGGCGCAGGCTCAACAAAGAACGGTCGCGATTCAAACGCACAGCGCCTCGGCGTGAAGGTGTTTGACGGGACGCTCATCCACTCGGGAACGATCATCGTTCGCCAGCGCGGTACGCGCTTCCACCCGGGCCACAACGTTGGCATCGGTGGGGACGACACACTGTTCGCAACGGCTCACGGAACCGTGAAGTTCGGCGAGCGTCGCGGTCGCAAGATCGTCGACGTCCTGCCGCTCGCAGCCGCAGAGTAACCTCGGGGCTACGGCCCTGACGCCTATAACCGATGAGAACCCCTGGCTGCGGCTGGGGGTTCTTGCATTTGGGGAAGTGACCTAGACGTCGATGCCGCGGGGGAGGCGGGCGCGGTCCCAGTCGAGCAGTGCCACTGCCTGTCGGCAGGCGTAGCGGTCCGTCATGCCGGCGACGTAGCCCACGGCAACCCGGAGCGCCGCTTTGGACCCTGCGTCCACCCCGGCAGCACGCTCGGCCCCGAGCAGATGCGGACGGTCTGCGTAGTGCTCGACGAGTGCCTGGAGCACCTGAATGACCGCGTGTGCCTGCTGCTGTGCTGCGGGGCGCAGGTAGACGTGCTCGTAGTTGAAGCGTCGGAACTCGGCGAGCGCCTCGGCAACTGCGGGCACCATGCCGATGCGACCGTTCTGGCGGGCGGCCTCGATCATCGCTGTGATGAACGCGTGCAGTTGTGCACTGCGGGTCTCGCCGGCCCGGGAGCGGACCATGGCGGGGAGCATGTCGGTGGTGACCACCCCGGCAGCAACAGCATCTTCAAAGTCGTGGCACACGTACGCAATGCGGTCTGCCCAGGAGACCACTTCCCCCTCTGGGGTGGCGGGGGCCGGGCGGGACCACGAATGGTTGCGGATGCCGTCGAGTGTCTCGGTACACAAGTTGAGGGGGGTGAGGATGACATCGGCACCCCACACCGCATGGTCGTAGCCCTCGTCCACGTACGGGCTGAGCGCGTCCTCGCTGGCGTGCCCGCCGGGGCCGTGACCGCAGTCATGTCCGACGGCGATGGCCTCGGTGAGCGCCACATTGAGCCCCAGCGCAGTGGAGACCGACCGGGCTACCTGGGCTACCTCGAGCGCATGGGTGAGCCGAGTGCGTTGGTGGTCGTCGGGGAAGACGAACACCTGGGTCTTGCCGGCGAGGCGGCGGAACGCCGATGCGTGCAGAATGCGATCTCGGTCCCGCTCGAAGCACGTGCGGTAGAGATCGGATTCCTCGGCGATCGCCCGACTGCCGGCGCCCGAGCCGCGCGTTGCCTCGGGCACGAGCAGTTCGGACTCCTGCTCCTCACGTGCCGAGCGGTCGCGGATGCTCGCAGCAGTGATGGATGCATGGGAATCCCGATGCGCGAGTGTGACCGAATGATCTGCGCTGCCCGCCATGGTGGATGCCCACCGTTCCGCCCGTTCACTCATTTCCACACCCTGAGCGTACTGAAGGGGTGTAACTCGCTACCCTGAACTGGCCCTATGTCCGCATTCGTCGACGAAGCCCAACTGAACCTGCGTGGCGGAGACGGCGGTGCTGGCTGCGTCAGCATGCGCCGTGAGGGCCCGGTTGCCATGGGTGGACCGAACGGCGGAGACGGTGGCAAGGGTGGCGACGTGTGGCTCGTCGCCAGTCACAACGTCGCCTCGCTCGTGGCCTTCAAGGACTACCCGCACCGAAACGCCGGTAGCGGCGTCCACGGCATGGGCAAGGACATGCATGGCAAGCGCGGCGAGGACCTCGTCATCACGGTGCCCGAGGGCACCGTCGTCCGGGACCTGTACACCGGCGAACTCCTCGCCGATCTCGTCGGTCACGGTGACCGCTGGATGGCAGTGGCGGGAGGCCGCGGAGGCCGGGGCAACGCAAAGTTCCTTTCTAACTCGCGGCGTGCACCGATGTTCGCCGAGCAGGGCGAGGAGGGAGAGCAGCGCTGGTTCCGGCTGGAACTCAAGCTCATGGCAGACGTTGCGCTCGTCGGGTTTCCCAACGCCGGCAAGAGCACCTTCATCTCGGTGATATCGGCTGCCAAGCCCAAGATCGCCAACTACCCGTTCACCACGCTCGAGCCGCACCTCGGTGTCGTGCGCATGGACGACCAGAGCGAGTTCGTCGTGGCAGACATCCCCGGGCTCATCGAGGGCGCTGCAGAGGGCAAGGGCCTCGGCCACCAGTTCCTCCGGCACATCGAGCGCGCCCGTGCGCTGTGCCTCCTCGTGGACCTCGTCAACGAGGACGGGCTGTCCCCCGAGGAGCAGGAGCGAGTACTGCTCAAGGAACTGGGCGAGTATCGACCTGAACTGCTCGACCGCCCGCGCATCGTTGTCGGCACGAAGGCCGATGCGACGGTCGAGGAACTCGACGGCTGGACCGGCCTGCGCATGTCTGCGGCAACCGGCGAGGGTGTTCAGGGCATCGTTTACCGCCTCGCGGACCTCGTGAAGGAGGCCCGGGCCGATGCGCCCGAGCGCGAAGGCTTCGTCATCCTTCGGCCGGAGCCGGTCGGTTTCTTGCTGGAACGCCTGGAGGAGCACGAGTTCCGCCTCTCCGGCAAGGAGGTCGAGCGCGTGGTTGCGCTCAACGACGTCACCATGCACGAGTCCCTGTCGTTCATCGACATGCGGCTCAAGCGGTTGGGTGTCACGCGTGCGCTGCAGCGCGCCGGGGCACAGGAGGGTGACGTGATCCACATCGGTGCGTTCTCCTTCGACTACGTCCCGGACCTGTGATGCGTGTCGTTGCCAAAATCGGGTCCTCGTCACTCACCGACGAACGCGGGGTCATCAACCGGTCGGCCATCGCGAGCCTGTGCGACCAAACCGCAGCGCTGCGTGCGGCGGGCCACGAGGTACTCATCGTCACCTCCGGCGCAGTGTCGTCCGGGGTCGCTGCCCTCGGACTGGCGAGCCGCCCCACCGACATGCCCACGCTGCAGGCCCTGGCTGCCGCAGGCCAGCCGAGGCTGATGGAGGTCTATTCGGCCGAACTGGGACGGCACGGCCTCGTTGCGGGCCAGACACTGCTCGTTCCGAACGACTTCGTGAACCGTCGCCAGTACCTGCATGCTCGCCAGACGCTCACGCGGCTGCTGGAGCTCGGTTGCGTGCCGATCATCAACGAGAACGACGCCATCGCGAGCGACGAGATCCGCTTCGGGGACAACGATCGCCTCGCAGCGCTGCTCTCCCACCTCGTATCGGCTGACGTGCTCGTGCTGCTCACTGACACTCCGGGCCTGTACACGGCGGACCCGCGCACGGACCCGTCCGCCACGCTGATTACCGACGTGCGGTCCGACGACCCGCTGCTGGCGGTGGACGCCTCTGGTGCCGGCTCCAATCGTGGCAGCGGGGGCATGGCGTCCAAGCTGTCTGCCGCACGGATCGCGTCGTGGTCCGGCGTGCGCACCGTCATCGCAAAGTCGAGCCAGGACGACGTTCTGGAGCGCGCCGCCGCCGGTGCCGCAGGCATCGGCACCACCTTCCATCCCCACGACCGCAAGCTCTCTGCGCGCAAGCTGTGGATCGCCTTTGCCGCGGCGACCGAGGGGATCATCACGGTGGACCCGGGCGCGCGCGATGCACTCGTGAACCGCGGGGTCTCGCTGCTCCCGGCCGGCGTGGTGAGTGTGCAGGGAAGCTTCGAGGAGGGCGACAACGTCGATATCTCCGATCCCGACGGCGTGGTGTTCGCCCGGGGAATGGCGGCGATGTCGGCATCGACCGCCCGCTCGGTGGCGGGCAAGCGCACCTCGGAACTGCCGAGCGACGTGCACCCCGAGATCGTCCACCGGGACGACCTCGTGATCCTTCCCTAGCGGGGCCTGTTCAGCGGGAGAGGCCCGACAGCAGGAGTGTGGCGAACTGCTCGGCTATCTGTTCCGGCTCGCCGAGGTTCGAACCTCGGCCGAGATTGTTCATCCGCTCCATGTTGGGATACAGCGTGAGGAGCCCCTGCATGGCCGACCACGCGAGTCGCGTTGCGTTGACAACATCGAGCGCTGGGTTCGCGAGGTCTCGAATGCCTGCAAGGACCGATTCGAGATGGCCATACGCAAGGAGGCCGGCGTGCTGGTAGCGCGGATCGTCGCAGTCGACGAGGTCCGCACGGAAGACGATTGCCGCGTGAGCCGGATAGTTGATACCGGTGCGTACGTACACCCTGGACATGATGACGAAGCGTTCGCGCGGATCGGCGCAGTCCGCGATGGCCGCGGTGATTGCCCGGTCCAGTGTCTCGAAGGCCTCCACAGCAATGGCGGTGAGGAGGCCACGCGAGTCGCCGAAATGGTGTGCGGGTGCGGCGTGGGAGACACCCGCCCGCCTGGCAACCTCGCGCAGGCTGAAGCCGGCCGGGCCAAGTTCGCTGATGAGCCCTACCGCAGCGTCCTTGAGCGTTCGGTCCAGATCCCCCCGGTGATAGGGCTTGGCAGATGCGCTCATGGGCGCATGGTACCCCTGAACTTGACGTTGTAAAGATCGGTCGGTATCTTTCTTGACAATGGAAAGATTGACCGAGTCTCCCGCCGCTCCCTCCAGTCGTCGGTGGTGGGTGCTTGTCATCACCTGCCTCGCCGTGTTCGTCACGGTGCTCGACGGCACAATCGTGAACGTTGCCCTCCCATCGCTGTCGGACGAACTGGCTGCCAGCACGCGCGATCTCCAGTGGGTCGTCGATGCCTATCTCCTCGTGTTCTGCGCCCTGTTGCTCGGTGCCGGCAGCCTCGGTGACCGGATCGGTCGGAGGAAGATCCTCATCATCGGGCTCATCGTGTTCGCCGCCACCTCCGCGTTCGCGGGGGCGTCCGGATCGGTCGGGTCGCTCATTTCGGCACGTGCGCTCATGGGCATCGGTGCAGCGATGATCTTCCCGGCGACACTCGCGATCATCACCAACGTGTTCCCCGACCCGATCGAGCGGGGCAAGGCCATTGGCATCTGGGGGGCGAGTTCTGGCATGGCAGTGGCTGCCGGTCCGGTGCTCGGTGGATGGCTCCTCGAGCACTTCTGGTGGGGATCCATCTTCTTCGTGAACCTCCCGATCGCCGTGGTAACGATCATCGGCACGATCCTCGTGGTGCCCGACTCGAGGGACGAGTCGACCCACCGGCTGGACCCGCTCGGGCTCGTTCTCTCGACTGCCGGCGTGTTTGCGCTCGTCTACACGATCATCGAGGCGTCGGCGTGGGGCTGGGCAAGCGCAAGGACCATCGGTGGTTTCGCTGTCTCGATCGCCGTGCTCGCGATCTTCGCCGTCTGGGAGCTGCGGACCCCGGAACCGATGCTGCCCGTGCGGATCTTCCGGAACCTGCGGTTCACGGCCGCGAGCGTGTCGATTACGGCAGCGTTCTTCGCGCTCTTCGGCTTCATCTTCCTCGTCACCCAGTACTTCCAGCTCGTCCGCGAGTACTCACCCCTCGGTGCGGGTCTGCGCACGCTTCCTGTCGCTACAGCCATCGCCATCGGATCGGTGATCGCGCCGAAGGCCGTGGAACTCCGCGGCACCAAATTCGTCGTGTCGCTCGGGCTCTTCCTGCTGGCGTGTGGCTTCGCCTGGATCGGCACGGTCAGGGCCGATACCCCGTACCTGATCATCGTCTGCCAGATGATGTTCAATGGGTTCGGGATGGGGTTCACCACGGCGCCGGCGACGGAGTCGATCATGGGCTCGTTGACACCCGACAAGGCAGGTATCGGCTCGGCGGTGAACGACACCACCCGCGAGCTCGGCGGCACGCTGGGCGTGGCGGTAATCGGGAGCGTGTTCACCTCGGTCTACGTCGGGGCGCTTCGCGACCGTTCGGTGTTCCAGTCGCTCGCCCCCCAGGCCCGACGTGCGGCCGAGGAATCGGTGAGCGCTGCTGCGCAGGTGGCCAGTGGCATGGGGGACCGAGCGCCGGCGTTCCTCGCCGAGGTGAAGGACTCGTTCCTGTCTGGCTTCTCTGTCGGCTGCTGGGTCTCAGCCGGCGTGGCCCTTGCTGGATCGTTGTTCGCGATGCGGTACCTGCCGGCACGCGCTCACGCACCGGCCACGGCGCCGACGCCGGAATCGGTGCTCAACCTCGAGTGATCGCCTCGAAGATCTGTTGGGGCGTGACCGGCGTGGACAGGAAGGGCTGAGCGCCAAACGGTCGAAGGGCATCGTCGATTGCGCTCACGACCGCGGCCGGGGCGCCGATGATGCCGGCCTCGCCGATCCCCTTCATGCCGCCGGGGATCACCGGAGACTCGGTGGTCATGTGCCCGAGCCGGAAGTTAGGCATCTCCATCGCGCTGGGGATGAGGAAGCCCATGAAGTTGCCATTCATGGGCTGGCCATCCTCGTCGTAGAGCAGTTCCTCCATGAGCGCCGCAGCGATCCCTTGGGCGGCGCCGCCGTGCAGTTGCCCCTCGACGATCATGGGGTTCAGCACCGTGCCGCAGTCGTGGAACACGGCATAGTCGATCACCTTGGCCAGTGCCGTCTCGGTGTCGATCTCCACCACGGCAACGTTCAAACCGTACGGCCACGCGCAGTCGGTGGGGTCGAAGGTCTCGGTGACCTCGAGCCCGGGGTCGATGTCGGCCGGTAACTCGATTGCCCGGAGGTACGCGGCTCGCCCGATGTCTGCAGTGGTGACGCAACGTGTCGGGGTGCCGACAACGGAGATCGTGCCGTCCTCGAAGCGCAGGTCCTCCTCGGCGCACTCGAGCATGTGGGCCGCAATCGGCTTGATCCGGGCCTGCAGCGCGATGGCTGCCTTGCGGACCGCGGCACCACCAACCGCTGCTGAACGACTGGCACCGGTGCCGTGACCGGTATACGGGCAGGCATCGGTATCGCCGGTGACCACCACCACCTGGTCCACGTGCACGCCGAGCGCGTCGGCGCACATCGACGCCAGACCGTTGGTGAATCCCTGACCCATCTCGCAGAGTCCGGTGTAGACGGTCACCTCGCCGTTCGGCTCCAGACGGATCTTCGAGATGTCGTAGCCGCCCTGGTTGAGGCCGCCGAGGTTCATCTGGCGTGAGGGCCCGAGCGCGGTGTTCTCCACCCAGAACGACACGCCGATGCCAAGCTGCTTCACGTCGTTGTTCGCGCGACGGCGAGCCTGCTCGGCACGCCATTCGTCTACCTTGGCAAGCTTCAGGCCGGCGTCCAGCGCCACCTCGTAATAGCCGCTGTCGAAGGTATGGAACAGCGAGGTGTACGGCATGCGCTCGGGCGGGATGAGGTTCCTGCGGCGCAGCTCCACGGGGTCCATCGCCAGCTCTCGCGCGAGCAGGTCCATCATGCGCTCGACAACGAAGTTGGCCTCGGGCTGTCCCCAGCCGCGGTACGAGCCGGTGGGTGTCTTGTTGGTGACGACAGCGCGCATCGTGGCTCTGGCGTTGGGGACCAGGTAGGTGTTGGTCATCATCACGGCGGTGAGCCACGCGGGTCCGAACGAGACCATGTGCATGTACGCGCCCTGGTCGGCGATGATGTCGCCGGCGATGCCCACCACGGTTCCGTCCTTGCGGGCGGCGATGACGGCATCGACGACTGCCTCGCGGGCATGCACCGTGGCAATGAACGACTCGCTGCGCCCCTCGTTCCACATGACCGGGCGGTTGAGCCTGATCGCGATGAGTGCCACCGCCGACTCCTCGGCGTAGAAGTGGAACTTGGCGCCGAAGCCGCCGCCGACCTGCGGCACGCGCACCTTCACACGCGGGGTGGGTACGCCGGTGACCTCTGCGATGAAGTCACGCACGATGTGCGGGCTCTGTGTGGACGTCCAGAGCACGAGTTCCCGCCGGTAGCGGTCCCACTCTGCAAGTGCGCCGCGGCCCTCCATGGAGGCACCAGTCTGTCGCTGGATCCGTATCCGGGCCCGAACCACGGTGTCTGCACCCGCAATCGCAGCGTCGACATCGCCCATCGCGGTCTCGAAGCTTCCGGCGACGTTGTCCGGCCACCCGTCGAACAGGGTGGGGGACCCATCGGCCGCTGCATGCAGGGTGTCCACGACGGTCGGACGGGAGCGGTAGTCAATCTCCACCAACCCCATCGCGTCAGCGAGCTGCGCTGCCGTCTCTGCGACGACGGCCACGATGGCCTCGCCGACATGGCGCACCCGATCCCTGGCGAGCGCGTAGTACGGGGTGGGTCGATTGCCGAGCGCGTGGGTGCTCGGCTGCGGCGGCACGTCGAGGCCGAGGTCGTCGGCGGTCAGGACAGCAACAACACCAGGCATCGCGCGTGCTTCGTCGGTGCGGATTCGCACGATGTCGGCGTGTGCCTCGGTGGATCGCACGAAGCCCACGTGGCAGGTTCCCGGTCGGTGAAGGTCTGCGAGGAACTTGGCCCAACCCGTAAGCAGCGCGGGGTCCTCCCGGCGCAGGAGGGGCTTGCCTACCCAGCGTTGAGCGACTTCGTGATCGATTGCGTTGCCTGCCACACCTGTGAGCATGGCATGCAGGTGCTGTTCCGGGCGACCGGCCTGCGACACTGTGTCCATGAGCGGGTTCTCCTCAGGTGTGCTGCTGGCCCCGAACCACACGGCACAGGTCACCGTCGGGATGGCACGGCTGGCCGAGGACCTCGGCTACGACTCGGTGTGGGTCGCCGACGAAGGGGTGCGGACCCGCGATGTCTTCGTCACGATGACCGCGATCGCCACAGCAACGCGGACACTGCGGATCGGGACCGGACTCGTGAACCCGTACACGCGACACCCGGCGCTGACCGCTGCGGCGATTGCCTCCATCGACGAACTGTCGGGGGGGCGGGCATTCCTCGTCTATGGCGCCGGCGGGAGCCTGTCGCTCGGCCCGCTCGGCATCGAGCGGGCCCGACCGCTCGCTCACGTCCGTGAGGCGCTCGACGTGTGTCGACGGCTATTCGACGGCGAGACCGTCACGTTCGCTGGGGAGACGATCACACTGGCCAACGCGCGCCTCGACTATGCGCGTCCAGGGATCGACATCTGGTTCGCCGGTCGCAGCCCACTCCTGCTCGCCCATGCCGGCGCCGCGGCCGACGGGGCGCTGCTCGAGTTCCTCCACATTCCGACCCTTGGTTCCTATGTCGAGCAGGTCGAGTCTGGGGCCAGAAAGGCCGTGCGACCCCGGCCGCGCCTGCTGTATTCCACGTGCGTCGTCACCGATCGCGAGCGGCTCGAGAGTATCCGGCCGCACATGACCTATCGTCTCGTCGACTCACCGGACGCCGTGAAGGCGCAACTGGGGATCACCCCACGGCACGTGGCCGAGATCCGCGAGGCGATGTCCGGCGGGCTCGAGGCCGCCGCCCACCTCATCCCGGACCGCTGGATCGAGCCCTTCGTGATCCTCGGAACACCCGACGAGTGTGCCGACCGTATTACGGCGCTCACCGAAGCGCACGGCTTCGAGGGGTTCGTGCTGCTCCTCGCGGATCACGAGCGGGCCACCGAGGAGATCGAGGAAGGGGCGGATGTCCTCGACCGCGTCCGCCGGGCCCGGTAGGGGGACTGCCTGCCCGGTGGGTCGGGACCGAACGGCCCTAGGGCTTCTGGGTAATCGGCCGGAGACTTGGGGTATGGAGACAGGGCAGCAGGTTCGCAGGGGTGGACAGGTTTTAGCGTTGCTGGTCGGGGGGTTGTTGCTCCTCTCGTCGTGCAGCGATTCGAACGACCAGGACGCCACGTCGACCGGCACCCAGATCACCCATACCGTGAGCGTTCACGGGATGGGCATCGTCAAGGTCGTCCCGGACGTGCTGGACATCGTGTTCGCCGCCGAGGGAAATGCCGCCACGGCGAAGGTGGCACTCGATCAGGTCGGCTCGGCGTCGGACGCGATCGTGAGGCTCGCGAAGTCCAACAAGGTGGACAGCAAGGACCTCCAGTCGTCACAGATCTACCTGATGCCGACGTACGACTACGTGGATGGCACCAGCAAGATCAGTGGCTACACGGCCTCGATCACCATCACCGTCACGCTGCGCGACACCGATCGGGCATCCGGTTTGCTTGACGCCGCGGCGAACGCGGCGGGCAACGCCCTGCGCCTACGAGGCATGACGTGGAAGGTCGACGACCCGAGCAAAGCACTTGAGGATGCACGTGTTGCCGCGATGGGGGACGCCAAGGCACGCGCAACGACGCTCGCGAAGTCCGGGGGCATCGGGCTCGGCAAGGTGCTCACTATCAACGAGTCGAGCCAGAGCGTGGCGCCCCCAGTGTGGGACAACTCCGGGGGCAAGGACGAGTCGGCATCCCCCGGCATTGCGGTCGAGGCGGGTACGGAAACGATCACCGTCAACGTTGACGTGGTGTTCGAACTCGACTGACCCGGTCAGCGCCGGAAGCGGCGCACGGCAATCCGCTCGAGTGCACGCAACTCGGGCGAGCCCATAAGCCACATGAGGCCTGCGTAGACCGGCACGCCTACCGTGATTCCGAGGGCCACCCTTGCCAGGGCACCGGCACCGGCGTTCGAGCCGACGGAACGATTGAAGAGCCAGATCGCCTCGGCCATCACGAGTCCGGCGAGCACGGTCTTGCCGAAGGACGCGAACATCGGTCGCAGTTCGAAGCCGCTCACCTTGTACTGGAGGACCTGGATCGCGAGGAGTGCAGTGAGGACGTACGCGAGGGCGAACGCGAGCCCGAGGCCGAGCACCCCGAACGGTCCGACGAAGATGACGGCAAAGATGATGTTGAGCAGGTTCTCCACGAGGTTCAGCTTGAAGGGCGTCTTGGTGTCGCGGTGGCTGTAGAAGCCGCGAAGCACGAACATGTAGATGGAGAACCCGCCGAGCCCGAGCGCGAACCCGGCGAGCGCCCGGCTGGTCACCAACGCATCAAGGGATGTGAACTGACCGTGCTGCAGGAGGGCTCCAACGATCGGTCGGCGGAGCGCGAACAGGCCGAACCCGGCGGGAACGGTGATGAGCGCGATGGTGCGGATACCGAATGACATCCGGTCGACGAATGCGAACCGGTCACCCCGGCGCACGGAGCCGGCGAGGTCCGGGATAAAGGTGGTGAGGATCGACATCGCCAGCAACGCGTGCGGCAACTGGAAGAACGTGTAGGCGAGGGTGTAGGCGCTCGCGTTCCCGCTGCCCGGCTTCGCGAGGTTCTGCACGATCTGGGACGAAACAATGTTCGCGGCGGCGAAGCCGACGGTCCACGCAGAGAGGCGGAACACTTGCCTCACGGCTGGGTGGCGGAAGTCCGCTCGGAATCGCAGGCGGATACCCGCCGAGCGCATGGCGGGGATCAGCACGAGCGCCTGGAGTGCGATGCCGGTGGTGGCGCCGATCGCGAGCGTGTAGCGGAACCCGGCGTTGTTCAGCGCCTTGACGAAGCCGTCCTCGCCGGGCTTCAACTGCATCTTCGCGAGAACGAGGGAGACGATGATCGCGAGGTTCGACAGGATCGGGGCCCAGGCCGGGGCGAAGAAGCGCTTGCGGGTGTTCAGCAGGGCCCCCCAGAGGGCCGATGCCCCGTAGAAGAGGATCTGGATGAGGAAGACCCTCGCCAGCGATGCGCCGAGGGAGCGGTAGTCGTCGGCATCCACTGCGCCGCTCACCCTGAACGACGAGAGGCGGAAGATCCATGGGGCTGCCGCGACGCCGAGCACCGTCAGACCGGCAACGGCAACGAGCGACGTTCCCACCACGGCCCCGATCGACTCGTCGTCCTCGTCGTGGAACAGCCGGGTGAAGACCGGGACGAGCGTTGCTGAGAGCACACCCCCGAGCAGGAGCTCGTACACCATGTTTGGTGAGTTGTTGGCTGCGTTGTACGCGTCCCAGAGGGCTGCCCGCCCGAAGATGACCCCGAACAGGGCGAACCGAGCAAAGCCGGTGAGTCGGGACAAGGCGGTCCCGGCGGCGACAACCACGTTGGCCTGCAGCACCGAGGCACCGGGACGGCGCTGGTGCCCCGAGGGTGTAGCGGTGGCGGCTGACTGGTCAGGATCCGGGCCGCTCACGGTTTCACAGGGTAGAACGCCTGCTGTCCCCATCGGTGCCGTATGAGCAGGCGATTTGCCCACATGGAGGATTGAGTCGCTGTGAAGGGCGCCCGTTACGCTCGAGGAATGGCTCGTTTCGAAAGCGTCACCCAGGTCCGTGAAGGTCTTCGCGACCTCAACTATCTGGCCGATGAGGGCATCGCCAGCGTGGTCTTCCTCGCGGATCGCCTGCAGAAGCCGATTCTCGTCGAGGGTCCTGCAGGTACCGGCAAGACCCAGCTCGCAAAGAGTGTCGCCGAACTCACGGGTGCGCGGCTCATCCGTCTCCAGTGCTACGAGGGGCTCGACGAGTCCAAGGCGCTCTACGAGTGGAACTACAAGAAGCAGTTGCTCCGCATCCAGGCTGAGCGCAAGAGCGACTCCTGGAAGGACATCGAGGACGACATCTTCTCCGAGGAGTTCCTGCTCACCCGCCCGCTCCTCGAGGCCATCCGCGCCGAGGACCCGGTGGTACTGCTGATCGACGAAGTCGACCGTGTGGAGCTCGAGACCGAGGCGCTCCTCCTCGAGATCCTCTCCGAGTACCAGGTGTCGATTCCTGAGCTGGGCACCATCACGGCCCGCCAGATCCCGCTGGTGTTCCTCACCTCCAACAACACGCGTGAGCTGTCCGAGGCCCTCAAGCGCCGCTGTCTGTTCCTGCACATCGACTACCCGGACCTGGAACGCGAGAAAGAAATCGTGCTCACGAGGATCCCCGGCATCACCGACAATTTGGCCGATCAGGTCTCGCGGATCGTTCGATCAATCCGCCAGCTCGAGCTGAAGAAGGCACCCAGCGTGTCGGAAACCCTCGACTGGGCGAGGACGCTGATGCTGCTCAACATCGAGTCCATCGACGCCCAGACCGCCAAGGAAACGCTCCACATCCTGCTGAAGTACCAGAGCGACATCGCCAAGGCCGCCAAAGAACTGTCCTCGAGCAAGTAAGCCCGGACAGGTAGGCAACCCCCGTGCTCGAACTCATCAACGGCTTCGTCGGCGAACTCCGCAACGCCGGGATCCCGGTGTCGCTCACCGAGAACCTCGACGCGTTCGAAGCAATCAAGTTCATCCCGATCGAGGACCGTGAGGCGTTCAAGTTCGCCCTTGCCGCCACGATGGTCAAGAACGCCTCCCACTGGCGTGCGTTCGAGACGGTGTTCGAGGTCTACTTCTCGCTGCGTGGACCGCAGTATCAGCTCAAGGACGGCGATCAGGTCGACGAACTGATGAAGGAGATGCAGGACCAGATGCGTCAGGGCGACGGCAAGGGCCAGGCCGGTGGCGCCATGGACTCGCTAACGCCGGAGGAGATGATGCAACTCCTCTACAACGCACTCATGCAGGGTGACGATGCGTTGATGAAGGCGCTCGCGAAGCAGGCGGTGCAGCGCTTCGCCGGCATGGAGCCGGGTCGTCCCGTTGGAGGTACGTACTACCTCTACCGCACGCTGCGGAACCTCGACCTCGACAGTGTGCTCGAGAAGCTGATGGAGGCCCAGAAGCAGGGCGCCGAGGCTCATAATGCGGAGTTCACGGACCTCGAGGAGCGCCTCGAGCGGGACGAGTTCAACAGTCGGATCGACTCGTTCAAGAAAGAGATCGAGGCGGAGATCCGCCGTCGGCTCGTGGCCGACCGCGGTGTGGAGGCCATGGCTAAGACACTCCGCAAACCCCTTCCCGAGGACGTGGAATTCATGCACGCCTCGCGTGAGGAGATGGCACTGCTCCGCAAGGCGCTCCAGCCGCTCACGCGCAAGCTTGCGGCCCGTCTGGCCCGCAAGCGCAAGCATGGCCGCAAGGGCCCGCTGGACTTCCGCAACACGATGCGCCACTCGCTCTCGTATGGCGGTGTGCCGGCCGAGCCGAAGTTCAAGTACCCGCGCCCCTCGAAGCCGGAACTCGTCGTGATCGCGGACATCTCCGGATCCGTTGCTGCATTCGCCCGGTTCACGCTGATGCTCGTGTACGCGATCCAGGGTCAGTTCTCGAAGGTCCGCTCGTTCGTATTCATCGACGGCATCGACGAGGTGACGGACTTCTTCAAGGGCGTCGAGGACGTGCAAGAGGCCGTGCACCGGGTGAACACAGAGGCCGATGTGGTGTGGGTGGATGGCCACTCGGACTACGGCCATGCGTTCGAGGTGTTCTGGGAGAAGTACGGCAAGGACATCAGCTCGAAGAGCACGGTGGTGTTCCTTGGCGACGCCCGGAACAACTACCACGCGTCACAGGCCTGGGTGGTCAAGTCGATTCGTCAGAAGGCCCGTCAGGTCTACTGGCTGAATCCGGAGCCGAAGTCCTACTGGAATACCGGCGACTCGATCGTCGGTGAGTACGGTGCGCACTCCGACGGGGTATTCGAGTGCCGAAACCTGCGCCAACTCGAGGGCTTCGTCGACAAGCTCGCCTGACCCGGACCGGCCCGCTGGGTCAGCCCTCCCGGCGCACCTGCCGGGTCCGCGGGTTCCCGTCGGGCGATAGCGTCAGGTCCCGTGCGTATCGTCGAAGCGTCCGAGATGGCGTTGGTCGCCGAGGGGGAGATCCCCCGGCACGTCGCCTGCATCATGGACGGCAACGGGCGCTGGGCCCAGATGCGCAACCTCACCCGCAGCGTCGGGCACGAGGCTGCCGAGGAATCGGTGGATGCCGTGGTGGACGGTTGCCTCGCACTCGGCGTGAAGTGGCTCACGGTGTACGCCTTCTCCACCGAGAACTGGAAGCGTGAGCCCGCCGAGGTCGCGTTCCTCATGAGTCTGCAGGAGTGGCTGCTCCGGGAGGAGAAGCGCCAGCGCTTCAAGCGGATCGGTGTCCGCCTGCGCTTCCTCGGCGACCTCGATGATCCCCGCGTACCCGACGCCTGCCGCAACTGGCTGCGTGAGTGCGAGGAGATGACCGCCCACAACGACGGTCTTGAGTTCTGCATTGCGTTCAACTACGGCGGCCGTGCAGAGATCGTCGACGCCGTGAAGAGCCTCGTGGCGGCCGGTACTCCCGCGGACCAGATCGACGAAGCCGCAGTACACGCAGCGATGTACGAGCCGGGGATGCCCGATATCGACCTGCTCATCCGCACCTCGTCGGAATACCGCCTGTCGAACTTCTTCCCCTGGCACTCCACCTACGCCGAGTTCGTGTTCATGGACACGCTCTGGCCAGACTTCCGCGAGGGTCACCTGTACTCCGCCGTTGCGGAGTTCCAGCAACGCCGACGTCGCAAGGGCTCGTCGGGTACCGGCAGTGAGGAACTGGAGGACCGCTCGTGAAGGCTGCTGACTTCTCCGAACTGCTCGGTATCGAGCACCTTGATCACTCGCTTGACGAGGTAGCGGGCGCCCTCGACGCGTCGCTGTCGGGAACCATCGAACTCGTCGAGCCCGCGCGCCGCATGCTGCAGGCCGGCGGCAAGAGGCTCCGCCCGCTGCTCACTATTGCCGCCGCTGTTGCGAGCGATCCGACCGTTGCGGTGAAGCCGCTCGACCCGCGCGTGCGGCGTGGCGCGGCTTCTGTGGAACTCGTGCACGTCGGCTCGCTCGTGCACGACGACATCATGGACGAGGCGCTCTACCGCCGCGGCGTCCCGACGGTGAACTCCGTCGAAGGGTCGAACCAGGCGTTGCTCGTCGGCGACTTCCTGCTCGCCCGGGCAGGTGTGGAGGCCGCTTACGTCTCGTCCGAGGTTGCGCTCAGCCTTGCGGTGACAATCTCGGACCTCTGCGACGGGCAGAGCCTCGAGGGTCTGCACCAGTTCCAGATCGACCGCGAGGTGGACGCCGCCATCGAGTCGATCAAGGGCAAGACCGGCGCGCTCATGCGTGCCGCATGCGACATCGGTGCACTGTGTGTTGGCCGCCTCGACCTCGCCACAGCATTCGGCGAGTTCGGGATGAACTTCGGTATCGCGTTCCAGCTCGTGGACGACCTGCTCGACCTGCTCTCCACCGAGGAACTGATGGGCAAGCCCGTCAACAACGACGTGCGCGCCGGCGTGTTCACCGTGCCGATGCTGCTCGCCGTTCAGGAGGCGTCCGGCCCCGGCCGTAATCGCCTCACAGACCTGATGCTCGACGCGTCGTCCAACGCCGGTGCGGCAGCAGAGTTCCGTGAGCACGTGCTCGCAGGCACGGCAGTGGCCGCCACGCTGGAACTGATCGACCGGTACAACGAACTGGCACGTCGGGCGCTCGACGCTGTGAGCCCGAGCAGGACCCGAGACGGGCTCACAGAGATCCCACAGCGTTACCTCGACGGCATCCTCGTCGAGAAGGTCCCAGCGAACCTCCGCTAATCCCGGTCCCGGCGACGCCGGAAATTTCCTGCGGGAAATTCCCGCGGCCGAAGTAGGTAAGCAGGAGTACCTCAGTCGGAGTGGTTCAGTCACTCGGGCGCCTGCGCCTGCCGGCGCGTAGGGCGAACGCATCGAGCACGGCGAGCACTTCGGGAGCGCTCCAGAGCTGGTCCCGACGTTTGTTGCTGAACTCCACGATCACTTCGGCGCGCAGCAGCGGCTCGAAGAGTCGGTAGACGTTGTTCGGGGCGACGTTCAGCTCGTTGGCCGCGAAGCGAGCATTCACCACGGGTTGACGGAGGAGCACGTCGGCGACCCGCCAGGCGGCCGAGTCCCGTCTCGCCCGAATACGTGTCTCCCACGTGGAGCGGATCGTGCGGAGGTCGGCAACGAGCCGTCGTCCGTTCGCCGTGGCGAGGAACGCCGCCTCGCAGAAGCGCTGAACAATCGGCCCGGGATTGCCATTTCGGTGGTCGGTGAGTGCCTCGAAATAGGCGTCGACATTCGCCAGCAAGCCGGAGGACACCGGGACGGTGACATGACGGGTGAGGCGAGCGTTTCGCAGTTGCGCATGGACCAGTGCACGCCCGGTGCGGCCGTTCCCGTCGGCAAAGGGATGGATGGTCTCGAACTGTGCGTGCGCAAGGGCCGCGTGGGCGAGTGTTGGGATGTCCGTACGGCTCACGAACGCCAGCAGATCGTCGATCGCTGCGCGGATGTGACGGTGATGCGGCGGGACGAAGAGGGCGCCGCGGGGGCTCACGGTCGTGCCCCCGATCCACACCTGTTCCTCGCGCCACTTTCCCGCGATGTCGGGCTGGGCAGAGGCGAGAAGTGCCTGGTGCATCTGGAGAATTGCACCGCTGTCGATCCGATTGGCGAGTGCAACAGCCGCGGTCATCGCTTGCTGGTTCGCGACGATCATGTTCGCGTTGCGGCTGCCGAAGCCGAGTTCCGCCTCAGCGATCGCCCGGGCAGAAGCGGTGAGGTTCTCGATCCTCGAGGACGCGGCGGACTCGTAGCGCAGCAGGACGGCTGCGAACGGCGAGATCTCTCCTCCTGCCTCAGCGTCGAATCGGGCGACTTCGGTCGCGGCGTCCTCCGCCTCGGCAAGGATCTCCGGGGGGAGCGAGACCGCAATGGTAGCGATCGGCGGGACGACCGCCGCGAGGTACTCGCCCCGGGCTCGACGCTGGGCCTGTCGGGACATGGGGACGTCGCCCCGAGTCGTCCAGGGGAGCTGCTCGTACGAGAGCGCAGGCCACGAGAAACGTTCTGAGACCATAGTGAGTCCTTAGTATCACATATCTTCATAAGTGATACTAGTGGTTGACGGTGTTCTCGCTTCCTGCGGGCGGGCTGTGCCGTCGGGTTGTGTGTCGCCGGGGAGTTGCAAGCCGGGGTTGAACTCGAATCGCATGTGCCCCACCAACGGCACCTCTGCGATGGCGACGTTCGGTTATGACCGTGCGGACCGGCACCTGTCCACGTCGAACGGGACAACGACGAGCGCCTACGTTCGTGATCTTGCTGGTGAGGTGGTGGAGTACTGGTTGAACGGGGTGATCCAGAACCGGTACAGCGGGAATACGACCCTCGACGCGACCGGGGTCAACGTCGTGGAGCGCACGATCGGCCTCCCGGGCGGTGTGACGCTCACGACGCGCGCGGGCGGTGATGTGTGGTCGTACCCGAACATCGCCGGTTCGGTCGCGACGACCGCGAACAGCACAGGCGCGAAGACTGCCGGGCCGTTGCTGTATGACCCGTACGCAACCCGCTCGGTGGCTATCCCGACAACCAAACCGGGAACCTCGACAACGCCTGGCCGGGGCAGCACGACCGGCAGACACAACACCAAACCGGGCTCCGACCAGCGATCGACATGGGAGCCCGCCAATACCACCCACAACTCGGACGATTCACAGAAACGGACCCCATCGAAGGCGGCGGAGCCAACTACTACGGATACCCCACCGACCCCATCAACGGGTCGGACCTGGGACTAATGCGATGGTTGTGAACGTAACCAGCGGGAACTCGAGGGGGAGGCCGACCTCTGTCCGTCGGTGGTGCCTTCTGCACTGCGCAGTCTGAGGCCCGCCGTCGGCCGGCACCGCGGCGAAGAGTCGCTCGCTAGAGCGAGTTGCTGAGACGCTCGGACTCTCGCCCGCGGACGGCAGCGTTCACCCGCTGGCGCTCGAGGATCTGGGCCAGCGTCTTGGCGCCCTGCGGGATGTCGTGCTCCGCGAAGAAACCCTGGACGGACGCGAGATGCTCGGCCCGGTCGAGCAGTTTCACCGGATCCACCATGCGCACAATCGTGTTGCCGGGGAACCGTGTGTTGGCCTCATCCCAGCGCTGGCGCAGCAACTCCCACGCCACGTGGCCGTTCACGCGGTTGGCGATCGCCCGACCGATGAGGAACGGTGCGTTCTGAGTCTTCACCTCGTCGGAGAAGGCGAAGTCGACGGTTCGGCGTACGAGGCCGTCGCGGTCGAACTCGGCGAGCGCATAGAGGAACCGGAGTTGCTCCTGCGGGGTGTCGGCGGCCCGGAACTGCTCGACGAACGCGTCGTAGTCCTGCTCGTTTCCGATTGCTGCAACAACAGCGGTGGCCGCTGCCAGCAGTTCGGGGTCGATGTCCGCCGCACCCCCGAGTGATGACGCGACGATTCCGCGGCACCGCTCGGCGGCCTCGGTGTCCCGGCCCCGCACCGCGAGGGTCTGGACGAGCAATCCCCTCAGCTGGGAGGTGAGTTGGTCTTCGTTCGGCCGACGGTCCCACCCGAGTCGGGAGAGGGCCGGTCGCACGAGTGCGGCGATGTTGTCGGCGAGACGCGCTCTGGCCCCGTCTGCCACGAGGCGGTCGCACACCCGCAGCCCTGCGTCCACCGCTTGCCAGACGGCGAGGTCTGTCTCGTTGCCGAAGTTGGTGATGAGTGCCAGGAATTCTGATGCTGCAAGCCGCCCGGCAACCACTGAGGCCCAGGCGTCCGCCACGAGGTTGTAGCGATCGATCGTCTCGAGGCGCGCGAGCACATCGCCTGTGATGCGGGCCCGCAGCGATGGGTCGTACGCAACACGGAGGTATCCGTGGCCGCCGGCGTTGACGATGACCGTTGTGTCCGGGTCGTCGAGTTCCACGACGGTGGTGCGGTCGGTGAGGAGGACCGTTCGGTGGTGCTCGCCGCCGGCGGACATCTCCCGGATGTGGAGCGGGACGAGCCACACCGTCGGATCGCCTGCGGCCTCACTGCTGTAGCCGAAGCGCTCTTGCTGCAGCGTCAGGCGGGAGCCCTCCAGCGACGCTGACACGATGGGGAATCCTGGCTGCCAGATCCACGAGTCCATCAGCCGCCGCACGGGGTCTCCCGTCGCCTGCTCGATCGCGTCCCAGAGGTCGCTCGTCTCGGTGTTGCCGTAGGAGTGCAGAGCGAGATAGTGACGCACACCGTCGCGGAAGCGGTCAGCCCCGAGGTACTGCTGCAGCATGCGGAGCAGCGCACCTCCCTTTTGGTACGTGAGTACGTCGAACATGCCGTCCGCGTCTGCCGGGGAGCGAACCTCGAACTCGACCGGTCGGGTTGCGACCAGCGAGTCGACCTCAAAGGCCGTAGCGCGTTCGAGCGCGAAGCTCGTCCACCGCTTCCAGTCCGGTCGGTAATCGTCCGTTGCGTCGACCTCCATGAACGTGGCGAACGCCTCGTTCAACCAGATGCCGTTCCACCAGCGCATCGTGACGAGGTCGCCGAACCACATGTGAGCGAGTTCGTGGGTAACGACGTCCACCACTCGCTGCTGCTCCGCCTGTGTGGACGACTCGGGGTCGATGAGCAGCAATGCCTCGCGGAACGTGATGCATCCGAGGTTCTCCATGGCGCCGGCCGCGAAGTCCGCGAGCGCGACGAGGTCGATCTTCCTGCCGGGGTAGGGAATGCCGTAGAAGCGCTCGAAAAAGCGCAGGCCCGCCGCGGCCGCATCGAGACCGAAGACGGTGAGGTGTTCCTTGCCGGGGATGTGCACGATCCGCAGCGGTGTGCCATCCACGTCGACGGGTGCGGTGACTGCAAGCGGTCCGACCACCATGGCAACGAGGTAGGTGGACATCAGCATCGTGTCCGCGAACTGGACCACGCGCTTGCCGTCGCCGCGCAACTGCGACGAGACCTCCGGGGCATTCGAGACGGCGAGGTGCCCAGGATCCACCACGAGTGTGATGGAGAACACCGACTTGAAGTCCGGCTCGTCCCAGCAGGGGAACGCTCGCCGGCAGTCGGTCGCCTGCATCTGGGTGGCAGCAACCACGCGCTCGTTGCCCGACTCGTCGGTGTACGTCGAGCGGTACCAGCCACGGAGCTTGTCGTTCAGGATGCCGGTGAACTCGATGTCGAGTACCGAGGCTCCGGGTACCAGCGGTGTCGCGAGGTGGACCGTGAGCCGTTCCAGTTCCTCGTCGAGCGAAAAGGTTGCCGACTGCCCGTCGACGGTGCACGACGCAATCGACAGTTCGATGGCGTTGAGCACGAGGGTGTCGGTGACCTCGCGGATGTCCAGATCGATCCGTGCCCGCCCGGCGAACGTGGCGGCGCCGAGATCGGGGGTGAGCTCGAGGTGGTAGTGGCGAGGCGCCACCGACCGGGGGAGGCGGTATGGGTCCGGGGTCACGCTGTTCAGGCTAGGACGTGACGTACCGGCGTGCCGCTGTCGGGTAGCGTCCTCATTCGTGTCTGTACCGGCTACGTACGACGTCGTTGGCGTCGGCAACTCCCTCGTCGACGTGATCGCTCATGCCGAGGATCACTTCATCGAGTCCGAGGGACTCGTCAAGGGGTCCATGGCGCTCATCGAGTCCGATCGGGCCGTGAGCCTGTACCGGTCGATGGGGACGGCTGTGGAGATGAGCGGCGGGTCGGCGGCCAACACCATGTGCGGTGTCGCCTCGTTCGGCGGACGGGCGGCCTACATCGGCAAGGTTGCCGACGACGATCTCGGCTCGGTATTCGCCCACGACCTGCGCGCCGTCGGGGTCGTGTTCCGCCCGGGGAACCCCGAGGGCGAGATGCGCACGGGGCGATGCCTGATCCTCGTGAGCCCGGATGCCCAGCGGACGATGAGTACCTACCTCGGCATGTCGTCGTGGCTGCACCCGGGTGATCTCGACGAGACCGTGATCGCCGACGCGCAGGTGACCTACCTTGAGGGCTATCTCTTCGACCGGCCCGAGGCGAAAGAGGCCTTCCGCGCGGCTGCGAGTACCGCACACAGCGCAGGTCGCAGGGTTGCGCTGTCGCTCTCGGATTCGTTCTGCGTGGACCGGCACCGGGACGACTTTCGTGGCCTCGTCCGTGACGAGGTAGACGTGCTGTTCGGCAACGCCGATGAACTGTGTTCCCTCTATGAGGTGGGCTCGTTCGAGGAGGCCGTTCGAGCCGTGCGCCGCGAGTGTCACCTGGCGGCCGTCACCAACGGCAAGGACGGTTCGGTCATCGTCACCCCCGACGGTGTCATCCGGGTTTCTGCCGAGCCGGTTGCCCGCGTGGTCGACACCACTGGCGCCGGTGACCTGTTCGCCTCGGGCTTCCTCCACGGGCTCACCAGCGGTCGTTCGCTCGCCGACTGCGGCCGCCTCGGTTCCATCGCTGCGGCCGAGGTGATCTCCCACGTCGGACCCCGACCGCTCGTGGAGCTCCGCCGCCTCGTAACCTTCTGACCGGGGGGTCTGCCATGGTGGTCGACGAGTCACTGCGTGAGCAGGTGGAGACGTGGATGGCTCACGACCCCGACCCGGTCACCGTCGACGAGGCCCGCCGACTACTCCTGGCCGGTGATGCTGAGGCGCTGAACGATCGTTTCGCGTCATCGCTGCAGTTCGGCACGGCCGGTCTGCGCGGGGCCCTCGGCGCAGGGCCGAACCGCATGAATCGCTTGATGGTGCGCCGGGCGGCCGCCGGTATCGCTGACTACTTGCTGCTGAGGGATCCCGTAGCCTCGACGCGTGGCGTGGTCATTGGGTTCGACGCTCGTCATGGGAGCGAGGAGTTTGCTCACGACACCGCGCGGGTGCTGGCGGCGAGGCGTGTGCGGGCCTTCCTGCTCCCCGCGAGGATTCCCACACCTGTCCTGGCATGGGGGATCACCGATGTCGGTGCGGCAGCCGGTGTGATGGTCACGGCGAGCCACAACCCGCCGACAGACAATGGCTACAAGGTCTTCCTCGGCGACGGTGCCCAGATCGTGCCCCCGCACGACGCGGGCATCTCGACGTGTATCGAGGCGGCCGGCCTGTCGGTGGTGCTGTCCGCCCCGGATGATCCGCTCATCGAGTACCTCGACGACCGGATTGTTGAGCGCTACCTCGATGCAGCCGCAGCGGTTCGCCTCAGCCCGGCGACACCGGGGGTGACCGTAGCGGCCACTGCGCTCCACGGTGTCGGGGGCGCGCTGCTCGGGCGGGCATTCGTCCGTGCCGGCTTCGATGCACCGGTGTTCGTGGCGTCGCAGCAGGAACCGGATCCGGACTTCCCGACGGTGCGCTTCCCGAACCCCGAGGAACCCGGTGCGATGGACGCCGTGACCGAACTTGCGGCCCGGAGTGCAGCGGTGGTCGCCCTCGCCAACGACCCGGATGCGGATCGACTCGGTGTGGCGATCCCGGTTCGATCCGGCGGGTGGCGCCGCCTGGGGGGCGACGAGATCGGTTGGCTGCTGGCCGAGCACATCCTCGCCCACACATCGGGTACCGATCGGTTGGTGATCACCACCTTGGTGTCGTCGTCGCTGCTGTCGCGTATGGCCGCCGTTCACGGGGTCCATCACCGCGAGACGTTTACCGGATTCAAGTGGATCGGGCGCGCCGCGCTGGAGAGCCCATCGTTGCGGTTCGTGTTCGGGTATGAGCAGGCGCTCGGGTACCTCGTGACGAACCGTCCGATGGACAAGGACGGCATCACAGCGGCGGTGATGATGGCAGAGTTGGCGGCCTGCGCGGTCGCCGACGGTGTCACGGTCGAGGACCGACTCGATGCCATCCGTACGACCTACGGGAATCTGGTAACCGTCGAACGCTCCGTCAGCATGAGGCCGGATCGTGCAGCAGCGTGCGTGCAGGCACTGCTCTCGGACCCGCCGGCCGCTGTGTCGGGCGAACGGGTCACCGGGGTGGAGGGGTTTCCCGAGGCCGGGCTGGTTCGCCTGTGGTGCGGTCCGGTGCGCCTGCAGGTCCGCCCGTCCGGCACGGAACCGAAGGTGAAACTGTACGCCGAGGCAGAGGACCGTGATCCGTCAGCGTTGCTCGACGCGCTCGCCGAACTCATTGCCTAGCGGCTATGTCGGCGCGAAGGGTCAGTGCTTCGCAGGGTCGTAGGTGGTCCCGAACTGGCGGTCGCCGGCATCGCCGAGCCCGGGCACGATGAAGCGCCGTTCGTCGAGGCGTTCGTCGACGGCGGCGGTGATCACGTGGAGGTCGAGCCCGGACTCCTCGAGGCGTTGCAGGCCCTCGGGGGCAGCGAGCACGCAGACCACCAGGATCGTGGTGTCGACGCCTCGCTTCACGAGCAGCTCGGCGGTATGGGTGAGCGAACCACCGGTGGCGAGCATCGGGTCGAGGATGAGACAGGTTCGCCCGTTGACGTTTGCCGGGACCTTAACGACGTATTCGTTCGGGGTGAAGGTCGCCTCGTCACGGGCGACACCGATGAAGGCAACCTCTGCATCGGGCAACAGCTGGAGCGCGGGGTGGAGCAGGCCGATCCCAGCCCGCAGCACCGGAACGAGCAGCGGCGGGTGGGCGAGCCGCCGCGCCGGCGCCGGTCCGAGCGGGGTCTGCACCGTGACCTCGGTGGTGGGGTAGTGCCTGCACGCCTCGTAGACGAGCATGGTGCCCAGTTCCTCGAGGGCGGCGCGGAACAGCTGCCGGGGTGATGCGGCATCGCGAATGTCGGCGAGACGCTCGGCCGCAAGCGGGTGATCGACGAGTGTGAGTTTCATGGCGCCCCGATGGTAGGTCGGCGACAGGCTCAGCGATGGGTTCGACAGACCTCGTCGATGTTGGCGGCGGCACCGGATACCGGCGCTTCGCCGATCTTGGTGGTGGTTGTCGGTCCCGAGCCGTCAGGACCGGTTGCCGTGGTGCTCTTGGGCGCGTACTTGCCGCTGTTCGAGATGGTGTCGGCAACGATCTGGCGGACGGTCTTGGCGTTCCACCGACCGCTCGGCACGAGCGGAGGCGTGAGGGCGACGCTGCGGGCCTTGTTGACGCCCGAACCGGCGAGCTTGAGGATGCGCTTCAGCAACGAGCTCGTGAGGTTGGTACGAAGGCGCTTGGCAATCACCCTGCTCACTGCCGGCCAGTGCTTGGCGACCGCTGAGGCGCCCTTTTGATCGGCGATGCTCGCGAGTAGGCACCGCTGGCGGGCCATGCGGTAGTAGTCCGAGTCGGCGTGGCGGGTACGAGCAAACGCGAGTGCGTCGGTTCCGTCCATCTCGTGCCAACCCTTGGAGTAGGACCTCGGGAGGCGGTGCTTGCCTGCGGGCACGTTCCCGGGTGCGGGCACCTTCTTGGGGACATAGACGTCGAGACCGCCGAATGCGTCGATGAGGTCGATGAACCCGGCCATGTCCACGAGTACCCAGGCGTCGATGCGCACACCGAGCAGTTCGGCGATGCTTGCCGTGGTGAGTGTCGCTCCCGGCACATCGGTGTCGCCGAGCGCGTTCTTGACCGTCTTCGTGTGCTTGGTGCCCCAGACGAACAGGGCGTTCATTAGGTCGTCGAAACCGTTCGGGAAGATCGACTTGAGCGCGCCCGGGGGCAGCGGGGCGTGAAGTAGGTTCCGGGGAATGCCGATGATGGCCGAGTCGCCGGTGGCAGTGTCGATCGACACGAGGTTCATCGAGTCCGTCCGGAGGTTCCAGCGGCCTGGGCCTGCGTCGCCGCCCAGGAGCAACACGTTGATCCGCGTGCTCGAGCCGACGTCGACTGTTTCGGCTACCGGCCCGGTGTCGACGCCGAGCCACACCGTGTCGGGTATGGACGATGTGGACGGGCTGGTGGCGGTGTCGTCGGTGCCGACCATCGAGGTGTCGACGCCTGTCGGGTCCGTCCCGTGGGGTCCTGGCGGTTCGGTGCTGCTCGGGTCCTCGAGTTCGTGCGGCTGGGCCGTCGGCGCGCTCACGAAGCTGTTCCGCGCCACCTGGATCTGCGGCTCGATGACGTAGGTAGCCGCTGCGGCCGGGGCGGCCACCACGAGGATGGCAACCGCCGTGGTGAGCCGGGCACCCCAGAGCGTCGCCGTGCCGGCGCGCCAGTGCTCGCAGTCGCGCCACTGCACGACCGCAGCGGCGCCAGCCACACCGCAGACGAGGAACACCGAGGCGAGGGCAATGATGAGGTACCACTCGGTAATCGCGATGTGTACCCAGTAGTCGTTGTACCAGACGGTCAGTGCAGCGATCCCGAACGCAGCCGAGACGAGCATCTGGGCGAAGGCAAGCCTGCGGTGGCCGTTGCGCAAGGCCACGAAGCCGAAGCTCAGCGCTGCGAGAAGGGGAGACAGAGCGTGTCGCGGCATGGGAGGCAACGACTCGGCTGCTGGCCGGTCGTACGGGTTGTCGGCCCGGCCTCCTCGAGCGCTGTTGAGACCATCGAAAGCGTTGTCGGCCGGCACCGGGTTATGGGGCTGCCGACCCGGTTCATCACCGCCCTCGGCGCCTTCGTTCCACCAGTTGGACACACCCCTACGGTACTGGCCCGGGTGGGCCGGAAGGCTTCACCGTACGGTCAGCGGTCCGGTACGTCGGGCCTGAAGGAAGACGCGTCCGGGAAGGCGTGCGGGAGCAGGTTCGTCAGGGGCACCGGTTGCCCGTCGACGTCCACGAGGCAGTCCGGGCCACCGAATTCCCAGAGCAACTGGCGGCACCGGCCGCAGGGTGTGACCGGCTCGCCGTTGCCGACGACCGAGATTGCGAGGAGGCGCCCCCCGCCCCCCATCCGCAGGGCGGCGACGACGGTGTTTTCGGCACACATCGTCAGGCCGTAGGACGCGTTCTCGATGTTCGCCCCGAGCACCACCCTGCCGTCGGACACGAGCGCGGCAGCGCCCACCGCGAACCGAGAGTACGGCGAGTACGAGTGACCGGCAGCCTGGAGGGCTGCGGCGCGCAGCACCGCCCAGTCCACGTCGGAGGGTGCCGGTATGCCCATCGTTACTGCTTGCGACCGCGGTTCATGATTGCGTCGCGACGCTCGGCCACCTTGTCCTTGCTGAACATTTCCTTCTGCCACTTCTTGCCGTCGCGTGCCTCGAGGTCCCAACCGGCATCCTCGCGATGGATCTCGTTGTACGTCCGACGGATCTGGCGCACACCCGGCTGATCGTTGCCGATGATGTCCCGGGCGAGCCTCCGTGCCGTGGGCAGTAGTTCGTCGTGGGGGACGACGTGGTTGGCGAGTCCGAGCTCGAAGGCCTCCTGGCCGGAGACGAAGTTGCCGGTGAACGACATCTCCCGCGCGCGGCGGACGCCGATCGCCTGCGGGAGGAGCACCGTGAGACCCCAGCCCGGCATGACACCGACGCGCGAATGCGTGTCGCCGAACTTTGCGTGCTCGGAGGCGATGATGAAGTCGCAGTTGAGCGCGAGCTCGAACGCGCCGGTGATGCAGGCGCCGTTCACCGCCGCGATGAGCGGCTTGTCCACGAAGAAGAACGGGTTGTGCTGCCCGCCGGTGATCGGCTTGGCGTCCGGGGAGGCCCCGCCGAGGTTGCCGGCATTGTCGCCGAGTTCTTTCAGGTCGAGACCTGCGCTGAAGGCCGGGTCCGAACCCGTGAGGATGATGACGTCCACGTCGTCGCGGTCGGTTGCTTCGTGCATGACGCGGTTCAGGTCACGCAGCAGTGCACTGCTCAGCGCATTGCGGGCGTCGGGGCGGTTGAGGGTGACGGTGGCGATGCGTTCGCTTACCTCGAGCAGCACGATGTCGGTCATGCTCACATGCTGTCACGCCCGACGGCGATGCACTCAGTCCGTGGAGTCGTCGTCGGCCTCGTCGCCCGGGAGGTAGACAAGTCCCAGGTCGCCGAGCCGCACGAGCGTTGCGGCGATCCATCCGCCCAGAGCGCCGAAGTGCTCGTCGAGCAGATGTGAGGCGCCGTCCGCAAGCGCAGACTCGGCAAGTTCGTAGAGGCCCTCGTAGGTCACCTCGATGGCGTACTCGGGAGTGGCGTCGGGCTCGGAGAGGTAGCCGATCTCGACCGTTACCCCAGCCTGTTCCAGACGGCCGGCGCCGATGAGCGGGCTCATCTCGTCCATCACGCGCGTGATCTGTCTCGGTTCGGGCTGTGCAGCCAGTCGCTGTGCCCGGAACACGATCTCCATTTCGATCGCCGGTGGCTCCTCGAACACCTCGTCGACGTACCACTTGCGGTAGGCGGTCTGGCTCCACGACGGCCAGTCGAAGGTGATGTGGGAGATCACCCGGGGCGGCTGGCCCTCGCCGGGCAGGCCGTAACTCGTCTCCCAAGTGACGTCCCCGAGCAGCACGTCCACCTGGAAGTGTTCCTCAAAGGCTTGACGTTCGAGGAACGCTGCCTCGAACGCCTCCCGGAGCGCACCGATCGCATCGGTGAAGATATGGTCGAGCATCGGGTCGGTCCTAGATCGACCGCTCGTAGGTCCAGGGACCGTCGGCGGGGTACCAGAGGCGATTGCGGGGGCCGACGATCTCCGAATCGAGCGCGTCGTAGCCGGCGTCGCCGTGCCAGAGCAGCACGGGGACGCCGGCAGCCGACTTCGTGGGGCGCGTCACCCATCGCGGGTACTCAGTGCGGCGTGTTGCCGCGAACGAACCCGCTTCGGCGAGTTCGTGGAGGCTCACGATGGTGGGCGGGGCCATCTGCATCTGTTCCTCGATGGCGGCCTGTGGGGTCATCCAGCGATAGTCGACAATCTCGTGGCCGTCGATACGGACATCGTCACCGCCCCAGTGCGTAACGAAGAACCACGTGGCGAAGCGACGCGGCTGGATGGCGGGGGGAGTCCAGTGCGAGTACGGGTGGGTGTTCGCGGGATCGACGATCAGCCCCACCTCCTCGTGCGCCTCGCGAACGGCTGCTGCACGCGCTCGCTCGATCTCGTCGGCGCCGAGATCCGTATCGTCGATCCTGCCACCGGGGAACACCCAGTAGTTCGCGAAGGCACCGACATCGCTGCGCCGGAGTAGCAACACCTCGAGGCCGTGACTGGCATCTCGGACCACCATGACGGTTGCAGCTGGGACGGCGGGGGGGAGTTCGCTCACAGGCTCTTGTGTACTACGTCTGCGGCCGCTGCCGCGCCTCGGCGTACGGGGCAGTACTCACAGGTGGGGCAGTTCGGCTGCAAGCTGGTCGAGCCCGGTCGATCCCATCGAGAGCGCTGCCATGTGCCATGCCTTCTGGTCGAAGGGTCGGCCCGCCCGCGTGGCGTTGAGCCGGGCCGCGTCCCTGCCTGCAAGCCACACGCGCTCACCGAGCTTGTAACAGATTGCCTGACCCGGCCAGCCGAGGTACCGCTCCCATTCGCTGTCGAGAAAGACGGGGTCCTTACCTGCGTGGAGCCCCATGAACTCCCGGCCGAGTGCCGGGGTGAACCGCTCACCGGGGTGGAAGGGCTGGCCGTTCGGGATGGGCATCGAGAGGTGCATGCCGATATCGACCACCACACGAGCGGCGCGCAGTTGCTGGGCGACCAGATACCCGAGTCGCCTGCCCGGCTCGGACAGGAAGCCGAGTTCGTCCATCAGGCGCTCCGCGTACAGTGCCCAGCCCTCACCGTTGCCGCTAATGAAGAAGGCCCCCTGGAACAGCGACATCTGCGGAGCGAGATAGATCCACTGCGCGATCTGCAGGTGATGCCCGGGGACGCCCTCGTGGTAGCAGGTACTCACCTCGTTCCAGAGCGGGAAACGCGTCTTGCCCATCGTCGGGTACCAGGTGCGACCGGGACGGCTGAAGTCGGCCGACGGCTGCGTGTAGTACTGCGCGGCGGCCCCGCCGGGAGGGGCGATCATGGCCTCGACCGTACGGATCGGCTCGGCAAGGTCGAAGTGGGTTCCCTGCAGGGCGTCGATCGTTTCGTCCATGAGCGTCTGCAGGAAGCGCTGGAGTTCCGCCTCGCCCTCGGCGGCCTCGCCGTGAACGTCCAACCACCCCATCGCCCCGTCGATGGATGCACCCGGTTTGATCTCGTTGGCGAGACGGCGCATTTCGGCCTCGATCCGTTCGAGTTCCGCCCAGCCCCATTCGTACGCCTCGTCCGGGTCGAGGTCGCTGCCGAGGAACTGGCGCGCGCTCACGATGTAGCGGTCGCGGCCCACGGCATCGGGAACAGTTGCTGCTGCGGTTGCGTAGGTTGCCGTCAGCCAGTCGGCGAGATCCGCGAGCGCCTCGTTGGCGGCCGGTATGCCTGCACCGACGCGAGGGCGGAGGCGTTCCGGTGCCCGGTCGGCGAGCGAGGCGAAGTACGGAATCCCGCCATGTCGCCCGGCCCACGTGGAGAGTTGGTGGGCCGTGGAGAGCGCCTGGCGCGGAGCGGCGAGCACCCCGCTGCGGATGCCCTCCTCGAGCGATGCACGCAGTGACGAGAGTGCTCGGGGCAGCGCGGAGACGCGGGCCGCAACGTTCGCCCAGTCGGCGTCGGAGCCCGTTGCCATCAGCTCGAACGCGCCCTGGATCTCGGCAGGGGCACCTGCGAGAACCGAGAGCGGCCGCAGGTGTTCACCCGCCCCGAACCTGCTGAGCACGAGTCCGAGTCGGTCCTCCATGAGTCCCCGACAGCGCCGGTCGACGGGGTCCTCGTCCGCCAGAGTCGAAAGTTCGCGGAGCGCCCGACGCGCGAGCTCCACATGCTCCGATGCGCCCTCCGGTGAGAGATCGGGAAGGGCACCCTGGCCGAACGACCGCCCCAGTCCGGTGGCAACCGTGGGGTCGAGGTGGGCGAGGTCCTCGAGGTACCGGTCGGCCAGTGCCCGGACGGCGGTCACGGGCCTACTTTTTGGAGGAGATCTGTGACTGCAGCTTTGCCACCCGCTCGGCGAACCACGGCTGGCGGGTGGACCACAGCTGCGGGTCGAGCTCGCGTTTGACGGCCGCGGGGTGCTGCCCGATGTTTGCCATGTCCTTGATCGTCTGCTTGGTCAGCACCACGAGATCGCGCGGAGCGTCGGCCGCGCGTGCCGCCATCGTGTGCGCAACCTCGAGCAGTTGGTCGTCATCGACGCAGCGGTGAACGAGGCCGACACGCTCGGCCTCGGCGCCGTCCATCACCTCACCGAAAATGACCGCTGCCATCGTCGCCTGCGGTCCGGCGATGCGACGCAACATCCAGGTGTGGCCGCCGCCGGGGTGAATGCCGATCTGGAGAAAGCGCGTGTCGAACTTCGCGCGACGCGCCGCGATGCGGACGTCGCAGCCGAGCGCGAGGTTCATGCCGGCGCCAACGGCCGCACCGTTCACTGCTGCGATGGTCGGCAGCGTGCTGTTCGCGATCCGGAGGAACCCCTCATAGATCGACCCGAGGCTCTCGGGCGACGACTCCATGAGGTTGCCGAGGTTCGCGCCGGCGCAGAACGCGGGGGCCGTCCCGGTGACGACGACGGCACCGACGCCCGGGTCGGCCTCGATCGACTCCATCGCAGCGATGATCTCGGTGACCATCGGCTTGGTGAGGGTGTTGCGCTCACCGGGGTTGTTGAGGGTGAGGGTGGCGACCCGATCGGCCACGTCCACAAGTACAAGTGTCATGCAGAAAGTCTCGCATGTCGGCCTGCTCGGGAGTATTGTCAAAGATGCAGTGTGAGTCATACCAAAGCCATTCCCACAGGGAGGTAGGTCAGGATGAGTCAAAGGCATCGGTCCGAATCGGCAGCAGCTCTGCCGAAACAGGAACTACGAGCCCATGCCCACGCCGAGCGGCATCGTATTCATACGGAGTTGCATCTGCTGTCCAACGCAGTCGGGACGAGCGTCGAGGTCGATGACGCCGACGAACCGGGTGTGGAATGGAAGCCGGTGCACCACCACGATGCCGACCGTGCCCGGGCCAAGTTGGACGGGGCCGCCAAGACCCGTCACTGGAAGCGCAAGGCTTGGAAGCGACGCACGCTGCAGCGGCGGGCGAAAGCGATGGCGTTCCGGCTCGCAGGTTCCTAGGGGAGCCAGGCTGCCGCGAGTTCGGCGCGACGGTCGGCCCACTCCTCTGCGGTGAAGCCGTAGCGGATGTGGTCCTCCCAGACGCCGTTGATCTCGAGGTAGCGCTGGGCCACGCCTTCGTCGCGTATCCGCAGTTTCTCCATCACCCGCCTGCTCCGGTGGTTGCGCGGGATGATGCAGATCTCGAGGCGGTGTAGCAGCAACTCGTCGAAGGCGAAGCGTGCGAGTACGACGACTGCCTCGGCAACATACGCGTGGCCCGCTCTGGCCTGGTCGATCCAGTAACCGACAGTGGCGGTCTGTAGCGCGCCGCGCTGGACATTGTTGAGGTTGACCTCGCCGCAGAGGGCGTCCTCGACGAACAGGCCGAGTCCATACGCGCCGCCTACCTGGCGCTCGCGGTCCCTGAGGTTGCATCGTGCGACGAATGCCGCTTGGTCGCGGATGGGGTCTGCTGCCAGTGAGAGCCGACTTGGTTCCCACTGCAGGAGCCAGTCCTCGTTGCGCAAACGGCTCTCCCGATATGCCTGGAAGTCACTGGCCATCAGGGGGCGCAGCATGATCCGCCGGCCGTACATGCGGAGGTTGGACCGAGCGGATGCCGACGGGTGCATCGCGCTCATGGTGCCGTGTTCGGGAGCGGCCAGCGGTCCTCGACGAGCGCGGCGCAGATGCCGTCCACTGCAGCGCGGCGCGACAGTGTGAGCCCGTCGGCCCGTAGTTTGCGAAGTACGGCCACGAGGATGCACAGACCCCCGACAATGATGGTGGCACGGTCCGCAGGGAGTCCCGGATTGTGCACCCGGTCGGTGAGTCGCTCGGTGGCCAGCGTTCGAAACACATCTTCGGCCGCATGTCGGCTCAGCCAGAAGCCGTGGAGCGCCTCATAGTCCGCGAGCCCGACCTCGACGGCTGCAACCGTGGTGATCGTTCCGCCGATCCCGACGATTGAGGCGACATCGAGGATGCCCGGGAGGTCCCTGATGACATCATCGAGGTGGTCCTGGACGAGCCCGATCGCGTTGGTCAGCTCATCGGCCCGGGGTGGGTCGGACCGAAGGTGGCTCTCCGTGAGGCGGACGCAGCCGAGATCGATTGAGGCGACGCTCAGTGCGTCATCCGCGCCGACCACGAGTTCGGTGGACCCGCCGCCGATGTCGACGACGAGGCGGGGCGATCCGACACCACCGGGAAGATCGATGCACGAGCCGCTGTACGCAAGGCGACCTTCCTCCTCGCCGGAGAGCACGATGGGTCGGGTGCCGAGGATCTCGCCAGCGGCGTCCAGGAACGCGTCGCGGTTCCGGGCGTCGCGCGTTGCCGACGTTGCCACGACGCCGAGGTGGGCCACCCCTCGCTCGTCGGCGAGGGAACGCAAGCGCCGCAGGGCGTCGAGCGTCCTCGCAATGGGCTCGGGCTGGAGCTCACGCGTGGTGTGCATCCCCTCGCCGAGGCGAACAGCGATTGCGTCGGAGAAGCGATCGGAGCCGTGGCACACAAGCAGCTTCACCGAGTTGGTGCCGATGTCGATAGCGGCGACCGTCGGTGCAGTGCTCACGGTGCGACCTCCGCCGCGTCGAGATGGCTCTGCACCCAACGGCCGACCGGGTCGTCGCCCCCGGCAAGGAAGTACGCGTAGTGGGTGTGGAGACACTTCACGCCGAGCCGGGTGCCCCCCACACCACCGCTGGGCCGTGGGCCTTCGTGACCCATAGGGATCGACGCATCACGTTCGGCGGCATAGCGGCGATGGGTAGCAGCGAGTTCGTCTGCGTCCACCTCTGACTCGGCCCGGCGCACCCCGCCCTCGGACTCGAGCCGACCGACAGCGACGCTCTGCTGCTTGCCGACGAGCCAGAAGCGCGTCGGCATCGGGCGACCGTCGGGAAGAAGCGCCTCGTTGCGGATCACGACCGGCCAGCCGGACTCGTCCCGGACGACGACCTCGAACCCGGCGAGGGGCTCGCGCCCGAGTAATTGGCGCACCATGGCGCGGTCGTCGGGCAGCATCACGGATCGGGTGCGGTGACGGCTAGTGGCGGCGGCGCCGCATGAGCAGCAGCAGCAGGAGCAGGAGCCCACCGGCGAAGGGGGCGAAACGCTTGGCCATGGCGCCGCCGGCGTACTTGCCGAGGTCGAGCACGTTGTCGTTGTCCGACACCCTGGGGGCAGTGATCGTCGACGCCCCCGTGGCGGCATTCGCGGTGGATGCCGGGGCGGCACCCGACTCGACGGCCGCGGCGGTGGAGGCTGCATCGCCGGGGGCTGTCTGGGCAACGGCATCGGCCGTGGTCAGCTTCTCGAGATTGCTCACGAACTCGGCGAGGAGCTTGTTGGAGATCTCCTGCATGGCGCCACGGCCGAACTGGGCGAACTTGCCGGTGATCTTCAGGTCGGTGGAGACGACCACCTTGGTGGTGTTGGCATCGATTGACTCGAGCTGGGCGATGATGACTGCAGCAGCGTTGCCCTTGTTGCCGGTGTCGCGGCCCTTGGCGTCGAGCACGGCTCGGTGCTTCACATCGTCTTTCTCGATGAAGGAGGCGTCACCCTTGAAGTTTGCGGTGATCGGGCCGACCTTCAGGCGCACGACACCGCTGTAGGTGTTGCCGTCGATGGCCTCGAGCGCGGCGCCGGGGAGGCACGGCGTGATGGTGGGCACGTCGGTCAACGTGTTCCACGTCTGCTCGATCGGGCGCTTCACCGTGAATTCGTTGACGAGTTCCATCGCTGTAGATCCTCCAAAGTATCGATATCGGCGCTCGACCCATCACAAGGCACGTCAGCGACGAGTTCAGGTCGTTGGGTCAACAGACTACGTGCTCCGAGGTCCCCTTCAGTAGGGAGGAGTTCCCACACGGTGGAATCGAGCCGGACGGGGTTGCCGCGTACACCGTTGTAGTTCGCGACGGCGATTGGCGACGTGCTGGCGCTGACGCTCCGCCAGGCGAGCGGCGTGATGAACGGTTGATCCGCAAGGCCCACGGTGAACGCATCGAGGCCCCGCTCGCGGGCATGGGTGACGGCCCGCTGTAGCGAACTGGCCTGCCCGCTCGCCCAGTTCTTGTTGTGCAGGAACTCCACAGTCGCCACCGGTTCGAGTTCGGCGCACCCCGTGATCACCCAGACCTCGAGATCGGCCTCGAGCGCGTGCTCGATCGCCCATTGATAGACGGGCCGGCCATGTAGCGGCGCGAGCAGTTTGTGTGTCGTGCCCTGAAAGCGCGTGCCGCCGCCGGCGGCGAGGAGGACGGCGATCGGTCGTTGCACGGCCCTGTCCTAGCAGCGGTCAAGCCGACAACCCACCTGACCTGCGTAGATGTCGATCATTACGGTAATTGTCATCCAACCGTCATGATTGGGGTACCGTACCCGCATGCAGATCGCAGCCGGCGCCGGCGCTCGTTGCTTCCACTCGAACCGGGTGTCCCGGACGCTGATCGGTGCGGCGCTCGTGCTGGTGGCCACGGTGGTCGGGCTGGTCCCGTCGCCAGCGGTGTCGACGGCACTCAGCAAGCCGGCCCATCCGGCAGTCGCCGGGAGCAACACGGCGGTGTCCGTTGCCGCTGCAGATGCCCTAGCGGCACTCTGGGCCCGAGACGACACCTACGCCGACAAACTCGCCGTTGTGGTTCCCCTCGTCGCGGTGGCGGGCAAGGTGTCCACCGGCCGCCTCGCTGACGCCTGGTCCACGGCGTCGCGCCAACGCATGATCGTGCTGCTCTCCGCGCTCACCCAGGTCGGTGTGCCGTACCGGGCCCGCAGAGCTGCAGCCGGCGTCGGGTTCGATTGCTCCGGGCTCACCTCGTGGGCATGGGCGCAGGGCGGCCGCTACCTCCCGCACCAATCGCTCCGCCAGATCCGCACGATCCGGCGCTCGACCAAGGCAGAGGTGCTGCCGGCCGACATCCTGTATTACCCGGGTCACGCCATGCTCGCCCTCGGGGTCGGTGCAGCCATGGTGCACGCGCCGTACCCGGGCCGCTCTGTCGAGGTCAGCCCCGCCACCGGGCGCTGGGAGCGCATCGTGCGGGTCGGCACGCCGGACGGCCAGCGTGCCGTGGTGGTGTCACCGACGACGACAGCGCCCACTACCACCCGGCCCTGACCGGCAGGCACTCATCGGGTCAGCGGGATCAGGAGTGGATCGGCCCGCTCGAGTTGCGCAGCGAGGGGGGTCTGCGCCCGGTGCGCAGCGCAATGATCTCTGCACAGATCGCCACCGCAGTCTCCTCGGGGGTACGTGCTCCGAGATCGAGACCGATCGGTGACATGAGGCGGGCGAGATCCTCGGGGGCCGTCACCCCAACATCGGCGAGGCGCTCCAGACGCTTCGCGTGGGTCTTGCGCGATCCCATGACACCGATGTAGCCGACCTTTGTTGCGAGCGCACCTTGTACTGCCGGCACGTCGAACTTGGCATCGTGGGTGAGGATGCACACGGCATCGCGCGGGCCGAGCGACCCTCCGGACTCGGTGAACATCGGTCCGGGCCAGGTCACCTTCACCTCGTCGGCTGCGGGGAACCGGCGCTTCGTGGCAAACACCTCACGCGCATCGCAGACGGTTACCCGATAGCCGAGGATCTTGCCGACCTTGGAGAGTGCTGCGGTGAAGTCGACCGCTCCAAAGATCCACATCTGCGGCGGCGGTGCGAAAGACTCGATGAACACGCTGAGCGTGGGTGTGTTCGCGAGGTCCTCGGGGGTGGTCTCCCCGTTCGGTCCGTAGTGGCGCACGAGCGTGTGGCCAGCCTCGAGCTCGCCGAGGGAATCACGGGCAACGATGCGGTCGAGTTCGGCGTTGCCGAGCGTCCCCAAGGGCTCGCCCCCGGGCCAGAGCAGCAACCTGCCGCCAACGCCGGGCCCGTCGATAACGGTTGCGAACACGGTGGGTTCCGTCGCGCGGATTCGGTCACGGAGTACCTCGTAGAGCACAGCGACCTACCAGACCATCGGTTCGATGAAGAGGTGGATGATCCCGCCGCACGTCAGGCCGACGGCGAATGCCTCGTCGTCGCTATACCCGAATCTCACGAGCCTCGGCGTACCGTCCCCGTTGAGGATGCCGAGCGCCTCGCCGACCACGGCGCCCTCGACACAGCCTCCGGAGACCGAACCGGCCACCTCGCCGTCCTCGCTGACCGCCATCGCCGCGCCAGGGTCGCGTGGGCCCGAGCCCTCGATGTTGACGACGCGCGCAACGGCCACCCGCTTGCCGGCAGCGCGCCAGCGATCGATGTCGTCGAGGATGTCCTTCATCTCGTCATCTCCTCATTCCGGTTCGCTTCGGCCCGATCTCGTGGGAGATCACCCGAGCCAGTTCCTCGAGGGCATCTACCGAATGACCCTCTACGAAGTCATCAACGTACGGCAACGCGGCAGCCATGCCACGTGCTAGAGGTGCATATCCCGGCGTGACCTTCAGCGGGTTCACCCAGACCACCTTGTACGCAACGCGGTGTAGGCGCTCCATCTGAGCAGCAAGCACCTCGGGCTCGCCTCGGTCCCAACCGTCGCTGAGGACGACGATGATTGCCCCGCGGGCCATTCCGCGCACGCCCCACTCGTCGTTGAACTGCCGGAAGCCCTCGCCGAGTCGGGTGCCGCCGCTCCAGTCCGCAACCCGGTTCGCGGCCTGCTGCATCGCCCGGTCCGGGTCCCGGCTGTTCAGTTCGCGGGTCACGCGGGTTAGCCGGGTACCGAGTGTGAATGCCTCGACCTTCTGGCGGCCCGCTACGGCGGCGTGAACGAACCGGACGAGCGCCCGCGCATACGGCTCCATCGAGCCGGAGACGTCGAGCAGCAGCACCAGGCGACGGAGTTTCTCGCCGGGCTCGCGCCATGCGCGGTCGATGGGCTCGCCGCCGGCCCGGAGTGCGGCCCGTACGGTGCGACGCAGGTCCGGTCTGGCGCCACGCCGGCGGGAGCTCACGAGTCGTCGGCTGCGGCGCGGCGTGCCGACCAATCGCAGGTCCGACATCAGCGTCTGGGCCTCGCGCAACTCGTCCTGGCTGTAGAGCGCGAAGTCCTTCTCCCGGAGGATCTCCGTTGCCGAGAAGCGGAGGTGGATCGTCGGTGTGTCGGACTCGTCTTCCTCGGGCGGCGGGCCGTCGCCGCCCTCCTCGTCGTCGCTGTCGACGGCTAGCTGGATGTCGATCGTCGGGAGCTCCACAACGAGGTCCATCGAGGTGCCCCGCCACTCCCAGAACACCTTGAAGGCACGGTCGTAGGTCTGGTTGTCCTCGGGTCGATGGAGCAGCGTGGCGCGCCCTGTCCAGTAGACCGCGTCCCGGTCCTCGATCCCGATGACCTCGATGCCCTCTGCGAACCCCAGTACGCGGCTGATCGGCACGCTGACCCCCGCGCCACGCAGGACGCGTGCGAAGGCCACGGCGATGCGCATCGCATCGGACTTGACCTCGCGCACGGGAGCGCTAGGCACGGGCAGTGGCGCGCTCGAGCGCCTTCTTGAGGAGTACCTCACCCGCGTGCAGACGGACCTTGTCTTGGTCCTCCCGATACTTGAGTACCGTGCCGAGCGTTGCGAGGATGGTGCGCTCGTCGAGCTGTGCCGTGCCGAGTTTGCCGAGGGCAGTGGCCCAGTCGATCGTCTCGGCAACGCCTGGGGGCTTGTACAGCTGCATACCGCGCATTTCCTCGACGGCTGCTGCCACCTGACGGGCGAGCATCTCGGTGACATCGGGAACGCGCAGCCGCACGATCGCGACCTCTCGCTCGAACCCGGGGTGCTCCACCCAGTGATACAGGCAACGGCGCTTCAGCGCGTCGTGCACGTCACGGGTGCGGTTCGAGGTGAGGATGACGAGCGGCGGATCTGCTGCGCTGAACGTGCCCAGTTCGGGAACCGTGATCTGGTAGTCGGAGAGCACCTCGAGGAGGAAGGCCTCGAACTCGTCGTCGGCGCGGTCCACCTCGTCGATCAGCAGGATCGGCGGTGGGCCCTCCCGGTGCGCAATCGCGCGCAGGAGCGGTCGCTTCACGAGGAACCGCTCGGAGTACAACTCGTTCTCAATGGCTGCCGCGCCGCGGGAGGTTGCCTCACCCGTTGCCTCGGCAGTACGAAGGTGGAGCAACTGCTTGGCGTAGTCCCACTCGTAGACGGCCTGTGAGGAGTCAATGCCCTCGTAGCACTGGAGGCGGATCAGCTCACCACCCGTCCATCGGCTGAGCACCTTGGCGACCTCGGTCTTGCCGACACCTGCCTCACCCTCGAGCAGGAGGGGGCGGCGAAGGGTGAGTGAGAGGAAGATCGCCGTGGCGAGGCCCTCATCGGGGAGGTACCCATGTTGCGAGAGCGCTGCAGAGACCTCGGAGACGGACGCCGGTGTTGCCATACCCGGCCCAGCGTACGACGTGGACCGTGGTCAGTGCCGGGTCCGTCCCGGGGCCCGGCGCTCCCGTACCGCTGGGTTCAGGAATCGAACCCGATGCCGAGCCGGTCGAGTGTCCGCAGCCAACCGTTGCGCCGACCGGTCTTGTCCTCCCGGTCGAGCGACCAACGGGTGGCCTGGATACCGGCGAAACGGAACGGTTCGGGCGGGAAGGGCAGTGGATGCTTGCGCACGAACTCGGTCTCCGTGGCTCGTGAACGCTTCCCGTCGAGGAGATCGAGCATGACCTCGGCCCCGAACCTGGTCGAGCCAGCGCCCAGCCCGGTATAGCCGAGCGCGTACGCAACACGGCCCTGCATCGCCTTGCCCCAGAACACGGAGTACCGGGTACAGGTGTCGATGACACCACCCCAGGTGTGTGAGAACTTCACGTCCTCCAGCTGCGGGAATGTGGCGAAGAAGTGGCGGCTGAGCTTGGCCCAGGTCTCGGGACGTGACTCGAGCTCGGTGCGGACCTTGCCCCGGAAGTAGTACACCGCGTCATAGCCGCCCCACAGGATCCGGTTGTCCTCGGTGAGTCGGTAGTAGTGGAACTGGTTCGGGATGTCCGACAGTCCCTGGCGCCCCTTCCAGCCGATTGAAGCCAACTGTTCGGCGGTCAGCGGCTCGGTAACGAGGACATAGTCGTACACGGGTGCGATGTAGTGACGAAGTCGGTGCAGCAACGGCGGGAACGCGTTGGTGCCGAGGGCAACGCGCCCGCAGCGCACCTGACCGAGCGGTGTGGTGACGAGCACGCCAACGCCGTCCCGTTCGAGCGCGGTTGCCTTGGTGTCCTCGTAGATGCGAACGCCCAACGACTCGGCTGCTGCCTTGAGGCCCCACGCGAGGCGAGCGGGATCGACGAGCGCCGCGCGGTCGCGGCGCCACAGCCCACCGAGGTAGGTGGGGGAGTTGACCTGCGCGCGCATGGCGGTGGAGTCCAGCAGTTCGACGGGCTGGCCCAGCTCCCGGAGGAGCCCGTACTCCTCGCGGAGCTCGTCGAGGTAACTGGCGGGGTGGAACGTGGTGGCCACATCGATGACTCCGGTCCGCTCGAAGTCGCAGTCGATGCCGTAGCGCAGGATGGCGGCCTCGATCTCATTGAGGTTGCGCAGGCCGAGGTCCTCGAGCACCGGGAGTTCGTCGGGGAAGCGTGTCTTGCCGTTCGTGACCCCGTGGGTGAGGCTGGCGTCGACGAAGCCGCCGTTGCGGCCGCTGGCTGCCGACCCGATCTCGTGGGCCTCGATGAGGACGACGTCACGCGACGGGTCCCGTTCCTTGGCGATGATCGCCGTCCAGAGCCCGGTGTAACCGCCACCGACGACGCAGAGGTCGCAGTTGTCCGTTCGGACCAGTGTCGGATTGCTGTCGGGCTCGTCGGCGTCCTCGTACCAGTACGGATACGGGTCTGCGTCTGCAATGGCGTCGAGGTATCTCTGGTCCTCACGCATGGGAATCACCCTCTCCTCATCGTGAGGGTAACAAGGAAGGGAAGCGGGTGCGGGCCAACCTCTCGGGCCGCCGTATTCTGCCGTCATGGATCTCGGACTCACCGGCCGTCGCGCCGCAGTAGCAGCAGGATCGGCGGGGTTGGGTTTCGGCTCGGCACTTGCCCTCGCGAATGACGGTGCCGAGGTGGTGATCTGCGGCAGGGACGAGGCGAGGCTGAAGGACGCGATCGCGCGGATCGGCCACAGCTGCCGCTATGTGGTGTGCGACGTCTCCGACGCCGAGGGCGGCCGGGAGTTCGTGGAGTTGGCAACCGGGGTGCTCGGTGGCGTGGACATCCTCGTGTGCAATGCCGGCGGGCCCCCGCCCGGCACCTTTGCATCCACGCCGATCGAGGCGTACGCGAAGGCCCTCGATCTCAGCCTGCTCTCGGTGGTGGGCATGTGCAAAGCAGCAGTGCCGTCGATGCAGGAGCGGGGCTGGGGACGGGTCGTGGCAATCACGTCCTACGGCGTGCGCCAGCCGATCCCTACTCTCATCCTCTCCAACACGGCGCGCACCGGTACGACCGGCTTCCTCAAGACGGTCGCACGCGAGGTTGCCAAGGACGGGGTCACGGTGAACAGCGTGCAGCCCGGGGTACACCTCACGGACCGGATCACCCAGGTGTACGGGGCCAACCCGGATGCCTCGGCGATGGGGATCCCGGCGGGTGTGCTCGGCGATCCGATCGACTTCGGGCACGCCGTGGCGTTCCTGTGCAGCGAACACGCACGCTTCATCACCGGAGCACACCTGCCGGTCGACGGCGGGCAGTACGCCGGCCTGCAGTAGCGGCGAGGTGCCCCACAACGACGAAGGGGCGGCCCGTCGGGCCGCCCCTTCGTTCGTTAACGGGATTACTTCGTTGACTCCTCGAGCGCGCGGCGCACGAGCACCTTGGCGAGGTGCGTGCGGTACTCCACCGATGCGTTGAGGTCTCCCTGCGGGTCAGCCTCTGCGACAGCCTGCTGGGCGGCATCGGCCACGGAGGCACCGCTCTTGATTGCCGAGGCAACCGAACTGGCGAGGATCGGGGTGGAGCCCATGTTCACCAGTGCGACGCCGCTGTCCGTGCCACGGCGCCAAGCCGCAACACCGACGATTGCCCAGTCCTGGGCACGACGGTTGAACTTCTGGAACGACCAACCGGCACCGTTCATCTTGGGTACCTGGATCTCGACGAGCATCTCGTCGGCGTCCATGGCGTTCTCGAGGAAGCCGGTGTAGAAGTCGGTCGCTGCGATGTTGCGACGGCCATTGGGGCCCTGCACGACGTACGTCGCGCCGAGCGCCAGCGTGGTTGCCGGGAGGTCCGAAGCGGCGTCCGCGTGAGCGATCGAACCGCCGATGGTTCCACGATGACGGACCGCCGGATCGCCGACGTGGCCCGCTGCGTGGGCGAGCAACGGCACGTGCTGCAGGAGCACGGGCGAGTTCTCGACCTCGGTGTGGCGGGTGAGTGCGCCGATCGCAACGTGGTCACCGGACTCCCGTACGTACGAGAGATCGGAGATACGGCCGATGTCGATGAGCAGTGAAGGTGCGGCGAGGCGCAACTTCATCAGCGGCAGGAGGCTGTGGCCACCTGCAAGGAACTTGGCTTCGTCGCCGGCTTGGGCGATGAGGCTGATTGCTTCCTCGGCGGAGGAAGCACGCTTGTAGTCAAACGCTGCGGGAATCACTGTGGCTCCTTGGGTTCCGGGTGCTCAGCCGTTGGCGCAGGCGAGGATGGACTTAACGATGTTGTGGTAACCGGTGCAACGGCACAGGTTGCCCTCGAGCGCGACGCGGACCTCGTCCTCGGTGGGCTTGGGGTTCTCATCGAGAATGCCGATGGCTGCCATCACCATTCCGGGGGTGCAGTAACCGCACTGCAGGCCGTGGTTCTCCATGAAGGCCTTCTGCATCGGGTGCAGTTCATCGCCCTTGGCAATGCCCTCGATGGTGGTGACACTCTGGCCGTCCGCCTGGACAGCGAGCATCGTGCAGGACTTGGTGCTCTGTCCGTTGACATGCAGGGTGCACGCACCGCAGGAAGAGGTATCGCACCCCACATTGGTACCGGTGAGCCCCAAGGTCTCACGGACATAGTGCACGAGCAGCTGGCGCGGCTCGACATCACTTGTTTGCGCGGTTCCGTTCACGTTGACCGTGATTTGCACGGTGTAACCCCCAGACAAGACATGGCCGACAAGGGCCGAGATCTCGGATATGACAGACGTCATCATGCCCCATTTCCGGAGTCCGTGCATCATCCCGTTTTGGTGTATCGGGACGAGCGTCGAATTGTGGACTATTTGTCGAAACTCCGGAGCCCGCGAACGGCGTACACCGTGGTCAGGGTGCCGAGAATGGCGATCGCCAGCAGCCCTCCCCAGGTGTCCTGCCAGGTCACCTCTCCGAGGAAGCCCTCTCGGGCGAGGCGCAGCACGTTGGTCATCGGGTTCAACCGGGCGATCGGCTTGACCCAACCCTGGATGAAGTCGAGCGGCATCTGGGCCGTCGACAGGAAGAGTGCAAAGAAGATCGCGAACTGCGTGAGCGTGGCAGCGGCCAGTGTCCGCATCCGGAGGGCGAGGCCGAGCCCGAACCCCGAAGCACAGAACGCCACACCCAGTGCGGCTGCCGTAAGAGTTAGTAGACCGAGCACGCCACCGGGAAGGGCTGCGCCGCCGATGAACCCCACGGCCGAGACGATGACGAGCGGGATAATTGCGCGGACCATCGAGGCGGCGAGCGGGCCATAGACCGTGGCTGCACGACCGCCGGGCGCCATCCGGAGACGGTCAAAGAAGCCGGTCCGCAGATCGTTGACCGTGGCGAACGCGAGGCCCATCGCCCCGAATGCGGCGCCCTGTAGGCACGACAGCGGCACGTACCAATCGAGTGCCTGGTTGATCTTGGCGTACGCGAGGGCCCCGGCGAACGCGCCACCGAACGCGATGAGTTGGAACACGGGCATCGCGAGCGAGGGCAGGAATGCTGCAGGAATCCGTCGGATCCTGATGAGCGACCGCTTGACCATGAACGCGATCACCGTGGCAGTACGCGGATCGCTGGCAACGCCGTACGTACGGTCCTCGCCGAGTGCTGCTGTCATCGCCGTGTCCTCACATCTGGGCCAGACGGCGACGGAGTGCCCGCAGGCACAGGAGGAGCGCAAGGACGCAACCGATCGACGGGATCGCGATGGCCTCGAAGAACCTCCATCCGGACAGTTCGCGCTCGATCACGAAACCGCGCATGCCCTCGGCGAGATACGAGATCGGGTTGACGTCCACGACGTGGCGGAACCAGCCGTGCATGAGTTCCCTCGGCATGAAGGTCGACGACAGGAACATGAGCACGAAGACGAGCGGGAACATGCCCTGGACGACTTCTGGCGAACCCGTCTTGATCGCAAACGTGGACATCAGGGTGGACATGGCGAGCGACACGAGGCTCGCCGACACGACGATCGAGACGATCCCGATGGGGCCGCTGCGCACGCGCACGCCGAGGGCAGCGAGGAACCCCATGAAGACGGTGGCCTGCAGTGCCCCGACGACGAGGGACGACATCAAGCGGCCGATCACGATCGACGTCCGGTGGACCGGGGAAGTCATGAGGCGTTCCCAGAAGCCCTGTTCGATATCGACAGCGAGGTCTGCCGCTGCAGAGGTGGCACCGAAGAACGCGCCCTGCATTACCGCAGCGGCGAGGCCGAATTGGAGGAACGAGTCGACCTTCGGGAAGCCCGGGGCGTTCTTCACGCGGCTGTAACTGCTCGCCGAGAGCGCGGCGAAGAACAGCGGGAAGACGAAGCTGGGTGCCAGGGCCGCGGGTTGGCGGAGGCGACCGAGCACACTTCGCCGAGCGAGTGCCAAGGTCTGGCGCACGGCGGACTGGTGGAGGTCCTCGTGGATCGGCTGGCGCGCGAGGGCGACGGTCATTTCCGCCCGCCCCGCCTGCGTCGTCCCTTTGTGGGTGGGGCGCCTGCGGCCGGTTCGAGCAGTCGCGAACGAGCGCCCTCGAGGCTGTGTCCGGTGGCCTCGGCGAAGACGTCGTCGAGGCTCGGCTCGTTCAGTTCCATCCGGTGGAGCCGGATCCCCGCCTGGTCGAGGGAACGGACCACCATGGCGATCCCCTCGGCGCCGTCGCGCAGGCCCACCCCGAGCGTGCCTTCCGCAGTGGGCCGGATGTCGCCGAAGGCTACGAGAACCTCTCGGGCGCGCTCCCGTTGTTCGTCGGGTACCGCAACGAGCAGCGTGGGGGCGCCGACCTGGGCCTTGAGCTCGCGTGGGATGCCCTCTCGGACGATGCGACCATTGTCGATGATCGCGATGCGGTCGGCGAGTTGGTCCGCCTCCTCGAGGTACTGGGTGGTGAGCAACACCGTGGTTCCGAGCTCTTTGTTGAGGTAGCGCACCTCTTCCCAGAGGGTGAGCCGACTCATCGGGTCGAGACCCGTCGTCGGTTCGTCGAGGAAGAGCACGACCGGTTCGTGCATCAACGCGAGAGCAAGGTCGAGGCGCCTGCGCATGCCGCCGCTGTACGTGCCGACGCGACGGTGCGCAGCAGCGGTGAGTCCTACCCGCTCGAGCAACTCACCGGCGCGAAGCCTCGCGCGAGAGCGGTCGATGCCGTAGAGAACGGCCTGGAGGTCGAGGAGTTCGTTACCCGTCATGAGGGGGTCGATCGCCGCGTCCTGGAGCGCAACACCGATGCGCTTGCGCACCTCTGCCGGATGGGTTGCGACGTCGAACCCGGCAACAACAGCGCGCCCGCCGGTCGGGCGCAGCAGTGTGGTGAGCATCCGGACCGTTGTTGACTTGCCGGCTCCGTTGGGGCCGAGGAAGCCGAAGATCTCGCCCTCCTGCACCGCAAGGTCCACCCCGTCAACGGCAACGATGTCGCCGAAGCGCCGCACAAGGCCTTCTGCGAGGACCGGAGGAGTTGTTGTAGTCACCAACCACATTGTCGTGGATCGTGAGGCGGGATCACAAACCGACCCGTCGGTGCCGCGTGTTTCGGGCGGGACCAAACCTCGGGGTCGTGCCGAGCGTGTCATTGATGAAGCCGGGTGGACAACGGTTGCCACTAAGGAGGACACGATGCATCGACGAGCAGCACTAACAGCGTCAGCAGCACTCAGCCTCATGCTCCTCGGGGGAACGGTTGCGGTGGCGGCGGTATCCGGTGGGGGTCTCCTCGGGTTCCAGCACGGGGCATCGACGCAGTCCGCTGCCGTTGAGCCGGTTGGCCCAGCGGCAGCAGATCCGGCCCAGCAGGGGCCTTCGGGGCCATCGACGACGAAACCCTCCGTCGTCGTCGAGGTGATCGAGGATCGGATCGTCGTTCGCTCCGATGCCGCATCTCTGTTGGACACACGTGGCGTGACCGTGCCAACCGCGCCGACCACCGCCCCGACCACCGCCCCGACCACGACTTCCGCCCCGGTAGTCATGCGCGTCAGACACGACGACGAGGACGGCGACGAAAACCGCTTCGGCGATGACGACGATCACGGGGATGACGACTGATGGGTAGGCGTCGGCGTCGCGGCCCTGCTGCGTTCGCGCGTGTTGCCGCTACCGGCGTCTCGACAGCGGGCGGACTAGCGCTGGTCGGCGCAATGGCTGCTTCGACGGGCCCGCCCGCGCCGACGGCCGACGCCGCATCGGTGTCGGGTCCGGCGGTCTCGGAGCCGCAGCCGAGCGTTGCCCCGCCCGGGTCGGTCGTGATCATCGAGGTGCACCGGACCGTGTATGTCGACGAGGCCGGGAACCCCGTCGATCCCGCCAGCGTGTCGAGCACCGTTGCTGCACCTGGAGTGGGCACCACCCCGACAACCGGACCGAGGCGATCGACGACCACGACGACCCCGGGGCGGGTAACCAGCACCACGGCGGCGGTGCCGCGAGCGTCAACGACCACCACGAGTTCTGCGCCGCGGTGTCAGGGCTCGAACTGCCCGTGAGGGTGCCTCCTCACGAATGCCGCTTCTCGCTCCCGGCGATGGGCTCGACGGTAGAGATCGTCCTGTTCGACGCGCCGCCCGGCTCGGCTGCGTGGGTGCGGTCGCGGTTGAGTGCGCTCGAACGTGCGTGGAGCCGCTTCGACCCACAGAGCGAACTCGTGGCGCTGAACCGTCGTGCCGGTGGCGCACCCGTCCCGGCGAGCGACCTCTTGCGCAACGCCGTCGACGCCTGTCTGCAGCTGTGGAGGGCGACCGACGGATGGTTCGACCCGACGACGCTGCGCGCGCTCGAGTGGGCAGGGTATGACCGGTCCTTCGCCGAGGTCCGTTCCCGTTCAGGGAGCGCTGCCCGGGCGGGTATCCCGCCGGCAACGCCGACCCCGTTGGGCGTGATCGTGGACGACGACCGGGGAACGATCACCGTTCCCGTCGGTGTGAGCCTGGACCTCGGCGGGGTCGGCAAGGGACTCGCGGCCGACCTACTCGCGGCCGAACTGATGGACCGTGGTTCGAGCGGAGTGTTGGTGTCGGTCGGCGGGGACATCGCCGTCGCGGGCACGGGGCCCGATGGCGGATGGTGTGTCCCCGTCGTCGACCCGACCGACGGGCACCGCGTCCGCTGGGTCGTCCCAATCGAATCCGGTGCAATCGTGCAGAGCAACCGTCTGGTCCGCCAGTGGCGCGCAGGTGACGAGCACTGCCATCACCTCATCGACCCGTCGACGTCGCTGCCGAGCCGCTCCGGGATCGCTGCGGCTGTCGTGGTGAGCGATCGGGCATGGTGGGCCGAAGGTGTTGCAAAGGCCGCACTCCTCGCGGGGGCCGCAGCGGGCTCGGCCCTGATCGGCCGGCTCGCTCAGGCGGGGTGGTTGGTGCGCGATAACGGCACCGTCACGCTCGCGGGCCGGGTTGCGGTGGGGCGTGCGGCGTGAACACGGCGCAACTCGCATGGTTCACTGCCCGTTCGTCGGGGATTGTGGCCTGGGTGCTCGCAACGTCGAGTGTCCTCCTCGGGCTGGCACTCTCCACGCGTCTCGTCCGCCGCAAGGGTGTTCCCGTTTGGCTGAATTCGCTGCACCGTTATCTCGGAACGCTGACCCTCGTGTTCACGGCGGTTCATCTGGGCGCGCTGGTTGCCGATAACTGGGTCCACTTCGGTGTCGCCGACCTGTTGGTGCCCATGGCGAGCACGTGGAGGCCCGGGGCCGTTGCGTGGGGGATCGTCGCCTTGTATCTCCTTGTTGCCGTTCAGGTGACGTCGTGGTGCAAACGATGGCTGCCGCGGCGACTCTGGCACGCAGTGCACCTCACGAGCATCCCGCTGTTCGTCGCGGGCACGGTCCACGGGGCCCAAGCAGGTGCCGACCGGGGCCATGCCGTCGTCCAGTGGGGAGCGCTCGTCGGGAGCGCAGGCACCCTGTTCCTGCTGCTGTTCCGGACGATGAGCGGTTCAGGGCGACGTAGGCGCGGGCGTAGTCCTAGGGTCGGGGTCGGCGGACTGCGAAGCGGACGTTCCGATGGTGGCAACGCGCTCGGTGACCAAGGTCTTGATGGTGGGGTAGAGCCAGCCGTCGGGGAACGTGGCGGTCAGCGTCGGGAGCACGAGGACGCGGTACGCCTTCTCATTGCGCTTGACGACGCCGAGTTCCTCCCGGGCCGCCTGCGCGATCCCGGGTCGGGTCCTGAGGCGGTCAACATCGGCCTGTAGGCCACGGTTGGCCTCCTCGAGGGCCTGTAGTTCGGTACTGCTCGAGCTGAGCGCGTGACGCTGGTTCATCCACGCCTTCACTGGAAGTACGAGCAGTGCAGTGGCGAATGCACCGGCAACGAGCACCGCAAGACCACCGAGCGCGAGGCTCGGCAGACGACGCCGCGGCACGCGGTCGGTGCCTGCCCTCACGCAGAACCCCGGGCCAGCGCGCTTGCGCCGCGGTAGCGGGCGGAGTCGCCCAGGCTCTCCTCGATGCGCAACAACTGGTTGTACTTTGCCACCCTGTCGCTGCGCGCCGGGGCGCCGGTCTTGATCTGTCCGCAGTTGGTCGCGACGGCGAGATCGGCAATCGTCACGTCCTCGGTCTCGCCACTGCGGTGACTCATCACGGTGGTGTACGCGTGCCGAGTGGCGAGGTCGACGGTCTCGAGCGTCTCGGTGAGCGTGCCGATCTGGTTGACCTTCACGAGCACGCTGTTGGCGACCCCGCGATCGATGCCCATCTGCAGTCGGCGCGCGTTGGTGACAAAGAGGTCGTCACCGACCAACTGGGTGCGGGAGCCGATCTCGTCGGTGAGTGCCTTCCAGCCTTCCCAGTCGTCTTCGGCCATGCCATCCTCGATCGACACGATCGGGTACGTGCTGACAAGGCGGGACCAGTAGGCCACCATGCTGTCCCGGTCGAGCACCTTGCCCTCGCCGGTGAGGTGGTACTCGCCACCGCGGTACAGCTCGCTCATCGCAGGGTCGAGCGCGATCGCGATGTCGGTCCCGGGTGCGTACCCGGCGGCAGCGATGGCATCCATGAGGATCCTGATGGCATCCTCATTGCTGGCGAGGTTCGGCGCGAAGCCACCCTCGTCGCCGACGGCGGTGGAAAGCCCCCGGTCCTTGAGGATCTTCTTGAGGGCGTGGTACGTCTCGACACCCCACCGGAGGGCCTCACCGAAGCTGGGTGCTCCCACGGGCATGATCATGAACTCCTGCAGATCAATGGAGTTGTCGGCGTGTGCACCGCCGTTGATCACGTTCAGCATCGGGACCGGGAGAACATGCGCGTTCGGCCCGCCGATGTAGCGGAACAGCGGCAGCCCGAGCTCGGCGGCGGCCGCCTTCGCTACGGCCATCGACGTGCCGAGCATTGCGTTGGCGCCGAGTTTGCCCTTGTTGTCCGTGCCGTCGAGGTCGATGAGCACCTGATCGACGATCCGCTGGTTCAGCGCGTCGAGATCCCCGATGGCGTCGGCGATCGGGCCGTTCACGTGCGAAACCGCAGTGGTGACACCCTTGCCGACATAACGGTGGCCCCCGTCGCGGAGCTCCACGGCCTCGTGCTCCCCGGTGGATGCACCGGAAGGCACTGCTGCCCGGCCCACCGCCCCGGAGGCGAGATGTACCTCTACCTCGACTGTTGGGTTACCGCGGGAGTCGAGGACTTCGCGGCCGATGACGAGTTCGATCTCGCTCATGGCGCTCCTGAAACGGGGAATCTTGCTTCTTCAGGGTACCGACCCGACCACACGGCGGCGAGTTTCGACGGTTCATTGCGGTACGGGGAGGGCAGGATTCTGTGCGTATCCCTAGAAACCACCCGGGGATTTGGGTCAGGGGAGCGGCGGTGTGCGCTTGACCTCGTCCCACAGCGCGTCGAGTGCAGTGAGGTGTTCGGCCCGCGAGGCCTCGTCGTCCCCAGTCGCGTGAAGGTCAATCGAGCGCGCTGTCGCGAGGTGTTCGACCCCCTCGAAACGGGTGCGGAACTTCTGGGTGGCCGCCCGGAGTGCGGACTCCGCATCGACCTTGAGGTGCCGTGCCACGTTGACGACGGCGAAGAGCAGGTCCCCGAGTTCCTCGCGTACGTCGTCCGCAGTGCCGTCGCGACGGGCCTGCTGCACCTCGTCGAGCTCCTCGGCAATCTTCGGGAGGGCCCCCTCTACATCGGGCCAGTCGAAGCCCACGGCGGACGCCTTGCTCTGCACCTTGGCTGCGTACGACAGTGCCGGTAGCGAGCCAGGAACACCGTCGAACACCGAGGTGCGACCTTTCTCGGCCCGCTTGATCGCGTCCCAGTTGGCGAGCACCGTCTCGGTGTCGTCGGCCCGGACGTCGCCGAACACGTGCGGGTGGCGGCGCACCAATTTGTCGTGAACACCCTGAGCGACGTCAGCCATCGTGAAGCGACCCTGCTGCTCGGCGATCGTTGCGTGGAACTCGATCTGGTAGAGCAGGTCCCCGAGTTCCTCGATGAGGTCCTCGTCGGTGCCGGGGTCGTCCTCGTCGAGTGCCTCGATGGCATCCACGGTCTCGTAGGTCTCCTCGATGAGGTACTTGACGAGCGAGCGATGGGTCTGCTCCCGATCCCAGGGACACTGCTCGCGCAGCGTGCGGGCGAGCTGGTGGAACCGCATGAGTGCGGCGCCCACTGGAGCGGACAATTCGGGGACGAAGAGCGAAGTGAGGTGGTCTGCCTCGAGGGCCCGGTCGATGTCCGCCCAGGGAATCTCGAGGATCTGCTCATCGGGCAGACCGAGGTGGTGCAGCAGGATGGCGCTCGCCGGCACCTCGTCCTCGAAGGCGAGCTTGATGTCAGAGAGCACCCAGTTGGCGTGGGTATGGGCGACAAGGAGCGGGCCGGTCTGCCCGGCTGCGCTGACAGCGAACGTATGACCGTCGACGAGGCGAAGACCGGCCTCGACGGGATCGATACGGAGACGCGCGTACGCAACGTCGAGGAACGACATCGCCGGAAGGAGTTCGACGTCGACCGTCGCGTCATCGAGAACAAGGCGGACAGAGCGTTCGAGCACCAACGGTGACCCGGGCACGGCGTAGACGACATGACCGTGGTCGTGTGCCTCGGCGACGAGACGTGCAGCGATCGCCGTGTAGACGTCGTCGAAGGAGTCCGACCGCTCGTACAGATCGTCGAAACTCGTTGCATCACCGGCAACCACGGCGGAAGGGTGTTGTGACGTGCGCAGGAAACGGTGCGGTGTGGCCGCTAGCGCCGTGCGCGTGAGGTCGTTGGTGAGATCCGGGCCCCCGGGTCCGAGCCCGACGACGACGAGGCGCGGCCGGGTCACGTCAGGAGTGCTGGACAACCGAGGCCGAGATGGCATCCCAGGTGCCGTACCGGGAAGCCACTTCTGCCCGGGACACAGCGACGGCGGCGAGGTATTCGGCAAACGCCGGGGCCGCGGCCACCTTCGTGGCGAGATCCGTCCCGATCTCGGACCACGGGCGGTGTAGCAGGAGGAACCACGCGCTGCCGGATGCGCCGACGACCTGCACCGGGTCCGTTGTCTCACCGGGTGTGGCGGCATAGAGCGCGTCGGCGAGGGGGGCGGGCAGGTTCGGTGGCCGGAATTGGTCCAGCGCAACGCACGGGGAGCCATCCGGGCCGCCGGCGACTCCTCCGCTTTTTTCCTCGTTGAACTCGTCGGCGACGCTGGCGAACTCCTCGCCGCCGCGGATCCTGCTCAGTGCAGCAACGGCTTGCGCCTCGGTCTGGAACGCGACGTAGCGGATGCAGAAGTAGCCGGTCGACTCGGGGTTGCGGTACCGCTGCTCGAGGTTTGCAGGCGCATTGCCCGGCGCGGACTTCAGCGTCTCGACAGCCACCTGGAAGTCCGAGATGAGGTCGCGCTCCTCGTCGGTCAGCGCAGTCCAGCGAGTCAGGCGCTCACCGGTGAGGTTCTCCTTCGTCGCTGCCTGGTCGGCGGCGCGGGCCTTGCTGAGATCGAGGTCGTACCGGTCTGCGATCTGCTCGGCGATGCGGGCGAGGATCAGCTGGCTGAGCGCGAGCCTCGCCTGCGTCCCGTCGAGGGCCGTGCGGGACACCGTCGCATCCGCCACGTCCTCCGGTCCGGCGAGCAGGGTCTGAACCACGCGCTCGTCGATGGAGTCACCGGCCACCCGGGCTGCGGCCGAGGTGTCGAACGTTGAACAGGAGCTGAGAACGGCCGCAGCGGCGACACCGGCAACCAGGAGGGGAACTCGACGGATCACGGTTACCGACCCTACCCGGCCGGAGCGGGGGGTCTGGGGGCAGACGAGATGACGAAGGATGCGGCCGGGTCCGGTGTGTCGGTGCCGTCCTCGGGGGGCACGAGCTCGCGCAACAGGGCAACGAGCTGGGCCGCCGGATCAACGCCCTTGCGCAGCGGCACGGACACCTGCTCAAGGTCCTCTTTGTAGACCGAGTCCCTCGCCAGGCGTCGAAGCCGCATTACCTCGCTGGTACGCAGGCGCAGCGGCCGCAGGCGTGCCTGCGAGCCGACGAGGGCGACCTCGCGGAGCCCAAGCCGGTGGCATTCCGCCCGCAGGCGGCCGACCATGAGCAGGGAGTCGGCGGGGGCGGGCAGCGGGCCGTAGCGGTCCTCCCACTCGGCGCGGATGTCGTTCACCTCGGCCTCGGTCTTCACATTCGCGAGGCGGCGGTAGGCCTCGAGCCTGAGCTCTTCCTTGGTGACGTAGTCGGGGGGGAGGTAGGCGTCGGTGGGAACGTCGAGCTTGACCTCGGCAGGCTCCTTGACCTCCTCGCCCTTCAGTTCCGCTACAGCCTCGGTGACCATCTGGCAGTAGAGGTCGTACCCGACAGCCGCGATATGCCCGGACTGGGCCGCGCCAAGGATGTTGCCCGCACCGCGGATCTCGAGGTCACGCATGGCGATCTTGAAACCGCTGCCGAGGTCGGTGGTCTCGCCGATCGTCTTCAGGCGTTCGTACGCATCCTCGCTGAGCACCTTGTCGCGCGGGTGGAACAGGTACGCGTAGGCGCGCTGCCCGCTCCGGCCGACACGACCGCGCAACTGGTGCATCTGGCCGAGACCGAGCAGGTCCGCGCGCTCGACGACCAGTGTGTTCACGGTCGGCATGTCGATGCCGCTCTCAATGATGGTGGTGCACACAAGTACGTCGAAGCGCCCCTCCCAGAAGTCGAGGACGATCTGTTCGAGAGAGCCCTCGTCCAACTGGCCGTGGGCGATTGCGATGCGCGCCTCGGGAACGAGCTCTCGAAGTCGGGTGGCACACTCGTCGATCGACTGCACACGGTTGTGCACCCAGAACACCTGGCCCTCGCGCAGCAGCTCGCGCCGGATGGCCTCGACCGCAACGCGTTCGTCGTACTCGCCCACATAGGTGAGGATTGGCTGGCGTTCCGCTGGTGGGGTCTGCAGCAGCGACAAGTCGCGGATGCCGACGAGCGAGAGCTCGAGCGTGCGGGGGATCGGTGTGGCCGACATCGTGAGGACGTCCACGTTCACCTTCAGCTTCTTGATGAGCTCCTTGTGGCTCACGCCGAAACGCTGCTCCTCGTCCACGACCAGCAGGCCGAGATCCTTGAAGCGGACCTTGTCAGTGAGCAGACGATGGGTTCCGATGACGCAGTCAACTTCGCCGGTGGTGAGCCCGTCGAGAACCTTCTTCGCCTGCGCGTTGGAGAGGAAGCGCGAGAGCACCTCGACGCGGATCGGATACCCGGAGAAGCGGTCGGCGAACGTGTTTCCGTGCTGCTGAGCGAGCAGGGTTGTCGGGACGAGCACCGCTACCTGCTTGCCGTCTTGGATTGCTTTGAACGCCGCACGAATCGCCACCTCGGTCTTGCCGAAGCCGACGTCGCCGCAGAGCAGGCGTTCCATGGGGTACGGGCGCTCCATGTCGCCCTTGATGTCCTCAATGGCCTTCAGTTGGTCGGGCGTCTCCGTGAACGGGAACGACTCCTCCATCTCGGCCTGCCACGGCGTGTCCTGTGCAAAGTGATGACCGGTGGCGTGCACACGGCGTTGGTAGAGGACCACCAGTTCCTGTGCCACCTCCTTGACCGCCGATCGCACGCGGGCCTTGGCCTTTGCGAAATCCGATCCACCCATCTTGTGCAGCGGTGGTGCGTCCCCACCCACGTACTGGCGGATCGTGTCGATCTGGTCGGAGGGCACGTACAGCTTGTCGTTGCCCTTGTACTCGAGCAGCAGGTAGTCGCGCTCGACACCCCCGATGGCCCGTTTGACCATTCCTGCGTAGCGTCCCACGCCGTGCTGGTAGTGGACGACGTAGTCGCCGGCCTTGAGGTCCTCGAAGAAGCCGGCACCCTGCCGCTTGCGCGGCCGGGGCTGGCGATGGGCGCGCCGTCGACCGGTGAGGTCGCCCTCGGCGATCACGGCGACCCGGGAAGACGGGATGGAGGTGCCCGCATGGAGCGGTGCGACAGTGATGTAGCCGCCGGGCTTCGAGAAGTCCGGGTCCGCGCTGTCGATGACGACCGTGAAGTCGAGTTCGTGGTCGAGCAGGAGACCGTGGAGCCTCTGCGCCGATGCTGAACCCTCCGCCGCGACGACCACGCGGTACCCGGAGGCGAGCAGGCCCCTCAGGCGATCGGCGAGGGCCTTGCCGTCGCCGACGACGGGCCCCCAGGAGGAAGCCGCAACAGCCGGTGCGTCCGGGGCGTCGGGGGTGGGGACGACCGAGAGCGCCGAAGCGCCCGCTGCGCCGGCGAGGAGGCGGTCCATGCCGACGTGGAGCCGTGGGAACTGCTGCTCGGCATTGCGTGCCCAAGTTGCAGCGAGGGCCCGGGCGAGGTCGTCCTCCTCGGCAAGGAGGTCCGCGGCGCGGTCGCGCATGCGGCGCGGCTCGACGAGAACGATGCGGGCCCCTTCGGGCAGCACGTCAGTGAGGATCCGTTCTTCCTCCGCGAGCCACGGGAGCCAGCTCTCCATGCCGTCGAAGATCGCTCCGTCCGCGAGGCGCTCCCAGTGCTCGCGACCCCAGGGTTCGCTGCCGACGAGCGAGGCGGCCCGCTCCCGAACGCGATCGTCCACGATCAGTTCGCGTGCGGGGAAGATGAGCGCCTGTTCGAGGTCGGCCACCGATCGCTGGTCGTTCACCGCAAAGGTGGTGAGACGGTCGACCTCGTCGCCCCAGAGATCGATCCGGATCGGCTCGTCCGCAGTGCTCGGGAACACATCGATGATGGCCCCTCGGCGGGCGACCTCGCCTCGGTGCTCGACCAGTTCTTCGCGTCGGTACCCCATGTGGACGAGCCGACGGAGCAGTTCGTCAGGGTCCAGCACGGCGCCCGGATGCACCTTCACAGGGTCGATGTCGGTGTCACCCGGCCCGAGGCGCTGCAGGAGGGCCCGGACGCCCGCGACCACGATGAGCGGTGTGCGGTCCGGCGAGGCGAGGCGCCAGAGGGTCTCGGTGCGTCGCCCCATGGTCTCGACGGCTGGCGAGACGCGCTCGAACGGGAGCGTCTCCCATGCGGGGAACAGTGCCACCTCATGCGGAGCGAGGAACTGCACGAGGTCGTCGTACAGGTGAGCCGCCATCGTGCCGGTGGGCGTGGCGATGACATAGGGGCGTCGTTCCGATCGCCGTGCGAGCGCGGCGAGCACGAGGGCCCGGGCGGCCTCCGGTACGGCGACGACGGCGTTGTTCCGCCCGGCTACCGCCGTGAGAGCGGGCTCGTCGCGGAGCAGGGGGAGGAGTGAGGAGAGGCTCATGCGCTGCGTGTCACAACCCGTTGAAGCGGGCCATGGCTGCATCGGCCCCGCTTGCCACGGCGCACTCGGCCGCGTCGGCCGCCCGCTCCACGGTGATGTCGAGGAGTTCGCGCTCGGCCTTCGGGATCCGGGACAACACGTGGTCGGCCCCGTGTTCCTTCGACGGCGGCTTGCCGACGCCGATACGGATCCGGACGTAGTCCTGGGTCTTGAGGTGCTGAGTGATCGACCTCAGGCCGTTGTGACCGGCGAGTCCGCCGCCGACTTTCACTTTCAGCATCCCGGGGGCGAGGTCCAGTTCGTCGTGGATCACGAGGATCTGGCTGGGCTCGGTGATGCCGTAGCGGCGCACTAGTCCCGAGACGGACTCACCGGACAGGTTCATGAAGGTGGTCGGGAACGCGAGCACACAACGGTGTTCTGCGATGGTGACCTCGGCCACGAGCGCCCGTTCGCGCCCGGCCTTGAGCGGGGTACCCGAGCGCTTGGCGAGCAACTGCACGGTCTCTGCGCCCACGTTGTGCCGCGAGCGGTCGTATTCCTTGCCGGGATTGCCAAGACCGACGACCAGCCAGTCGAACGGGGTTCCCCTCCGGGGGGCCCGTTCGCGGCCGAACAGGCTCACGAACGGGCGGGAGCGCCTAGGGAGCCGAGCATTGCGATGACGACCGGCATGTCCGGATCGCCGATGGCAGTGCAACCCGCAGGCAGGGTGAGCTCGCTCAGGTGGATGACCTGACCGGGCTGCAGGTCGGTGATGTCGAGGCGGACTTCGGAGGGCATCTGGTTCGGCGTGGTGACGAGGTCGATGTGGTCGACTGCCGGGTCCACGAGACCACCGGCCTGGAGGACGGCCTTGGCCTCGCCATACAAGTGGAGCGGCACGTGAACCGTGATCTGCTCGTCGGGGTTCACGACGAGGAAGTCCAGGTGGCTCACCGTGCGCTTGACCGGGTGACGCTGCACTTCTTTGATGAGCGCCACGAGCGTGTCGTTGCCGACCTTCAGGCTGAGCACCGTGTTGAAGCCGTTCGCTCCGGAAACAGCGATACGCAGGTCACGGCGCACGACCGTCACCGAGACTGGCGACATGCCATGCCCGTACACGACTGCCGGGATGTTGTCCTGGGCGCGCAGACGGCGGGAAGTGGCCGAACCGGTTTCACGGCCGGTGGTTGCGACGAGCACGTTGGTGGGCATGACGTATGGTCTCCAGATCGAGCCGATGCGCGGGCATCGACAGCAGCGTCCGAGGATACCGGCTCCGGATCGCCGACCGAAACCCGCGGTAACCCGGGAAAACGGGTCAGGCTTGGTTCTCGCCGCCGAAGATCTCGCTCACGCTGGTGTCATCGAACACGGCGGAGAGCGCATCGGCGATGAGCGGGGCAATCGAGAGCACCTCGATCTTGTCGATCTGCTTCTCGGGGGGCAGGGGGAGGGTGTTGGTGATCACGACCCTGCTGATCGGCGAGTTCTTGAGCCGCTCCACCGCTGGGCCGGACAGCACACCATGGGTCGCCATGGCCCAGACCTCGGTGGCTCCCCGGCTAATCAGCAGCTCTGCGGCCGACACGATGGTGCCGCCGGTATCGATCATGTCGTCGGTGAGAATACAGAGGCGCCCCTCCACTTCGCCGATGACTTCCTTGGCCTCGGCGACGTTGGTCCTGCCCTTCGGCCGGCGCTTATAGATGAACGCAAGGTCCGCGCCCTTGTCGTTGAGGTGCTGCGCCATGCGCTCGGCCACCTTGATCCGGCCGGAGTCCGGCGAGACGATCACGGGTTCGTGGGCGTGGGTTCGGATGTAGGACTCGATCACCGGCATCGCGGTGAGGTGGTCGACCGGACCGTCGAAGAAGCCTTGGATCTGGCCCGAATGGAGGTCGATGGAGACCATGCGCTTCGCGCCAGCGGTCTTGAACAGGTCGGCCACGAGGCGCGCCGTGATCGGCTCCCGACCCTCGGCCTTGCGGTCCTGGCGCGCGTAGCCGTAGAAGGGGCACACGGCGGTGATGCGCTTGGCTGAGGCGCGCTGTGCGGCGTCGATCATGATGAGCTGTTCCATGATCGAGTCATTCACCGAGTGGCCGTTCCAGCCGTAGTGGCTCTGCATGACGAACACATCGGCCCCACGGATGCTCTGGGCAAACCGCGGGCGGATCTCGGTATTGGCGAAGTCGACGATCTGGGCATCGCCGAGCTCGGTACCGAGGCATTCGGCTACCTCCTCGGCCAACGCACGGTGAGTGCGACCCGAATACAGCGCTAGCCGTTTGGTACTGACCTTTTGCATCGACTGATCCATGATGACGACTCGCCCCTTCTCACTCCGCGCGGCCAGTGTAGAAGGGTCCGGTCCGTGCGCTCTCACCGACCGCAGCACCGGCCTCCAGGTAGGCAAATGGGCCCACTTCTGCTCCACGACCGATCTCGGCCTCCATGCCGACGGAGTTCGCGACCGTGGCGTCGTCCCCGACCACGCAGTCCACGAGCCGCGTGTTCGGCCCGATCTCACAGCCATCACCGATCACCGTTCTGCCCTGCAGGATGGTGCCGGGGTAGAGCGTCACGTCACGGCCGAGGTCCACGGTGACGTCGATGAACGTCTGGCGGGGGTCGAACATGGTGACGCCGTTGAGCATCCACATGCGGTTGGTCCGGGCCCGTAGTTCCCGCTCTACCATCGCCAACTGCCAACGATCCTCGACGTCGAGGACCTCGGAAGTGTCGTCGAGTGCCATGGAACCGATCGGGTAACCCATCGAGGCGAGTTCCTCGATCACGTCCGACAGGTAGAACTCGCCATTGGCCTGCGAGGGCCGCAGTCGGCGGAGTGCAGGAGCGAGGAGATCGCGTCGAAAGGCGAGGATTGATGTGCTGCACTCGGTGATCAGTGCTTCTTCGACCGATGCGTTTGCGTCTTCGACGATTCGAAGAATGCGGCCCTCGCCCTGGCGCGAAGCCGCCCGCACGACTCGGCGGAAGCCTGCCGGACGGTCACGAACGACGGTGACCACCGTGGCTGCGGTATCTCCCGCTTCGTGCTGGCGAACGAGGTCAGTGATGGTGCGTGCGCGGAGCAATGGTCGGTCGCCCGGCAGCACCACGACGGTCGACGTGTCGTCGAGATCGTCGGAGTCGAATGCCGACAGACCCACGAGGGTTGCGTCGCCCGAGCCGTGCCGCACCTCCTGCTCGACGAAGGTGACCCCTGCCCAGACAGGAGCCTGTTCCTGGACCTTCTTGGTGACACGCTCGGCGTCGGAGCCCACGACGACCACGGTGCGCTCGACATCCACACCCTCGAGCGCGTGGATGACGTGCATGACCATCGGGCGGCCGCAGATCAGGTGCAGGGGCTTCGGGCGGCTGGAGCGCATGCGGGAGTCCTCGCCCGCTGCTAGGACGATGGCGGAGACCGGCATGCATGGGTTATAGCGCGGCCGGTGACGGATGGGGGAGATCCGGGGAGGGCGGTACATTGCTGGGGACCTTCGGGGGTCGTCCAACCGGCAGGACAACGGATTTTGGTTCCGTGAATAGGGGTTCGAGCCCTCTCCCCCGAACTGATTGGCTCCCCGGAGGGAAGCGCTGGCGCAATCGGTGCGGCCGAGCAGCAACGTTTGCGTCAATGAGGTGTTCTGCGCCCGTGACCGATAGCCTTGCCAGCCTTATGGGATCGTTGATCAAGAAGCGCCGCAAGCGCATGCGCAAGAAGAAGCACAAGAAGATGCTCCGGCGCACGCGTCACCAGCGTCGCAAGTAGTTCTTCCCGCCACGGGCCCCTGCCCGTCGGCTGTCTCAGGCCACGGTGTGGGTGACCACTACCGTGGCCGCTGGCATTTTTGCCTGCAGGTCGGGTAGTTCGCCCTCGAGGAACCAGGTGGAACCGCTGCCGGCAAGCCGCGGGGACTGACCGCTCGCGTCGATGATCCGGTCCCGCCACCATTCCATGTCGGGCACTACTGCGAGTGCCGCTGCCTCGAGGTCGTTGCCGTTGCCGCCCTGCGGTCCGCCCAGTTCGTCCCAGGCGCGGTAGACGGCCGGGGTCGGGCAGTACAGCGGTGGAATGATGAGCGTGTACGAGCGCTCCTCGAACGGCAATGGCTCGACCTGTTCGCCTGCCCCGGTCACCCGTGCGCGCCCGCCCACGAGGCAGAACGCCACATCGGCGCCGATCGTCGCTGCGCGTTCAGCATCGGTCCATCCGGCCCACCGCAGCACAGCAGCGGCGTCCGCCGAACCCCCGCCGAGGCCGCCGCCGTTCGGGATGTTCTTCTCGAGGTGAATGCCGGCCTCCGCGCCGCTGAGCAGCAGGGAGCGATGAACGAGGTTCGTCGTGTCGGCGGGCACCCCGTCGGCGTAGGGACCGGTCACCGAGATGCCGCCGCCGGCGCTGTCGATACGGAGCCGATCGTGCAGGGACAGCGTCACCATCTCGGCATCAATGAGGTGGTAACCGTCCTCGCGCAGACCGGTGATTCGCAGTGACAGGGTCAGCTTTGCGTGGGCTTCGACCACGGTGATGGTCACGATGCATCAACCCCTGTCGGTGCGGCGGCGGCCGCAGCCGCGAGCCGACCCCACGCGAAGACGTCAAGTTCCTCGGCCCGGGCGGTCGGTTCCACGCCGGCCCGCTCGAACGCTTCGGCGTCGACGAGGCCGCTCAGCGATCGACGCAGCATCTTGCGGCGCTGCCCGAAACCGGTGCGGACGAGTGCGAACAGCCCCTCGCGGTCCACCTCGGGGCCGATGGCAGGCTCGCTTCGCCGATCGATGCGTACCAGCGCAGAGTCCACGTTCGGCCGCGGCAGGAACACGCTGGGGGGAACGAGTCCCACGAGAGCGCTCGTTGCCCAGTACGCGACCTTGACGCTCACGGCGCCATAGGCCTCGCTACGTGCGGCCGCCACGAGGCGTTCGCCCACCTCTTTCTGCACCATCACGAGCAGGGTCGTGATCTCGGGAACCAGGTCGAGGATGTCGGCAATGAGCGGCGTGGCAACGTTGTACGGCAGGTTCGCCACCAGCGTCCACGAGGGTGACCCTGCGAGCAGGGCGTGCCAGTCAAGGTCCATCGCGTCGGCATGGCGAACCGTCACGTCGGTACACGCCTCGGTGTTCTGTTGCAGGATCGGGATGAGATGCTGGTCGATCTCGACCGCCAGAACCTGCGCACCGGTCTCGGCAAGCGCGAGCGTGAGCGAGCCGAGGCCAGCCCCGACCTCGACGACATGATCCCCCGGCCCCACGCCGGCGAGCCGGGCGATGCGGCGCACCGTGTTCGCGTCGACGACGAAGTTCTGCCCGAGCGAGCGACGCGGGCTCAGGCCCCGCGATTCGAGCTGTGCCGCAGCCTGCGTCCGGCCGAGCGTCATCTCGTCACCAACTGATGCGCACCGGGATCGGAGCCTGGGTGAGCTCGGAGATCTTCTGGAAGAGGGGAGCGTTGAGCACCACGAGCATCCCGGACGGGATCGTCTGCCACCTCACGCGGCACGCGATCGACCTCCCGTTGTCGGTGTTCTCGATGGTCACCTTGGTCCCCTCGGGGAGGAAGTTGATGATGCAGACGTCCTTGGGGAGCACGGTGGTCGGCACGATCGTGCTGGTGGTAGTGCTGCCGGGAACCCGGACCGGCCTGACGGCGAAGTTCTTGTAGGTCGCCAATCCGGTGCGGATGAGCGCGTCCTCCGGCGCTGCCTCGTTGAGGGCGCTGGTGGGGCGCGGAACGGTCTCTTTCGATCCGGTGAGGAAGCCCGGCGAGAGCGTCTGGGACAGCGGCCCCTCGTCGATCGCAGCCTCGGGGTGCTCGGCCTTGGGGGAGCGCTGGGTCCACCAAGCGACCGGGATGAGCACCAAGGTGGCGACGACGGCGACAGCGATGCGCCGTCGTTCGTACACGCTCGCGTTGGAGAGCCAGCTCATCGGTCCTCTCTCATGACGAAAAGGTTACGGAGACGGGAGGCGGAACGCAATGACTGCATTGTGGTCAGTTGCCTCGGCGATCTCACGTAGCGTGCGATTCGTCGTGAGCGCTAGCGATTCTGCGACGAACGTGACGTACGAGGGCTGGTTTGGTCGACCGCGGTGTGGGATCGGGGCGAGGTATGGCGCGTCCGTCTCGATGAGCATGCGGTCGAGCGGGCATCGACGAGCGGCCTCACGGAGTGGCTCGGCGTTCTTGAAGGTCACGATGCCGCTGAAACTCAGGAAGCCACCTCGTTCGAGGCACGAGTCGGCCTCCGCCGGGCCCCCCGAGAAGCAGTGAAAGATCGTGTTGGGCGGCATGCCCTCGGAGTCGAGGATCTCGAACGTCTCGTCCCACGCATCACGCGTGTGGATGACGAGGGGAAGTTGGTGCTCGTGCGCGAGCCGGATCTGCTCGGCGAACGCCTGCTTCTGCTCGTCTCTCGCTGAGTGGTCGTAGAAGTAATCGAGCCCGCACTCACCGATCGCGACGACCTTCGGCTCGCTCACGAGGTCAGCGACCGTATGCACCCCAAACTTCGCCTCGTGCGGGTGCAGCCCGACCGTTGCCCACACGTCCGTGTACCGGGCAGCGATGTCGATGGCAGCGAGCGAGGTCTCCCGGTCGCACCCGACGGTGATCATGCGGTGTACCCCTGCGGCCCGAGCGGCCTCGACGAGCTCATCGGTTCCCCCGAGCACCCGCGGGTCGTAGAGGTGACAGTGATTGTCGGTGAACCGGAGAACGGGGGATTCGGTGCTCATGCCTGTCGGCGCGGGAACAACGGGTCACCCTTCACCACGTTGAGACCGCCCGGGTAGCCACCCCACGTTGCCGAGTGCGGCAGGCGCTCGTTGGCCACCGCTCCGCCGAGGCCGATGCGCTCCCACACGGTCTGCGAGGTCTCGGGAACTGCCGGTGACGCAAGCACGGCAACGATGCGCAGTGCCTCGAGCGCGTCGCCCATCACCCGGTCGACCTCGGGCCCGGGTTCGGCCTTCCACGGCTCGTTCGCCTCGAGGTATGCGTTCGTGGCGCGGATGAGGTGCCAGGTGGACTCCAGAGCACGGCTCGGCTGGACCTGGTCCCACGCCAACGCCGTCCCGGCGTACGCGGCTGCGGCCGCCTCGGCGAGCGGCGAGTTCGGTGCGGGCGCCGGGCCGATGCCGTCACATTTCTTGGCAACGACGGTCGCAACCCGGGACAGCAGGTTGCCGAGGTTGTTGGCCAGGTCCGAGTTGTACCTCGAGATCAGGCCTTCGTACGTGAAGTCGCCGTCCTGGCCGTAGGGCGTGTCCGACAGCAGGTAGTACCGGAAGCCGTCGAGTCCGATGTCGTCGATGAGGTCGAGCGGGTTCACCACGTTTCCGGTGGTCTTGCTCATCTTCTCGCCGCCGACGAGCAGCCATCCGCCCACGGCCCAACCCTTGGGCGGCTCGAGCCCCGCCGACATCAGCATCGCCGGCCAGTACACGCAGTGGAAGCGGATGATGTCCTTGCCGATCATGTGATAGTTGACCGGCCACCAGTCCTCGAAGCGCTGCTGGTCCTGTCCGTAGCCCACCGCCGACAAGTAGTTGGTGAGAGCATCGAACCAGACGTACGTGACGTGCTTGGGGTCCCACGGAATCGGGATGCCCCAGTCGAGGGAGGTGCGCGAGATCGAGAAGTCCCGCAGACCGCCCTTGATGAAACCGAGCACCTCGTTGCCGCGGAAGTCGGGCACAATCGCACCGGGGTGTGCCGCGTACCAGTCCAGGAGGCGCTGTTCGAAGGCCGACAGGCGGAAGAAGTAGTTCTCCTCCTCGAAGTGCTGGACCGGCCGCTTGTGGATCGGGCAGTCCGTGCCGTTCGTCAGGTCGTCCTCGACGTAGTACTCCTCGCAGCCGACGCAGTACAGCCCCGAGTACTTGCCGAGGTAAATGTCGCCGGCGTCATAGCAGGCTTTGAGCAAGGTCTCGACGGCCCGGTAGTGCCGGGCCTCGGTGGTGCGGATGAAGTCGTCGTTCGCGATTTCGAGGCGCTCCCACGCAGCCTCGAAGAGCGGCGCAATGCTGTCGGCGAACTCCTTCGGGGTCTTGCCAGCGGCGTCCGCTGCTTGCTGGATCTTCAGCCCGTGTTCGTCGGTGCCAGTAAGGAAGTGCACGTCGTCGCCGAGCAGTCGGTGCCAGCGCGTGAGCGCGTCCCCCACGATCGTCGTGTAGGCATGCCCCAAGTGGGGCTGTGCGTTCACGTAATAGATGGGAGTAGTGACATAGAACCGACCCACGCAGGCGAGGGTAGGGCCTCGAGGGGGCTTCGGGACCGACAAATTGCCGATCGGTACCCGAGAGTTGCCAAAGTGGTCGTATGAAGGCGTACGAGTTCGATGAAGCGGTCTGTGCCACCCCGGATGATTCGGGCTGGTCAGCGACCGTTCCCGATGGCTGGGACATCAACGGAAACGCGAACGGCGGCTATGTCATGGCCCTCGGCGCGAATGCCATGAGGGCGACGGGCGGACGTGCGCATCCGCTTACGGTGACGGCCCACTATCTCGCTCCGGTCACACCTGGGCCCGTCACGATCAGCGCCGACGTGGTGAAGCAGGGACGTCGCTTCACCACGATGACCGGATCGATCCGGCGCGACGGGCGCGAGCTCATTCGGCTGCTCGGTGCCTTCGGCGACCTCGATCCCGTCACCGAGCAGACCTACGTGGACGGTGGCCCGCCGGACGTCCCGCCGATGGACCAGTGCATCCGTCGAACACCGGTTGGTGGTACCGCGGTCGTTGGCCTGGCCGATCGGCTCAACATGTGGCTGCATCCTGACGATGCCGAGGCGCTCGACGACCGGCCGTCTGGCACGGGCCGCACGCGTGGATGGTTCGAGTTCCGCGACGGACGGCCGATCGACACGCTCGGCCTCCTGCTCGCAGCGGACTCGTTCCCCCCTGCGGTCTTCAACATCCCGGACCTCATCCGCGGTTGGGTGCCGACCGTCGAGTTCACGGTGCACGTTCGGGCGATTCCGTCACCCGGTCCGCTTTCCTGCAGCTTCGTGACCCGCTTCGTCACCGGTGGCGTGCTCCACGAGGACGGCGAGCTGTGGGACAGCGCGGGCAATCTCGTCGCGATCTCACGCCAGTATGGCCTGCTCGCGAAATCCTGATTGAGGCATTCTGGGCAAGGGTTTCCCACACATACGGGGTAAATCTCCCGTCAGAACGCGCTTGGGAGGGTGAGGGTGAGGGAGAGGGCGAGGTTGTAGACGTCGCGCTTGGGGCGACCGGTCTGCGCGGCCACGTGCGCGGCGGCATCCCGCTTGCTCATGCCGCCGGATACCGCTCGGCGCAAGAGTGCCGACACCTCATCATCGGTCGTCGGCGCCGCAACGGGAGCGCCGTCGAGGACGACGACGAATTCGCCGATCGGTTCGCGCTCGCTGAGGTGGTTGGCGGCCTCCCCGAGCGTGCCGCGCCACACCTCCTCGTGGAGCTTGGTGAGTTCCCGGCAGAGCGCAACACGCCGTTCGGGACCGCAGGCAACAGCAAGGTCGGCGACCGTGCGGGCGACGCGGTGCGGTGCCTCGTAGAGGATCGAGGTGCTCCGTTGTGTCGAAATCTCGCCAACGCGCTCGGCGCGCTCCCGCCCGCTCCGCGGCAGGAAGCCCTCGAACACGAAGCGATCTGTGGACATGCCGCTGATCACCAGCGCCATCACGAGCGCTGCCGGACCCGGCACGGCGCTGACGGCGTGTCCTGCCTCGATCGCTGCACGCACGAGTCGCTGCCCCGGGTCGCTGATCCCCGGGGTGCCCGCGTCGGTGACGACCGCAACGGTCCCGCCGGCGTTCAGCACCTCGAGCACCTCACCGGTGGCTGCGTGCTCGGTGTGGTCGTCGACCCGTCGCAGGCGCCGGGCTGTCACCCCGGCGTGCTGGAGCAGTCGTCCCGAGCGCCGGGTGTCCTCGCAGCACACGAGGTCCGCGGCGGCGAACGCCTCGACGGCTCGCGGGGTGAGGTCACCCAGGTTGCCGATGGGTGTGGCAACGAGCAGCAGGGTTCCCATGGTCAGTCGCGTACCTCGACGATGTCACCGATGTGTAGGTCCCAGCGGGTGAACGAACCGGCCTGTGCCTCGATGACTGTCCGCGACCCGATGACGGGCGCGGCAACCCGGTGCTTCTGCATTCGTGCGATTTTGATCACGGTTCCGTCGTGATCGAGGTACGCAACGTCGAGTGCAAAGCCCATTCCGAGCGTGTGGATCCATGCGCAGCGCTCGAGCACCACAGCACCCTCCACGCCGCTGCGCCCGATCAAGCCTCTCGCCCGGGCACGGTGACCCTCAAGCACCTCGGCCGAGGCGAGCACGCGGGTTCCGCTGACCAGCCATGCCATCTCATCAGCCTTGCACAGTGCACACGGTCGGAATGATCACGCCTCCGGGAGCCCGAGCAGCGCGTTTTCCACAACCTCGCTGAGCGCCGGATGGATGTAGTACTGGCCGCGCGCCATCTCGTCGACGGTCTGGCCGAACACCATGCCCTGAACGAGTTGTTGGATGAGCATCGATGCGTTCGGGCCGATGATGTGGGCGCCGAGGAGGAGGCGTCCCGAACGGTCGGCGACCACCTTGCAGAAGCCGTTCCGGTCCTCCATTGCCCAGCCGTAGGCGGTATCGCCGTACGGGCGAGTGGAGACGATCACGTCGTGACCCGCCGAGCGTGCCTGTTCCTCGGTGAGGCCGACCGAGGCAACCTGCGGCGAGCCGAACACGGCGTGGGGGACTACCCGGTGATCGGACTCGATGCGCCGCAAGGGATGGGCGAGGTTGTGGGCGACCACACGCGACTCATGGTTCGCCACATGCTTGAGCTGATACGGCGAGCTGATGTCACCGAGCGCGTACACATTGTGCACCGATGTCTGTTGGTGTGCGTCCACCACCACACGCCCGTCCGTGGTGAGGTTGAACCCGGCAGCCGCGAGGTCGAGCTCGTCGGAGTTCGGTATCCGTCCGGTTGCTACGAGGATCGCATCCGCTTCGATGTCGTCGCTGTGCTCGAGCAGGAGCCGAGTTCCGGAGGCCGACCGCCGCACGCCGAGGACGTTTTCCGATACTCGGACGTCGAAGCGCGAGCGCGCGATCTCGACGAAGCGGGCGCGTACCTCGTGGTCCTCGGCGCGGAGCAGTTCGGGCCCGCGGTTGATGATGCTGACCGTGCTGCCGAAGGCCTCGAACACGTGGGCCATCTCGCACGCGATGAACCCGCCGCCGAGGATCGCGAGCCGCTTGGGTATCTCGTCGATCCGCATGATCGTGTCGGACGTGTGGAAGCCGGACTCGGCGAGGCCGGGGATGGCGGGGATCATCGGCCGCGCCCCGGCAGCGATGACGACGTGCTTGGCCTCGATGACCTCACCGTTCACGCTCACGCTGTGCGTGCCGACGAATCGTCCGGTACCCCTGAACACCGTGACGTTTGGGCACCGGTTGGTGCGGTAGTCCTCGCCCCCGGCCGCAATCGGGTCGATGCGGCCGAACACCCGGTCGCGCACCTCACGCCAGCCCACGGATCCGGGCTCGGCGTGCACACCCAGGCGGTCACCGTGCCTGATCGCCTCGACAAGGTCCGCGACGTAGACGAACATCTTCGTGGGGATGCAGCCCCGATTGAGGCAGGTGCCACCGAAGGCGTCCTTCTCCACGATCGCCACCGACCAGTCGTCGAGTTCGGGTGTGAGGATCGAGTTGCCCGATCCGGTGCCGACGATGAGCAGGTCGAACTTCTTCTTGGTCACGGCAGCAGGGTACGCCGCTCAGGCAGGGGGCGCGACCCGCCTGAACCATCCGGGGGAGTGGATAAGTACGCCCTCGTCATCCACGTCGAACACGGTGCTGAACCCGAACTGGCCCACCTCGAGGTGCCAGCGGTGCGTATCGAGGCGCGTGAACACGTGCGATGCCGGAACGACCGAGAGCGTCTCGGTGTCGACGGCTGCGGCAATCAGTTCGGCCCGGCCACCGACTTCCAGGTCGAGTGAGCGAACGGCGATCAGGGTGGCCGACGGGGAGCAACCGAGCGAGACGGGTCCGCAGCCGAGGAGGTCCCGCCGCTCGCCACCGTTCATCTCGCCCCAGTGTCCGGTCGAGTCCCTGACCAGCCAGAGATCGGGCTCGTCGAGATCGCGGAAGAGCAGGAACTGGCGCAGGTCGAGATTCTCGCCCAGACGCAGCACGTAGTGCACGTTCGCGCCCGACACCGAACCTTCGGCCACCCAGCCCCCGTTGTCCCACCGGAGGGCGAACTGTTCGTCAGTCGAGGCGTCCCAGGACTGCCACTGCACGTGCAGGACGGACTCGGTCACCGGTACCGTCCATCTGGTGATTGCGCTGGATGATGCCCGGGCACTCGTGTTCCGTTCGGTGGGGAGACTCGACGAGGTCACGCTACCCATCGCTGGACTCGACGGATACGTGCTTGCCGAGGACGTGACTGCGGCCGAGGACGTGCCTCCCTTTGCGAACACTGCCGTCGATGGCTATGCCGTCCGGGCTCGTGACACGGCGGTTGCGCCGACCGAACTCGTCGTGGTCGGTGAGCTTGCTGCTGGTGCAGCGCCCACGCACACCGTGCTGCCAGGCACTGCGGTCCGCATCATGACCGGCGCACCGATCCCCCCGGGAGCCGATGCCGTCGTGATGGTGGAGGAGACCGAGCGCCTGGACAACGGCATGCGTGTCCGCATCCGCTCGTCTGCGTCTGCCGGGGATGCTGTGCGGGCGGCCGGCAGCGACGTGGCGACTGGCGTGCGGGTGTTCGACCGCGGCACGGTGCTCAACGGTCCGTCGCTCGGTGTGCTCGCCAGCATTAACCGCAACGAGGTGTCCGTTTTCGGTCGTGCCCGAGTTGCCGTGTTGTCCACCGGGGACGAACTGGTGACCGACGGTGGGGCACTGGCGCCCGGGCAGATCCGGGAGAGCAACAAGACCATGTTGCTCCCGATGGTGCGGACGTGCGGTGCCGAGGCAGTGGACCTCGGCGTGGTGGTCGACGATGAGTTGCTGCTCGAGACTGTTCTTCGGGACGCGGCGGACGACTGCGACGCGATCGTCACGAGCGGTGGCGTGAGCATGGGTGATTACGACGTCGTGAAGGCCGTGCTCTCCCGCATCGCAGAGATGTCGTGGATGCAGATCGCCATCAAGCCGGCGAAGCCCTTCGCATTCGGCCTCCTGACGAACCGGAGTGGACGGCGGGTGCCTGTGTTCGGCCTCCCGGGCAACCCGGTGTCGTCGATGGTCAGTTTCGAGGTGCTTGCCCGGCCGGCGATCCGGCTGATGATGGGGCACTCCCCGGAAGCGGCCGACCGGCGGCGCATCTGGGCCATCGCCGACGAGGGTCTGCGCCGGGAACCGGACGGCAAGACTCACCTCACCCGGGTATTCGGGGCTTTCGGCGCCGACGGTCGCCTGCACGTGCGCACCACCGGGCCGCAGGGGAGCCATCAACTCGCGGCAGCGGCGCAGGCCGATGGGCTCGCGGTACTCCCGGACGGTAGGGGAGTACTACCGGGCGGCGACGTCGAGGTCTTCCTGCTCTCCTGACCGGCTCGACCTCCTAGACTCCGGTCATGGACCTCGTGGACCCCTTCGGACGGACCATTCGGGACCTACGCATCTCGGTCACCGATCGCTGCAACTTCCGCTGCACCTATTGCATGCCAGCCGAGGGGATGCAGTGGCTCCCGCGCAGCGAGGTGCTCACCTTCGAGGAGATTGAGCGACTCGCCCGCATCTTCGTGGAGCGCTATGGCGTCGACGGCATCCGGCTGACGGGTGGCGAGCCCACGGTGCGGGCCCATCTCCCGGTGCTCGTCGAGAAGTTGTCCGCGCTGCGGGTCCCGGTTGGGTCGCCGTCGCACTACGCCGGTAGGAAGCCGGACCTGGCCCTCACCACCAACGGTGCGACGTTCCGCCTCGTTGCGCATGACCTGCGTGCTGCGGGCCTCGACCGCGTCAACATCAGCCTCGACACGTTGCGCGCCGACCGCTTCTTGCAGATGACCCGGCGTGACGAGCTCGTGCGGGTACTTGATGGCATCGAGGCCGCGAAGGAAGCCGGCTTCAGCCCGGTGAAGATCAATGCTGTGGTCGAGCGCGGCACGAACGACGACGAGATCGTTGACCTCGCCCGCTTCGGGCGTGACCGTGGGGTCGAGGTTCGCTTCATCGAGTTCATGCCGCTCGATGCCGAGGGCGGCTGGAATCGGTCCAAGGTGGTCAGTCAGGACGAGATCGTCGGCGCCATCCATGCCGAGTACCCACTCGAGCAGGTGCCCGCACGCGGTGCTGCGCCGGCGGACCGGTGGAGGTTCCTCGACGGTGCCGGGATGATCGGAGTCGTGCCCACGGTCACCAAGCCGTTCTGTGGGGATTGTGATCGCGTGCGACTCACTGCGGACGGTCAGTTCCGCACCTGCCTGTTCGAGACCCGGGAGTTCGACCTCCGGGCACTCCTGCGCGACGGGGCAACCGACGATGCGATTGCCGCGGAGATCGAGCGTGCGGTCGGCACCAAGTGGGCGGGTCACCAGATCAACCAGGTCCACTTCATTCGCCCGAAGCGCTCCATGAGCCAGATCGGCGGCTGAGACCGCTCCGAGCGGGCTCTCAGGTTCGCTCCATACCCTCTGGTCGATGTTCCCGAAGAAGCAACCCCTCCCGCGTCATGCCCGTGCCGTCCACCGGGCCCGGCTTGCCCGGATTGCTGCCGCAGGAGCGCTAGCGGTGTTGCCCGCGTGCGGCACCGGAGACAAGGAAGTGTTCGACCAGAGACCTGCTCAGACCGCTGTCGGCACCGACACCCTCGACTCCCTCGTGGATTCCGTGCCCGTCACCACGCTGCTGAGCGAAACCAGTCCCGTCGTTCCGGCGGGCGTGCAGATGGTGGTGAGTTTTACCTACTCCGCGGGCGCCGACGATGTCGGTCGTCCGATCCGCAACCCGTACATCGCCGTGTGGGTCGAGGATTCACGGGGCAATCTGGTGCAGACGATCAGCGCGTGGTACCAGCAGACGCCCAGGGGGTTGCGGTACCTCAATCATCTCCGCAGCTGGTACACGCAGTACACCGAGTCCGGCGCGGAGCCGACCATCTCGGGTGCGACACGCGGGCCCGGCACCTACACCGTCGCCTGGGACGGCACGGGCCTCGCCGGCAAGCCTGTTGCCCAGGGTGACTATGTGTTGTTCGTCGAGGCAGCGCGCGAGCAAGGCCCGTACTCGTTCACGAGTACCCCGGTCACGCTCGGCACCTCCGGCTTCGGGGGCACGCTTCCAGCCGATGGCGAACTGAGCGCGCTCACGGTCGAGATCACGGTCTGAGCACGGAACGGATCGTGTGGACATGACAAGCACCGACAGCGAGGCAGAAGCAGAGGCCCCGACACCGGTTGGCAGGAGGAATCGCCGCCGGCCGGGCCCCGAGCCGCAGTGGAGGCGCGACACCAACAAGTGGGCACGCCTCGCCCACGTCTACACCAGCATGGTTGCGCTGCTCGTTGTGCTGTTCTTCGGGATCTCAGGGATCACGCTCAACCACCCGTCGTGGACGTTCGGCGACGACGTCAACACGCGCAAGGAGACCGGGACGCTGCCGATCTCGACCCAGCGCGCTGACGGGAGCGTGGACTTCCTCTCCGTCTCGGAGTACGTGCGTGACGAGTTCGGCGTGAGCGGTCACGTCTCGTCGTTCGACGTAGTGAACGACGAGGGATCGATCTCTTACCGGAACGCCGGCTACTCGGCAGACCTGTTCTTCCAGGTGGGGAGCCGGGCATTCGAGCTGACGATCGAGCAGCAGGGCTGGGTCGGGGTCTTGAACGACTTGCACAAGGGTCGGGACGCCGGCCCGCAGTGGAGCTGGGTCATTGATGTCGCAGCGGTGTTCCTGGTGGTCATCGCGCTGACCGGGCTCGTGATGCAGCTGTTCCTCCGCAAGCGCCGTCGCTCTGCGCTGATCGGTGCCGCCGCCGGCGCAATCGCTTTGGTAGTACTCATTCTGATCACGCTCAACTGAGCCGGGTGGCGGGGCTCAGACCTCGAGGTGGGCCCATGCCCGGTTGCTCCAGTGCCGACCGTTGGGGTCGATGACGAGGCACGCGAGCCCGAGGGCAGTGCAGCGGTCGGTCGCCTCCTCGGGAGGCAGGATGCCTGCGAAGGTGGCCACGACATCGGCGGTTGCCGCATCTGCAGCAATGACGCTGATTGACGCGATCGTGTCGACGGACGCTGCCGTGCGCGGGTCGATGATGTGCGGGTACCAACGACCGGCGATGCGAAACCCGCGACGAGCGAGCCCACTCGTGGCGAGGCCGCCGTTGGCGACACGGACACGGGAACCCGGTGGCTCGTTGTCGTAGGGGCGGAGCGGATTCTCGATCCCTACCTCGATGGCCGACGCCCCACGGTGGCACAGATCACCGCCCGCGTTCACGACGATGTCCTCGCCCGGTGCGCTCAGCGAGGCTGCCGTAAGAGCACGATCGGCGATCCATCCCTTCACGAACGCGTTGAGGTTGATGCCCGACGGATCCCCCACGATGAACGGAACCCCGTCCTCCACGCGGTACTGCGGATCCCGCACGGCTGCAGCCGCTGCCGTCGTCTCCAGGTGCGAGGGCGGCCTGCCGCGGGCCTCGGCGAGCCTCCAGAGCGCGGTCAGGGTTCCCGACGAGGTGTTGAACACGCCACGGGAGCGCTCCTGCCAGTCGAGGGCGAGCGCGAGGACCGAACGGAGGTCCTCGCCCGGCACGGGCACCTCACCCCGCTTCCATCGCTCGAGTTCGCTGTCGGCCCGGTACGTGCTGAAGACCTGCTCGAGTCGGAGCATCTCGTCGACTGCCGCCCGGTCAATGCGTCCGGCGGTCCGGCGGGTGGCGCTGGCACCGACGCGGATCTCCACGGTGGTTCCGAGGAGGGGGTGATGTCGGAATCGGTGCTGGCGCTCTCCCCAACTGGGTGCGGCCGGTCTGCGCAGCATCAAGACAGTCTGACGCCCCGGCTTCCGGCGCCGGCTACGGGTGGATCGGGTTGGGGTACGGGTCCTCGAGCGCAAGGTGCACGGCGTCCGCGAAGGAGGTGACCGCCCGTCGGTCGAGCAGGACGCTGGTCATTGTTTCACGGGGCACGATGACGAGGAAACAACCGCTCGACTGTCCCATGGGCATTGCCGCGCCGCCGGGAGGGAGCAGGAAGCACGCATCGCTGGGGTTATCCGTCCAGGGCAACCGGGCAATGATCGGGAGGTCGACGGCGCGAGCTGACACCACGCAGGCATTCACGAGGGCGAGTTCGGGTGACGTAGCCGCCAGCGCCAACTGCCAGAGCTGGTGAGCCGGTCGGCTCGCACCGGCCGCTGCTACGACCCGGTCGTGTGCGGCGGCGGCGGCGAGGTGGCTGCCGCGGCGGGTTGCCGCCCGAACCCTGCGCGCCGTGACGCTACTCACACCGACTCCGAGCGCAGCAAGGAGAAGAACAGAAAGCAGATCGGTGGTGGCGCTGATGCGGAATGTGCGTATCGGTTCGGTGTGGAACCAGTTCAGCGACAGGGCGGCGGCCAGCGAGGTGACGACGCCGCCCACCCAGTTCGCCAGCGCAGTCGTAACCGTAACCACAGCGAGGACCAGAGCCACGTTCGCTATCTCGAGAGCGTCGCCTCGCTGTTTGCCGTACGACGACGTCGCCCAGGCAATGACTACCGCAGCCACCGGTCCCAGTGCTCCGGCCCCGGTTGTCAGGAGTCGTTGCTGGCGCACGGTGATGGTCACGTCGGCTCAGCCCTTCGGGGGCGGCAGGAGGAGGTACGAGGGGTTGAGGAAGGTGGGCCCGTCGGGACTGGGAGCGGCAACACCCTCGATCACGATGTCACGGCCGAGCCCGATCCCGCCGATCGAGCGCCGCCCGCTCCAGATGGCAGTGACGCGTCCCGATTCGTCACTGATCGTGACGACGAGCGACGGAAGCCCACGGGCCGGGCGCTGACGGATCTTGGTGACCTGACCGCGGACCCGTACGGTCTGCCTGAAAGGGGTCAGCGCAATCGGTGTCGTGCCGTCGGTGGGGGCCGCCTCGTCCCTGTTGCCCTTGCGCCGGAAGAGACCGCTCATTGTTCACGTGCCGCCGGACCGGGTCGGGTGCCGACCAGCACGCTGCGTACGGCGTCCTCGGCATCGCCCGTGATGAGGATCAGCACCTCGTCGCGCGTGCGCAACAAGGTGTCGCCGCGGGGAACCACGACATGTCCCTCCCGGATCAGTGCAACGATCGTGGACTCGCGCGGCAGCCCGAGGTCCGAGATCTGCCGGCCAGCGGCGGGGGAGTCGTCAGCGAGCGTGACCTCTGCGATTCGGGCTTTGCCCTGCTCGAGTGACAGGAGGCGGACGAATGAACCTACGTTCAGCGCCTCCTCGACGAGTGCCGTGAGGAGGTGCGGGGTGGAGACCGACACATCGACTCCCCACATGTCGTTGAACATCCACTCGTTGTTCGGGTTGTTCACACGGGCCACGACGCGCGGCACGCCGAATTCCTGCTTGGCCAGCAAGGAGATCACGAGATTGTCCTCGTCGTCGCCCGTCACCGCTGCAACGACGTCGGCGTTCCCGGCATCGGCGAGCGCCAGCGTGTCGAGCTCGCACGCGTCGCCGAGTGTGACCTCCACGCCCCTGGTGCCGATCGCCTTTCTCACGACACCGGGGTCGTTGTCGATCAAGAGGATCTCGTGACCGGCCTCGAGTAGTTGATTGGCCATGTAGCGACCGACACTTCCTGCGCCCGCAATGATGATCCTCATCGGTGTCCTCCGGGGGGAGTGGGTGCTCCGTGGTCGAACGCTTCGAGCGCTTCCACCGGTGCAACGAGATGAACCGTGTCCGCCTCCTGCAGCAGGAGCGAGGAGGGAGGGAGCTGTGCGCGGCCATTGCGCGTGAGGAGCACGAGCCGCACGCCCATTCCCTCGAGCGCGGAAACCGGGGTACCCGCCAGGGTGCTAGTGATGCGACGTTCAGCCATGACGTGCGTGGAGGTCGGGTCCGTCCACTCGACATCGTCGTGAGTTGGTTCGACGAGGCGCAGGATACGGCTGGTGGTCCACGAGACCGTGGCGACGGTTGCGATCCCGAGCCGTTCGTAAATTGCGGCTCGACGGGGATCGTAAATCCGCGCCACGACACGCTGCACCCCGAACATCTCCCGTGCCACTCGCGCGATCAGGATGTTCGAGTTGTCGCCACTCGTGACCGCCATCACGGCGCTGTCGGGCGTGATGGCGGCCTCGGCGAGGACGTCGCGGTCGAATCCGACCCCAATCATCGTCCGGCCGGGGAATTCGCCACCCAGACGGCGGAATGCGTCGGCCTTGCGATCGATGACCACGACGTCGTTGCCGACAGCACTTAGTTCCCGGGCGAGGGTGGAGCCCACTCTGCCGCATCCGACGATGATTGCGTGCATCGGTTTCATTTCTCCTCGGTTGTCTGGCCGTGCATGTGGATCGGTACGGAGACAACCGCCGTGTGCGGGCGTCGGAGCAGCCGTGCCTTGAGCGCGAAGGCGCTGCCGTTGTGCAGCCATTGCGACTTCCACGAGGTGAAGAACTCGGGGATCACGACCGTGATGATGTCATCGTCGTGCTGGGCGTCGAGTTCCTCGAGGAAGCGGAGTACCGGGCGCGTGAGTTCACGGTATGGCGAGTACACGGTGTGCAGCTCGATCGGAATGTCGAAGTCGATCCACTGCTGCTCGAGAGTCCGCCTCTCGTCGTCGTCGCTGACGACCGACACTGCCATGATGCGTTCCGGGTTGAGCGATGTTGCGTAGCGGATTCCGTGAAGGACACCTTTGTTGACCCCGCCGACCAGCACCACCATGGTGTGGGTTTCGCGCGCTACCTGGTAGCCGGGTTGAACGGCAACCGCGGCTCGACTGCGGGAGTAATGCTTACCGACCGCCCGGAAGCCGAGGACCATGATCGGGATGAGGGCGGCCGGGATCCACGCTCCTTCGGTGAACTTCGACACCACGACGATGACGGCAATGAGCCCGGTGGTGAGGGCCCCGACCACATTGATCGCCAAGCCGGCCCGCCAGCGTCCCTCCCTCAGGGCGAGATGGTGCCGCACCATTCCCGTTTGACTCAGCGTGAATCCAGTGAATACCCCGAACGCGTAGAGCGGGATGAGCTTGGAGATATCACCCTTGAAGACGACGATCAGCGCCGACGCCACAGCAGCGAGGAAGATGACGCCGTTCGAGAAGACGAGCCGCGCTCCCTTGTTGAAAAACTGACGCGGGAGGAACCCATCCTTCGCGATGATGGACGCCAGACGGGGGAAGTCTGCATAGGCGGTGTTAGCCGCGAGGATCAGGATCAAGAAGGTTGCGATCATCGTGAGCCAAAACATCAAGCCCTTGCCGCCGTACAGGTACTGAGCTATGAGCCCGAGACCGTTGCCGTCGTTCTCGCCGCGGTACGGCCGCAACCTTGCAGCCAGGACGGAAACACCGAGGAAACAGGTTCCGAGGATCCCGCCCATCCACATGAGTGTTGTTGCCGCGTTCCTGCTCTCGGGCTTGGCGAACGCAGGGACACCGTTCGACACTGCTTCCACCCCGGACAGTGCAACTGCCCCGGAGGAGAATGCCCGGAGGAGCATGAAGAGCCCAAGCACCGAGGTCTGGTGCTTCAGCTCGACCGCCTCCTTGCTGAGCATCGACTCGGGAATCGGGCCTACGTGTTGGACGAAGATGCGGTACAGCCCGACCGCGATGAGGATGACGAGCATCAGGATGTAGAAGTAGGTGGGTCCGGCGAACACGGCACCGCTCTCCTTCACGCCCCGTAGGTTCACCACGGTCATGAGGAGCACGCAGAGCAAGCAGACCGGAACGGTCCATTTGCTGCTGAATCCCGTAGCCGTGCGTATGGCAAGCACCCCGCCGGCAACGCTGACTGCCACGGTCAGGATGTAATCGACGAGGAGCGACGAACCAGCAACGAGCGAAGGAGTCACGCCGAGATTTTCGCGGCTGACGATGTATGCGCCGCCCCCCGAGGGGTAGGCAAAAATCGTCTGTCGATAGCTCAGCACCACGATCACCATGAGAATCGACACCACGATGGCGATCGGAACCAACGGCCGGAACGCCGTTGCCCCCACCCCGGCCTGGAGGAGGATCACCACGAGGATCTCGTCGGTTGCGTACGCAGTGGAGGAGATGGCATCGGATGCGAAGACCGGAAGCGCGATCTTCTTGCTGAGGCGGTGTTGGGCCTCGTCGGCACTCGAGATGGGGGCACCGAGCAGGAATCGTTTGAGCACAGGCATTGGTCTCCGATGTACGACCAGCCAACGATGCCCCGGGCCGCTGGGTGAGCGGCGAGTCTTAGCGGTTTCTTAGCGCTCCGCGTTCGGCAACTCGAACCGATAGCCGGATCCCGGCTCGGTGAGGAAAAAGCGGGGGCGACCGGGGTCGGGCTCGAGTTTGCGCCGGATGTGCGCCATATGGACGCGGAGGTAGTTGGTCTCGTCTCCGTACTCGGGCCCCCAGACCTGTTGCAAGAGGTCCCGCCCCCGGACGAGGCGCCCGGTATTGCGAACCAACACTTCCACAACGTGCCACTCGGTCGGGGTGAGTTTCACGTCGCCTGCTGCGGTGATGGCGCGGTGCGCAGCGAGATCAATGACGAGCCCGGCAGCGGTGACGACCGGTGCTTCCTCGGTGGGGCCGGAGCGCCGAAGGGCTGCGCGCAATCGGGCGAGCAGCTCGCCCATCCCAAACGGCTTGGTGACGTAATCGTCTGCTCCGGCATCGAGGGCAGCGATCTTGTCGAACTCGCCATCGCGGGCGGAGAGCACGACGATCGGGCAGGTTGTCCAATGTCGGAGCGCCCGGATGACATCGAGCCCCGACATCCCCGGCAGGCCAAGGTCGAGGATCACGGCATCGGGGCGGTTCGCGCCCGCCAGTTCGACGGCCCGCTCACCGGTCGGCGCAAGGTCGACGTCGTACGAACGCGCCCGGAGATTGGCGCCGAGAGTCCGCAGCAGATGGGGCTCGTCGTCGACGCACAGCACCCGGGTCATGGCGTACCGGCCTTCGGATCGCTTGGCGGCTGAAGGTCGGCCATCGCGAGGCTAATCACGACGGTCAGACCACCATTCGGCGTATCTCTCAGCTCCAGGTGGCCGCCCATCGCCGTGGTGAGGCCGTCAGCAATAGCGAGCCCGAGCCCGACACCGCTGCTGCTCAGGGAATCCGACAGTCGGTGGAATGGCTGCAACACGGTGGCCCTGTCCGCCGGTCGTATTCCCGGACCATGATCCACGACGTAGATCTGTAGATCCCTGCGGTACTGCACGGCGCTCACCCGCACGCGCTCACCGTGGGGCGAGAACTCCACGGCATTCGCGATGATGTTGGCAAGGACGCGTTCGAGCAGGGCTGGGTCTGCAAGCGCGTCGGGCAGTTCCCCGGGTATCACCAGGTCAACAGAGGCACCTCGGGCACCGATGCTATGGACCGCGGCGGGTAGCACTTCCTCGAGCGGCACCGGTCTGAGCGCAGGGCGGACAGCCCCGGCTTGCAGGCGTCCCATGTCCAGCAAGTTGCTGACGATGGTGGTGAGACGGTCGGTTTCGTCCTCGATGGAGGCAAGGAAGTCGTTGCGGATCTCTTCGGGCCATTCCACGTCGGACTGGCGGAGACTGGACGCAGAGGCCTTGATCGCTGCTAAAGGCGACCGTAGGTCGTGCGAGACGGCACGGAGGATGGCGGTTCTCAGTTCGTCGGCCCGCGCGAAGGCCTCAGCCTCGGCCGCGAGTTCTGCGACGTGGTGTTGTTCCACCAGCTTCGCGATCTGACCGAAGAATACGTGCATAACCCGGTGCTCATCGACGGTGAGCGCTCGTCCGCGAGCTGCGACGACAACCGAATCGGAGATCGGCTCGGAGAAGTCTGCCTCAGCAGGATCGGTCGGCGGGTTACTGCCCGAGGTAACGATGAGGTCGCTCCTGCCGTCAATCTGCTCGATAACGGCGACGCCATCGAGGGCGAAGGTAGTGCACAGCTGGTCGACAACCACCTGAAGGGCATCCGGCCCTCCCGAGCCGGCCAGGCGGGCGAGGTTTGTGGCCTCCTCGCGAGCCTGCTCTGCATCGGCTGCCCGTGTGGCAGCGACCGAGACGAAGGTTGAGACGATCAGAGCGACGGTTACGAAGACGAGGAGTTCGGTGAGGTTCTCGGGGTCGTTGATGCGCAGCGTCCGGTACGGCTCGATGAGGAACCAGTTCGCAATGAGCGGGGCGGCCACGGCGGACACGATCCCGGCGAGGCGGCCCCCGAGCGCTGCAATTCCGACCACGACGAGCAAATAGATGCCGAGCGCTGTCGAGACATCAATGTCGTCGCGGAGCGAGACGAACAGAGCAGTGAGTGCTGCAAGCAGTACGGCTCCAGCCGCGCCTGCTGCGATCCTGCGCGGGCTCGAACGCACGGTGGAGGTGTTGCGGGGCTTCCGGTGAGCGGCCTCGTCGGAAGCCCGCTCCCTCGATACGACATGCACGTCTACCGAGGTTGCCTGCCGGGCAATACGACCGAGAACGGACTGATGTCGGGACCAACGCGCTCGCGTATCGGGCGTGCCGATCACGAGTTGTGTGGCGCCCTCGATCTCGGCGAATGCGAGCAGCGCCTCGGGAACCTCGTTGCCCTCAATCTCGCGAAATGTCCCGCCCAGCTCGGCGACCAGCGACCGCGTGCGCTCGAGGAGAAGCGGGGGCGTGGCCTCTCCGGGGCGATGCACGTGGACACCGACGAGAGCCGCCCGGCTGCGCTGGGCAAGTCGGGCCGCCCGACGCACCACGGCGTCGCCGCTCGGTGCGCCGGAGATACCGACAACCACCCGTTCCCGCACGTCTGCCTGAGGGAGCGCGGCTGGGGAGGTGACGGAGAGACGGTCAATCATCCATTGGAGCAGCAGGATCCTGAGCAGCGCGAATGCCTCGCTGTTGAACAACTCGGAGTCTTCCGGTCCGGCATCGCGGTCGAACACGTTGCCGTGGGCGATGCGCCTGCGAATCGCCTCTGGCGAGATATCGATGAGTTCGATCTGATCCGCCCGGGCGAGGAAGCTGTCGGGGACGAGCACCGGCGGCACAGTCCCGACGATCTTGCGCACGGTGTCGGCAAGCGATTCGATGTGCTGCACGGTGACCGTGGTGATGACGTCGATGCCGTTCTCGAGCAGTTCATCGACGTCCTGCCACCTCGCTCTGTTTCCCGACGTCGGCGGGTTGGGGGCACCAAGGTCATCAACCAGGACGACAGCAGGGCGACGCGACCGGATACCGCCGACCGAGAGCGCTTCCGGGGGCAAGGCCAGCGCTGCATCGCCCACCAGTTCCTGGAGCATTGCCGTAGTGGTGGGCCGACCGCCCGTGTCGACACAGCCGACCATCACGTCTGTTCCTCGTGAGCGTCGCCGAAGTGCTTCGTCGAGCATGGCGTAGGTGGTGCCGGCACCTGAGGCGGCGGCGATGTAGATACGGAGCCGACCACGGGGCATGCCCCCAGTCTGCCGTTGCGGGCGGTCAGGAATCCTCGCTGCGTACTCGGCGTGTTGGTACGCTTTCCTGCAGTGGCCGAACCGATCTTCACCCACCTTGACTCGTTGGGTCGTGCTCGCATGGTGGACGTGACCCCGAAAGAGCCCACACATCGTCGGGCAATCGCTCGCTGCAAGGTGCTCATGAAGCCCGAGACCACGGTGGCGATCGCCAATCGGGAGATGAGCAAGGGTGATGTGCTCGCGGTTGCCCGGGTGGCCGGTATTCAGGCGGCCAAGCGCACCTCGGACATGATCCCGCTCTGCCACCCCCTGCTCGTGGGTTCTGTCTACGTCAATTTCGAGATCGGCGACGATCACGTCTCGGTCGAGGCCCAGGTCGACGCCGTGGACCGCACCGGAGTCGAGATGGAGGCACTGCACGCCTGTGCGACAGCGGCGCTCACTATTTACGACATGTGCAAATCTGTGGATCGGGCGATGGTGATCTCGGACCTCGCCCTCTGGGAGAAGACGGGTGGTCGGTCGGGGACCTACCGCCGAACCGACGATGTTGTCAGTTAGGTAACGAAAGTCGTAGAGTCGTAAAGAATGCAGAAGCTCGTCTTGTTGATCGTTGGAGCGACGTGGCTCGTGGTTCTCGTGCCGCCCCTGCTCCGTTCACGTGGGGAGAACCGCCCTACGTCGTCAGTTGACCTCTTTCGGCGCAATCTTGCGGTGCTGCAGCAGAGCGCACCTCCCCGTATCAACCCGTTGCAGTCGATGGGTCGTCCCCTCACCGGCAGCCGTCAGGGCCTGACGAATGCCTATGCGCGTGCGGCCATGAAGCGGAACCCCACCGATCCGCGGCTCCGTCGTATCGACGCACCGCTGGCCCGCAGGGACGGCATTTCCGCACCGACGAACCACACGGCCGCATCGGCTACACACACGCATCACTCTGAGGACGCAACGGCACCGCTCCAGCGCCGCACCGAAACCCGTGAAACGAGCCGTCACCAGATGATGCGTCGCCGCCGGGAGCAAACCGTGCGCACGCTGTTCGTGTTCTCGATCGCCACCGCTGTGCTCGCTTTCTTGGCCAAGAGCCCGGCGCTGATCTATGTCTGTGCCCTCGGGGTGCTGGCCCTGTTCGGCTACTGCGCCAAGTTGCTGCGTCTGCGCCGTGAGGCCGAGCTGTACGCAGCACAGGGTTACTC
>CAEZYY010000004.1_pt1 | contig 102246 bp, 87 predicted proteins | sample 7265861 | NCBI WGS metagenome assembly CAEZYY01 (sample SAMEA6813946, study PRJEB35770) | freshwater metagenome | biome: Freshwater; feature: Freshwater reservoir; material: water | place: Czech Republic | collected 2016-08-15 | depth 30m m | reverse complement strand
TGCGCGCCCAGATCAAGAAAGACGTCGAGACCCGCGTGGGGGCTCACCCCGGTGTCACCAAAGTGAAGATCGACTGGGGCGAGATGACCCCCGATGAGCGCAGCGCCGTGATGACCAAGGCGCGCTGGAACGCCAAGGAGAACGCCTCGGACACTGCTGTTCCCGCCAACACCCGTGTCCTGGCGATCGCGTCGGGCAAGGGCGGTGTCGGCAAGTCGTCGGTGACGGTCAACCTCGCGGCCGCAATCGCTTCCCGTGGCTTCACCGTCGGTGTCCTCGACGCGGACATCTGGGGCTTCTCGGTACCGAGGCTGCTCGGCATGTCCGATCGCCTCGAGGCCCAGAAGGTAGAGGGCTCAGACCGCCCGATGATCATCCCGAACGAGCGCCGCATCGGGCCCGGAACCCTGAAAGTGGTCTCCACTGGCTTCCTCGTCGACGAAGAGACGGCGCTCATGTGGCGTGGCCTGATGCTCACCAAGGCCGTCGAGCAGTTCCTTAATGACGTGCGCTGGGGACAACTGGACTACCTGCTCATCGACATGCCTCCGGGCACCGGGGACGTGCAGATGGGTCTGGCGCGCATGCTGCCGCGTACCGACATGCTCATCGTCACCACACCGGCTCTCGCCGCGCAGAAGGTCGCTGTGCGGGCCGCCGACATGGCCCGTCGCTCCTTCCTCCGCGTCGCGGGCGTGGTGGAGAACATGAGCGCGTTCATCTGCGACCACGGCGAGCGCTACGAGCTGTTCGGTCGTGGTGGGGGTCAGGAGCTCGCCAACACCATCGGCGCCGAACTGCTCGCCCAGATCCCGCTCGAGGCGGCAGTTGCTGCCGGTGGGGATTCTGGGGCCCCTGTAGCAATCGAGGGCGACGGCGAGGCGGCACGCGCCTTCCGCAGGCTTGCCGAGCGCCTCGTCAACGAAACGATTCCCCCCATCGCACTCGCCGGTTGCTCGGCACGGATGCTTGATTCCATCGAGCTCACGCTCGGCAGAAAGCCAGCCACAACCGCCTAGGCGATGACCTCGTAGTCGGGTGCTGCGTCGTAGCCACCATCGCCCGGGAACAGCGTGACCACCACCTTGCCGTCGTCGTTCGCCTTCACCTTCGGGTGCACTGCCGGGGGCGTCTTCCCGTGGGCTACAGCCGACGCGAGCGCAACATCGGCGCTCGAGTGGTCGGCGAGGAACTCGAGGTTCGCCGCCGTCGGCGGGAACATCGCGAGGTTCCCGGCACGGAACCGGTCGAGGGCCTCGCTCGGGCGCACCCAGAGACTCTCCACCGTTTCATTGTCGTCGTGGAGCGGCTCCTGAGCCTGAGGGGCACGTGCGATGAAGAACCGTGCATCGAAACGGCGGGGCGGGCCGATTGGGGTGATCCAGTGGCTCACGTACCCGATCGCGTCGGTGATCAATCGAAGGTCCTCGCGACGGCAGAGGTCGCCGAGGTCCAGTTGGCCTGCATTCATCTCGTCGCGGTACGCCGAGAAGCGAGCAGCCACCGATGCATCATCGAACGAGATGATGTCGTCGGATGCCGTATTTCGCGCGAGGAGCACCCCGGCCTCCTCGAAGCACTCGCGGATTGCGGCAACCCAGAAGCTGAGACCACCGGCAGGTACCTGCAGCAGTCCACTCGACGAAGCATCGGTGCGCCCGTCGCACCACGGCTCCATGTTCACCGCGTGGTCCGCGTCGTCCACCTTGCCGCCCGGGAACACATATTGGCTCGCCGCGAACACCGCTGCGGCGGTGCGCCGCATCATGAATACCTCGATACCGGACGCCGCCGCATCCCTCACGAGCATGACGGTGGCCGCTGGCCGGGTGGGCACCCGGTGCGGGTCGTAGTCAAGGGCTTCGGGGCGGTCAGTCACGGTCGTCCGATCCGACGTCGATGACGCCGTGTGGGGAGAAGGGGCCCGAGCGGGGCAAGGGTCCGGAATAGGTGGCGGTTGCGATTCGTCGACGGCGGGCCCGCCGGTTGACGAAGGCCCTGACGGCGAGGCGCACCGGCGGCAGCAACAGCAGGATGCCGAGCGCATCGGTGATGAAACCCGGCGTGAGCAACAGCGCACCCGCAAGGAGCAGCAGTGCCCCGTCGACAATCTCGTTGGAGGGAACCGAGCCCTGCCGAACCTGCTCGTTGAAGCGGCGCCAGACACGCAGGCCCTGACGCCTGACGATCCAACCGCCGACGACCGACACGGCAGCCAGCACGGCGAGTGAGGCGAAGAAACCGACGGCGTGGCTCATCTGCACAAACACGTAGAGCTCAGCGATCGGTACCCCGATGATCAACAGGAGTACGACGAGGCCCACGTCGTCACGCTAGCGATTTGCGGGCCCGCACGCCCTGCGGGCCGGGCGGTCAGCTGACGCCGAGTGCCTTGCGGGTCTTCGGGTCAAGCGTACCGTTCACCCTCAGCCGCATCGACTTCTGGAATACCTTGATGGCCTTGGCGAATGTGCTGTTGTAACTGCCGTCCACGGGACCGGTCCAGCCGCCCTTCGACGCGAGCGCGCACTGGGCGGCCCGCACTTCGGGGCCCTTGGCACGCTGCCGCAGGGTGGAGGTGACCCAGCCACAGCCGTTACCGCTCGTCGGGAGGGAGCTTGCCGCGTTGCGTGCATTGAGCAGGATCAGCGTGATGAGTCGCTTTCCGTCGGCGGTGATCGAGTAGCCGATTCCGACGAGGTTGACGTCGGGGCGCAGCAGCAAGGCTCTCATTGCCGAGTTCTGGGTCAACTGGGAGATCTGGGCGCTCGTGTCGGTGGCATAGGTCTGTCCAACGGCACCACCCCACCACTTCGTCTTGCCCGAGCCGACGGCCGCTTTGGCCACGTCCCGGGAATCCTTGCGGTTGCAGAGGCTGCTGCCGATACAAATCCCGCTGAGCATCCGATTGCTCCAGTACGCCGACTCCCGATCGAGCACTGCCTGGCGGGTGACCGTCTGGACGCCGGCCTGTTGGCGAAGGAAGTTCAGGTAGAAGACGAATGCGTCCTCCTCGCTGGAACCCGCCGGCGGCTCGGGGAAGCCGACCACGGGACCGGTGGAGTTCGGGACACCTATGGTTGCGATGAACTCGAACGTGACGAACAGCGCTCCGTTCGCGTCGAACGTGACACCGACTCCGACGGCGTTGTACTGCACGTGGAGGATGTTCGCCCGGTGCGACGCCGAATTCATGAAGGCGTTATGCAGGGAGAGGACCGTGCCGCCGTCGGGGACTGTGCCAACGTTCTCGCCTGCACGCGCCCAACCCTTGGGGGCAGCAAGGGAGGCTATTACTGCGAGGTTCTGACGGTGGCACAGCTTCGTTCCGTCTCGCTCGGTGCACCCACCTGTCGACATGAACCCGGACCACTCACGGGCGTAGTGGTCGTACGACGGAATCCGCACCAGCGCCTGCAGACCGGCATCGACGCGAGCCTGGTTGAGAAGGTCGAGTAGCTGCGTCTCGGCGGTGGCTGCGTCTGGGAGGGTTACCCCCATCGGAGAAAGCCCATGCGCTGCCAGCGGCGCTGCCGTAGCAACCGGGGTCACAGCGAGGACTGCGGCGACGACGCCCACAGCACCCGCGATCAGTTTTTGGCACCGGTACCTGCCCACGTCTGCCTCGATCCCTCTCCGGTGCATCCATGTAGCGATGGATCCACCGCACTGCGTTGGAAATCTCAAGAAGCACTCCGTCTCCCTTGAGGAAGACCCTAGTCGCGGTTCGGCCAAAACGCCACCAAAAGTGGTGAAAACACTTCTCGGTGCGGTCACCACTCGGAGTGGTGATCTGCCGGAACTACTAGCACCTTCACCCCCGTCAGGACTCCCTCGGTCGCAGGGTTGCTCCGAGCGTGACAAAAGACCTATTTTCCCTGATGGGGGAAACGACACGATGGGGGAAGTCGTGGAAGGAATGCTTCTCGTTGCGCGCGACGCCGAGGACCGGCCGTGGCTTCGTGCTGCCGCCTGCAAGGGCCGGGAGCAGTCGCGGGCTTTTTATCCGCCAATGCACCATGAATCGAGAGATGAACGGGCGCGGCGCGAATCACAGGCCAAGACGATCTGTCTGGGCTGCCCGGTGCAGCGGTCCTGTTTGGACTACGCGCTGGACACCCGCGAGCCATTCGGTATCTGGGGCGGCATGACCGAGAATGAGCGTCGGTCGCTGCTCATCACCGCCGTTGGCTGAGTACAACGACGGCACCAACGTGTGCTGGTATCCCTAACCGGGCAGTCGCGGGCCGCCGATCCGAAGTTCGTCACGGCGGCGCGTCATCCCCCGGGCATCCAACTCGCCCAGGAGGGGCAACACGAATTTTCTGGTTGTCGCTGTGGCATCGCGGAACTGGGCGACGGTGAACCCGTCTGGGTGTTCGCTCAACAGGCGGACAGCCGCGCCGATAGCAGTGCCGATGGCGGCGATGTGGAAGTACACGCCGTCCCGCTCGACGAGCAGCCCGCGTCGAACTAGTTCGCGAAGCACAGCCCGGTCAACGCCATCGGGGGACGGAGGGGTGAGGCCGCCCCCGCGTGCCTCGACAAGGAACGGGTGATCCGCCAGCGGATCGGCCTGTGCGGCCGGCCGAACACGTCCTGCATCAACCTCGAGTTCCGGCGCAAGAGACAACACGGCACGCTGCCGCTCGTCGAGTACGGCGATATCGAGACCGAGCACGCCACATTCCTGCACGTCGCTCCGAAGCTGTTCGAGCATGCGGTCGACCCCGCCCGGCGCAACGACCCACCGACCCACAGTTGCGTCGCGGCGCACACCGGTGAGGGCCTCTAACTCATCGGCATCAATCCATTCCTGCTCGGCGACGACACGGTCGACGGACCGGTCCGGCCGGGCTTTCGATGCGGGGCGAACCGGTGCGATATCGAGGACCTCACCCCCACCGACCGTCTCGTTCCGCCCGGCTTCGCGCAGGATGAACCGGTCTCCCGGGAGAAGCGCCAGATGCTGGGCCACATGAATCCGGACGAGACCCTCGTCACCCGGGCCAAGCGTCTCGCTGCCGAGGATGCGCACCCGGACCGGGAACTCGCCGGAGCCGACATAGGCCACGTGCGCGCCTCTCCTCGACACGCGGTGGTCGAGTGCGTCGAGCACGCTGAGCGACGCGTCGAACCGGACTGTCGGGCGCCAACGCGCCATCTGGATCACGCAGTCCCCGCGACGAAGCTGCGTGTGCTCGACCCCAACGAGATTGAGGGCGACGCGCTGGCCGGGATCTACCCGATCGACCGTGTGGCCGAGGGTCTGGATCGACCGGATCCGGACCGCGTGCGTGCCTGACTCACCCAGTACCTCCACATGGTCCCCCGCCGCGAGAGCCCCACCAATCAGCGTTCCCGTGACGACCGTTCCCGAACCGCGGGCGGCAAAGACTCGATCCACCCAGAGACGTGGGCGACCAATGTCTATTGCTGTCGACGTCCCGGCCACGAAGAGATCCAGGGCCGCACGCAGTTCCTCCACCCCAGCACCCGTCACCGACGAGACCGGCACGATCGGTGCCGACTCCAGGAACGTGCCACGAACGTGGTCGAGTACGTCCATCGTGGCCACCTCGAGCCACTCGTCGTCCACGGCGTCAACCTTGGTGAGGGCAATCACACCGTGCCGGATGCCCAGCAACTGAAGGATCCGAAGATGCTCCTCGCTCTGGGGCTTCCATCCCTCGGTGGCAGCGACGACGAAGAGGCACGCATCAACGGCCCCGACGCCGGCAAGCATGTTGCGCAAGAAGCGCACGTGGCCCGGCACGTCCACGAACGCGATGCCGGCGCCCGAGGGCAGCGCTGTGTGCGCGAATCCCAGGTCGATCGTGAGGCCCCGGCGCTTCTCCTCCTCGAACCGGTCCGGGTCGGTACCGGTGAGCGCGAGCACGAGCGACGACTTCCCGTGGTCCACGTGGCCAGCGGTGGCAACCACGCGCACGACGGGTTGCGCGGGGGTCACGGTGTGAGGGCGCCCACGGCGTGGGCGACGACGGGATCGTCCTCCGGGGCGACGGTGCGCAGATCCAGATAGGTCTGCTGTTCGCGCACGCGCGCGATGACCGGCGGGCGGTGGAGGCGCAGTTGCTCGGAGCGGTCGCCGTCCAGCACGATGCCGAACGACGGCACCGTCATCCCGGGCAGCGAACCCGCGCCCGGCAGCGACTCGAGCGCGACCACGCGGCCGACCTGGAGCGCCCGGGCCCTGCGCTCGATCTCGGATGCTGGCGCTGTGGCCATTGCCCAGAACGGCACCGTGCGGTCGGCCTCGCGACGGAGATAGGCGAGGGCGACCTCCTGCAGTGTGGACAGCACGAGCGCGCCCGGGCGAAGGGCCCGCATCAGCGGGTGTCGGGCACAACGCTCGATGAGTGCTGCGTTGCCGGCGATGACGCCGGCCTGGGGCCCACCGAACAGTTTGTCGGTGCTGAACATGACGAGCGATGCGCCGGCCGCAAGTGTCTGGCGCGCTGCCGGTTCGCCGACGAGCCATGCCGGGGGACCCGAGGAGATCCACGGGCAGGAGGCATCCACGAGACCGGACCCGATGTCGGAGACCACCGGCACACCGATCGGCGCGAGGTCACTGACCGTTGCCTCCTCGACAAACCCCTCGACGCGGTAGTTGGACGGGTGGATCTTGAGGATGAGTGCGGTTCGATCGCTCACCCGCCGTTGGTAGTCCTCCGCCCGTGTCCGGTTGGTGGTTCCGACGTCGACGAGCGTCGCGCCGGACTGCTCCATCACCTCGGGGACGCGGAACCCGCCACCGATCTCCACGCTCTCGCCGCGGGACACCAGCACCTCACGACCCTCGGCCAGGGCACTCACGACGAGCAGGACGGCGGCGGCGTTGTTGTTCACCACCACGGCTGCCTCCGCACCGCACAACCGGGCGAGCAGGCCGCCGACCGCCGCCTGACGCGAGCCCCGCCGACCGGTGGCGAGGTCGAACTCGAGGTTCACCGCGTGACCGTCACCGGAGTGCGGCAGCGGTGCCCGTCCGAGATTCGTGTGCAGCAGGACCCCGGACGCGTTGATGACTGGCTGCAGGAACGAACGGGCGAGGAGTTCCGCACGATCGGCGGCGACCTCCCAGTTGCCGGAGGCGATGGACTCCCGCGCCACCTCCACCAGCAGGGCGTGGGGCAGACCGGTGGACGAGAGGGAACGGGCGAGCGCGTCCACCGACGGTGGCCGGGAGGCGCTCATGGGATCAGTTGGTCCCGTTCGCAGACGCTGACTCGGCAGAGGCGACGGGATCGGCGTCGACCAACCCGTCGTCGGTCTTGGGCCGACGCTCTCGATAGTCGCGAGCACCGCCGGTCTCGGGCTCCACCTCGAGGGTCACACCGTCGATCGCGACGACGCGCACCTTGTCACCCCTGCCGACCGGCGTGGCACGGTTGGCACGTGCTCGCCACTGGGCTCCGCGCACCTCCACGATGCCCTCGGGGTCCACGGCGATGACCGCCTCACCCATCTCGCCGATCATCCATTCCCGACCGATGGTCGGCGTGGCGAACCGGGTGCGGACCATCGAGGGCATGCCGACGATGAAGGTCAGAGCGATCGCGATCATGCCGACCGACAGCGTGATCCACGACAGCATGAACCCGTCCCGGAACAGCCAGAGGGCCCCGACCAGATTTCCGAGTAAGCCGACCCCGGTCCAGAACCGTGGAATGCCGACCTGAACGTCCACAGCGCTCACCAGCATCGCAGCAACGATCATGCCCACTGCCCAGCCGCGCACCGGGAGTGCACCGAGCCCGTAGCAACCGAGTACGAGGCAGCCGGCCCCGATAAGTCCGGCAAGCCCCACACCCGCTGTGTAGAACTCGAAGATCAAGAGCGCGAGCGCCGTGATGAAGAGGAGGTAGGCAATCGGCGGGCTCGCCACGGTGTGGAAGAGCCGGTCGGTGAGCCCGAGATCCGTGAAACGGGCACCGGTGAGCTGCTGCTGCGTGGTGCCGCCCTGCACGGTCTCGATGGCCGTGTCGAGGACACGCCCGTTGTACTCGAGGCCGTCGAGACCCGCGATCATGTTCTTGACGATCTCGATCGTCGGGTCCTTGCTACCGATCCGGACCAGGCCGAGCTGGCGTGCGTCCTGGGAACCAACCGTGCGCGCCCGCAACTCCTGGGCGGCGTCGCCGAGCTGCAGGGTGACCCCGGCAGGAGCGAGGGGTTCGCCGAAGTTGCCGATCTTCGTCTTGCCGGCCATACCTGTGGCTGCGGCGGCACCGAGCAACTGTCCAGCAAGGCCTGTGGCGCGGGCTCCCGAGGGGCCGACCCAAATGGCAACCGGGATCTCCGATGTTGCGATGTGCTGCGCAAGCCGCTCCATCCGGGCGCGGCTCACCACTGCCCCCTTGGAGTTCATCTGGATGACGAGCGCCTGGGACCCGTTCTTGACCGCCCGGTCGATCGCCTTGTCGATCCCGTTAGCCAGGACGGGATCGATGAGACCGGTGACCTTGAACACGTCCACCGGCGCGGCGCCCTGATTGGCCGTGGTTCCGCCATCCTGTGCGAAAGCCCGCGCCGCGGGGGCGGCCAGCGTGGCCAAGAGGATGACGATGGCTAACCTGCGCACTAGTTCCTCCGGAGGGAGTGTGGTTCCACTGCAGTCGTTCACCGCCTCCCGCTTGGCAATCGTTGCTGGCAAGGGCGGAGTCGGCAAGACAACGGTAACGGCCGCGCTCGCCCGAGCGGCAGCCGATCGTGGTCTCCGGGTCCTCGTCATCGATGTAGACGGCCGCCCTGGCGTCGTTGACCTGCTCGGGGTGCCCTCCTCGGGCACGCCAGACCGGACCCTCGGGTACGAGGAACGGCTCCTGGTGGGCGGTCTCGGACCGGATGGAACCGGGAGGATCCGCGGCCGGAGCCTGCAGGCGCCGGCTGCGCTCGTTGAGTACCTCGACACCCACGGGATGAGGAGGATCTCCAAGCGACTCGTCTCCACGGGGGTCGTGGACGTCGTCTCCACCGCAGCGCCCGGCATCGACGATCTCCTTGTGCTCGGCAAGATCAAGGCCATCGAGCGCTCGGGCGACCACGATTTCATCGTCGTGGACGGCCCGGCCGCCGGCCACGCCATCACCTTCTTGATGGCCCCAGCAGGTCTGCGAGACGCGATCGGCACCGGACCGGTCAACACCCAGGCCGCCGAGGTGCTTGAGATGCTGCAGGACCCCGCCCGCTGCCAAGTGATACTCGTGACCATTCCCGAGGAGACCCCGGTGAACGAGACGATCGAGACTGCGTTCGCGCTCGAGGACCGGGTGGGCGTGCAACTCGCCCCGCTCGTGATCAACGCCTTCGACCGTGCCGGGCTCGACGTGCCGGACCCGGCGTCGGCGGACCTCGATGGCGAGCCCCACGCTGCGACGCTCGCCGCTGCCGCCCAGTTCCGTCGGGGACGGGCCGCTGACCAGTCCGATCAGGTTGCGCGGCTGTCGACCTCGCTGCCGCTCCCACAGGTGCACCTTCCGACCGTGTTTGCCGCAGGTCTCGCCCCTGAGGACATCCTGACGCTCGCCAAGGCACTCGACGACGGGGGTGCGGTCGCATGAGCACTCCGTCGACGGGGCAGTCGTTCGCGGAACTGCTCGATCGCGCTTCGGTCCTCGTCTGTGCCGGACCGGGAGGCGTCGGCAAGACCACCACATCGGCCGCCATCGGGCTTGCGGCGGCGCAACGGGGTCGGCGTGTCGTGGTGGTCACGATCGATCCGGCCAAGCGGCTCGCCGACGCCATCGGGGTCACGATCGCGCACGAGCCGAGCCGGGTCCCCGGCGTCACGGGCGGTGAGTTCTGGGCCGTGATGCTCGACACCGAGGCGACGTTCGACGACCTCGTTCGCCAACACTCGGCAACGCCGGAGCAGGCAGGGCTCATCCTCGGCAACCGCTTCTACCGAAACCTCTCCGGAGCACTCTCCGGGACGCAGGAGTACATGGCTGCCGAGAAGCTGTACGAACTGCATCGTGACAACCGCTTCGACCTCGTCGTGGTTGACACACCGCCCACGCGTAACGCCCTCGATTTCCTCGATGCCCCCAAGCGACTCGTGCACTTCCTCGACCACCGGCTCTATCGGGTGCTCATCGCGCCCACACGGATCGGGATGCGGGTGGCGAGCGCCGCAGCACAGCCCTTCCTGAAGTCGTTGTCACGGGTGGTCGGCGGGGACGCCATTGCGGAGGCCGTCTCGTTCTTCCAGGCATTCGATGGCATGGAGGCAGGCTTCCGGAGCCGCGCCGACTCGGTGATGAGCCTCCTGCGCAGCAACGACACCGGCTATGTCCTCATCACCTCACCCCGTCGTGAGGCGGTCGAGGAGGCCAGATACTTCGCCGGGCGTCTGGCCGACCAGCAGCTCGGCGTCTCGGCCGTGGTCGCAAACCGGGTGCACCCACACTTCACCGACGGCCTCGACACGACCGCTATCGCAGACCTCGCTGCCTCCCACGGAAACGGACCGCTGCGATCGCTCTGGGAGAACCTCGCGCTGCTCGAGGCCGCTGCCGGTAGCGAGCGCAAGGCCCTCGAGCCGCTGCTTGCGCTCCTCGATGGGCAGCCTGCGAGCCGGGCAACCGTTCCGCTGCTCGAGGCCGACGTCCATGACCTCGACGGACTTGGGCGCGTCGTCGAACATCTGCTGGGTCTGCACCCCGACGGCCTCCTCCGATAGGGTCAGTACTCGTGCATGTGTTGATTGCCACCGACGCCGACTGGGTGCTCAACGAGGTGCGTTCCGCCCTCGAGGGCGCCGGAACCACCTTCACGGTCTGCCGGAACGGCCGGGAGGTCTCACCAGCAGTGGACGTGCAAGTGCCCGATGTCGCCGTGCTGGACCTCCAGATCGGGTCGATGGGTGGCATGGCGGTCACGATGGCACTCCGGCTTGACGAGACTGCTGGTGCAGTGAGCCACGTACCGATCGTCATGCTGCTCGACCGTACGGCTGACGTGCATCTCGCAAGGCGCAGCGGCGCCGAGTCGTGGCTGGTCAAGCCGATTGATGCGCTGAGCATCCGGCGGGCGGTGGACCGGGCCATCAATCCCGTCGTTGGCACGCCGGTGCCCGATGCGGTTGCCGAGGTTGCCCAAGATGGAGAACCGGCCGTCTCTGGCTAGAGTTCTGCACTTCAAGACCGGGGTGTAGCGCAGCTTGGTTAGCGCGCCACGTTCGGGACGTGGAGGCCGGGAGTTCGAATCTCCCCACCCCGACGGTCAGGTTCGGGCCGCCCGCGAGGGCGGTCCGTTCTCGTTTTCATGGTCGGGACTGGCCTCCGCTCCGCTTCGGCATAGTTCGGCGTGCGGCTCGTCGCTGGCGCTTCCCTCGCCACGCCTCATGCGCCGACAGAGCCGCCGAAGTGCGTTCGGGTGAGGCAGTGGGAGACTGGGTCCATGGCGACGGTGGACCTTGCGACAGCAGTAGCAGCGATCCGGCAAGACGACTCGATGGCCGTGCCGCTCGGGCCAGGCGTGCCCGGCGGGTTCCTCCACGCCCTCGGCGAGCGGGACGACTTCACCCGCCTCGAGGTGTTCGGCGCGCTGCTGCCCGACCTCTATCAAGTCTTCATGCGCAAGGGCGTCCGCTATCGCAGCGGGTTCTTCGGGCCGGCCGAGCGGTTCCTGCGGGACTCCGGCGCGGACATCGACTTCGTGCCGGCGGACTTCCGTCGCTTCGAACCCGTCCTGCGCCACCTCAACCCCCGGGTGATGGCCACGGCCGCCGCGCCGCCGGTTGACGGCTGGGTGAGCCTGTCCGTACACGCCGGCGCCACAGTTGACGAACTGCACCGCGCCGGGGCCGATCCCGACCGTCTGCTCATCGTCGAGGTGAGCGAGCACTTCCCGCGTACCTACGGCGTGGAGCCCGACTACACGCACCGTCTCCATGTGGACGAGATCGACCTCTTGGTGCAGACCGACCGTGCACCACTGAACCTTGCTGATGCCGTGCCCACCGAGGCCGAGATGGCCATCGCCGAGCACGCCCTGCACTTCTTCCACGACGGCTGCACGGTGCAGACCGGCATCGGCGGAATCCCGAATCAGATCGCAGCGCGCCTCGCAGCCGGACCGTTCGGTGATCTCGGCGTGCACAGCGAGATGTTCACCACGGGCCTGATGCGACTGCACCAGTCCGGCAAGGTGAGCAACCGCAAGAACAGCGAGTTCGACGGTTTCACGCCCACCACGTTCGCTGCCGGCATTCCCGAGCTGTACACGTGGCTGCACGAGAACCGTGACGTTCGCTTCCTTCCCGTGCGCGTGGTGAACTCCCCCGAACGCATCGCCCGCAACCGAGACATGGTGTCCATCAACGGTGCGATGGCAGTGGATCTCTCGGGTCAGGTGGTTGCGGACAACGTGCTGGGCAAGCAGTTCAGCGGTGTGGGCGGCCACGAGGACTTCGTGTCCGGGCCGGGGCTGTCGGCTTCGGGCCGCAGCCTCATCTGTCTGCCGTCGACGTCGGTTGTCGGCGGCACGACGGTGTCACGCATCGTTGCCTCATTGCCTGCCGGCAGCGTGGTGTCGACGCCGCGTCACCAGGTGGACGTGGTGATCACCGAGTTCGGTGTTGCCGAACTGCACGGGCGGACGATCCGAGAGCGTTCCCGTGCGCTCGCCGAGATCTGCCACCCCGACTACCGCGAGGAGCTGCGTTCGGCTGCCGAGCAGTGGCCCAACGACTGAGCGGTTCAAAGCCCCCGCACGCAGATCGGGGCTGGGAGACTGTCGTCATGGAACTCAGCCGCTTCCAACAGGTCATCGAGCAGACGTACGGCGAGCGGGACCGCGCACGCGGCGTGCCCTCCACGGTGGCGTGGCTCTGCGAAGAGGTCGGCGAGCTTGCGCAAGCCGTGCGCAAGGGAACGCCCGACCGTCAGCTGCACGAGTTCGGCGACGTGGTCGCCTGGGTGGCATCGCTGGCCAATCAGATGGGCATCAGCCTCGAGGAAGCCGTGAATCGCTACGCGAACGGTTGTCCACGCTGCGGTGCGCTCCCCTGCGCGTGTGCGTAATAACTATGTCGCTGTCGCCTATGGGGCCGGCCTGATTATCCACTCTTTCCACATCTCTAGAGCTCACTTTCCCGTTGGAGGGAGCCTGAAACCGAACCCGATCTTCATTGTTTTGCCACTCCGATCCCGACCCTTAGTTTTACCGTGACCTACCCTCACTGGGTCTTTATCTCGGTACTCGGTCTGGTCCTGTCGTCACTTTGCCAGCTCGCTTTAGAGGCTCTTCGGATTTCAGCGGGGTGTGAGGGTGGCGAGTAGCTCCCAGTTCGGTTTGCCGGCGTAGAGCAGGGCGCGGATGCGGTAGTGCTCAAAACGTCGGAACCCGAACGCGGTCGTTGCGTGGCACAACGGATATTGCAGCGCAGGCGAGCGTTGTTTCGCTTGGTCAAGCGGTCAGAGCACCAGCTCAGCGACTGACGTCTATTTCGTAGGTGGGCAATACGACGATCCGAACTACCCCAAGGTGAACCTCGCTAAAGACGTGACGTATCCTCAGTATTTTGAGTCCCCATACCCGCTCATCTGGGCCCGCAACCGCTATCACAGCACCACCTACCAGTTTCTGTGTATATACCAAGCAATTGACTACGACCCCGCTTGGCCAAGTTCGAGCCTTGACTACTTTGTGACGAACTGGGTGTGGGCACCGTCCCGAGGTGTCGCCAGAATTCGTTCCGAGCAACTCGTGACACTGGCTCAGCTCAACTCGAATTCTGGAAAATGTCCGGATTACAACGCCTGAAGGGACTATTGCCGTGAGAAGCACAACCCTCAATAGAAGAGCAACCAAGACGCAGCTTTACGGGCTCTCGGGTCTCGTACTGACAAGTGGTCTGCTATTGAGCGCGTGTGGACAGCAATCGAATGTCTCGACGAAGGACCGACCGTCGGCGAACACATCGGCAGTGACTCTGCCCCCCGTTTCCGTGCAGCTGACGCTCGACCACACGACTCCCCTGGACAGCGTGGGGTTGGCCGCGGCGATCGCCGACGACCCCGCTGGGATCAACGCGCTCGGGCGAATCACTGGAGCCGACGCTCGCCTCCTGTTCGATGCCTCGTCCAGGGCCGGGGCGGACTGCATGAAGGCCGCTGGGTACGCAGACTTTCCGGACGACTCGTTCCAGCCCGCCCCGGAATACTCCCCAGCGACACGCGCAGCGGATGAGGGGTACCTCCTAGCGGGAACCTCGCGTGCGGCTGGGTCTGCCTCGCCGCCGCGATCGGCACGAGACGCTTGGCTCGCCGATCACCCATCCGCCCAGAAGGCCTGGGGCGAAGAAGGAACAAGTGCAGGATGCGTCGTTGAGGTGTACAGCATCATCTACGGATCGAAGTCCGAGCCGTTCGACGCCTGGAAGCGCTTCAATCTCACGACAGACACGTGGAATACCGCGACGCGTGAGTCCGCTGAACTCGGCGCCGTCGATGCCGCCTGGTCGACCTGCATGGCTGAACAAGGGGTCGAGGCAGCCAAGCCGTCCTCGCTGTGGGCGCGTCGGTGGCCGGGCGCCACACCTGGTCCCGACGAGATCGCAACCCGGTCTGCCGACCTGCAGTGCCGAACCGACGTCAACTATTCAGGCCGTCGTGCTGCCGCAGTAGCCCCGCTCCTCGACAGCTGGTTGGCGGAGAACCCAGAAGTGGTGAACGAAACTCGAGCAGCCATTGACCAGTGGCTCTCCAACGCTCGGGCGACGCTCAAGTCCGACTAGGCAAGAGACCCCCGGGACATTGTCCCTCCGTCCGCCACAAGCAGCGCGTCCGGTGCGGGCGAACTACTTGATGAGCAGTTCGGCGATCTGGATGGCGTTGAGCGCAGCACCCTTGCGCAGGTTGTCGTTGCTGAGGAACAGCGCCAGACCCCTGTTGCCGTCCACCGACGTGTCCTGACGGATGCGGCCGACGTAGCTCGGGTCCTGACCAGCAGCCTGCAGCGGCGTGGGGATGTCCGACAGCTCCACGCCCGGGGCCTTCGACAGCAGCTCGATGGCGCGGGCAGCGGTGATAGGGCGCTCGAACTCGACGTTGATGGAGATGGAGTGACCGGTGAACACCGGGACGCGCACGCACGTGCCGCTGACGCGCAGGTTGGGGATCTCGAGGATCTTGCGGCTCTCGTTGCGCAGCTTCTGCTCCTCGTCGGTCTCGTCGAGACCGTCGTCCACCAGTTTGCCGGCGTACGGAATGACGTTGAAGGCAATGGGGCGGGCGAACTTCTCCGGCGCAGGGAACTGCACGGCATCGCCGCGATAGGTGAGGCCAGCAGCGCCCTCCACCACGGCGCGGGCCTGGACATCCAGGTCGTTCACGCCGGCGAGACCGCCGCCGCTGACCGCCTGATAGGTGCTCGCGACGAGGCGCACGAGGCCGGCCTCGACGTGCAGCGGCTTGAGCACCGGCATGGCGGCCATGGTGGTGCAGTTCGGGTTGGCGATGATGCCCTTGCGTGCGTCCTTGATGGCGTGGGGGTTGACCTCGCTCACCACGAGCGGCACGTCTGGATCCATGCGCCACGCCGACGAGTTGTCGATGACGATGACGCCTGCTGCTGCGAACCTCGGGGCGAGTTCCCTCGCTGACGACGCACCGGAGGAGAACAGCGCAACATCGAGACCCGACGGGTCTGCGATAGCAGCGTCCTCCACGATGATGTCGCGGCCCTTCCACGGCAGCGTGGAACCGGCCGAGCGGGCTGATGCGAAATAGCGGATCTCGGTGACCGGGAAATTCCGCTCCTCGAGCAGGGTTCGCATAACCCCGCCGACCTGACCAGTTGCTCCGACGACTCCTACGCGCATGACAACTCAGGCTAGCGGTAGGCTCTTCGGCGTCACCGTAGATTATCGGGGGCGATCGGAGCACTCGCTGCTCTGCGCCCCCGGTCGTCGGTGCTCGGTGCTACTTCCGCTCGGGAAGCGGCGCCGAATACGCCTGACCGGAGTCCAGCCCGAATGCCGTGTGCAGCACCTGGCAGGCCTTCTCCGTTGACGCTGCAGCCACGACCACCGAAATACGGATGGTGGACGTGGAGATCATCTCGATGTTGATCTTCTCGTCGGCGAGCACCCGGAACATCTTGGCGGCGATACCGGGCGACGTCTTCATGCCGGCACCCACCAGTGACACCTTCGCGATGTCGGACTGGTGCGACACGCCGCCGGCACCGATCTCGGCAGCCACGCTCTCGACGATCTCGAGTGCAATCTTCAGTTCTGCCTTCGGCACGGTGAAGGAGATGTCGGTCTTGCCGTCGTTCGACGTGTTCTGCACGATCATGTCGACGTTCACGTTTGCTGCAGCCAGCGGCTCGAACAGCGCAGCCGAGATACCCGGCCGGTCGGGCACCGACAGCACGGTGACCTTGGACTCGTTCGCGTCCTGAACGATTCCGGAGATGATGGGATCTTCCATGCTGGACTCCTCTGCGGTAACCCACGTACCGGGTTCCCAGGTGAAACTGCTGCGTACTTGGAGCGGGACATTGTGGTTGCGGGCGAACTCGACGGAGCGCAGCGCAAGCACCTTTGAACCGGCGCCAGCCATCTCGAGCATCTCGTCGAAGCTGATGCGCGCCAGCTTGCGGGCCTGCGGCACGATGCGCGGGTCTGCGGAGAACACGCCGGTGACGTCGGTGTAGATCTCGCACGAGTCGGCGCCGAGCGCAGCGGCGATTGCGACCGCCGTGGTGTCGCTGCCGCCGCGGCCGAGCGTGGTGATCTCGTTGTTCGTGGAAAGTCCCTGGAAACCGGCCACCACCACCACCTTGCCCTGGGCGATGGCTTCCTGAGCGCGCTCGGGCTTCACCTCGAGGATCTTCGCCTTGCCGTGCACGGTGTCGGTGATGATGCCCATCTGGTCGCCCGTGAGCGACATGGCATCCACACCGACGTCGGCGAGTGCCATCGACACCAGCGCCATCGACACCTGCTCGCCCGTGGTGAGCAGCATGTCCATCTCACGACCGGTGCGCACTGACGAGACCTTCTCGGCGAGCGCTATGAGGTTGTCGGTGGACTTGCCCATGGCAGACACCACCAGCACCACGTCGTTGCCGTGGCGCTTGGTGAAAGCCACGTGCTCGGCAACCGCGCGGATTCGGTCGGGGTCAGCGACGGACGTACCGCCGTACTTTTGGACGATCAGAGCCACGGTTCATGGAGGCTATCGGGGGTTTTCAGTGTGGATGGTCGTGCGTATGACCGTGATCCCGGCCGTCGGAGTGATCGTGGCCGTGGGCGTGATCCGGCTCGGTATTCGCGGCCTCGAACGTGATCGGGCGCACGCCCTTCTGCCGGGCCGCCAGTCCACGCCGGGTCAGGTGACGCATGTGCGCCGCCGTCTCGTTCACCGCAGCCCGGTGCATCAACTGGTCAAGCTGATCCCACGGCCGGTTCCACTCAAGGGACTTGGCGAGCTCCCACAGCGTCTTTGGCCCCGTGGCGAGTGACATCACCAGCGCAGCCAGGTGCGCCTCGTGGTGAGCGATGATCTCGCGCACCCGGGTACCGAGATGATCGAAGCGGTGCTCATGTGCCGGCAGCACCATGGTGATGTCGGGTTGGTCCACCTTGAGCAGCGAGGCGAGGAAGTCACCGAGCGGATCTCCGTTGCGGTCCGCGCGGGACATACCGATATGCGGCGTGATGGACGGCAGCACGTGGTCGCCGGCGAGCAGCATCCCGTGGTCGAGGATCTTGAAGCACGTGTGCCCCGGCGAGTGACCGGGCGTCCACAGCGCCTCCACCTGCCACCCGGGAACGTCCACCCGCTCGCCGTCGGACAGTTCCCGGTTCGGGACGATCATGGGCGGGCGCGGCCCCTTGCTGCTGGCCCGCTTGCGAATGACGATCTCGTCCTCGGAGGCACCCGCGTCGAGCAGCATCATCGCCACCTCGTCCACGAACTCCTTCTCGGCCTTCTCCACGCTCATTTTCGGCAGCATCGCTGCGTCCTTGGGGTGCATGGCGATCCACGCCCCCGACGCCTCGTGCACCCGACCCGACAGCCCGTGGTGGTCGGGGTGCATGTGGGTAACGAGCACGCCGTAGATGTCGGCAGCCCGGAATCCCGCCTCGACGAGGCCCGCCACGAGGCTGTTCCAACTCGACTCGTCGTCCCAGCCGGAGTCGATGAGGACCGGCCCTCGATCCGTCTCGAACGCGTAGACGTTGGTGTGGCCGAGCGGGTTGTTCGGGATCGGCACCGGGATCGCCCAGAGCCCCGAAAGCACCTGCTCCACGGGGGGCGTGGGGATCGTGCTGCGGGGAATCTCCATGCCCCCATGATGGCCGGTAGCCTCCTGAACTCGTGGGTACTGCCAAACGTGAACGCAAGAAGGCCAACCGTCAGCTCCGTCTCGAGCAGCTCGAGAAGCAGCGCCGCCAGCAGAAGGTGAAGCGACGCGGACTGCAGTTCGGCGTCGGCATCCCCCTCGTCGTCGGCATCCTCGTGCTCATCGTGTGGGCTGTCACGTCCAACGACAAGGACTCCACCTCCGACGGCGGCGCTACCGACACCACCGAGGTCGTCGACACGGCCCCGACCGATGACAGCACCGTTCCCGAGACCACGATCGCACCGCTCGCCTGCCCGAACGACGACGGCTCGTCGGTCCACGAGGGTGAGTTCCCGGCCGCGCCGGGGCTCTGCATCGACCCCACCAAGGTCTACGTCGCAACGGTCACCACCAACAAGGGCGAGTTCACGATGGAACTCGATCCGGGTATCGCCCCGAACACGGTCAACAACTTCGTGTACCTCGCGAACTACCACTACTTCGACGGCACCAAGTGCCACCGCATCATCCCCGGATTCGTGGTGCAGTGCGGCGATCCGACCGGCACGGGCAGCGGTGGACCCGGCTACAGCTTCGCTGACGAACTGCCCACCGCAGGTTCGTACCAGCTCGGTTCGCTCGCGATGGCGAACAGCGGCCCGGACACCAACGGCAGCCAGTTCTTCATCATCACGGGCCAGAACGGAGCATCGCTCGGCCCGCGCTACTCGTTGTTCGGCCAGGTGACTGCTGGGTTCGACACCACGGTCAAGGCGATGGAGGCAGAGGGCTCCGAGGGGGCCGGCACGCCGAAGTCCGATGTCATCATCGAAAAAGTCGTGGTGAGCGTGAAGCCCGGGGCGACAGCAACGGTCACCACCACAACGGTCACCCCCACAACGGCTGCCCCCATCGAGACCTCCGCGCCGACCGAGACGACCACCGCGAACTGATCCCGAGCGGGGGGTCAGCCCGAGGTGGGAAGTTCTCCCGCTACCTCGACACCGTCGCCGTAGCGGGTCCACATGCCATCGTGGCAGATGAGTGCTGTGCCCGAGGGCAGGGTGGCGACCGGAAAGCCGGTGGCAAGCTGACGAGCGCGATGCAGTCGCTCGAAGGACCACGTCTCGGACTCGTGGATCACGGCGAGAGGCTGCACCAGACCGAGACCGAGACCGAACGCCCCGCCGCGCGGGTCGGTCATCGGGTCGCAGATGGCCGCGGCACACGGACCTGCCGCAGCGACCACCGACCGATCCGCGGCGGCCACGATGGCCGCCCAGACGGGGGTGTCCTTGAGGCTCGAGCGGAGGTGCATCGGGGAGTCGCCGACCAGGTACACGAACGACGCCTGCTCGATTGCCGCGGCCATCAACGGATCCACCGCGTCACCCCGGCCGAGCACCATGAGCGGCCGGACCGTTGCCCCGAACCCGGCAAACCAAGCAGTCGCTGCCTCAACCGCGAGGGCAGGCTCCTCGAACGCGTCCGCGGTGGGCAGCAACAGCACCTCGGTTCCGCCCGAGAGGTCGAGCAACCGCTGGGTCACCTCCCGGTTCTCGCCGAGGTCGTCGAACCCTTTACCCCCGAGCAACGCAATGACACCCATCACCGGCCTCCGATCGCTACGTACTCTGGGGCAGACAAGTTGTAAAGACAAGTTGCCACCGAAAGTTACCAATCGGTAGTTTCACCGGATGGAACGCTCCAGCACTCTTCGGTCCATCGGAATCTGCGGCTCAGGGATCATGGGCAGCGGCCTCGCCGAGGTCGCCGCCCGCGCCGGGTATGAAGTCATGGTGAGGTCCCGCACACAGATGGGGGCCGACGAGCTCGTTGCCGCCGTTGCACGGTCTCTGGACCGTCAGGTGAAGAAGGCGACGATCACCGCCGACGAGCGTGACGAGCTGCTCGGTCGCATCACCACCACAACCGACATCGCGAAGGTTGCGATGAGTGACCTGGTGATCGAGTCGATCGTGGAGGACCTCGCCACCAAGCGAATGCTGTTCACCGAACTCGGCGAGCACGCCCCGGAGCACACCATCCTCGCCACCAACACGTCCACCCTGCCGGTCGTCGAGATGGCGATGGCATCCGGCCGACCCGACCGGGTGTGCGGCATCCACTTCTTCAACCCCGCGACCCTGATGCGCCTCGTCGAGATCATCCGACCGATCACCGCCAGCGATGCAACGATCCTGGCCGCCCACGAGTTCACCGACAGCTGCGGAAAGGACGCCATCGATGTCGTGGACCGCGCCGGCTTCGTGGTGAACGCCCTGCTCTTCCCGTACCTCAACCGTGCGGTTCGCATGCTCGAGCAGCAGACCGCCTCGATGGAGGCCATCGATATCGGCATGAAGGGCGGCTGTAACTTCCCGATGGGGCCGTTCGAACTGCTCGACCTCGTTGGCCTCGACACCTCGGTCTCCATCCTCGAGGCGCTCCACGCCGAGACCCGCGACCCGTCGGACTCCCCTGCACCCTCGCTGCGCCGCCTCGTGGAGGCCGGACACCTCGGCCGCAAGACCGGCCGCGGGTTCTACGAATACGCCAAGAAGTAGGCACACTCGTTGTCGTGAACCGACGCAATCGCGAAGCGGGGCCCGCCACCACGTGGGACACCGTTCCGGCCGACCCCGGTGAGAGCCGTTGGCACCTACCGGATCCGAGCGACGCGAATCACGACGCGAACGGTGACGAAAGCGATGACGACGACCTCGTGGCCGTCGGTGCAGACCTCGAGCCGTCGACCCTGATCGCTGCCTACCGGCGTGGTCTGTTCCCGATGCCGATCTCGCGGCGTGACATCGGTTGGTTCTCGCCCGACCCGCGGGGGATCATCCCGCTCGACGGGCTGCACGTCACGCGGTCGCTGCGCCAGAGCGCGAAGCGGTACACCGTCACCGTCGACACCGCCTTCCGCGAGGTCATGGTCGCGTGCGCGCGACCTGATCGTCCACACGGCTGGATCAATGACGATTTCGTGCGGGCGTACGTACGGCTCCACGAGATGGGGTGGGCCCACAGCGTTGAGTGCAGGGGCGACGACGGCGAACTGGTCGGTGGGCTCTACGGTGTCCGGATCAACCGCTTCTTCGCCGGCGAATCGATGTTCTCCACCCAGCGCGATGCCTCCAAGGTCGCCCTCGTTGCGCTGGTTGGGATGCTGCGCGAATCCGGGGTTGAACTGCTCGACGTCCAGTGGCACACCGACCACCTCGGTTCGCTCGGCGCGGTTGCGATCCCCCGCAACGAGTATCTCGAGCGCCTCCGGCGGGCCGTGAGCGCCGGGCAGCCATGATGCGACGCCGTTCGCTCGCCTTGGTTGTCGCCGCAAGTGCGTCGCTGATGGCCTGCGGAGCCGCCACTGCGCCGACGACGAGCGGACCGTCCGCCTCATCCACCACGTCTGCGCCGGGCGGGACGGCCACCGGTTACCGGGCGCTGCAGACTCTGCTCGAGGGAGCCAGCCCGCTCCGCCGCTTCTCGCTCGGCACCGACCGGCTCGGGGTGTGGATCTGCCACGTACCGGTCGGCGTCACCGATCCGATCTACAACCCCGTCGACCTCCGCCTCGACCTCGAGGTCCGCAAGGTCGCCGCACTACTGAGCGAGCACGTAAGCGCGTACTTCACCACGCTCACCCATGGTGCCTACGTTCCCGAGTTCGTGCCGGAAGGCGAGGTAACGATCGCCGCCAACGAGACGAACCGCACGTGCGTAGACCGGGCGGCGGAGCGCTCGGCGGGCGATATCGACGGCCTGGTGGTGATCGCCGATGCCGAGCACGCCGAGGACCAACACGGGGGCTGGGGGCGCACCGGCGAGCGCTGCAAGGCGGCCGCTGCCTGCCCCGCCAGAGTGAGTGGGAGGGCGGCCTACGTCGGGGCGTCGGATTTCCACCCGGACTGGGGTGACGTCCCGGCGGTGGACCTCTTGGAGCACGAGATCGGACACACCCTCGGGTTCCCCCACTCGGGTGGCGGCGACGGGTACACAAGCGCGATCGACGTCATGAGCAACAGTGCGGCCCCACGGAACGTCGACCCCAACAGGCGGGACGGGCCCGGCACAATCGCAGTGAACCGCCTCGCCGCCGGATGGCTGCCCCTCACCTCGGTGACGGTGGCCGATGGAGCGGGCACCTTCCCGCTCGTGCCCTCAGACGCCACGGAGGGTCCCCGAGTCCTCGTGCTCCCAATCGACGATGCCCGCTTCCTCACCGTGGAGGCGCTCGCCAACACCGGCTTCGACGCACACCTCCCCCGATCGGGCATTGTGGTGCACGAAATCGACCAATCCCCGACAGCATGTAGGTCTGGTGCGGACACACCGTGCCTGAACGAGTACCGAAGCCAACTCCCCATTTCGGGCACGCGGCCCTTCACCGATCTCCTCGGCGATGGTTCGACGTGGTCGGGCAGGGGTTGGTCCATCACTGTGTCCTCGTCCGGCAACGGGTCGTGGACCGTGTCGGTGAACAGATCGGCGTAGGGCCGTAAACGCTAAGGAGCAGATGTGAAGCAACAGGCGTGGATGATGCGCACGTACTCGGGGCACTCCACCGCCCGCGCATCGAATGCTCTCTATCGGACCAATCTCGCCAAGGGCCAGACCGGGCTGTCCATTGCGTTCGACCTCCCGACACAGACTGGGTACGACCCCGATCATCTCCTCGCGCGGGGCGAGGTGGGCAAGGTCGGTGTGCCCGTGTCGCACCTCGGCCACATGCGTTCGCTGCTCGACTCCATCCCGCCGGGCGAGATGAACACGTCGATGACGATCAACGCGACAGCGGCATGGTTGCTCGGTCTCTACGTCGCGAACGCCGCCGACCAGGGCGTTGCGAGCAAGCAACTGCGGGGCACCACTCAGAACGACATCGTGAAGGAGTACCTCAGCCGAGGCACGTACATCTTCCCGCCGGACCCGTCCAAGCGCCTCATCGTCGACATGATCGCTTGGTGCGCGAAGAACGCGCCGAAGTGGAACCCGATGAACGTGTGCTCGTACCACCTCCAGGAGGCCGGGGCCACGCCGGTGCAGGAGATCGCGTTCTCGCTCGCCACTGCAATCGATGTGCTCGACGCGGTTCGGGCCTCGGGCCAGATCGAACCCGAGCAGTTCGAGCAGGTCTTCGGATCCATCTCGTTCTTCGTGAACGCGGGGATCCGCTTCGTGGAGGAGACGTGCAAGATGCGTGCCTTCACCGATCTCTGGGACCGCATCGGCCTCGAGCGCTACGGCGTGCAGGATCCCAAGGCGCGCCGTTTCCGCTATGGGGTGCAGGTGAACTCGCTTGGCCTTACCGAGGCTCAGCCCGAGAACAACGTGCAGCGCATCCTGCTCGAGATGCTCGCTGTCACGCTCAGCGACAACGCACGCGCACGGTCCATCCAGCTTCCCGCGTGGAACGAGGCCCTCGGCCTCCCCCGGCCGTGGGACCAGCAGTGGTCGTTGCGGATGCAGCAGGTGCTTGCCTACGAAACCGACCTGCTCGAATACCCGGACCTCTTCGACGGCTCCAAGGTGATCGAGGCCAAGACCGCCGAACTGCGCGATGCTGCCTGGTCGGAACTACAGGATGTGCTGTCGCTCGGTGGCGCCTTCGAGGCCGTCGACGAGCTGAAGGGACGCCTCGTCTCGTCGATGGCGGTGCGCACGCGCCGGATCGAATCCGGTGAGCAGGTAGTGGTCGGTGTCAATGCGTATACCGAGACCGAGCCCTCACCACTTGGCGGTGCCGGAGCGATCATGAAGGTGGACCCCGCCGTCGAGCAGGAGACCATCGACGACGTGAACGCATGGCGGGCCGCCCGGGACAACACCGCTGTCACAGAGGCACTCGACTGGCTGCGCCGGGCCGCCGAGGGTGACGAGAACATCATGGGGCCCACCATTGCGCTGGCTCAGGCCGGCGGCACCACAGGGGAGTGGGCCGGGACGCTCCGCGAAGTGTTCGGGGAGTACCGTGCGCCCACCGGGGTGTCCGCCGCTGTCGGGCGTCGCCCGGTTGAGCTTGCCAAGGTTGCCGAGCGAGTGCGCGCAATGGCGGGCGGGCCGCCCAAGTTGCTGGTCGCCAAGCCCGGTCTCGACGGCCACTCCAACGGTGCCGAGCAGATCGCCGTGGCCGCCCGCGATGCGGGTATGGAAGTGGTGTACAGCGGGATCAGGCTGACACCGGAACAGATCGCCGCATCCGCCCGCGACGAGGACCCGGATGTGATCGGTCTGTCCATCCTGTCTGGTTCGCACCTTGACCTCGTTCCTGCCGTGCTGCGCGCCGTACGCGCTGCAGGCTGCGACGCGCCCATCGTTGTGGGCGGCATCATCCCCGAGGAAGACCGCGCGCCCCTCGTCGCCGCCGGTATCAGCGCTGTATACACACCGAAGGATTTTGAGCTCTCGCGGATCATGTCGGACCTCGCGGAACTCGCCGAGGCGCACCGCCGCAACTAGCGCGAACCCGACCCGTCGGAGTCGTCGCCGTTGCGTTCGCATTCTCGTCGGTAGACCCAGCGACATTTCGCGCGCAACGCGGCGAGGCGGTCAACGGGTTGTTGGGGGTGTGGTTGTGGATCGCGGTCGCGTTTGGTGTGGTTGCGGTTGTGGGGCTGGCAGCCGACGCGGGCGTTGAACTGGTCGGTTCTACCGCCCTCGGCCCACGGAATGATGTGGTCGACGTCGCCCTTCGGGGCGGGGGTCCTGCAACCCGACGGATGCTGACAACGGCGGTCACGCGCCTGGATCGCGGAGCGGAGCTTGCCGGTGAAGGTGCGTTTCTGGGACGCAGTAAGCAAGACGGACGGTCCGTCGAACAGGAACGCTTCCATGAGGGCATCGTCGAGCCATCTGGCAAGTTCGTCGGCCTGCAGGACGGTGCCGGCGGCGAGCTCACAGAGACGCCTCGCTGTTTCGTCGCCGACATGCACGACGAACAAGGGCTTGGGGCGTCGAGCATTGTCGGGCATAGCTGCTGATCTAGTCGCCATCTCGACGAGGGCAGCGGCACGCCGCTGGGCGTTGGTGCGATCGCTGCCGGATTCCTTGTCAGCTAGGTAGAGGATGTGCTCGAGGCGGTCGAGCTCGTTGCGGAAGATCTCGCCGGCGATCGGGTCCAACAGGCCGTTGATGACCGTGTTCCCGGCGAGGGTCTCCGACGCGTAGAGGTGCGCGTCTGCGGCGCGGTCCCGCCGCCTAACGGCCTCGGCGTCCCCGGAGCCATCGGCGTCGGCGCGGTTGCGCCAGTAGGCGACGGCGCGGATGGCGTCGTCGAAGAGGAGCGGCTTGCACGCGGACACGAGGTTCTCCTCGTCCTGCGCAAAGCGCTCGCGTCGTTGGGACCGGTTCGCCCGACCGAACAGGTCGACGTGGTCGGGAGACAAGGATCCCTCCGCGAGGGCGGCTGCGGTGATGGGCATCTCCTGGAGCTGCTTTGCGCGCCGCAGCATGCAGCGCGCCGCGGCCTTGGAGGTATGTGCCTCGGCAGAAAGCCGCGACGCTGCGGACAGCGTCCCGTCATCGGCCCACAGCCGCAGACTGTCCCAACGAGCGACGGCTGGTGCGACGGCAGCGACAAGGCGGTGCTGCTCCACCTGAGCCCCGATCACAAAGGCGTGCAGCTCGTCATCGCCGTCGAACGCATCGGGTGCAGCGAGCAGTGCATCGACAGCAGAGCGGAGCGCGCTCAGTGCATCGGTAGCTGCGGACATGTGCCCATGATGACAAAGGGGTGTGACACAGATACTGCGTCAATACCTTTACCCATAAAGGGTTTTCGCAGTGCAACGCCTCACTGCAGCCAAGAATTTTCCAGCGGGAAATTGTCGGCTCATGTCCTCTGCATGCCGACGCAAGTCAGCGCAACGATCGTGAGGTTCTAGGATGCCGGCATGGCAGACCACGGCGCTCAACACGAGACAGTGACGTATCCGGGCGCGCGCCTGCCCGACCGCGCCTACCGGGTTGATGCAAATGGGGTGGGTATCGCCGTTGCCGAGTGGGGCAAGGAGGACGACCCGGTGCTGATGCTCGTGCACGGCGGCTTCGACTTCGCTGCCACGTACGACGTCTTCGCCCCGAAGATCGCCAACCGGGGCTTCCGGGTGGTTGCGTGGGACCAGCGCGGCCACGGCGACAGCGACCACGCGCACCTCTATTGCTGGGACGCAGACCTCCGCGACATGCGCGCTGTGCTCGACTACGTCGCGGATGGGCCGATCCCGGTGATCGGACACTCCAAGGGCGGCTCACTGATCGTTCAGATGGCCGACTTCGAGCCGCACCGGTTCTCCCACCTCGTGAATATCGATGGCATCCCGTGTAAGCGCAGGGCACCAGATATCTCCGAGCACGACCGCACGAAGATGCTGGCCGACGAGATCGGCGGTTGGCTCGACCACCGTCGCCAAACAGCGGTTGCGTCGCGCAAGCCGGACACACTCGACGGGTTGGCGAAGCGGCGCCAGCGGATCAACCCGCGTTTGTCGGTCGACTGGTTGCGCTACCTCGTGACGCGGGGTGGGCGCCTGGATGCGGACGGTTGGCGTTGGAAGCTCGACCCGTCCATGCGCTTCGGCGGCTTCGGGCCCTGGCGGCCGGAATGGGCACAGCTTCGCCTTCCCGGGATCGGAGCGCCGTTCCTCGGGGTGCTCGTGACCGAGCAGGAGGAAATGGGTTGGGGAACGACGCCCGATGACCTTGCGGGATGGGTTCCGCCGAACGGGCGTATCGAGCTCGTCCAAGGCGCCGGTCACTTCGTGCACATCGAGCAGCCTGAGCTCGTGCTCGACATGGTGATGGACTTCCTGGGGTGCGCATGATCCTGCTCACCCACAACCGGATCCAGCTTGCTCTGCATGAACTGCGCTGTGGGGATGGCACACCCCTCCTGCTGCTGCATGGGCTTGGCGAGCACTCGCCAGCGCGCACCCCGGACTCGGCTTCGGCGTGGACGGGGCCCGTGTACGCGCTCGACTTCACCGGTCACGGCCAGTCCACCGTCCCCATTGGCGGCGGCTACACCGCCGAGGTGTTGATGGCCGACGCCGACACCGCGGTCGCGCACCTCGGGCCGAGCACCATCGTCGGCAGGGGGCTCGGCGGCTACATCGCCGTACTGCTCGCCGGCGCGAGACCAGCGCTCGTCCGCGGCGCCGTGATCGAGGATGGTCCCGGTAGCGCTGGAGGTGGCCCCGCGCCCACCTCCCAGGTGCTCAGCACGCCGGTCCACACGATGAAGTCCCCACCGGACCCCTTCGCGCTCTACGAACTCTCGAAGGACATCCGGCCGCCGGACTACGCAGCAAATTTCGCCCGGCTCGCCGTGCAGCACTCTGGCCTCGACGTACCGCTCGCCGTTGCCGCGAGGTTCCGACCTGCCTGGCTCCAGGCCGTTGCCGACGAGGCCGGCGTGGTGGAGTGCAGCGTGCAGGCTGCACTCGAACTGTTCAGCGGGGCCCGGCCTACTCGTTCTCGGTGATGCCCGCGCCGTCGAAGGTGGCCATCTCGCCGAGCAACCGTGCCGCCGACACCAGCAACGGATAGGCGGTTGCGGCACCCGATCCCTCACCGAGACGCATCCCGAGGTCGATGAGCGGGCTCAGGCCGAGGTGCGCAAGCGCAACGCTTGCGCCGGGTTCGACCGAGCGGTGGCTCGCCACACAGGATTGCATGGTGCCCGGCCACAGCGCCTCGGCCACACAGGCGCCTGCCAGCGTGATGACGCCGTCGAGCAGTACCGGCACCCCGGCACGGGCACCCGCACCGATGTAGCCGGCGAGTGCCGCGATCTCGAGCCCGCCCACCTCGGCAAGCACCGCAACCGGTTGGGCGCCCTCGCTGAGACGCGCAACAGCTGCGGCAACAATTCGCCGCTTGTGCGCAAGCATCACGTCGTCGATCCCCGTACCCCGACCGACACAGTCATCGGGCGCAGCGCCCGTGAGTGCAGCAATCACTGCTGCCGCCGGGGTGGTGTTGCCGATGCCCATCTCGCCGGTGAGGAGACAGCGGGACCCGTCGGACACCAGCCTCGACGCAACCTCTGCCCCAACTTCCAGCGCGGCGTCCACCTCGCTCGTCGTGAGGGCGGCGCCCACGGAGAGATCGCCCGATCCGTGCCGCACCTTGTGCGACCAGACGTTGTGCGCGGCCCCGACCGCCGAGGCAACCCCCACGTCGACCACCACGAGTCGCAGGTCGTGCTGGCGGGCCAGCACGCTGATCGCCGCGCCACCTGCGGCGATGTTTGACACCATCTGCGCCGTGACCTCCTGGGGCCACGGTGTCACGCCGGATGCCACGACACCATGATCCGCAGCGAACACCGCTACTGCCCCCGGCCACGGGGTGGGCGGGCACCGCCGCTCAATGCCGGCGAGACGAATGGCGAGGTCCTCCAGCGCGCCGAGCGACCCGGCCGGCTTGGTGAGCCGACCGAAGAGTGCTGTTGCATCCGCCTGCGCCTGTGCGCAGAGACTCGGCGCGACAAGGGTCACGCTGTGATCCTTTGGACCACCTCGAACGACAGCAGATCGGCGCCCGCTGCGACGGGCTTGCCGTCGGCGCTCTGCGCTTTCGCGTGGCCGTGCTGGAACGCCTGGCTGCTCACCCAGTTCTGGAACGATTCCTCGGAGTCCCACCTCGTGTAGACGAAGTAGCGCTCCTCGCCGGCAGTGGGGCGAAGCAGTTCGAACGCCTCGAAGCCGGGCATCTGCTCCACCGAGCGCGCACGCTCCGCGAAGCGCTTCTCGAGCTCGGGGCCCATCCCCGCGGGCACCTTGATTGCATTGATCTTGACGACGCTCATCCCGTCATGCTCGCAGGTCCCCATCCGTGTCCCAACCGCAGACCGCGACAATCAGCGGCCTGCGATTCTCGGTATGGTGCGTCATCAGCCCACAAGGAGGCGATATGCACAGGCAGACAGGGTTCATGAGTTGCGCAATCGCACTGCTGGGTGCAGCAACGGTTGTGACTGCATGCGCGACGGACGCACCGGATGCGGTGGAGCGCCACGAAATCACCTGCTTCGCCGCCTCCGACCTCCCTGCCGGTACAACCCGGGTTGACGTCTCGCTGAAGGAATGGTCGATCGAACTGTCCAGCGACACCATGAAGGCGGGCAACGTCGGCTTCGTGGCAACGAACGAGGGCACCATGGTCCACGAGATGCTCGTCGTCCGGGCTGACGACCCGGCAAGTCTTCCGTACGCGGCGAACGGCTCGGTGAACGAGAGTGCTATCCCTGCGTCGGACACGCTCGGGGAGATCGCCGAGTTCGCTGCCGGCACCACCTGCGCCCGCACTTTTGCCCTCACCCCCGGTCACTACGCGATGTTCTGCAACATCGCAGAGGGCGACAGCGTGCACCTCAAGAAGGGGATGATCACGACGTTTACCGTGACGGCCTGACCCCCCTCGCCACGACGGAGTCGTTCGTCGTATCATCACGCACGTGGACGAACGTGTGACATCCTTCGCCGAGGCACAGGAGTGCTACCGGCACCGAGATCTCCGGCAGGCCCTTTATGACGCCGGCGAGGTCATCATGTCCGACGTCATCGTCAACCTGCACGGGGCCGAGCATCGGGACCGTCGCCGGCTCGAGAACCGTCTGTTCCGTCGAGACACGTTCGCCTACTACGAGAACTCGCTGTTCCCCGAAATCATCCGTGGCACGGTGGCGCCGTACCTCGCCGACGGGCATGCCGAACTCGTCAGCTTCGGGCACGAGCTCATGATGAATCTGGCGGCGCTGACCTCGGGGGTGGACCGTCCCCACGGCACTCCGGACGAGAGCTTCCGGCTGTACTCGTACCTCACCACGTTCATCGAGGGTGCCACACTCGCCCACTACACGGGTGACAAGGCGGCCAAGGCTGCCGAGGTACAGACCAAGCTGGAGGAGTTCGACGCCGAGTTCCTCCTGCCGGCCGTCGAGCGCCGGACCAACCTGCTCGCACGGCTGGCGGCCGGAAACGTCACCGAAGAGGACCTGCCGCGCGACGTGCTCACGGTGCTGCTGCGCAACCAGGACAAGATCCCGATGGCGCACGAGAGCCTGCGTCGGGAGATCGCTTTCTACCTGCTCGCCGGTGCACACACCAGTGCGACGGCGTTCAACCGCGTCATGCACAACATCTTCCAGTGGGTCGCTGCCCACCCGGAGGACGAACGCCGCGTCACCGAGGACCGCATGTTCGTGCAGCGCTGCACCCACGAGACGATCCGGCTCCAGCCGTCGAGCCCCACCGGCATGCGCTGGGCGCTCGAGGACATCACACTCTCGAATGGGCGGAAGTTCGCAAAGGGTGATCGGGTCATCCTCGATCTCACGGTGATCAACCGCGATCCCGAGCTGTTCGGGGCCGACGCCGAGGAGTTCAACCCGGACCGCACGCTGGCAGCGGAGGTAGCCCCCTGGGGACTCAGCTTCGGACAGGGCATGCACGCCTGCATCGGTCAGGACCTTGCCGCCGGCCTTCGCTTCCTCGACGGAGACGTGCTCGACAACCACTTGTCCGGGCTCGTCCCCGTTGCGGTCCAGACGATGTTCGACAACGGCTGTCGTCCCGACCCCGACAACCCGCCGGAGATGGACGCCTCCACGACCCGGCCGTACTTCGGGCGCTACCCGGTGGTGTTCGTGCGCTGAGGCGCCACTGCCACCACGCCGGCAACCTCATCGGGTTCCAGCGGGGCGTAGTAGTAGTACCCCTGGCCGAGCGTGCAGCCGAGCGAGAGCAGCACCTGCTCCTGCGTCGAAGTCTCGATCCCCTCGCCCACCACGGAGATGTGGAGGGTCCGGGCGGTATCGACAAGTGCTGCGACGAGATCGTGCACCGGCCCCTCCGGGGTGAGGCCGACAAGGCACGACCGATCGATCTTCAGCGTGTCCACCGACAGCTCGTTGATCGCCGACAGCATCGTGTTGCCCGTTCCGTAGTCGTCGATGCTCATCCCGATGCCGAGACCGGCGAGATTCCGCATGACGGTTGCCGTCTCCTCGCGATTGCGGCTTACCGCTCCCTCGGGGATCTCGAGGCGAAGCTGGCTCGGCCTGATCCCGTGCGTCTTGAGCAGCCCGGACACGAACGGGACGAAGTCGACCTGCCAGAGCTCACGGGGCGACACGTTCACCGAGACACTGAGCTGATCGCTGTTGACAAGCGCATGGCGCCAGAGGGCCATCTGTCGGCAGACCTGCTCGAGCACCCAGCGACCGATGGAAACGATGTCGCCCGTGGCCTCCGCAATGCTCATGAAGGTTGCGGGGCTGATGAGACCGCGCGCCGGGTGCTGCCACCTCACGAAGGCCTCGAACCCAACGATGTGCCCGTCGAACAGATCGACGACCGGCTGGTACTGCAGGCGGAACTGTTCGCGCTCGACTGCAATGCTCAGCTCGCTCTCGAGAACGAGCGTGTCGAGCGCAGCGTCGTACATCGAGGACTCGAAGATGCGGTAGACGCCGCGGCCGTCTGCCTTCGCCTGGTACATCGCCGTGTCTGCGTCACGCAGGATCTCGCCCGGTGCGAGATACGCGGCGGTGCCGAAGGCGATCCCGATGCTCGCCCCGACGCGGACCTCGTAGCCACCGAGCTGCAGCGGCTCGTTCAGCGACTGGAGCAGGCGATCCGCGACCATGGTGGCGCCGTCGTCGGAGGCCAGGTTCTCGAGCAGGATGGTGAACTCGTCACCACCGAGGCGGGAGACCATGTCGCCGGGGCGCACGACGGCAGTCAGGCGCTTGGCCACCTCGATGAGCAGTTCGTCACCCGTGCCGTGACCAAGGCTGTCGTTGACCACCTTGAAGCGGTCGAGGTCGATGAAGAGCACCGCGAAGCGCGTGCCGTACGGGGTCCTCGAACGCTTGAGCACGGCGTCGAGGTGGTCCATGAAATACGCCCGGTTCGGCAAACCGGTCAACGTGTCGTGGAGGGCCACGTGGAGGAGTTGGAGCTCTGCGTTCTTGCGCGACGTCACGTCCGAGTGCGAACCGACCATGCGCGCCGGCTGGCCGGAGTCGTCGCTGACCGCCGTGGCGCGCACGAGCATCCACCGGTACTCGCCGTCACGGTGCATCACGCGGTGCTCCAGCTCGAGCGGTTGCGACGGGTCCTGCAGGTGTGTGCCGATCCTCACCTGAAGCGTGACACGGTCATCGGGGTGCACCCGGTCCATCCACTCGCTGATGTTGCCCCGCAGGTTGTCGTCGTCGTAACCGAGCAGCGCTCGCCAGCGCGGGGACGAGTAGAACTGTCCGCTCCGCAAGTCCCAGTCCCAAAGGCCGTCGTTGGCGCTGTGCGCGGCAAGCGCGTAGCGCTCCTCGCTGAGTCGGAGGTCCGCCTCTGCCCGGCGCCGTTCCTCCACCTCGGCGCGCAACGCGTCATTGGCCCGCGCGAGTTCGACGGTCCGCGCTGCAACCCGTTCCTCGAGAACGGCGCGCGCCTCGGACAGTTCTCCGTAGGTCTCCTCGAGCTCGCGCAGGTGCGCGTCGCTCTCGACTGTCCGGCGCTCGAACTCGCCCCGCAGCCGACTCCCGTACACCGTGGCGGCGAGCACCATGAGGAGGAAGAGTCCCTCGATGAGGTACTCCAGGCGCTGGAGCCCGACTATCTCGTCCTCCTGCCGGGCGAAGACCTGCGCCTGAACCCTGCGCACGTCGACCCGCAGGGCGCGAAGCGCGTCCGTCGCCCGGACCTGTGCTGCCGAGAACGTCGTCATCCCCGCCGCAGCAGCCGTCGGGTTCCCCCGCGTGAACTCGGTGATCACACCGATAGCTGCTTCCTTCATCTCTTCGATGGCACGAACCGCTTTGTCGAGATCGACGAGTATCTTGCCGCGCTCCGCTTCCTCGATCTCGGTGAGGCTGGTGCGCAGCACCCGCGCACGGGTGGCGAAGGTATTCGCAGCGAGCGTCACCTGGGACGCGGCGGTCTCGGTGCCTTGGCTCGCGAACACCCCGTCGACCGCGAGATTCACGCGCCCTGCAGCCTCGTCGAGCGTGCTTGCCTGGTTGAGCCGCGTGTCCCACACCTGTGCGGTGGACACCGAGCGGTGATAGCTCTGCACGATCCGGTGCACGTAGACGAGCCCGGTCCCCACCACGAGCACGTCGAACAGCGCGAGCAGGCTGTAGACGACATGCCACTTCGGCACGCGCCTGCTCGGCTTGAAGCGATGAGCCACAGACCGGGCTGGCGGGGACGGGGGGAGTTCGTTCGTCATGGAAGGGATGTCCACTCCATGATCCCGCATCTGGCCGCCGCTGACAACGTTCATTTGAACACTTTTAGTGAAAAACTTCGGTGGGCGACTTTCTCCTCCCGAAAAAGCGGTCCAGCCGGACCGGTAGGTACCGATCCGGCCGTTCAACGCTTGGCGGAAGGAGTGGGATTTGAACCCACGGAGGCAAAAACCTCGCACGCTTTCGAGGCGTGTCCCTTCGGCCACTCGGGCATCCTTCCGTTGGCCATGCTATCCGTCAGGGGCCGATGGCCACCGGCCCGAACGGCCTGCGATCAGCGGCGTTCGGCGAAGAAAGTGATCAGCAGTTCTGCTGCCTCGGCAGCACGGACGCCGTGTTGCACGGGCGGGTTGTGGTTCAGGCGAGGGTCTGCACACACGTTGTAGAGGCTCGCGGTTGCCCCTGCCTTGAGGTCTGCCGCTCCGTACACAAGGCGTCCGATACGCGCGTTGAGCAGCGCCCCGGCGCACATCAAACAGGGCTCGAGCGTGACCAGGAGCGTGCAGTCGTCAAGCCTCCAGCGACCGAGCACGGCGGCGGCATCCCGCAGCGCGAGCACCTCGGCGTGGGCGGTTGGATCCCCCGACACCTCACGCTCGTTCCCGCGACGGGCAATGACCCGTCCCTCGTGAACAACTACCGCCCCGACCGGCACCTCACCCCGCGCGCCTGCGGCTCGCGCCTCGGCCAGGGCCTCGGACATTGCCACGTCGTCGGGGATCTGTTGCTGGCTCATCGAGCGGAGGGGGTGGGATTCGAACCCACGGAGGATTGCTCCTCACACGCTTTCCAAGCGTGCCGATTCGGCCGCTCTCGCACCCCTCCTACGCCATTGCAGGCACACCGGGGTGCACCGACGCAGGGGTGCCGACACGGTAGCGGAACGGTACGCTGACGCCACCGTACGCGGGGTTCAACCCGGCGAGTGCGGTGATGGTCGGGTCCTGTGCAACGTCCGCATTGCGAATCAGGTCAGGGGCGGAAGCCAGCAGCCTTCAGCAGTCGCTGATGAGTGCCGCAGGTCGCCTGGCCGTCACCGCAGTCGCCGGGTTGCTGCTTTTTCGGCGCGTACCACGAGTTCGGGGGCACCGAGACGCTCTGCCACCGCAGCCAGGGCCGGGGTCGGTCCCTGCCAAAGCCAGTCGTCAACCGAGCCCACCGGAACGGTGGTGACGATGGTTGCCACCTTGCGGAACAGCAGTGCCTCGTCGAAACGTTCCCGCAGCGTGGCTGCAAGTTTGGCTGCGCCACGGACCCCGCCCGGCACATCCCAGTCCGCCTCGGCCGCAGGGATGTCCTCGAGCCGGCCGTAACGGGCGAGCAGGGCCGATGCCGACTTGGCACCCCAACCCGGCAGGCCCGGGAACCCGTCCGCTGTGTCACCGACGAGGGCCAGATAGTCGGCAATCGACGAGGGCGGCACGCCGAACTTCGCGATCACTCCGGCCTCGTCGAGGGTCTCGTTCTTGCGACGATCGAACTGCACGACGCGTGAGCCGCTCACGCACTGGCCGAGGTCCTTGTCGGGGGTGAGGATGATTGCCTGCTCGACCCGTTCGTCCGCAGCAGCGACAGCAGCAGCCGACCCGAGTGCATCGTCGGCCTCAAACTCAACCATCGGCCAGAGCGCAACACCGAGCGCGGCCAGAGCCTCATCGAGCAGCGGGAACTGCACCACGATCTCCTCGTCGAGACCCTCACCGGTCTTGTACCCGGCCCAGAGTTCGTTGCGGAAGGACTGCACCACCGAGTCGGTGGCGACACCGAGGTGTGTTGCACCGCCGGCGAGCAGGGCAATGGTGGAAGCCACCACACCGGCCGTCGCGGCTCCCGGCGGCGCACCACCGTGACGCGACGCCTGGCCGTAGTGCTGCCGGAACAGTTCATACGTGCCGTCGACGAGATGGACCCTCACGCGCTGCACCTGAGGGCCCGCAGCAACTCCTCGTTGCAGGGACTGCTGGTCATCGGATCACGAACCTCGCTCGAGAGTTCGCCGTCTCGCTGTCGACTCACGGTGCTCATACCCCATCATGCCCGGAGAATTCCTGACGACGTGTAGGTTGCTCAGGGAGGGAAGCACGATGCCGACAACCAAGCCACTGGCACCCAAGCGGTCATACCTGCGGCCCCCCGAGCGTCGACGCCAGTTGCTCGATGCCACCACTGCCGTGGTTCGCCGAGACGGACTCACCGCGCTCACGATGGTTGCCGTTGCCGCCGAGGCGGGCGTGAGCAGGCGACTCGTGTACAACCACTTCCCGGACCTCGCCACGCTGGCCAGAACCTTCGTTGCGGACCGCCTGATGACGTTCATGGCCGACACCGAGAGCGAATTCAACTCGGAAGCTCGCTCGCGCTCCGCAGCCGCCCGCTCGATCTTCGTCCGACTGAGCGCAGTGCCGGCCGAGGACCGGCTGTTGCTCCGCACGCTGCTCGTCGGAGCAGGACCTGTCGAACTGAACGGGATTCAGGAACTGATCGAGGAACGGATGCAGGAGAGGTGGCGGCGGATGCCAACGGACGCACCCGATGATCCACTCCTTGACGCCCGTGTACTCATCGCGGGGCAGATAGCGCTCACGATCGCCGACCTCGTCGACCGGGGCAGGCTCACGGCCGAGCAGGCGGACCGACTCGTTCGCGAGGGCGCCAGCCTGCTGGCGAAGTAGGCCACCTGCCCAGGTTTGAACAACGTCAGACCGATTCAGGCTTCAACCCGTTGGATATCTCGACATGGCATCGTGCGGGATATCCAACGGAACTGTGGAACTGACAAACCTCTACCGGGGCGTTGCGGGACCTACCACTTGGCGTCCCACTTCTTCTTGCTGCTTCCGCTCGGCGTGATCTCCACATGCAACTTGCAACCATCGTCACCCGAGGCGGCGAACGTGCAGTCCAAGTTGCCATTTCCACTGGACACGGACACGGAGCCGTAGATCTTCAGGCTGTCATCCTTCGGCTTGTCGAAGTCCATGTAGAAGTCGATCTTCACCGTGAACTTCGGGTGGCGGACGTACCGGTACGTCAACGGCTTCCACGAGATCCTCCGGTCGAACTTGAACTTCAGACCGCCAGCGAGCACGTGGGTGTTGCTGTTGTAATCCAGATAGAAGTCGTAGGAGACGGAGTTCTTCGAGTAGGCGAACCTAAAGTGCAGAACCTTCAGAACACCGCAGTCCATCGTCAGATTGCCGTCGAAGCTGTACTTCTTCGAACCCATCGACAGGTTGCCCGCGGTACTGCTGTCTACTGTCGAACACGATCCGGCGGCGAACGGTATGTCGGTGACCATAGAGAACTCGAAGTCGTCAACGTTGAATTGGTCTCCGGCCATCTGCCAGTCGGTGACCTCCACCGTTCCCGCTTGGTGCAGCGAGTTCGCGTTCACCGAGAGATTGAAACTGCCGTAGAACTTGCCCATGGGAAGGGTGAGATCACCGACGAGTGTGGTTGATGAGGCTTGAGCCGAGATATCAATCTTGAGTGACACCTCGTTGTACGTGATGCCACCAAGCTTGAGGTTCGTCACCCCTAGCTCTTGGTAGAAGGTCGGAAGCCCGTCGTCGTCCCTACCGATCTCCAACGCAAAGTGAATGTCTGCGCTGCCGAGACTCGTGTCGAATGAGAACCGAGTACCCGGCTCGATTGAGTAGTCGCCGAGTTCGCATCCGCGTGGGGCAATGCTGATCAGGAAGTCCGTCGTCTTGAAGACACCACCCTGGATCTGGACATAGGTGTTGGGATCAGGCGACTCGAAGGAGAACGCGAAGCACGGATTGAGCGTGCTGATGTTCGCCGACATGTCGCCCTTCAGCCAGCTTGTCCCCTGCATGACCGCCGGCGCCTTCGTCGGGTCGAAGTACATGGTGGCGCCCACACCGAGACTCGGCGAGCAACCCACCTGCTCGCAGGCGAAACCGACCTGCGCCGTGAGCGCCCAGAGATGGGCGCCGGGGATGCCGAAGGCATCGTCCCAGAGGTAGGTGTAGCCGTAATCCGGATGCGGCAACGCTGTGTTGATACCGTCCGGATCCCCGATGGGATCTTGGCCAACGTTCACCGTGTCGAGGTCGAGCGATTTGCCTGCCGTGTCCACGTACACCTGCAGAAGCACCGAGGTCTGGCCGTCCTTGGTGATCGGCACCTTGACAGTCACTTGTTGCCACGACCCGTCGGCGACAAACGACTCTGTCGCTACATCGTCGCCACCCCCGCGAGCGGTCAGCACGGCACGGCCGTTAACACTCGTTCCATCCGTCGAGCGAACCCATACGGTCATGACTTGTTTGGTGGTCTTGGCCGATGTGTACTGCTGGACGAGTTGCACGCCACCATCGTTCCCAATGCTGTCAGTGATACGGAGGAACCCTGAACCCGACTGAGCGCTGTCTGCATCGTTGATCTGGCTTTGTGCAACGACGCCCGTACCGAATGTCTGCCAACTTGCGAGTTGCACAATTGCATCATCAACGTTGAGTTCAACACCAGCTGTTTGCACATTGATCTGTGACCGCAGCGAGGTGTGGCCAGCGGTCATCGACGGCGACAACAGGGTCACCTGCTGCCACGATCCAGTAGCCGTGAAACTTGCCGTGGCCGACTGCTGCGTTCCGCCGTTGGCATACAGCACCATCTGGCCGCTGACCGGCGTTCCCGATGGGGAGCGGACCCAGGCCGTGTACGAATACCGAGAACCGACGGTCGGCGTGACGTCGATGTCGTGGTAGACAGATGCTGGATTCGCACCCGTCATTGACACACGGAATAGGCCATCACCTTCGTGCGCATTTGTCGGGTCGTTGTAAACGAACGCCGTTACTGTGCCGCCCCCTCCGGCCGTCGCCACCCACGGGTCGGGCTGCACGATGACCAGCTGATGGAGGTCCACCGAGTCGATATCGAGCTGACCGGCCTGAAGCAGGTCGATCTCAGGGATGAGCGTGGTGTTCGTTTTAGTCGACGTAAACGTGAGGCCAACGTCCTGCCACTCACCTGTAGCCGTGAAGGCCACGCTGGCTACCTCGTCGGAGTTGGTGCCACCCGTCGAACGCAAGCGCAGCTGACCGTTGACTGGAGCACCAGTCGTCGACCGGACAAAGGCGTGGTACGAGTACGACGAACCCGATGCGATAGTTGTTGGCACCGAGGCGGCAACGCCACCTGGTGCTCCGTAGATCATCAGGTTGTCGAGACGATTCCCGTTGGGCCCGGCCGTCCCGCCGCTCACCTGTCCGAACGCGCCCGAACGGTTGCCCGCCGGCATCGTGTAGGTCTGCGTTCGCACCACAGTGTTGTTATCGAGGCGCGTGATCACCGCGGTGACCGAGGAACCAGTAGCCGTTAGCCGCACTCGATACCAAATTCCGCTTGCGAGTTGGCCGAAGCCGGGGTCGGCAAGTTTGGTGTTGTTGCCGGCGTTCACGGAATAGAAACCGGCGTTCATGTCCGACGAACCGTTGAACAGCTTGAGTAGGTACCCGTTCGGCGACGTACCCGGGTTGGTGATCCAGAATCCGATGCTGAGCACGTCCTTGTTCGCAATCTGACCTGCGGTGAGCGCGGGCCAGTACACGTCGGTGGACATGTCGAAGTTTCCGGACACGTAGCCTGGGGTGCCCGAGTTGAAGTACCACCAATCGCCATTGCCGTCAGACTTCAGCTGACCGCTGCTGAGCGACACACCACTCGACTTGCTCATCGGCGGGAGCGTGTCCATGGTGTACGTGGCTGTTGCTGCAGTCGACGTTTCAGTGAGCGTCAGGTAGTTCGCGCCGTTCTGGGCTGCGTCGCGATTGTTCAGCACCAGTTGGCTCATCGTCGTCACTGCGTTCTCCACGATGCCCCACGTGCCAACCTTGGTAACAGATACATCGTCGACGTCGAGCGGCACGTTGAGTGTAGAGACGTAGATCTGTGGCCTCGTGGTGGTGCTGCTGCTCGAGCCGACCGGGAGGGTGAGGTACACGCGCTGCCAGGTACTCGTGGCGGTGAACGCCACCTCGCGATAGTCGTTCTGGGAGCCGCCGTAGTTGGACAGGCCGATCTTGCCATTCACCGCCGTTCCCGTTGGCGAGCGCACCCAAGCCTGCATCGTGTATTGCTCGCCGGCCGTCAGGTCGTAGGAAACTGGCTTCCACATCCAGCCTGCTGCCGTCTTGGCAACGATCTCAAAATAGTTGCTGCCGCCGTGTGCGTTCACAGGGTCGACATAGATTCCCGTGGTGAGGGGGCCGCCATCGCCAGCAACAAACGGGTCAGGCTGCGACAACGCGATCGCGGTGATGTTCACGTCGTCAACCCACAGGGAAACGTTTGTGGTGGTGTTGTTCAGCTCAAGCGTGATACCGCCTGCGCCCGTTTTCGTTATTGGAAGCTGCACTTTCACCAGTTGGTACGTACCGTTCGCCGTGAAATTCGTGGTTGCTGTCTCGCCGGTGAGTGTCGTGCGGGCAACAATCGAGCCACTGACAGTCCCGCTAGGAGCTTTCACCCACGCCGACGCCTCATAGGTTGAGCCCAAGACTGGGGAGAACACGAGGGTGCGCTTCATCGTCGCCGTGTTGTTCGACGAGACCAGCTGCACATAGCCGTTATCGCTGTGCGCGTTTGCTGGGTTGTCCGTGTGCAGGATCTTGGTCTCGCCACCGCTGAAGTTGTCCCAGCGATGGCCCGTCGATGATCCCGTGCTCGTGAACTTCTGGCCGAAAACACCCGCTCGGTTCCCCGACGGAACGGTAACCGTTCGGGTTACCTCAAGTTCTCCAGTATCCAGACGGATGACGGTCGCAGTCACGGTAGAGCCGATGGCCTTGAGCCTCAGTCGGTGCCACACCCCTGCAGCAAGTCCCGGGAAGTCGGAATTGCCGGAGATCTGCGTACAACAACTCCCGCTGCTGACCGTGTAGAAGCCGTTGCCGGCACCGTCATAGTTGCTGAGATAGAAGAGATAGCCGGTTACGTTCTCTTGAGTACTCGAGCTCGGACTTGTCGTACCACTGCCGGTCATCCAGAACCCGAACGGCGCTCGGTCCGCTGTGGTCCCGGGCCAGTAGATGTCGGTCGAGATATCGAAATCTCCGCTTGCATAACCCGGGCTCGAGGTTCCTGCGTTGAACCACCAGGAGGTGCTCGGCCCAAACATGCCGAGTGATTTCCCTGGATTTGCGTAGTCGCTGGTGAGAGAGACTCCCGGGGAGTACACGATCGGCACGCTGGACTCGTCAAAGTTGACCGTGGACCATGCATCAGCCGGTGCCGGGTCCTGAACGGTATTGATACCAGTCAACGACACGTCGTCGAACAGCAAGGTCGTCCCATTAATCGTGCTGTTTCGGAGTACGACCTGAACGTTTGAGTGGTCACCTTGGGTGTACGTGTACGACGTCGTGAGCTGCACCCAGCCATCGCTGTTCGTGATCGTTCGGGAGGCGCTCCCATACGATTCTGAGGTCCCACCTACCCAGCTGATCCAGATCGAGGCTGCCGTTGGCGTGGAAGTGGGGTTGCGCACCCAAGCCGACAATCTGTAGGTCGCTCCAGCTCTCGGGGCGGCAAGATTCGTCAGGCTATCCGCGCGGCACCCGCCACATGAGGTGGTGTTCTGGATCTCAAGGTTTCCCGTTCCTGAGTGGGATCCGCCCGGGTCCTTGTTCACCGCGAGGCTGACTTGGAAGTAGTCGGTAGGGATCTGCTGGAAGAGGACGTCGTCGACGTAGAGGTCGGTATTCAACGTGGTCATGTTGTAGAAGCTGACTTTCGCCCCGGTGTGACCGCTGTACGCGAACTTGATGGACTGGATGACGTGCTTCCATCCGGATCCTGAGGTGGAGAAGGGGACCTGAACGGTCTCCGATGTTCCGCCGATCGATTCGATCCGCAGATATCCATTCACTGCGGCCGCAGTCGGGGACTTCACCCACGCAGAGAACGAATACGTCACGCCTTGGTCTAGGGCCTCATTCACGGTGTAACCAGCAGACCAGTTCGTGGCGGTCCCGCGGATGGACATGAAGCCGTCGCCCAAATGCGCATTCGCTGCATTCGAGTAAACGACCGAGCTGGCACTACCGCTCAGCTGGTCGAAACGAGTGACGTTCCCCAACGCGATATTGCCCGTGGCAGACCCCTTGACGACCGAGAGCGTGATGCTGTCGAACGCCACCGTCGTTTGGCCGTCGGGGATTCCTGCCACGATTGCAACCGATGATCGGCACGCCAGCCCCGCCGTGCTCCACTGGACGTACTGCCACGATGACGTGACGGTGAAATAACTCGAATAACTGAATGCCTGCGAGAGGGAGCCGCATCCACTAGGGATGCCATTGTTCTGTTCTTGGTAGATGCCGAGTCGCACGCGGGTGTTCGAGGACGTGCCTGATCGCACCCATGCACCCATCGTGTACGTGGTGTTGACCACCGTGGGGACATAGTCGTATTCGACTAACGCGTCGTTGGTGTTCGTTGCACCGGCGGCCGAGTTGTTCTTGATCAATGCGACGAAGCTTCCGACCTCGTCCGTTGGGGCCGAATCAGCAAGCACCGAGCCGGTAAAGCCCGATCGCACCGACCAGTTCGTAAAGTCACCGGTCTCGAAGTCGCCGTTGTTCGTCTGGTCGGTGTCCTCGAAGTCGCCGTTTGCGAGGAGCGAACCAAGGCTCCCGTCCTCGAAGCCACCATCGGGGTACAACTCGAGACCAGTGTTGTTCTCGAAGCCGCTGTTACTCAACGTCGGTGGCGAGGCGGTGTTCTCAAAGCCACCGTTGGCAAGCACTGAGTCCGGCTGCTTGACATCGAAGGTGCCCTCGACCAGCGCTGTGTTGTCCGGTTCAAAATTGCCGGTGGGCAGCAGGGTCGGTTGGTCGAAGGTACCGAGACTCAAACTGCTCGCAATGCCCTTGGCGGCCAGTCGTACGACGATGCCAGCGGCCTCTTTGCCCGCCTCGATGCCAATAAATGCCGACACGGGGAACTTGTTGCCCTTCACCTTTACTGTCGCGTCGGCGCCGAGGCTGAGCGAGAAGGTGCTGTCCTCGAGTCCGATGTGGGTGCTTATCGAGCGAAGCTCAAAACCCTGATTCTTCAGGTTCACGTCGATGCTCGCGTCAACCGAGAACTCCGGCTTGTCGATGTCGAAGAATCCGGTGGCCGGGATGACGGTGTCGAACTCCGGGAGACCGAACGCCTTCATCAGCGCCCCGGGGAACTTGAGATTCGCAGTGAGTTGCGGGATCTTGAAGGGCAAATTGATCGGGATGAAGTTGCCGTCCGGGGCCTTGCCAAGGTTGATCTTGGGCAGCTCACCGTTCCATGAATCAGGGAGCGAAGGATCGCTGGGATCAATGTTCGTCCACGCAAAGCCCTTGAGAGCAAACGACTTGAGCGACACGCCGTTGGTCGAGCCAGTGGTCAGATCGTCGCTCAAGCCACGAAGGGCAGCAAGGTTCCAGGAATTGAAGGAGCCATAGAGGTTCCAGTCGGCGAAGGTGCCAGTACCACCAATTACATCAACGTTCAGCGAGAGTGTTGTCCCGGAATAGGAAGTGACGATGCCTTCCATGAAGTTGTTGAAGTTGGCTTTCGAGAGCAGCCGCACTCGATCGTTAATCTTGTAGTTCAGCCCAGCGGTAGTCGTGAACGATTTGAGGCCCTTCGCAATCGACAGCGATGTAGTCGAGAGCGAAGTTGGGGTGCCGCCCAGCGTGTCAATGTTCAGGCCAAGGAAGCCGCCGGTGTACGTCGTGACGAAACCCTCCATCCACGCCTGACCAGCGGTTGCGCGCACCCGTTGCCCGATGAGGTAGCCGAGCCCGGACGGGCTCGGGAAGCTCTTGAGTCCTGTGCTGAGCGTGGACACGAGACTCGACACTGAAGTCGGAAGGAACCCAACCGACGTATCGATTTGGCCGATGGCCCAACCCGCTGGAGTCCACTCGACACATCCTCCGGTTTCCACCGTCTTGATCTTGGGGATGCCGATGGCAAAGTCTCCACAGAACTCAACTCCCCATCCATTCGTCGCCTCGCTGAGGTCTGGCATACCGAGGTTCGGGTCGAACTGATCCTTGCGTTCCCCTAACCAGATGGTCATCGCGGGATCCTTCACCTCGGCGGTGACGTACGGGGGATAGCTAAAGTCCATGTCCGCTGTCGTGGCCTCGAGCCGACCCCACTGTGTAGTTCCGGCGATCAGGATGGCGCCGTTGGTCGACAGGTCCGGGACCGGATCGGGGAACGTAATCGTTCCGTTCACCAAGCCAATGAACAGGTTGTCGGGGTCTTCACCCGGGCATTTTTCCTGGTCCGGGTCGTCCAACGGGCAAACATCGGAGAACACGAGATCCGTCGAGAGGTTTACGTCCGGTGCGAGATCTGTCCACGAGATGTCCGCGACGGTCACGTCCCAGGTGTACTCGCCGTAGTAATAGCTGAGCGTGCCAGTGATCTCGTTGCGCGGGACAGTGAGCGTCGAGTCACCGAGTTGTGCCACGAAGTCGTCGCCCAGATCTTGGGTGGCGGTGTAGGTCCATTCGTTCTGGTTCTTGTAGGTGACGCCGTACTGCTTCACCCATGCGGCGAAGTACTTTGTTCCGACCGTCACGGCCTTCTTCATCACGACATCGGTGAGCCCTGTGAAGGCGTCCTCGTATCCGTCCAGTTGCCTCACTGTGTGGCGAACGCGCTGGACGGGCGTCAGGTCCTGTACGAACAGCGGGGGACGCTGGGTGCTGCTCAACCCGAAGCTTCCCCCTGTGGCGTTCATCCCTCCGCTGATCGGTACCTTGCCGCCCGCAGCGTCTGCGATGTTTCCAGACACGTTCCAGTAGGGCTCAGTGCGCGGAACTCCATCGTTCAGCCATCCAGCGCTCTCGAAGGTTCCTCCAAAGGGAACCGCTATACCGCTGAGGTACAGCGCACCCGAGGCATCGAGTTTGAACGCTTTCGAGGACGCGAACGTGCCGGCGAGCGTGAGGTGGCTGTCGCCGTTCCGAGCGGTGTAGTTGGCGCTCATCGAGCGGGTGAACGGGGCGGCCGGGCCTGCCTTCGAGAAGTTGACACTCAGCTTGGTCTCGGTTGTCCATCCGTCGGGGAGGTTCATGAGCAACGCACCCTTGGGGTAGACGTCAATCGTGCCGTCGATGGCTCCCGAGTCGAAGTTGATGTCGCCAGCCACCTTCGTGATCTCCAGGGCGTGCTTCAGCCCAAACAGTGATCCACTGGCCCGGGTTATGTTCATGTTCCAGCGAGCCGGTCCGGAGGAGTTGAACGTGCCACCGAGAGCAAGGTCCTCGTGTTGGAGTTCCATGCCGGTCTGCAGTGACCAGCGCACACCGCCCTTTGCTGTGCTCACGATGCGACCTGCGAAGTGGGCGCTATCCACACTCAGGCCCTCGAACGACACCGGGGACCACGTCTCGGGTGTTGCGCTGCGAACCCTGAGCGACCAGGTTTTCGTATCGAGGAACCAAACATCGGTCGTTACCTGAACATTCGAGCCCGGGATCGGGTTGATGACGGCGCGCCCCGTGAACGAGGCGTTTCTGCTCGATGCGCTCAGGGAACTGCTGAGCAACTGACCTCCACCCTGCAAGGTGGTGGCTCCTCCTGTACCGGAGAGCGCCCATCGTGCCTGTCGGTTCTTGTTGTAGCCCTTGCTCGCGTAGTAGCCGGATACCTCAACGGGTTCGGTCCCCAGCAGAACCTGGCCTGTTCCCTTCAGGTAGAAGGTGTCATTCCGCAGCAAGGGTCCGGTGAAGGTGACGCTGCTCGAATCTCTACCGGCCCACATCGTGATCATCGCCGACCAACTGGCTCTGGCGTTGCCAAACGTCGACAGGCTCGTTCCGTTCGTGGAGGCCACCAAAGCCCGCCCGGGCCCACCCTGCCAGTAGACGAGCCGCAGAACTGACTCTCGGCGCCAACTCGCAAGGAGCGCCGGAGAGTTCGACAGCTTGACCCGCACCTCACCGGACACGCGGCCGCCGATTGAGCGCAGCCCACCGGTGAAATCACCGCTGCGCAGGGTGATCCCTCCGATTGTGCCGCTGCCACCGGTAACACCGATCGTCCAGTTACCCGAGGACGTGGCGTTGAATCGGGCGTTGACCTTGATGCCGTTCGGGCCATTGAGCACGACGGTGCCCTTGCTCGCGCCTGCGGCAGGCCGGGCGGCGGGCTCCGAGGCCGCGGCCCGGTGGTGATCGGTGAGGGCCTGCAGTGCTACGAGTGCCGCGGCCAAGCCAACAGTCGCTAGCACAGCCCGGCGGAGCCACCTTGCCGATCCCTGTGCACAAGTGGACGTTTGAGCGCAGCTGCGCCGCGCCCCGATCCTGAGGAAACTGCACATGACGTACCGGCCCTTCGACTTGGCGATTGGTCACTCGACTCCGTGTAACCCCTACGCGGGCGCAGCGACCTAGCGCAGCAGAGTATTGCAGGACGCACTCGGTACAGGCAATGGCGCACGGTGACTCGGGACATCAACCAACTTCACCGACACGCAACCACTAGACGGATCAGCTAGCGGACTTCGTTGTCGAGTGCTCAAACCCGCTGTCGCTCCGGGCGGCTGTCATGCTCTTGGCATGACGTCGACCGTGGTACGCCTGCACCCGGGCAAGGACCGATCGCTCCGGCGGTGGCATCCGTGGGTGTTCGCAGGGGCCGTGGAGTCGGTTCGAGGCGCAGCATCTGCCGGTGACACGGTGCGGGTGGTTGCGAGCGATGGCACCTTTCTTGCCTGGGGCGCCTACAGCCCGGACTCCCAGATCGCGGTCCGCATCTGGTCGTTCATGGAACAGGACGTGATCGACGCCGAGTTCTTCGCAGACCGGGTGCGGCGTGCTGCGGCGAGCCGGAGCGACCTTGCCGGGCGCACCACCGCTGCGCGGCTCGTGTTCGCCGAGAGCGACCACCTGCCCGGGGTGATCGTCGACCGGTACGGGTCCGTGGCGGTTATGGAACTCACCTGGGTCGGCGCGGACCGCTGGCGGGATGCGATCGCCGATGCGTGCCTCTCGCTCGACGGGGTTACCTCGGTCTACGAACGCAGCGACGTGGAGGTTCGACAGCGCGAGGGCCTCGCCGAGCGCACGGGCCTGCTCCGCGGGGTGGAGCCACCCGAACGCGTTGAGGTGAGCGAGGACGGTGCGACCTACCTCGTCGACGTGCGCAGCGGTCACAAGACCGGCTTCTACCTCGACCAGCGTGAGAGCAGGTCCACCGTACGGGCACTCGCTCGCGGCCAGAAGGTGCTCAACGTCTTCGCATACACGGGGGCGTTCAGCGTTGCCGCGTGGCAGGGCGGTGCCAGCAAGGTCACCACCGTCGACTCCTCGGGCCCCGCGCTCCGCATCGCCGCCGAGAACCTCGCTGCGAACGGCCTGCCGACCGGCAGCCTCGTGGAGGCCGACGCATTCACCGAGTTGCGCCGACTCCGGGACGCGGGCTCCACATTCGACCTCGTGATCCTCGACCCTCCGAAACTGGTGCACAACAAGGCCCAGGTGGAGCGCGGGGCACGTGCCTACAAGGACCTCAACTGGCTCGCGTTCCGGCTGCTCTCGCCCGGTGGGATGCTCCTGACGTTCTCGTGCAGCGGCAGCGTGACCCCCGAACTGCACCAGAAGATCGTTGCCGATGCCGCGCTCGACGCCGCGAGAGATGCACAGGTCGTCGGCAGGCTGCACCAGGCCAGCGACCACCCGGTGCTGCTCAGCTTTCCCGAGGCCCAGTACCTGAAGGGTCTCGTGTGCCGCGTGTCCTGATGGACACCCGGCGGCCTACTCCTGGACGAGCTCGATGAGCGTGCCGTAGCTGCCCTTCGGGTGGATGAACGCAACCGTGGTGCCGCGACTGCCCGGGCGGGGCGCCTTATCGATCGGGGTCGCACCGGCGGCGATCATCGATGCGAGAGCCGCGGCGCAGTCCTTCACGCGGTAGCCGATGTGATGGAGTCCCTCACCACGCTTCTCGATCGCCTTCGCGACCGGCGAGTCATCCCGGGTGGGGGTGAGCAGTTGCACGTAGCTCTCGGCAACCTTGAGGAGCGCCTCTTCCACGCCGTCGCTCTCGACAACCTCGCGGTGGTCCACCTCGGCGCCGAACGCACGGCGGTAGTAGTCGATGGCGGCATCGAGGTCCTTGACGGCGATGGCGACGTGGTCGATTTCGGTGAGGATCATGGCTCTCATTCTGGCCCCCCGTTCGTCGGTACCCAAACGTGGGTTCCGTGCGGTTTCGCTCGTGAGGGCGTGAGGGTGTCGCTTGCTCAGCCGCGACCGCGAAACAGCGTGATCTTCTTCTCGCCGATTCGCTCACGCTTCTCGGGGTCGTCGATGCCCAGACCCTCGGTGGGGGCCAGACAGAGAATCCCAAGCTTGCCCTCGTGCTCGTTGCGGTGGATCTTGCGGGCCGCCTCTCCCGTCTCGGCGAGCGTGTAGACGTCTGAGAGCAGCGGCTGGATCCTGCCCATGTCGATGAGCCGATTGGCCTGCCAGGCCTCCTGATAATTCGCGAAGTGGCTGGCGAGCAGTTTCTTCAGCTTCATCCAGAAATGCCGGTTGTCGAACTCCACCATGTAGCCCGACGTTGCTGCACACGTGACGATGGTTCCCCCACGCTTGCACGAAAAGACCGACGCACCCATCGTCTGGCGGCCCGGGTGCTCGAACACGATGTCCGGGTCCTCGCCCGCGAGTTCGCGGACACGCTTGCCGAAGCGACGCCACTCCGATTCGTCCTGGGTGTGCTCGTCCTTCCAGAAGCGGTACCCCTCGGCCTTCCGGTCGATGACCGCCTCGCAGCCCATCTCGTTGAGCAACTGAGCCTTCTCCGGCGAGGACACCACACCGACGGGCACACCGCCGCCGTTCAGGACGTACTGCACGGCATAGCCACCAATGCCGCCGGTGGCTCCCCAGATCAGCACGGTGTCGCCCTGCTTCATCCGCGCAGCGTTGTCCGACACGAGCATGCGGTAACTCGTGGAGTTGCAGAGCGCGTTCACCGCTGATTCCTCCCACGTGAGGTGCGTGGGCTTGGGCATCAACTGATTGGCCTTCACTACCGTGAGGTCGGCGAGGCCGCCGAAGTTCGTCTCGAAACCCCAGATTCGTTCGTTGTTCGCGAGCATTGAGTCGTTGTGAGCGGAGGGATCCTGATCGTCCACGTAGTTGCAGTGGATCGTGACGCGGTCCCCGGGCTTCCAGTTGCGCACCGCTGAGCCCACGCGCAGCACGACACCGGAGGCGTCGGAGCCGATCACGTGGTAGGGCAGTGCGTGGCGCTTGCCCCAGATGCTCTCCTTGCCGAGCCGCTCAAGGAACCCGAAGGTGGGGAGCGGTTCGAAGATGCTCGTCCACACCGTGTTGAAGTTGATGGAACTGGCCATCACCGCGACGTAGGCCTCGTCTGGCGCGAGTTCGGGCGTGGCGACGTCTTGGATGTGGACCGACTTGCGCGGGTCCTTGTCGGCCGACGCAACGCCCTCGAACATCGCGATGTCGTCCCGGCGGACCACGGCGGCCCGGTAGGACTCGGGGAGTGCGAGGGCTGCGAGTTCCGCGCCGGGGGCACCGGCGAGGATGGCGTCACGGATCTGCTGCATAGAAACGCGAGGTTACTGATGGGTAGATAGTCGGGACCTAGTCGGGCGTACCGATCGGGGAGCGGACGGCTTCGGATGCGCCCGGTCACGAACCCCGATTAGACCACCTACCCGGGCGCCACGGTTCGACCAGTGCTGTTGAGTACCGTCGAGACGTGGATCAGTCCCAGTTCGTGCCGGGGGTCGGGGACCTCCTGCTCGTCGGTAGGGGCAACACCGCCGCGGTATTCCGCTCCCTCCACCTCGCCAGCGGCCGGACCGTCGCGGTGAAAGTGCTCAATGCCCGTCTCACCGCGGCCGATCAAATCCGGCGTTTCGACAACGACATGGCCAACGTCGCAGCGCTCGGCAACGAGCCCTCGATCGTGGAGGTTCTCGCCAGTGGCGTGAACGAGGGCGGTCACCCGTGGGTCATCACGACGTACCTCCCGGACAACCTCGCCACCATCGTCGCCGAGCACGGTCGGATCACCTGGACCGATGCGGTGGCCGTCGGCACCGAGGTGGCCCGTGCCCTCTCGGCTGCACACAGCCGGCAGGTGCTGCACGGTGACCTCAAGGCGACAGACATCCGTTTCGACAGTCTTGGTGTGCCGCATCTTGCCGATCTCGGATTGTTCAGGTTCGCTGGCACGGAACCGAATGGTCCCGTCAGCGGTGGGCGACTGGTGCACTGTGCACCCGAGGTCGCTACCGGCGGACCGCCCGACACGCTCACCGACGTGTACTCGCTCGCGTCGGTGCTCTACGAGGCGATGAGCGGCCGGCCCCCGTTCGGCGCCCCGGCAGACCGGGAGGCCACCGATCTGGCCGAACGCATCGGCGGCGACGTCCCTGCCCCGCTCACAGGGTTCGGCGTGCCGAGCGACGTTGACGGACTCATCCGCACGGCACTGTCCACGGAGCGCTCCGAGCGGCCGCAGTCCGCCGGGGAATTCGCGTTTGCACTCGCAGCAGTTGCGCCCACTACGCGTTCGCCGGGCGCAGAGCACGGAGATCCCCCGTCTCCGGACGGATCCCTGTCGGTGGGCGGCATTCCCTTCGACGAATTGGACACGCCACCCGACGGCTACCCGCTCATCGACGAGTTTCCCGTGCTCGATAATGACGAGGCCGCGCCGCTTCTCGCGGCTGCGGGCAGGCGCGAGCGCCGCCGTCGGAGGGAGCGACGCGTTGCGTCGATCGCCGTGATCATCGCGATCCTGTCAGGAACCGTCACCGGAGCCGTGGTCTGGATCACCAGCCGAAATAGTGGGAACAACGGGCCGACGACAACTGTCCCCGACACCACGGTCGCCGGCGAGGTGTCACCCCCGGGCACCGACACCCTCCGACCCGTTCCCACGGTCTCGTATGCGTTCGTCGCATCATTCGACTCGAAGCAGGCAACCGCCTCACTATCCGGCGTGGCCTCCCCGACGGGCGCCGCCCGCCTGAAGAACGCTCTCGCATCCGTGGGCCGGCTGGAGAACGACCTGCAGATCCAAGATGGTCCGGAGCCCGACAGCGGGACGTCGGTGGACGACGCCATCACGTTGCTCGCGAGCATGAGACGGAACCTCATCGCCGGAACCCTGAGGTTCGACGGTCAGACCTTCAGCCTGAGCGGGTTCTACCGGGACGAATCCGCCCGGAACGACCTCCAGAACGTGATCACGCTCATGCGCACGCCAGCGGCCCGACCGGACCTCACGCTGGACCCGGATGCAGCAGCAGTGCCGGCGACAACCGACCCTGCTGGCACAACCGCAGCGACCATCGAGATCGCCGCGCGCCCCACCTCGTTCAGCATCCCGGCGGATGGCCGCTTCCACGTCCTCCCCGTCACGCTCGTCCCGAGCGGCGGCTCGACACAGCTGTGCCTCAACAGCCGCACCGTGTCCGGCCCCGAGCAGCAGCGCCTGATCATGAACTACTCGAGCTGCGGACTCGCCCGAATCGTCACGCTCTCGTCGTCGCTGCCCGGCACATACACCGTGATCGACACCTTCACCGACGAGCGGGGTCCGTCGGGGCCGACAGGATCAGTCACCTTTGTCGTGGTGGTCACCTGACACTTCCTGCGGGCCGTCAGTGGGTACCGTGACATCTGTGTACGACCGTGTCCCCGGGGTAACCGACTTCGAACCCATTGCCTCTGACGAGGTGCGCGAGACCTTCCGGGCGATCGACATCGAGACGGGCGAACGAGTGGTGGTGAAGGTGCTCGCCAAACAGGTGAGCGACGAACAGTTCGATCGTTTTACGTCCGTGTGCCGGGCCGTTCGGTCCATTGACCGACATCCCAACATTGCGCGTCTCTACGACGCCGGCACCACCAGTGACTCGCACCCGTATGTGGTCGTGGAGCACCAGGACCGTTCGCTTTCCGATCTCATCGGGAGCGAGGGTCGGCTCCGCTGGCAGGAAGCCGTGGCACTGGGCGCGGAGATCGCGTCAGCGCTCGAGGCCGCGCACCGCATGAACGTGGTGCACGGCGACGTCGCACCGCGCAACATCCTGCTCGCGGACGACGACGTGCCGCGCATCACCGATTTCGGCGTGCGCGCGCTCGAGACGGCTCCCGACACCACCGGGGCCACCGGCGGACGGGCGACGCTGTCCCGTCTCTCCCACATGGCACCCGAAGTGGTGCAGGGCCGCGGTGCGGACGCACGGTCGGACATCTATTCGCTGGCCTCCACCCTGTTCGAGGCACTGGCGGGAGCGCCACCGTTCATCCGCCCAACCGACGAGACCGTGGTCCCTGTGGTGTCACGACTGCTCGGCGAGGGCCCGCCGTCGCTGTCGTCGCTCGGTGTGCCCGCACCCGTCGAGGCAACAATCGTCGGCGCAATGGCAAAGGACCCGACGATGCGTCCGAGCAGCGCGGAGTTGTTCCGCCAGGAACTGCTCGCAGCAGCACGCACAGCGACCGGACCCGACATGCTGGCCACCGCGGCAGCGGCACGCGCTGCCGGAGCCCCGCAAGATGCTCATCTCGGCAGGCGGTCGGATCGCACCCGCGACGCGAACGGATCCCCAATCACTCGCAGGCGCAGGCGAGGCGTGGACCTCGGCATCGCGGCCGTTGCGCTGATTGCCGTGATCGCGATCATCGTGGTGGCCACCCGGTCGGGCAACAAGAACGATTCCGCCGCGAACAACGGGGCAACCACGGGGGTCCTTCCCGCCGGATCAACATCGCCGGACGCCAGTGCACCGTCCTCGACGGCGGTATCGACATCCGTTGCAGCAACAACCACCATCGCCTCAACGTCTTCGAGCCAACCCCCTTCCACGGACCCGACTGCCAGCGACCCGCTCACCACGGACCCGACCGGCACAGGAGGGGAGCCCTCCACTACGCCGGCACCGGGGAGAAACACACTCACCCTCACCGGTAGCGGCTTTCACCTCGCGTCGTTCACGAGCAGCGTCGGCACCACGCTGACGTTCCCTGCTGGCAGGGACTTCCACGAGTTCGACTACTCGGTTTCCTACACAGGCGGGGAGAACTCGCTCGCCTGCCCGGGCCACACCGGCCTGAAGCGTGTAGAGGGTCCCGGTCTGTCGAACCTGAAGCTCGGCGGCTGCTTCCGCCCCGGGAGGGATTCCGCGAAGATCCGGATCCGCGCATACTTCCCGGGCAAGGTCACCTTCACGGTGTACCTGTGCGACGTCGATGTCTTCGTCGGCTACTGCAACGGGCCGACGCGTTCCACGAACGGCGTGGACATCACGGTCATCGCCACCTGACTCATCGCACCAACCGGTATCCGACCCCCGCCCGGGCGACTAGCGTGATCGTCATGTCAGGTTCTTTCATCGTTGCCGGCGCCCGCACCCCCATCGGGAAGATGAGTGGCGCTCTCGCCCCATTCACCGCAGCAGACCTCGGTGGCTTTGCCATCAAGGCAGCCCTTGAGCGTGCCGGGGTGAAGCCCGATGAGGTGGAGCACGTGCTCATGGGGCAGGTGCTCATGGCCGGGCAGGGTCAGGTGCCGTCCCGCCAGGCGGCGGCGAAGGCAGGCATCCCGATGTCGACCCCGTCGGTCAACATCAACAAGGTCTGCCTGTCGGGCCTGAACACCATTTATCTCGCCGACCAGATGATCCAGGCCGGTGATGCAGACATCGTGATCGCCGGCGGCATGGAGAGCATGACTGCTGCGCCGTACCTCGCGATGGGTGCGCGCGGCGGGTTCCGTTACGGCAACACCGAGCTCGCGGACGCCATCATCAAAGATGGCCTGTGGTGCTCGTTCGACGCGTGTCTGATGGGTACGGGCACCGAGCGATACAGCGCCGGCAGCATCTCGCGAGAGGCACAGGACGACCTTGCGGCGAAGTCCCACGAGCGCGCCGCGAACGCTGCCAAGGACGGGCGCCTCGCAGACGAGATTGTCAACGTGTCGATCCCGCAGCGCAAGGGTGACCCGCTGCTCGTGGAGACCGACGAAGGTGTGCGTCCCGGAACCACGATGGAATCGCTCGGCGGGCTGAAGCCGGCGTTCGACCCGAATGGCACGGTTACCGCCGGCAACGCATCGCAGCTCAGCGACGGCGGTTCAGCCATCGTCATGATGTCCAAGCGCGCCGTGGAGGCTCGCGGCATCACGCCGCTCGCCGAGGTGCTCAGCTACGGCATGGTCGCAGGACCGGACAACACGTCCCTGTTGCACCAGCCCAGCAACGCGATCCTCAAGGCGCTCGCCAAGATCGGCAAGCAGGTGAGCGACATCAGCCTGTTCGAGATCAACGAGGCGTTCGCGGCGGTCGGCATCGCCTCGATGGCACACCTCGGAATCTCCGACGAGATCGTCAACGTGAACGGCGGCGCGATCGCGCTCGGTCACCCGATCGGCATGAGTGGCAACCGTTTGGCGCTGTCGCTTGCGCTCGAACTGCGGCGCCGTGGTGGTGGCATGGGTGCTGCTGCACTGTGCGGCGGCGGCGGTCAGGGCGATGCTCTGATCATCCGAAGCATCTAAACCTGCCGGGTGTTCTGGCCGCAGGGTACGGGTGTATCCACCGGCCCCTCGGGGTTGCGGTGAGCCCGGTCACCGTTCGTGCCCCGAGAAATTTCTCGGGGTGACTTGACGGGCTTCCGTAACAGTCGTAACGTAAATGAAATACAAGGTCGCTTTGGGACCCCCACCATGCCCAAGGCCCTTTCTGGGGTATCCGTCCCCGAGTTGACGACCGCCCGCTGTCGACTCGAGGACTGGTACCCCAGAGTTCTTTAATGGCCCGGTGCTCAGTCCATGGCGCGGCGGCCCTCGAGGGCCCGCCCGAGCGTCAACTCATCTGCGTACTCGAGATCGCCGCCCACGGGCAGGCCACTGGCAAGCCGGGTAACGGTCAGACCGAGCGGCTTGAGCAGTCGGGCCAGGTACATCGCTGTTGCCTCGCCCTCCACGTTCGGGTTCGTGCACACGATCACCTCGGTGACCGACGCGTCGGCAAGACGGGTGAGCAGTTCGCGAACCTTCAACTGCTCCGGTCCGATGCCCTCGATCGGCGAGATGGCCCCGAGCAGCACGTGATAGCGACCGCGGAACTCGCCGGTCTTCTCGAGCGCCACGATGTCCCGTGCCTCCTCCACCACGCAGAGCACCGTTGCGTCCCGGCGGTCATCGGCACAAATACCGCACAACAGGTCCTCGGCCACGTTGAAGCAGAGGTCGCAGAAGCGAACCTTCGCCTTGGCGTCGACGATCGCCGTGGCAAGGCGCTCCGCATCGGGCGTGGGCAGCTTCAGCAGGTGGAAAGCAATGCGCTGCGCGGACTTCGGACCGATCCCCGGCAGTCGTCCCAGTTCGTCGATGAGCGCCTGGACCGGCGGTGCGTAGGTGGCGGCCACGTCAGGCGGACCCCTCCACGAAGGTGGACCCGGGGAACGAACTGGCGATCCGGTCGAGGTGCGTGCCCTGCTCCTGCGGCGGGGCGCTCTGCAGGTCGGACAGGTCCACCTCGTGATCGATCGGGTCCGGCACCTCAGCGTCCACCGGCGTTGCTGCCGCCGCTGCATCGGCCTCGATGAAGACGGTGACAGCGGCACCGATAGCAGCGGATAACGCCTTTTCGATGTCGGCCCGGTACTGACCTGCTTTGTCTGCATGGCCCTGGTTCGGGAACCCGATTACCAGCGCGCCGTTGCGAACACCCTTGGGCTGCGCGACCACGTACAGCGCCTTGGCCATGCCCTTGAGGCCCGGCCGCACGACCGTGTCGAACACAGCGACGAGGTCGCCGCCGACCGCAGACGGCGGCGCTGCGGAGGCGTTCGCTGGTGCCGGTTCCGGCTGGGGAGCAGCCACTGTCGGCGCCGGACGAGCTGCTACGGGTCGTTGCGGTGCCGACGGTGTTGGGTCGGTTGGTGCAGCGGGCACCGGCGCGCTCGCGGCCGCCTGCTTGGCCCGACCGCCGAGCACCGCCCGACCGGTGTTTGGGTCCGTGGGCACGGGGCGAGGAATCGGGCCGGTGGCGGAACCGGCTCCGATGCCACCCTGTGCCACCTGGCGCTCAAGGCGCTCAAGACGCGAGAGCAGTGCCGCCATGTCGGACCCTGCTGCCTCGCTAGTGAGCTTGACCAGTGCCACCTCGAGCAACACGCGGGGATCGGGAGCGTGGCGCATCTCTACGAGGATGTCGCCGAGGCCCTCCATCGCGCGAACGGCCGCGGCGGCACCGAGGCGGTGTGCCTGCTCGCTGACCACCTCGGCGCGGTGCGCGGGCAACTGCACGAGTTCGGGGGCCATGATCGATAAGAAGCAATCACGCAGGTGGGCGAGCACTGCCTCCGCGATGGACCTCGCGTCACGCCCGAGATGGGCCGACGCAGCCACTGCCGCGAGTGCCCGGCCCGGGTCACGCTCGATGATGGACTCGACGAACTCGTCGAGCGGCATCATCTCGGGCGCAACGCCGCCCCCGGCGGCCACCACTTCGAGTGCGCTAAGCGTGTCACGGGCGGAGCCGCCGCCCTGGCGCACGACTGCCTCCACCGCGTCGTCGGTGAGCTCAATCCCTGCGTCGCCGGCAACCCAACGAACGTGCTCCTCAAGCTCTTTTTCGTTGAGCAGGTGGAACGACAAGTGCTGCGTACGGCTGCGGATCGTGTCGCGCACCTTCTGCGGATCCGTGGTGGCGAGCACGAACACCACGTGCGGCGGTGGCTCCTCGAGAGTCTTGAGCAGGGCGGCCTCGGCCCCGGGGGTGAGCATGTGCACCTCGTCGAGGATGTACACCTTGTGCCTGCCCGGCGTTCCGAGGTTGACGCGCTCGATGAGCTCCCGGATGTCGTCGACCTTGTTGTTGCTGGCCGCGTCGAGCTCGATGACGTCGAAACTGGTGCCCGCCTCGACGGACTTGCACGACTCGCACTCGCAGCACGGTTCGCCCTCGAGCGGGTTCTCACAGTTGAGCACCTTCGCGAGGATGCGTGCCGACGTGGTCTTGCCGGTGCCCCGGGGCCCGGAGAACAGATAGGCCTGGCCCTCCCGGTGGGTTGCGACGGCATTGCGCAGGGCGCGGACGACATGCTCCTGCCCCTTGAGTTCGCTGAACCGGCGGGGGCGGTAGCGGCGGTAGAGCGACTGTTGAGCCATCGCAAGCGAGCCTACTCAGGGGGTGTCGCGGGCGGGTTCACCCCGGGAGATCCGCCGAACAGACCCTCCCTGCTCGCCACGGTGCCCCCTGTCACGGCACGGCCCTCCCCAACCATTAGCGTTCGGGTGTCCCATGCATCGTCGTCACGCGCTCCTCCTGCTGCTGACTGGACTGTTCACACTGCTGTTCAGTTCTCTCGGCCTCGGCGCGCCCGCGAATGCCCAGACACCAACCACCGGGCCGATCTCGGTCATCGCCACCACCCCGGCCGACGGCGCGACCCTCACTGCCGCCCCGCCGGAGATCATCCTCAACTTCGCGGCGATCCTGCCGGATATCGAGGCCGTGATCCAGCTGCAGAACGCAAACAAGGAATTGCTGAACGTCGGCCAGCCGATCGCGTTCAACAACCGCACGTCGCTCAAGGTGCGGGTGCTCGAACAGACTGGGCTGCCCGCCGGCGGCTACCTCGTCACGTGGCTCGTGCGGCCCAATGGCAGCAAGCCAATCTCGGGCAAGTTCGCCTTCATTCTCGAGGCCCCAGAGGGCTCCAGCAGTGGCACGGGCGACACCACCGATACCACCGAACCGATCAAGATCGAGACGGGCGGGCTCGGCCTCACGAAGAGCAACTACAGTGGTGGCTTCCTCGGCATGATCGGCCGGCTCCTCGCCTACATCGGTCTTGCCGGCCTTGCGGGTGCTCTCTTGTTCGTTGCGCTTGCATGGGCCGAGGGCGTCGAGTACGTGCTCACCGTCCGCCACATGATCGCCGCCTGGGCGATCGGCACGTTCGGCAGCCTCATCTCGCTGGCAGCGCTCTCTGCAGACATCAAGGGCGTATCACTCGCGCGGGGCATGCTGCCGACCTCGTGGGGATCCGCACTCGATACCACCTACGGCAAGGTGCTTGTCATCCGCTTCCTCGCGATGGCTGCGTCGGTATGGGTAGCCCGTCACCCCGAGCGGGTGGTGGACCCAACTTCGCGCTGGATGGCATTCGGCGGACCGGGTCTGGCCCTCATCACCTACGGATGGAGTCGTCATTCCGAGGGGATCCTGTCGGTCCCGTTCGGGATTCTCCACATGGTCGGCATCTCTGCATGGTTCGGCGGCGCAGCGCTGCTCGCGCGGGTGGTGCTCGCCGGTCCGGGTGAGGCAGACCTTGTCACCGCGCTGAAGCGGTTCCGCGGGATCGCCGTGCCGGCACTCGGGCTCACCCTCTTCTCGGGCATCATCGAGGCCGCGTTCCACCTCGGCGGGGCGCGGAACCTGCTCAACACCGGTTACGGCAAGATCCTCGTGCTCAAGATCCTTGCGGTTGCAGCGATGGCCTTCGTGGGCACCGCCAACCGCCAGTTCGTGCGCTCACGGCTCGCCCGCACCCGCACGCTCCCCCCCAGGCCCGCTCAGCGTCTCCGCAAGTCGGTGCGCACCGAGATCATGATCGGTGCATTCGTGCTGTTGCTCACCGGTTGGATGACCGGCGCCAAGGCACCCGATGCGGGCTCGTCGGACCCGGCAGCGGTCAACAAGAACACGCTGATGTCCGACGACGGCACGTTCAAGGTCGAGGTCACGTTCGGCCCGAAGAAGGTCGGGGCACAGGTCGAAGTGCACTTCCGGCTGCTCAAGCCCAAGACCATTACGAACGGCCTCATGACGTTCACGCCCAACGACGTGAACGCCGCAAGCATCGAGGTGCCTATCGAGGGCTCGCCGAGATACGGGTTCGGCCCCGATCAAGGATTCGTGTTCCCGGCGAGCGGCACCTGGACCATCACGGTCACCGCTACCGGGCCCGACGGTGACCTACCGGCTGCAAGCGGCCAGTTCGCCGTACGCAACCAGGACGGATCCGAGCCGACGCCCACCAGTTCGACGATCGCCACCGACATCACGCGCCAAACCGTTCCGGACATCACCGAACCGGTGGACACCACCCCGGTGAAGGCCGCCAACTAGACAAATCGACCCCGAAGCGAGCTCTCACAGGCTCCAGCCTTCGCCCCAGCCACCCCAGCGACTAGCCTCGCTTGACGTGACGAACCCGAATCCGATGCACGAGAAGCTGGACGACCTCCGCCAGCGCCGGGAGGAGGCGTACCACGCCGGTTCCCCCCGGTCGGTCGAGCGCCAGCACGAGAAGGGCAAGATGCTCGCGCGAGAGCGCATCGAGTACTTCCTCGACCCCGCCTCGTTCCAGGAACTCGACCTCCTCGCCCGCCACCGTGCCCATACCGCTGGCCTGGACGAGCGTCCCTACACCGACGGCGTCATCACGGGTTGGGGCACCGTCGACGGCCGCAAGGTGTTCGTGTACGCACAGGACTTCACCGTGTTCGGTGGCGCGCTCGGCGAGGTGTTCGCCGAGAAGATCCACAAGCTGATGGACCTCGCCCTCAAGGTGGGTGCCCCGGTGATCGGACTCAACGACGGTGCCGGTGCCCGCATTCAGGAAGGGGTCGTGTCGCTCGCCTCCTACGGCGGCATCTTCTACCGCAACGTGCTCTCGAGCGGCGTCATCCCGCAGATCTCGGTGATCCTCGGGCCGTGCGCCGGTGGTGCCGTGTACTCGCCGGCCATGACGGACTTCATCTTCATGGTGACCGAGAGTTCACACATGTTCATCACCGGACCCGATGTGGTGAAGACAGTGACCGGCGAGGAGGTCACCCTCGAGCAGCTCGGCGGTGCCATGAGCCATGCGTCCAAGTCCGGTGTCGCCACCTTCGTGTCGCCCGACGAGAAGGCCTGCCTGGACGACGTCCGCTATCTGCTGTCGTTCCTGCCGTCGAACAACCTCGAGGATGCACCGGTCTCGGAGCCGACCGACGACCCCGAGCGCCTCTGCGAGATGCTGCGCGACATCCTCCCCGCATCGCCGAACCAGCCGTACGACATGAAGAAGGTCATCGCTGAAGTTGTCGACGACGGCGAGTTCTTCGAGTACTTCCCGCACTGGGCCAAGAACATCGTGTGCGGATTCTCGCGCGTCAACGGTCGCGCTGTTGGCGTGGTGGGCAACCAGCCGATGATGTTCGCCGGTGTCCTCGACATCGACTCGGCCGAAAAGGCCGCCCGGTTCGTGCGCACCTGCGACGCGTTCAACATCCCGCTCATCACCTTCGTAGACGTGCCTGGATTCCTCCCCGGCGTGGATCAGGAGTACGGCGGCATCATCCGTCACGGCGCGAAGCTGCTGTACGCCTATTGCGAGGCCACCGTGCCCCGCATCCAGATCATCACGCGCAAGGCGTACGGCGGTGCCTACGTGGTGATGGACTCCAAGTCCATCGGTTCGGACCTGTCGTACGCATGGCCGACCGCGGAACTCGCGGTGATGGGGCCACAGGGTGCCGTCGAGATCGTGTATCGCCGTGAGCTCCAGCAGGCCGCCGACCCTGTGGCCCGTCGTGCCGAGCTCGTGGAGGAGTACACACAGAAGTACGCCAACCCGTACGCCGCTGCAGAGCGCGGCTACATCGACGACGTGATCGACCCAGCCGAGACCCGGCAGAAGATTGTCGCAGGACTGGCGCTGCTGGCCACCAAGCGCGAGGAGTTGCCGAAGCGCAAGCACGGCAACATGCCCCTCTGATACGGCCGACATAGCCGCCGCTCCGCTTCGGCATAGTCCGGCTTCCGGCTCGTCGCTGGCGCTTCCCTCGCCGGCAGTACCGCACGACACACCCAAGGATCATCGCGATGAACACCGAGATCACACCCGTACCGACCGACGAGGAGGCCGTGGCCATCATGGCCGCGGCAGAGGCCCTGTGGCCCAAGCCCGTGCTGCTCTTCACTGCGGACCAGGCCAAGCGCACGGCGTCATGGCGCTTCAGCGGACGCTGGTGGGCGCGGCCCGTCACCGCACGGCGCGACCGCCCCTTCCGCTAGGCCGAGAGCAAGTCCCGCACGCGGTCCTTGGGCCGACCGATGATCGTCTTCCGGTCGGTGACCACCACGGGTCGCTGCATGATCATCTTGTGCTTGAGGATCACGTCGATCACCTGATCAGCCGTCTGCACGTCCGCGTCGGTAAGGCCGAGCTTCGTCCAGAGCGAGTCTCTGCGTACCAGTTCGGTTACCGGGTCCTCGAGACGGTCCACGATCTGCTGTAGCGCCGCCCGGTCCGGAGGGGTCTTTTGGTACACGACGACATCGACATCAACGCCGAGCTCCTCGGCAATGCGCACGGCATTGCTGGAGGAGTTTCAATGAGGGTTGTGATAGATGATCGGCTTGGCCACGGCTCGACTGTAGCGAACAGGAATCCGCACATAGGTGAGAGCATGAGGGCGTGCCGATGAGCCGTTCGATGACACCGCTTGCCGGACTCCGCGTCCTCGACATCTCGTCCGTGCTCGCCGGCCCGAACTGCGCTCGGTACCTCGGCGACTTCGGGGCCGATGTCATCAAGGTGGAGCGGCCCGACGGGGGCGACTCGCTGCGCTCCATCGCGTGGAAGGACCCCCGTGACGGCGTGGCCCTCTGGTGGAAGCTCGCAAACCGGAACAAGCGCTGCATCGCTCTGGACCTGAAAGACGATGCAGACCGAGCGGTCTTGCTTCGTCTGGTCGACGAGGCGGACGTGCTCGTCGAGAACTTCCGTCCCGGCACGCTCGAGCGCCTCGGCCTCGGGCCGGACGTCCTCCTCGCCCGCCGACCCAAACTGGTGATCACCCGGATCACCGGCTTCGGCCAGGACGGCCCGTATTCCGGTAGACCAGGCTTCGCCACGATCGCCGAAGCGATGAGTGGGCTGTCGGCGATCAGCGGGCTGCCCGACGGTCAACCGCTGCTGCCCGCCATCGCGCTCACCGACGAGGTGACTGCCCTGGTGGCGGCCTTCGCCACGATGATCGCGCTCCACTCGGGCGTCGGTCAGGAGGTGGACGTCTCACTGCTCGAGAGCGTGTTCCAACTCATGGGCCCGCTCATCTCGCTGTTCATGACCACCGGCGAGATGCAGGGACGCATGGGGGCCGGACTTCCGTACTCGGTGCCCCGCGGGACATACCGCTGCTCGGACGGCAAGTGGGTCGGCCTGTCAGCGTCGTCGAACTCGGTGGCCGCCCGCGTCATGAAGCTGCTCGGGCTGGACGACGACGAACGGGTCCGCACCTTTGACGACCGTGTGGCCAACAGGGAACTCGTGGAGGGAGCCATGTGGTCCTTCTGTGCGGCCCGTACCCAGGCTCAGGTACTCGCGGACTTCGAACAGGCTGAGGCTGCCGTCGGGCCGGTACTCGACATGAGTGAGATCGCCGCGGACCCGCACTATGCAGCACGCGACGCGATCGTGCAGGTGGGAGATACGTGGATGCAGGGTCTCATCGCCAAACTGTCGGCCACGCCGGGCAGGCTCGATTGGGTCGGCCGGCCGCTCGATGCCGACGGCGACCACATCCGCGCCCACGGCTGGGGCCCCTCTCGCTAGCGAGCGCCACAACCACGCTCGTTACCGCATCGTGCATCGTCGGACTGTGCGAAGTTTGAGCTCACGATGCAGTTGACCGCACTGTGGGTTCAAGGTTCGCCTGGGCGGTAGGTCAGATTCCCCATTTCCCGCCGGTTTCGATGATCTCCTCAGCGGTCTGGGCCTACGTTGCGCCGCCATGAGCGTCGACCCCTGGGCACAGCTGACTCAGCGCGCAGTTCGGCAGCACGGCGTCTTTCTGCGAAAACAGGCGTCAGCGCTGGGTATCGACAGCCGCCGCATCAAGACTGCGCTGCGCGACAACCGCATTGTTGCCTTCAGCGAACAGATACTTGGGCTCGCTGGATTCCCCTCTTCTGTTCGCAGAGACGCCCGAGCCGCTACATGGCTGTCGTCGGGAGCCGTGGCCTCTCACCGAACTGCTGCCGCGCTCTTCGGCTTTGAGGGCATCCCGTTCAATCACACCGACATCAGTGTCCCACTCGAACAACGTCTACGGGTGCCTGTGACGATGAAGGTGATCGTCCACCACACATCGCAACTCGACAAGAAGGACCTCGTCACGGTGGCCGGTATCCCGTGCACGTCGAAGGCACACACGCTCGCTGACCTCGGTTCGGTGGTGAGCCCCGACGTCGTGCTGCAGGTGCTCATCGGCGCCCGCCGTGACGGACTCAGCCTGCGCACGATTCGCTCCGTTGCACAGCGCCTTCATCGCCCCGGCCAGCAAGGAACCAAAGTGCTCCTCGGCCACCTCGACGCGTTCGCGCGAGCAGGCGCAGTGCCCGAGTCATGGTTTGAGGAAGTCGTGCGCCGCATCATTGACCATCCGGACCTTCCCCGACTCATTCCTCAGTACGAACTCCGACATGAGGGCCGGGTGGTGGCGAGGTTCGATCACGCCTTCCCAGATGCCCGAGTAGCGGTGGAATCGCACAGCAAACGCTTCCACTTCGGTCCAGTGCGCGCAGCCGTGGACGAGGACCGTGATCTTCGGGTGCAACGATTAGGCTGGGTTGTCGTGTACCTCGGTTGGCATGCGACACGACGTCCAAGTGAGGTCGTGGAAATCCTGAGGGACGTAGTCGCCGGTCGAAGATGGACGTAGTCGACGAGCGACTGGTGTCGTAGAGCGGTGTCAGTTACCGGCCGACGCGACACCGATCGGGCACGACACACCGGTGCCGCCCATCCCGCAGTATCCGTTCGGGTTCTTGCCGAGGTACTGCTGGTGATATGGCTCGGCAAAGTAGAAGGGCCCGGTCGGTGCGATCTCGGTGGTGATGGGGCCGTAGCCCGCTGCAGACAACTGCTCCTGGAAGACCTGCTGCGAGGCGAGTGCCGCATCCAGTTGCGCCTGCGAGGTTGCATAGACCGCGCTGCGGTACTGCGTGCCCATGTCGTTGCCCTGTCGCATGCCCTGCGTGGGGTTGTGGTTCTCCCAGAACACCTTGAGCATTTGCTCGTACGAGGTCTTCGCCGTGTCGAACACCACGAGCACCACTTCGGTGTGACCGGTGAGCCCAGAACAGGTCTCCTCGTACGTTGGGTTCGGCGTGTAGCCACCCGCGTAGCCGACTGCCGTCGTATAGACACCGTCCGCCTGCCAGAACTTGCGCTCGGCACCCCAGAAACAGCCCATGCCGACGACGGCAACCTCGCAGCCGTCGGGCCACGGTCCACTCATCGGGTTGCCGTTCACAAAGTGTGCCTCGGGAACTCGCATCACCTGATCGGTTCGTCCCGGGAGTGCGTCTGCCGGCTCGATCATCTGGGTCTTGTTGTTGGCGAACATCGCGCGAGCGACCTCCTGTTCGTTTACTGGCCCTGTGTCCGACCTCAGGTTACGCCCGTTACGCCGCAGCGGGGTCCGTGGGCCATAGTGGACACATGGCGGAGGGGGAACTGCTCGTACCGGGCGCCGAGCAGGGTCAGCGGAAGCGCTCCGTCGAGCCCATCCCCCGTGAGGCCTGGTACGCGCTCTTCCTGACGTCGTGTGCGCAGTTCTTCGTGAGTTTCGACGCCACGGCACTCAACGTCGCCTTCCCGTCGATCGAGAGTTCGTTCGCCGACGTACCTCGCACCACGCTCGCCTGGGTGCTGACGAGCTACTCCATTGGCACGGCTTCGCTGCTGCTGCTCGCCGGCCGCCTCGCGGACCTCTTCGGGCGCAAGCGCGTCTTCCTCATCGGAATCAGCACCTTTGCCATCGGGAGCCTGGCGGCAGGCCTCGCGCCGCACGTCGGTCTGCTCATCGGTGCACGTGCCGTACAGTCCGTCGGTGGAGCCCTGATGCTGCCCACCTCGCTCGCCCTGGCGCTTCCCGGCTTCCCGGCGTCGAGACGGAGCCTGGCAGTGTCGATCTGGGGGTCGTTCGCCGCGCTTGCCGGCGGGATCGGCCCGCCTGCCGGCGCTGGCCTCATCGCCCTCGGTGGCTGGCGTGCCATCTTCTTCCTGAACATCCCCGTGGTCGTGATCGTCGTCCTACTCGGCCGCAAGTACCTCAAGGAGTCGAGCGAGCCCCAGTCCGGCATCCGGCTGGACTTCGTCTCGGTTCCGCTCGGGAGCATCGCTCTCGCTGCGCTCACGCTCGGCGTGCTCGAGGGGGACCACTGGGGCTGGACGAGCTGGAAGGTGCTCGCGTGCTTCTTTGGCGCGGTCGGGATGTTCGTGATCGTCGTGATGCGCTCGAGGGTTCACCCCCAGCCGCTGCTCGACCTCGCTCTGTTCCGTCGCCGTCGTTTCAGCGGTGCAGCGATGACCACGCTGATCTTCAACATGCCGGTCTCCGGCTTCTGGTTCGCCACGCCGCTGTTCATGCAGACCGTCTGGAAGTACTCGGTGCTCAAGAGCGGGCTTGCGCTGATCCCCACCCCGATCGTCGTGTTCGCCGCCGCAAACCTCTCCGGTCGGATGTCCGACAAGGGCATGATCAAGCGAATGGTCAACGGCGGGGTCCTGCTCGTGATCGGTGCCGGCGTCGGGATGTACTTCTCCCTCGGTGCGACACCGAACTACTGGGTGGGCTACTTCCCGTTCGCCGTGCTGTACGGACTCGGGCTTGGCCTCGCGTGGTCCACCATCACTGCTGCATCGCTCATCGGTGTGGAGCCACAGCGTTTCGGCGCTGCCAATGGCACCATCACGACGTTCCGCACGTTCGGCAGTGCCATCGGCGTCTCCATGGTGATCGCCGTGTCCGGATCGGCTGGCGTGACGGGTTCGGTGGCTGCGTTCCACCGCGTGTACCTCACCATTTCGTTGGTCTTCTTCCTCGTGCTCGCCGTGTGGTTCTTCGCGTACCCCAAGGACGAGAAGCGGCAGTGAGCGGTTTGCGCATCACGGACCTCGACGAGGCGGACCTCGAGACGGTCCTCGTGCTGAACAACGCTGCCGTGCCGGCGACAAGCCAACTCGACCTGCCGGGGCTGACAGGACTGTGGTCGATGGCGTCGTACGCGCTCGGTGTGCACGTCGACGGGCACGAAGGCGTGGCCGGCTTCTGCCTGAACCTCGATCCGGGGGCCGACTACGACAGTCTCAACTACCGCTGGTTCTCGGAGCGATACGGGTCGTTTACCTATCTCGACCGGATCGTGGTTCACTCGCACCTGCGCAACCGGGGCATCGGGGCCCGGATCTATGCGGAGCTCGAGCGAAAGATCGCCGGGCGCGTGCCGTGGCTGTTCTGCGAGGTGAACGTGAAGCCGATGAACGAGGCGTCGCTGCGGTTCCACCACCGGATCGGCTTTGCCGAGGTCGGACGGCAGGACACCGAGGGGGGCACCAAGACGGTCAGCCTCCTCGCCAAGCACTTATCGTGACGAGCGCGTGGCGAGGGAAGCGCCAGCGACGAGCCACACGAGGGCTATGCCGAAGCGAAGCGGCGGCTATGCCCGAGCACTTATCGGGCGAGGGAAGCGCCAGCGACGAGCCACACGAGGGCTATGCCGAAGCGAAGCGGCGGCTATGCCCGAGCATCAACACGTTCTTCTGTCGGGGAGGAACGGGAAGCGGGTGCGAACGTCGGCGACGTGGCTCGCACTCACCTCGGCAACAAGCAGTGCTTCCTCACGTGCCGCCGACACGACGATCTCGCCGAGCGGGTCCACGATGCGGCTGTCGCCGGAGTACACGAGCCCGCCTCCCTCGCCCACCCGATTGCAGGCAATCACGTAGGCCTGGTTCTCGATCGCGCGCGCCTGCAGCAACGACATCCAGTGCAGGCGACGGCTCTCGGGCCAGTTCGCCACCACCACGTATGCGTCGGTCTGCTTGGCCATCTGCCAGAACTCGTCGGCGAAGCGGATGTCGTAGCACACGAACAGTGCGAGTCGAACACCCTCCACCGTCACGTTCACCAGTTCGGTGCCGGCGTTGAAGTGCTCGTGCTCGCCGGAGAACGAGAACGGGTGGACCTTGCGGTAGCGGTGCACCTCACCGTTCGGACCGGCAAGAATCAGCGTGTTGTACGGCTTGCCACCGGGCGAGTTCGGCGGTACCTCGGGGCACGAGCCGCACACCCAGATGTTCTTGGCCGTCGCCTGCTCCCGCAGGAACGTGGCAGACGGCCCGTCCTCGGGTTCCGCGATGCGGTCCCCGCGACCGAAGCCGGTGGAGAACGTCTCGGTGAGCACGGCAAGGCGCGCGCCGGCGGCAGCAGCAGCGGTGATCTGCGGGGCGAGATGATGGAAGTTCGCCTCGCGGTCCTCCCACGTGATGGTGTGCTGGATGATTGCGACCTTCACCGCGTCAGCGCCTTGAGCCGTGTTGTTGCGTCGTCAATCACTTCGTGCCGCTTGCAGAAGGCGAACCGCACCATGTGCCTGCCCTCGTCCTTGTTCGCGTAGAACACGACATTCGGGATGGCCACCACGCCGCAGCGGTCCGGCAGTTCGCGACAGAAGGCGAAACCGTCACCGTCGGGCCGAACGGGGCGGATATCGACCGTGACGAAGTACGTGCCGCTGGGCTTGTAGGTGAGGAAGCCTGCCTCCTCGAGCCCGGCGCAGATGCGGTCACGCTTGATCTGCAGGTCGTCGGCGATCTCCCGGTAGTACTCGTCGGGCAGTCGCAGGCCGGCTGCGATACCGGCCTGGAACGGGCCACCCGCCACGTAGGTGAGGAACTGCTTCGCAGTGCGAACCGCAGCAACGAGGTGCGGCGGCGCGCACACCCAGCCCACCTTCCAGCCCGTTGTGTTGAATGTCTTGCCACCGCTCGACAACACGAGCGTGCGCTCGCGCATGCCGGGAATCTCCGCCATGCAGATGTGCTTCACCCCGTCGAACACCAGGTGCTCGTACACCTCGTCGGACACGACGATGAGGTCGTGCTCGATGGCGAGGTCGGCGATGCCTTGCATCTCCTCACGCGTGAGCACCTTGCCGGTCGGGTTGTGCGGGGTGTTGATGAGCAGCAGCCTGGTCTTGGGGGTAATCGCCTTGCGGAGCGCATCGAGATCGAGGTCGTAATGCGGCGGACGCAGCGTGACGTACTTGGGGACAGCGCCCGCCATCGCTACCACGGCGGAGTAACTGTCGTACGACGGCTCGAGCATCACCACCTCGTCGCCGGTGTCGCACAGACCGATGATGGACGCGGCGAGTGCCTCGGTGCAGCCGACGGTGACGAACACCTCGGTGTCCGGGTTGTAGTCGAGGTTGTAGAAGCGCTTCTGGTGCTCGGCGATTGCCTGGCGAAGCGCCGGGATTCCCGGCCCGGGCGGGTACTGGTTGAGCCCGCCGTCGATGGCCGCCTTCGCCGCCTCGAGCACGACCGCCGGGCCCTCGTAGTCGGGGAACCCCTGCCCGAGGTTCACCGCGCCCTTGGCAATGGCGAGCGCCGACATCTCGGCAAAGATCGTGGTGCCGAAGCCCTGCAGCTTGGCCGATACGTAGGGGACGCGTGCTGAGCCCATCGCCGCGAGCGTACGCCCCCGATAGCGTCGCGGGGGTGCCCGATACGCCCGTAGCACCCGTGATGCGCCAACTGGTCTGGAGCGAGATGACCGACACCGAGCGCCGGTTGCTCGTCACCCGGGGTCTCGACGACATCATCCCCGCCGGTCTCCGGGACTCCATCGTGGGTCTCATCGAGGACGTCCGTCTGCGCGGCGATGCCGCCGTGTGCGACGCCCTCGCCAAGTTCGACCACACCACCGTGCGCCCGGGCGGGCTTCGGGCCACCGACGCAGAGTTCGCTGCGGCGGCCGGGAGGCTGGCGCCGTCAGTCCTCGCCGCGATCGACGACATGATCGAGCACCTGCACCGCTTCAACAGCGAGTTGCGCAAGCGCTCCGAGAACTGGGGCTTCGAGACCGAGCCCGGCCTGTGGGTGGGCGAGAAGACCACCCCCATTTCCTCGGCCGGCCTGTTCTGCCCGAGCGGTAAGGCCAGCTACCCGAGCGTCATCGCACAGCTCGGGACACCAGCCGTCGTGGCGGGCGTCCCCGAGATTGTCGTGGTCGTGCCGCCCGCCCCGGGAACTAACGGCGAGATCGACCCAGCCGTGCTCGTCGTCTGCGAGCGCCTCGGCATCCGCAACGTGTTCCGTGTGAACGGTCCGGCCGGCATCGCCGCACTCGGCTTCGGCACGGAGAGCATCCCGAAGGTGCGCAAGATCGTCGGCCCGGGCTCACCCGCCGTCACATGCGCCCAGGTGGAGATGCAGAGGTTCGGTGTCGCCACGATGATGGTGCTCGGCCCCACCGAGAGCCTCGTCATCGCCGACGACACCGCTGATCCCGTACGCCTTGCGGCAGACCTCCTCATCGAGGCCGAACACGGCACCGACTCCTGCACAGTGCTGCTCACCACATCGGCTCCGCTTGCCGCAGCGACGGAGGTGGAGCTGCAGCGACAGATCGCCGGCCTACCTGCCGCACGTGCAGAAGCCGCCCGTGCATCGCTCGGGGTCAACGGCGGCTGCATCCTCGTGGACTCGCTCGGCATTGCAGCGTCGATCTCCAACCAGTTCGCGCCCGAGCACCTGCAGATCGCCGTTGCGCAGGATGCCGAGGAGGACATGCTCGAGATGCTCGTGAACGCTGGCGAGATCCTCGTGGGCCAGCACACGCCGTTCTCCGCAGCGAACTTCGTGATCGGCTGCCCGGCCTCGCTGCCCACCAGTGGCTTCGCGCACGTCAGCAGCGGCATCACCGTCGAGACCTTCCTGAAGCGCACGGCCATTGCCAAGGCAGACCTGCGCGCCGCGCGACGTATGGCACCGAGCGTCATTGCGCTCGCCGAACACGAGGGTTTTCCCGCCCACGCCGCTGCGCTTCGCCTCCGCCAGGAGGGCTGAGCACGGACGCGCCGGTGGCCGCCCCGAAGGACGGCCACCGCAACACGTTTCACCTGCATCGGCCCGAAGGCCGAGCGGTCAACCGATCAGCAACTCTGCAGATCAGTAGTTCGCCAGCTTGTGGCCGGGCACCGGCCAGTCGCACGACCACAGTTCACCGCAGGCAGACACCGTGACGAATGCCGTCTTGAGATCGGCACCACCGAAGCACACGTTCGTGACGAGCGGGTCGTGCTTGGGCGGGGCCACCTGGCGAAGGATCTCTCCCTTGGGCGACACCACCGTCACACAGCCCGTGATGAGTGTGGCCAGGCAGAGGTTGCCCTCGCTGTCCACCGTCATCGAGTCGAGCAACTGGTAGCCGGGCATGCCCACCGTCAGGCGGCCGCCACCGGGCGCAGCGAACATGGCGCCGGCCTGCGACACCACGCCGGGGCTGTCGAGCGTCCACTGCCACACACGACCGGTGATGGTCTCTGCCACGTACAGCGTCTTGTCGTCGGGCGACAGCGAGATGCCGTTCGGGTGGTCGAGCGGGCCAACCACCTTGACGAGCGGTGAGCCGTCGGGCTTGCCGTAGTAGATCGCTCCGCGGTCGACGCTCTCCGGGCGGCCCTTGCCGAGGTCCGTGAAGTAGAACCCGCCATTGCGGTCGAACACGATGTCGTTCGGGCCGCGCAGGCCGACACCCTCGAACTGGGTGTAGACGTCCTTCACCTCGCCGGTGTTGATGTCCACGCTCTGGATGCGGCCACCGATGTAGTCCGGCGGCTGGTTGCCGGGGAACAGCAGGCCATCTGCATCGGTCCACATGAAGCCGCCGTTGTTGCAGACATACACCTTGCCGTCCGGGCCCATGGCAGCGCCGTTCGGGCCACCCTTGCAGTCACCCACCACGGTCTTGTTGCCGTCGGGCGACACACGCGTCAGCGTGCCACGCTCGATCTCCACCACGAGCACGTCACCGTTCGGGAGCCAAATCGGCCCCTCCGGGAAACGCAGTCCGGTTGCGATCAGTTTCCAGTTACTCATCGAGATCCCCTTCCTCGGAATTACTTCCCGGATTCTGTCATGCAGTACGGATCGCTGCTGCATCCTCGAGGCCGAGGAGTACGACCGCGGCGTCACGCAACTTGTACTTTTGGATCTTGCCCGTGACCGTCATCGGGAACTCGTCCACCACGTGCACGTACCTCGGCACCTTGTAGTGCGCGATACGCCCCTGGCAGAAGGCGCGCACGTCGTCGATGCCCAACGGTGTCGCTCCCTCGCGCAGCCGCACCCACGCCATGACTTCCTCGCCGTACTTCGCGTCGGGCACGCCCACTACCTGCACGTCGACGATGTCGGGGTGCGAGTAGAGGAACTCCTCGATCTCGCGTGGGTACACGTTCTCGCCGCCGCGGATGATCATGTCCTTGCTGCGACCAACGATGTTGATGTAGCCGGCATCGTCCATCACCGCGAGGTCGCCGGTGTGCATCCAACCGGCAGCGTCGACGGCCTCGGCGGTCTTCTCCGAGTCGTTCCAGTAGCCGAGCATCACCGAGTACCCGCGCGTGCACAGCTCGCCGCTCTCGCCGCGCTGCACACAACGGTTTGTCACCGGGTCGACGATCTTCACCTCCACGTGCGGGTGCACACGGCCCACCGTTCCCGTCCGCTGCTCGATGGTGTCATCGGCGGCCGTCTGCGTGGACACCGGCGACGTCTCCGTCATGCCGTAGCAAATACCGACTTCGCGCATGTTCATCAGCGACATCGTCTGCTTCATCGTCTCCACCGGGCACGGAGATCCAGCCATGATGCCCGTGCGCAGCGATGCCAGATCGAACTCGGCGAAGTTGGGGTGCGTGAGCTGAGCGATGAACATCGTGGGCACGCCGTAGAGGCTCGTGCAGCGCTCTGCCTGCACAGCGCGCAGCGTCTCGAGCGGGTCGAACGACGGCGCCGGGTACACCATCGTTGCGCCGTGCGTGGTGCAGCCGAGGTTGCCCATCACCATCCCGAAGCAGTGATACAGCGGTACCGGGATGCACACACGATCCTGCTCGGTGTAGTTGCAGCCGCGTGCCACGAAGAAGCCGTTGTTGAGAATGTTGTGGTGCGTGAGCGTGGCACCCTTGGGGAAGCCCGTGGTGCCCGACGTGTACTGGATGTTGATCGGGTCGTCGAACGACAGTCCGGCCATGCGTTCGCGCAGTTCGCCCTCCGGTGCTTGCTGCCCGTCGAGCCAATCGTTCCACTCGGGAGTGTCGATGTACAGCACGTGCTCGAGGTCCGGCAGCGAGCCGCGCACCTCGTCGATCATCGCCCGGTAGTTGCTCGTCTTGAACGCGTCTGCAGCGATGAGCATGCGGCATCCCGACTGGCGCAGCACGTACTCCACCTCGTGTGTGCGGTATGCGGGGTTGATGTTGACAAGGATGACGCCCAGTTTCGCCGTGGCGTACTGCACCATCGTCCATGCCGAGCAGTTCGGCGCCCAGATGCCGAGGCGATCGCCCACCTGCAGCCCCATCGCCAGCAATCGCCGTGCGATGCGGTCAACGTCGTCGTTCAGTTGCGTGTAGGTCCACCGCTTCCCCTCGTGCACGACGACGAGCGCCTCACGCTCGCCGAAGCGGCGAACCGTGTCCTCGAGGTTGTCACCGATGGTCTGACCGAGGAGTGGGACGGCGCTCGTCCCCGATGCGTACGAAAGGGCCATTCCCGAACGCTAGACCACGGGGTCGTGGACGTTCAGCGGGGCGGGGCGACAGCACGTACCGTTACGTCCCATGACCTCTGCGCTGCCGCAACTCAACGAGCTGTCCTTCTACGGATTGCCCGGCGCACCGAAGTCGCCGCAGGACCTCATTCAGGAGTGCAAAGACGGCGAGGCGCTCGGCTTCGGATCCACCTTCCTGTCGGAACGCTTCAACATCAAGGAGATCGCCACGATCTCCGGTGTGGCCGGCGCGGTCACCAGCACGCTCGGCATCGCCACCGGCGCCACCAACCACAACACGCGCCACCCGATGGTGACCGCCAGCTTCAGCACCACGATGCACCGCCTCACCAACGGACGCTTCGCGCTCGGCCTCGGCCGCGGCATGGACGCAGTGTTCAACGCATACGGCCTGCCCACTATCACCACCGCACAGATGGAGGACTTCGCGGGCATCATGCGCCGCCTGTGGAACGGTGAGGCCATCATCGGCCACAACGGCCCGGCCGGCAGGTGGCCCTTCCTGCAGATCGACCCGGACTTCCGTGAGGACATCCCACTGATGCTCACAGCGTTCGGCCCGCAGTCGCTCGCACTCGGCGGTCGTGCGTTCGACGGCGTGATCCTCCACACCTTCTTCACCGACGAGACGCTGCAGCGCTGCGTTCGCACGGTGAAGGAGGCTGCCGAGCAGGCGGGACGTGACCCCGACAAGGTGCGCGTGTGGAGCTGCTACGCCACTATTGGCGACTGGATCCCCGAGGACATCCGCCTGAAGAAGACCGTCGGCCGTCTCGCCACCTACCTGCAGGCCTACGGGGACCTCATGGTGCGCACCAACAACTGGGACCCAGCCGTGCTCGCTCGGTTCCGTGCGGACCCGTTCGTCGCCGGCTTCAAGGGCGCCCTCGACCAGAAGGCCAGCACGGCCGAACTCGAGCACGTGGCCACACTGCTCCCCGACGAGTGGCTCGCCCCCGCCACCTACGGCTCGGCCGACACGTGTGCCAAGGCCGTGCTGCGCCAGTTGGACCTCGGGGCCGACGGGGTCATCCTCCACGGGGCATCACCCAAGGACCTGGCCCCGGTGATCCCCGCCTACCGGGCCATCCGCCCGGCGGGCCGCTTCGACCACCTGAAGGCCAATCCGGCGGCGTCCTGAGGAGCGGTCAGATACCCCCACCCGTACACTTGTCGAGGAAGGAGCCGGACCATGCAACTCGACGACACCACCCAGCAGGAACTGCACAAAAGACTTCGCCGCATCGAGGGTCAGATCCGCGGCATCCAGCAGATGCTCGCCGATGGCCGTGAGTGCCGCGAGATCGTCGCCCAGGTGTCGGCTGCCGGCAAGGCACTCGATCAAGTCGGCTTCAAACTGCTCGTCACCGGCATGTCGCACTGCCTGTCGGATCCGAAGGCAGCAGCAGAGAGCGGGTTCAACCTCGCCGAGGTTGAGCAGTTGTTCCTGAAGCTCGCCTGACAAGCCACCAACCGGCTAGGACTGCATTCATGGTTCACCTCACGCCGGTCCGCGTGCACTTCCGGGATCTCGACCCGTATGCCCACGTGAACCACTCCGTGTACGTCACGTGGTTCGAGATCGGTCGCACGGAGGCACTGCGCGACAACGGCATCCTGCTCGCCGGACCGCATGCGTCGGGTTGCCAGTTCGTGGTGAGCGAGCTCGATATTCGTTATCGCAAGCCGGCACTCGCCGACGAGATCGTGCACATCGAATCCTCGATCATCGAACTCCGTGGTGCATCCAGCCGTTGGCAACAGCGTGTGCTGCGCGGTGATGAACTGCTCGCCGATGGCACCGTGCGCATCGGCCTCGTTGGGCCCGACGGAAAAGTTGCTCGCATGCCCGACGACATGAAGGCACAACTCGCCCCGCTCATGAAGTAGTCGATCAGAGCCCGAGGGCGGCCTTTGCGGCCTGCACACCCGGCGAGTCGCACACCGAGGCAGGCTGGTTGCCGGTCATCCCGCAGATCGCCACCGTGATGCCGTTCGCGGCGCCGAGCACGGCCTGGGAAATCTTGCTCGTGGGGTCCGCCATCAACTTCGCGATGCCCGGTCCGTTGCGTTCTTCCAGCACACCGGGGTCAAAGCTTGCCCCCGAAATAAGGAACTTGCCGCCGAAGTCGAGGAACGGGATACCCGTGCGACCGGACTCCGCGAGCACTGCCTCCTGCTCAGCCGTGAGTTTCTGCAGCGGTTTGTACGAACCCCCGCTCATCTCGTTCGTCTCCGTTTCCACCGCAGTGAAGGCGAGGTACACGCTCGTGTAGACCGATCCGTAGAAGCTGAACGTAGGCGTGTCCGGGTACACGTCCTCGGTTGCCGAGTGTGATGCCGACAGACCGGTAAAGGTGCCGAACCGGGAGAGCGCGGCGACCATCGCCCAGCGCTGCGCCGCGCAGAACGGGCAGTACTCCGCCCCGACGTACAGCAGTTCTGGCTTGCCCTCCTGCGTGATCGGCGTGAGGTTGACCGGCTCGGGCCCACCGGTTGCCGTGCCGTTGCCGACAGCGTCGAACGCCGAGGCGGGCACCTCGGTGACGGCTGCTGCGACCGCTGCTGCGTCAAACACCGTGGTGGAGGTGCTCGACGAGGACTGCTCGTCGCCTCCCCCTGCGAGCAGTGCTGCGATCACGGCCCCCACGATGACCACGCCCATCACCGCAACGAGGATCATCCGCGTCCGCTTGCGCGCGGCAGCACGCTCAGCGGTACGGGTACCCACCTGACGGTTGCGTCCGCGCTGGGGTTGACGCGACGGCCTGTTCGACTTCTGGTTCATTCGGATTCGACCTCCTCGGGTGGGCGGGAAGACGTGGTCCACACGACGACCATCGTGATGATGAACGCAAGTGCCACAAGGCTCATCAGGGGCAGCGAGATGAAGCCGAACTCCCACACGAAGCGGTTGGTGCAGGGGTTGTTGCGGTCGCAGAAGGTCTTCTGCTCGGGAAAGGCCTGCAACTGTGTGTGGTACGCCGCGATCGCCGCGCCGATGACGGCCGGCGGGAGTGCGTACCACGCCACTGCGCGGTCCTTGTGGGCGGCACCGACCAACAGGATGACACTGAGCGGATAGAGGCAGATCCGCTGGTACCAGCACAGTTCGCACGGTGCATAGTGCGCACCGATCGAGTAGTAGAGGCTCCCTGCCGTAGCGGTGAGCGCCACGATCCACGCGAACCAGAGCGACAGGTCGCCCAGGGCATCGCGCAGCGTTCCCCACGCAGAGTCTGCGGCGGCGAGTCGGGCACCGGCGAGCACCACCCACGTAACGACGACCGCGGCCGCGCACACGAGGGTGAGCAGCGCAAAGAGGGTCGACAACGTGTCCGTACTCATCTAGGGCTACTGAACTATCAGCGCGCGAACACCAACCAGTCAGGACCTTCGTCCCTCCAGACCGTGTCGATCAGACGCTCAGTCGCTCAGTCGCTCGACGGCAGCGGCTTTGCATCCTTGAGCAGCATCGGCTCATCGCCCACGCTCAGCGAGCCGGCACCGGCCTTGGTGATGAGCAGTTCGAGGCCAAGGCCTTCATCTGCGTAGCGCTTGCCCATCGCCGACCCACCGGAGTGCTTCGGGTCGAGCGCGGCCTTCTCGGCCGGGGCGGCAGCGGCCAGTGGGTGGCCCCCGCAACGGAGGTCTACCTCGTCTTTCGGTGCGCGTACCACGATGACTTGGGTGTCGCAGGCGGTGCTCTGCAGGCGGGAACCGGCCTTCAATTGCATGTCTCTACTCCTCGCATGTGGAGGGAGTCCGGGCAACCGGGCGCCCCCACGCCTGCACGTAGTTTCTCAGGTTCGGCCGGTCCGGCGCACGTTCATCAGCACATCCCCCGATTTCACGCGACGATGACGCCCATGACAGGACCGCTGCAGGGCTACCGGATCGTCGACATCTCCCAAGTGGTGTCCGGACCGCTCGCCACGATGATGCTCGCCGATCAGGGTGCGGACGTGATCAAGGTGGAGCCGACGGTTGGCGGCGACATCGTCCGGGCGAACCAGGTGAACATCGGCGGCATCACCCCGCTGGTGGCCAACATGAACCGGGGCAAGCGGGGCGTGGCGGTGGACGTTGCCTTACCCGATGGTCTCGAGTTCCTGCTCCGCCTCTGCGATACCGCCGATGTGTTCGTGCAGAACTTCCGCCCGGGCGTCTGTGACCGCCTCGGTTTCGGCAAGCAGGCGATGATGGCCAGGAACCCGGACCTGATCTACGTCGACGTGTCCGGGTACGGCCAGAGCGGCCCCTACAGCAACCGGCGGGTCTACGACCCGGTCATCCAGGGTCTTACCGGTCACGTTGCGGCACAGGTGAACCCCGAGGTGCCGTTCGCCGACGTGCACCGCACGATCGTTGCGGACAAGTCGACGTCGTACACGGTTGCCCAGGCGATCACCGCTGCGCTCCTCGCCCGGGAGCGGGGGCTCGTGCGCGGGCAGGTGATCGACGTGGCGATGATCGACGCAGCGCTCGCGTTCTTCTGGCCGGACGGGATGATGAGCCGCACCATCCTCGACGACCCGCTGTTTGCCCAGCGTCCCACGCTCTCCCAGACAATGCGCGTCACCCGGTGCGGTGAGGGTCAGCTCATCTATTTCGCCGGTACGGACAAGGAGCGGCACGGGTTGTTCCGCGCACTCGGGCATCCCGAGTGGTGCGAGGACCCGCGCTTTTCGAACATCCAGGCCGTGCTCAAGCCGGAGAACTTCGTTGCCCTCGGGGAGGTCCTCGAGGCGGCTTTTCTCGAGTGGGACTCCGAGGAACTGCTGCCGCGCCTGCTCGCCGAGGAGGTGCCGTGTGGCCCGGTCCACACGCTCGACAGCCTCATCAACGACGAACAACTGGCCCACAACAACACCTTCTGGGAGTGGGAGCACCCCACCGCCGGCCCGATGCGTCAGGTCCGCCCCGCACCGCGCTTCAGCGGCACCCCGCTGGAGCCCAATGCGTCGGTACCGCTCCTCGGGGAACACAATGAGGAAGTTGCACTGTCGCTCGGATACTCGTCCGAGCAGATCGCCGGCCTGCGGGCCAAGGGAGTGTTGTCATGAAGCGCGAGGCCAAGCCAGAGGACCCGATCGAGTCCCACATGCGCATCGTCGATCCGCACCACCACCTCTGGGGCGACCGACCGGACCGCCCGATCGCACCCCGCTACTACCTCGAGGAGCTTCGCCTCGACACCAACAGCGGGCACTACATAGACAAGACCGTGTTCATCGAGTGCGGCGAGTCGTACCACGAGACCGGGCCGGAGGCGTTCGCGGTGGTCGGCGAGACCGAGCGAATGGTGATCGAGGCCGAGCGGAGCCGCAAGACCGCAGGCGCCTACATCGCCGGAATCGTCAGCTCCGCAGACTTCCGACTGCCGGTCGAGACCATTGCCGAGGTGCTCGCTGCCCACGAGGCAGCGGGCCAGGGGTTATTCCGCGGTATCCGCCACCGACTCGCGTTCGATCCCACCGGAGCGGCGAGATCCAGCAAGGAGGAGCCGAACACCGAGGGTCTCATGGGCCAGGACATCTTCCGGGCCAACCTCGCGCAGCTCGGCGCCCGGGGCCACTCGTTCGAGGCCTGGCTGTACCACCCACAGATGCCAGAGCTCGTCGAACTCGCGAAGACGGCCCCGGGCACCACCATCATCCTCAACCACATCGGCGCGCCGCTGGGCGTCGGCACGTACGCCGGGCGGAGGGACGAGATCCACGCCCTGTGGCGAGACCGCATCGTGGAGCTCTCACAGCTTCCCAACGTCATGGTGAAGCTCGGTGGTGTGGGCATGGCCCCGTACGGCAGCGGCTGGGCCGAGCGCGGCAAGGTCGCAACCAGCGACGAGATCGTGGACGCGTGGGGCCCGGCGATGCATCACATCATCAAGCACTTCGGCACGAAGCGCTGCATGTTCGAGTCCAACTTCCCGGTGGACAAGGTTTCCTTCTCGTACCGGACGATGTGGAACGCCTACAAGAAGATGACACAGGGCATGCCCACAGCCGAGCGTGAGGATCTCTTCGCGCTCACGGCCGAGCGCGTCTACCGAATCTGACGCTGCCTACTCGGTACCGAAACTGGCCGCCGTTTTCTGCTCGTTCGGTACCGAGAAGGAGGTCAGCCGAGCGCAGCGCGAACGTGCAACGCTGCCTCAAGCTGCGCACGCCGCGCATCGCGCATGAACGCGTCGTTCGTGAAGAAGCCGTGTATCTGGCCGTCGTAGCGGGTCACCGTGGTGGGCACACCGGCCGCCAGCAGCCGCGCCGCATACGCCTCGCCCTCGTCGCGCAGCGGGTCGAACTGTGCGGTGATCACGTGGGCAGGGGGCAGGCCGGTGAGATCCGTTGCGAGGATGGGCGCGAGGTACGGGTCTGCCAGCCTGCTCCGGTCACCCACGTAGTGGTCCGTGAACCACTCCATCGACTGCTTCGTGAGCAGATAGCCGTCGCCGTTGTCCCGGTACGACGCGCGGCCGTCCCACGGGGTTCCGGTGACGGGGTAGATCAACAACTGGAACGCAATCGCCGGGCCACGACGTTCGCGGGCCATCAACGTCACCGCTGCAGCAAGGTTGCCACCCGCCGAGTCGCCCGACACGGCGAGGCGGTCCGGGTCAACATTCAGCGACCCGGCATTCGCCACCACCCACTCGGTGGCGGCGTAGCAGTCGTCCAGCGGTGCCGGATACCGATGCTCGGGTGCGAGGCGATAGTCGACGGACACCACGACACAGCCCGTGTCGTCGGCGAGGCGTCGTGCGGTGCGGTCGTAACTGTCAACGCTGCCGACCACCCAGCCCCCGCCGTGGAAGAACATGATCACCGGGCCGGGAGCGCCGAAGGTGGCCCCGGTGGGTGTGTAGACACGAACCGGGACATCGACACCCGGTGTCGTCACGGTCCGGTTCTCCACACTGGCCATCGGGATCTCGGGCATCGCGACCGCAGCGGCTGCCAGCACATCACGGGTCTCCTGGGGCGACAGGGTGCCGAGTGCGGGCAGGGCGGCAAAGGCGTCGAGCAGGAAGCGGGCATCGGGTGAGAGCGGCATGCTGAGATTCTGCACGATCGGTGCGGGCGCCGCTGATCCCCCCACAAACCGGACCGTCGGTACTAGACAGGGTGGAATGAGTACATCGATTCCTGTCGAGTGGTCAGCCGTTGCGCAGAACCTGCCCGAGCACGCTCACAACAAGATCCACACCGACGAGGGTGCGAGGGCCGCGGGATTCGCGGGCGCGCTGGTTGCCGGTGTCACTACCTACGCGTACCTCGTTCACCCGCTCGTGGCCGCCTGGGGCCTCGATTGGGTCGAATGCGGTGGTTGCGAACTGCGGCTCCGGGTACCGGTGCTGCAGAACGATCTCGTTCGCTGCGCCCCGCGCACGGACAGCGACGACACGGTGGTGGTCGACGCCATCGTGGACCCGGACACGAGCCCGCGCGCCGTGGTGCGGGCCTGGCAGGCGGATACGCGTGTGCAGGCCGAACGGCCGGGCGAGGACCTCCCCGTGCACCGGTTCGCTCTCGACGACAACCACGGTCCGGACTACGCGGTTCGCGCCGGTGACGACCTCGACATCTTTGTCGAGCGCGGGATCGTGCACCCTGCGGTGTGGCCGTCGCTCGCGAACGGCGTGTTCTCCAAAGAACTCGTGCGCGGTCCCTGGATCCACACCCGCAGCCGGATCACACACCACGCGCTCGCCCGCGCGAACGCCGACATCGAGATCACGTCGCGCGTCGTGGACCGGTTCGTTCGCTCCGGCGAGCGTGCTGTCGTCGACATGACAATCCGGGCCGACGGCGCCATTGTGTGCAGCATCGAGCACGAGGCCATCATCGACCTGTCCGTCCAGTGAGTCCGGCCGTTCTACGGGAAAAGCGCTGATCAGCCTCGCGTCATGAGCGCCGCCGCGTGGGCGAGCGAGAGGTCCACCAGCCACCGGTCACCAGAGGCAAGGCGATTGAGCACGGCGACCGCACCGAGCAGACCGCTGATCGGGTCGGCTGCTGCGTCTGCCGCGAACACCGGCCCCGCCTCGTCGTGGGCAACGAGCCCACCCGCAACCGCTGTGTCGTCGCCGAACCCCACCCTCATCGGCTGGCTGCGCCCGTATGCCGTGATCGACAGCCAGACCCGCCCGCGGAACAACCCCGCATCGATGCCCATCTGCTGCAGCGCGCGCGGACGCGATCCCTCGATCACCACGTCTGCCCCGTCGACGAGTTGTGCGAGCCGTGCCTGACCCTCGCGTGCCGCGAGGTCGAGCACCACGCTCTCCTTGCCGGCGTTCATCAGGTCGAAGAACCTCCGGGGGCCGTTGCGTGCGCCATCGGGCCTCGTGCTGCTCTCCACCTTGATGACCCGCGCACCGGCAGCGCGGAGCAGACGCCCGCACAGCGGACCGGCCCACAACGACGAGAGGTCCACCACGACCAGACCGTCGAGGGAGCGCAAGGGCTCCGCTGTGCCGAGTCGGTTCGCTGGTACCTGCGCCTCGCGAACCTCGCCGAGCGCCCCACACGGGATACCGAGCAGTGCAGCGCGCTCCACCAGCACCGCCGTGGTGGTCGCCCAGGCCGCTGCGCTCACAGCAGTGTCCACCGCAAGCGCATCGGCAACGTCCACGTCGATCTCCAGCCATGCGGGCACGCACGAGCGATCCTCGTCGCGGGCGAGCGACACCGCCACCCAACCGTCGAGCGCGCGGAGGAGTCGGCAGGCACCCCCGCAGCTCACCGTTCCCTGGCGCCCGTGCCCCGTGATCCGTGCCCGCTCGGCAAGCAGCGCCGGGCCGTCAACGATCACCTCGAACCCGAGCCGTGTGGACAGTTCGCGGAGACGCAGGGCGAGCGAACGCATCGAGGGCCCGACCGCCACCGGACCGGGGAGCGGCGGGCCGGACCGCCGCCCAGTGAGCGCAGCCGCCCCGCAGTCCGTCCACAGCGCGTCGGCATCCGAGAGGTCGATGTCACCGAGGAGGAGCGGGGCGAGATCGAGCATGGGCGCAGCACGGTAGGTACGGGAACATTCGCACCGGTCGTGCGCGTAGCGTAGGCGCATCGACATCCAGCGCCATACGGGCAGCGACATCTGGGCCATGCACACGGCCGGGCTAGCCCACGAACAGCTGAGCGGCTCCATGGTGATCGTGGAGCCCGACGGCGCCGCGTTCCTCGACGGGCCCGATACCGACAACGCGCTCGCCTCCCTCCCGGCGCTGTTCGTCAGTCACACACCGAGTCGCTTCGCCGATGTCGTGGTACCCCCTACAGATCTCGACGCACTGCACGAGGCGTTCGAACGGACGCCACTCGCAGCGATGACTCTCGTGCTGCTGCTGCGTGGCGGCGAGTCCCGCACGACCGAGCAGGGGCTCATGGTGGAGTCGCTCGCCTACTCGATGCTGCAGGGTGGGCCGGAGTTCGCTGCCTGGCGACGCGCGCACCGAACGGGGAACCGGCTCGCCGAGATCGGCCCGGCGGTGCAGATCGAGACCGCTGTTGACACGATCACGCTCACACTGAGCCGTCCCCACGTGCACAACGCGTTCAGCCGACGCATGCGCGACGAACTGAACGAAGCACTCATCACAACGCTCGCGGACGCCGAGGCGCGCCCCGTGCTGCTCCGCGGCAGTGGCTCGTCATTCTGCAGCGGTGGTGATCTCGACGAGTTCGGCTCGTTCGCCAGCAACGCGGAGGCTCACCTCGTCCGGCTCACCCGCAGCCCGGCGCGCCTGATGGCCACGCTCGCCAGTCGCGTCTCGGTGCATCTCCACGGCGCCTGCATGGGTGCCGGCATCGAACTGCCCGCCTACGCCCACCGGATCGTCGCCGCTCCCGATGCCGTGATCTCACTACCCGAGATTGGTCTCGGTCTCGTGCCGGGGGCCGGGGGAACGGTGTCCATCCCCCGGCGCATCGGCAGGCAGCGGACCGCCTGGCTCGGGCTCACCGGGGCGCGCATCGATGCGTCAACCGCGCTCGACTGGGGTCTCGTCGACGAAGTCGTCGCCTGAACGCCGGGAGCGCAGCCGCGCTCCCGCTACCGTCAGTCCCGATGAACGACCCCGTGAGGCTTACCGCCTTCAGCCACGGCGCCGGTTGAGCCTGCAAGCTCGGCCCAGCCGAGCTGGCGCAGGTGCTGTCGCCCCTTGAATCGAGTGTGCATCCCGACCTGTGGGTAGGGATACAAACGGGTGACGACGCTGCTGTCTGGCGTCGTCCTGACGGGCGCGCCCTCGTGGCAACAGTGGACTTCTTCGCACCGGTCGTCGACGACGCGTTCACATTCGGTGCTATCGCCGCCACGAACGCCGTGAGCGACGTGTACGCAATGGGGGCCGAGCCGCTCTTCGCGCTCAACATCGCTGCGTGGCCCAAGGACCGACTCCCCCTCGACCTCCTGCGGGACGTGTTTGCCGGTGGTGCCGCTGCCGCCCGCGACGGCGGGTGGATCATTGCCGGAGGGCACACGGTGGACGGGCCCGAGCCGCTCTACGGCCAGGTGGTCATCGGTGAACTCGCTGTGGGCCACGAGCCGCTGACCAACGCGAAGGCCCGTGTGGGCGACGTGCTCGTGCTCACCAAACCCCTCGGTGTCGGTGTCATCGTCACCGCCCACAAGCGGCTCGATGCGGCCGCCGTGGCCGAGGGTGGCGCGCTCGCCGAGCCCTTCGCCCACGCAGTCGCCTCGATGTGCCGGTTCAACGGACCCGCTGCGCGGGACGCACGCCGTGCAGGTGCGCACTCCATGACGGACGTAACGGGATTCGGGCTCGCCGGGCACCTCCACAAGATGCTGGGCGCGAGCGGCGTCTCGGCACGGATCAACCTTGCAGCGCTTCCGGTGATCCACGGCACCCGGTCGCTCATTGTCGACGGCTTCGTTCCCGCTGGTTCACAGCGCAACCTCGACTTCGTCGGTGGCCTGCTCGTCGGGGGGTCCGAGGAGGATCGCCTGTTGCTCGCGGACCCGCAGACCTCGGGCGGGCTGCTGGTGTCGTGCCCCCCGGAGCATGCCGGCACGATCCACGATGGCGTGGTGATCGGCGAGGTAACAGCCGGCCCGGCCGGCCTCATCTCCCTGGTTTGAGCCGCTTCCGGTAGTCCTCGAATGCCCGCTCGGCATCCGCGAGTTCGGCGGCGCTCAACACCCGTGGCGTGCCGAGCCGATGCGCCTCCACGTGCAGTTCGCACAGCCACTCCAGCAGTTCCAGCCGGTCGCATGCCTGTCCGAGGTCGTGTCCGACGGACACCGACCCGTGGTTCTGCATCAGCGCTGCCGTGCGACCTCCGCGGAGCGCCTGCACCACGTTCTCGCCCAACTGCTCGGACCCGAACGTGGCGTAGCGGGCCGTGCGAGGGGGCCCGCCGAGCTGCAGCACGTTGTAGTGCAGAGCCGGCAGTTCGTCGCAGGTGCACGACACCGCAGTGGACACCGCCGCGTGGGTGTGCGCTATCGCACCGGCACCGGTATTGCGGTACAGCGCGAGGTGCAAGGGCACCTCACTGGTGGGGACGGCACCGGACAGGTGGGTTCCGTCGAGGTCGATGAGGCTGAGCCAAGCAGGGTCGAGCGAATCGAGCGGTACCCCCGACGGTGTGGTGACAATGCGGTCGCCGACACGGACGGACAGGTTTCCCGACGTCCCGGTGACGAGGCGGCGGGCGGCCAGTCGTTGCCCCGCGTCCACCAGTGCCTCCCGCGCCTCAGGGAAGTCCATCGGTCCGTGCGCGGTCATCAGCAGCGCTCCATCACCGGTCAGACGCCCAGGTGCCTGCGCGCGAACTCGCCGAGCCTCGCGATGGCGTCGTCGGCCTCGGGCAGCGTGCCTGCGCCGAACTGGAAGACGTGCTGCATCTCGGGGAACACCTCGATCGTCACGTCCACACGCGAGTTCTTCAACTTCTCGGCAATCCGCACCGAGTCGTCGAGCAGGATCTCGTCGGCCCCCACCTGGATTCGGGTGGGGGGCATCCCCCGCAGGTCCGCGTACAGCGGGGAGGCGAGCGGGGCACGAACCTTGGCCGAGCCGAGGTAGTACTCAGCCATCTTGCGTGCGCCCGCGGCCGTGACGGTGACGTCGGTCTGCTCCCTCGACTCAAGGCTCTCGCCGGTGAGGGCAAGGTCCGTCCACGGCGAGAGCAACATGGCTGCCGCGGGCAGTGGCCGCCCGTCGTCACGCAGGGACAGCAGCATCGCGATCGTCAGGCCGCCACCGGCCGAGTCACCGCCCACCACGATCCGGTTCGGTCGGATGCCATCGGCGAGGAGGCCGCGGAACACAGCCACCGCATCTCGGACGGCGGCCGGGTACGGGTGCTCGGGTGCGAGGCGGTAGTCCGCCACGAAGGCCTGGATTCCGATGGCGTTCGCGAGGTGGCCGACCATCTTGCGGTGGGTATCGGACGAACCCATCACGTACCCTCCGCCGTGGAGGTACAGCAGAACGCTCGACCGGTCGACGTCATTCGGGATCACCCACTGGCCCGGAATGTCACCGACCGTGCCAACCTCGAAGGTGACCGACGTCGGCTCTCCCGTGAGCAGGTCCATGAACTGGTCGGCCTTGCGGAACTCGGCGGCACTCGCCGGGATCGGGTCCCCGGCCGCGCGCAACTTCTCCCGGTACTTGCGGGCCTTGGCGAGGTACTCCTCCGCCTGCGGGCTTGCCATGTTCTCGTTCCCTTCTTCGCTCCCCCCGTTCGCACCCGACCGGAGACGTTCACATGTTGTCAGGCCGTCTCAGGTGCCGTAGCCGAAGCCGAGATCCGGCGCCGTGAGCAACGGCAGGAACGGGATGCCGCGCTCGGCCGCCATAGCGCCGCAGGTGCCGCCGCGATCAACAATGACCGTGATGGCAACCACGTGCGCACCGAATGCCGTGACCGCGTCAACCGCCTCCATGATCGAGGTGCCCCGCGTGACGGTGTCCTCGGTAACGATCACTCGGTCGCCGGGCACCAGCGCCCCCGCGATCCGACCGGTGACCCCATGGTCCTTGGCCTCCTTGCGGACGCTGAAACTGCGCAGGTTCCGCCCCATCGTTGCCCCCACCGCGGCGATGCCGAACGCCACCGGGTCCGCTCCCATAGTGAGCCCGCCGATGGCATCGGCATCGGCAGGAATCCGGGCAAGGGCCGCCTGTGCAACGAGGAGTATGCCCTCGGGTCGGCAGGCCGTCTGCTTGGTGTCGAGGAACCACTCACTCTTGGCCCCCGACTTCAACGTGAACTCGCCGCGCTTCAGCGAATGGCTGAGTACGTGCTCCCGCAGGGCTTCGGTGATGGCATCCATGTGAATGACCGTAGTTGCTCGTGGTAACCCGCCGGGCGCCGGCTTTCATAGTGTCCACGGTCCGTGGCCACCGATCGGTGGGGCGGGGCCTAGTGTCGCCGCATGAATCTTGCCGATATCGCGATCTTCACCGAACCCCAGCAGGGTGCGAGCTATGACGATCTACTGGCCGTGGCCAGGCGCGCCGAGGACCTCGGTTTCGGTGCGTTCTTCCGCTCCGACCATTACCTGAAGATGGGGAGCGTGTCGGGCCTTCCCGGGCCCAGCGACGCGCTCGTGTCTCTCGCCGCACTCGCCCGCGACACCTCCCGTATTCGGCTCGGCACGCTCGTCTGCTCCGCAACATTCCGCCACGCAGGAGTGCTCGCCATTACGGCTGCGCAGGTCGACCAGATGAGCGGCGGCCGGCTCGAACTCGGGCTGGGCGCGGGCTGGTACCAGCAGGAGCACGACGCCTACGCGATCCCGTTCGCGCCGCTCGGCAGGCGTTTCGACGTGCTCGAGGATCACCTTGCGGTCATTACCGGCCTCTGGTCCACCCCCATCGGGGAAACGTTCTCCTACGAGGGCAAGACGCTGTCGGTGAAGGATTCACCCGGGCTCCCCAAGCCGGTCCAGCAGCCGGGCCCACCCATCATCATCGGGGGACGGGGCCCCAAGCGCACACCGCGTCTCGCGGCGCAGTACGCGTCGGAGTTCAACGTTCCCTTCGGCTCCGTCCAGGCATTCGAGGAGGCCAGCGCCGGGGTCCGCAAGGCATGCGAGACGATCGGCAGGGACCCGGCTTCCCTGCGCTACACAGCTGCCCTGGTGGTGGCTGCGGGCCGCAACGAAGCCGAGTTCGTTCGCCGTGCGACCGCAATCGGTCGGGAGCCTGACGAACTGCGGGCAAATGGTGCTGCCGGGACGGTGGCCGAAACCGCCGCCACCATCCGTCGCTTTCGAGATGCAGGGGTACAGCGCATGTATCTCCAAGTTCTGGACCTCAGCGACCTTGAACATCTCAATCTCATCGCCCGTGAGGTCGTTCCGAACTGCTAAGCCAAATTCGGGACAATCGAGACAATGGTGTGTTGTAGAAGGGCGTACAATTCGAACGAGTTTGACAATCATTGAACTAAGTTCGACGCTTAGTGGTACGTAAAGTGAGATCTCATGGCAGCAAAGAGTGGCCCGAAAAATCCGATGACCAACCAGCACAAGGCGGCTCTCGCCGCCGGACGCGCCGAGGGTCGCATCGTGCGTGACTACCTCGAAGCGCTGCGAACCAACCGCCCCAAGCGCGGCCGGAAGCGCACTGCGGACTCCATCAAGAAGCGCCTGAAGGCCGTCGCCGACGAACTTTGCGTTGCCGATGCGCTCTCCGAGCTGAAGCTCATTCAGGAGCAGATGGACCTGGAGATCGAATTAGAGAATTTCGGCGAGATGGTGGACCTGTCCGGTCTGGAGACCGACTTCATTCGCGTCGCCAAGCAATACAGCCAGCGTCAGGGCATTTCCTATGGTGCGTGGCGCAAGGTGGGAGTTGAGCCCCGAGTGCTCAAGTCCGCCGGTATCGACCGCACGGCCTAGCCGCCCCGGTATCAGTCGATGGCGTCGAGCGCATCGAACGTGGTGCCGATATTGCGCAGCGATCGGGTGAGGTCAAAGGCCTCGTCGAGCACTGCAGCAGACACCGATATCCGGCCGTCGGCGTCCAGCAGGCCGCGGAAGTCCCGGTGGTCGTCCCAAGCCCGCATCGCATTCTCCTGCACCACCCGATAAGCGTCATCGCGGGTCATCCCGGACTGCACGAGCGCCAGCAGCACCGGCTGGCTGAACACCAGACCGTGGCTCGACCACAGATTGCTCAGCATCTGCTCGGGGAACACCTGCAGGCCGGCGAGCAGTCGGGTGCAGCGGCGCAGCATGTAATAGGCCAACTGCGCCGAGTCCGGCAGGATGACTCGCTCCACCGACGAGTGCGAGATATCCCGCTCGTGCCAGAGCGCAACGTCCTGGAGACCCGCCATCAGGTTGGAGCGGACGACGCGGGCGAGCCCCGACAGCGTCTCGGCCGAGATCGGGTTGCGCTTGTGCGGCATGGCCGACGAACCCTTCTGGCCCGCACGGAAACCCTCCTGCACCTCGCGTACCTCGGTGCGCTGCAGATGGCGAAGCTCAACCGCTACCAGCTCGACCGTTGCGGCGACCGATGCACAGGCCCAGAGGAACTCCGCGTGGCGGTCGCGCGCAAGCACCTGCGTGGCGGGCACAGGGCGCAGACCGATTGCCGAACCGACAAACGCCTCGACGGCGGGCTCGATGTTCGAGTAGGTGCCCACCGCGCCGGACAGCTTGCACACGGCGATGTTTGCCCGCGCCTGCTGCAGTCGGGTGCGGTCACGGTCTGCCTGGAGGCACCAGAGGGCCACCTTTGCGCCGAACGTGGTCGGCTCGGCGTGCACGCCATGCGTGCGGCCGATCATCACGGTGTCCCGGTGGTCGAGCGCCAACCGCCTCAGAGTGCGCACGAACTCGTCTGATGCCTTGAGCATGAGGTCCGTTGCGTCGCGAAGCATCCACGCGAGCGCTGTGTCCACCACATCGGTAGAGGTGAGGCCGTAGTGGATCCACGCACCCTCCGGGGCGCCGACAGCGTCCTGCAACACGTCGACGAATGCCGCCACGTCGTGATCGGTCACCTGCTCCCGCTCGAGCACCCGATCCACGAACGCTGCGTCGATGCGGGGCGCCCGTGCCCGGCACACACTCGCGTCGGCCTCGGGCACGACGCCGATCGAGGCCTGGCCCTCGGTTGCCAATAGCTCAACCTCCAGCCAGCGGCTGAACCGCCCGATGTCGTCGAAAACAGCGGTCATCTCGGGGGTGGAGTAACGGGGGATCATGGCCGCTCCACCACCGCATCACGATCGGCGCCCACGCCCACGTAGCGGACGGGTACGCCGACTTCACGCTCCACGAGGTCCACGAATGCCCGGGCCCGATTCGGGAGGTCCTCCACGCGGCGGGCCCCCTCGATCGAAGTGCCCCAGCCGGGAAGTTCCACGTACACCGGCTCAACCCGGCCAAGCACGTCGAGACGGTCCGGGTACTCGGTGATCGCCGTGCCGTTCACCCGATAACCCGTGCAGATGCGCACGCTGTCGAACGTGTCCAGTACGTCGAGCTTGGTGAGCGCGATCTCGGTGAGGCTGTTGAGCCGAACAGCATGACGCAGCATCACCAGATCCAACCAGCCAGGCCGACGGCGGCGACCGGTCACCGTGCCGAACTCACGACCAATCTCCACCAGGGTGTCACCGAGTGCATCAGTGAGCTCGGTCGGGAACGGTCCGGACCCAACGCGTGTGGTGTACGCCTTGGTGATGCCGACGATGCGGCCGAGGTCTCGCGGGCCGAGACCCGAACCGGAGCACGCACCGCCAGCTGTCGGGTTCGACGACGTGACGTACGGGTACGTGCCGTGATCAATATCAAGAAACGTCGCCTGGGCACCCTCGAGCAGCAGCCGCTTGCCGCGAGCAAGTGCATCGTGCAACAGCGCAACGGTGTTGGTGATGTACGGCGCCACGCGATCCGCGAGATCGCCGGCGTACTGCTCCACGATCGCTGGCACGTCGAGCGGCTCGCCACCGAGGTGGACGAGGAGATCGCTCTCGGCCGCACCGAGCTCGGCAAGCTGTTCCGCGAAACGCTTCCTGTCGAGCATGTCCCCAACCCGGAGGCCGGTGCGGCGGGCCTTGTCCGCATAGGCCGGGCCGATGCCCTTGAGGGTTGTGCCGATCTTGTTGTCGCCGCGACTGCCCTCTGCGAGGCGGTCGTGGGCAAAGTGCCACGGCAGGATGAGATGGGCCTGGCTCGACACCTTGAGCCGCGAGGTGTCGACGCCGCGGGCGCTCAGCCGACCGACCTCGTCGAGCAGCGTGATCGGGTCCACCACCACGCCGTTGGCGATCACAGGCGTTACGTGGGGGTACAGCACGCCGGACGGCACGAGCTGCAGGGCGTACTTCTCACCGCCGGCAACGATCGTGTGGCCGGCATTGTGGCCGCCCTGATAACGGATGACGTAGTCGTGTTGGTTCGAGAGGAGGTCGATGACCTTGGCCTTCCCCTCGTCGCCCCACTGACTCCCTACAACAACGGTGACCGGCACGTGGGGGAACCCTATCGGGTCTGTTTCAGGCCGGGGTACCTGTTTCGTTGGCCTTGTGTGTTCCGGGGCGTGCGGCTCACGCCACGGGCGACACCACGGTGATGTCGAAACCGTCCGGGGCCTCGGTGCCGTCGGTAGCAGCAGACGAGTCCACGGTGATGGTGTCCCCGTCGGCCGCGTTGCCCTCGAGGATGGTGGTGGCCAGACGGTCCCCCAGTTCGCGCTGGATCACCCGCTTGAGCGGCCGGGCACCGAAGGCCGGGTCGTAACCGTCACGGGCCAGTTTGTCCAGTGCGGAATCCGTGACCACGAGCGTGATCCGGCGGGCTGCTAGGCGCTCCTTCAGGTGGCTCAACTGGATCTCCACGATCGGGCGCAGATCCTCGGCCGCCAGCGAACGGAAGCGGATGATGTCGTCCACACGGTTCACGAATTCCGGCTTGAAGAACGACGACGGATCCCCCGCAAGGTTGGAGGTCATGATGATCACGACGTTCGTGAAGTTCACGGTGCGACCCTGACCGTCGGTGAGACGTCCGTCGTCGAGTACCTGGAGCAGCACGTTGAACACGTCGGGATGTGCCTTCTCGATCTCGTCGAGCAGGACGACCGAGTACGGACGGCGCCGAACTGCCTCGGACAACTGGCCGCCCTCGTCGTAGCCGACGTAACCGGGGGGCGCACCGATCAGGCGAGACACGGAGTGCTTCTCCATGTACTCGCCCATGTCGATACGGACCATTGCGCGCTCGTCGTCGAAGAGGAACTCTGCGAGTGCCTTGGCCAGTTCGGTCTTTCCCACACCCGTGGGCCCGAGGAACATGAACGAACCGATCGGGCGGTCAGGGTCCGATAGACCCGCACGACTGCGGCGGATCGCGTTTGCCACCGCATGCACGGCCTCGTCCTGGCCGATGACACGCCGGTGCAGCAGGTCCTCGAGGTGAACGAGTTTGGCCATCTCGCCCTCCATCAGCTTGCTCACCGGCACGCCAGTCCACTTGGAGACCACCTCGGCGATGTCCTCGGCGTCCACCTCCTCCTTGAGCATCCGATTGCCCTTCTGCAGCTCGTCAAGGTGCGCCGTTGCGTCCTCGACACGGCGCTCCAGTTCAGGGATGCGCCCGTAACGGATTTCTGCAGCAACGTTGAGGTCGCTCTCGCGCTCCACCTGCGTACGCAACTGCTCGAGCTCCTCCTTGAGCGAGCGGATTGCCGCGATCGCGTGCTTCTCCCCCTCCCAGTGCTCGCGCATCGTGGTGGCCTGCTGCTGCAATGCGTCGAGCTCCTCGAGCAGGGCTTGCAGACGCTCCGCCGAGGCCACGTCCTTCTCCTTCTGCAATGCGAGGTGCTCGATCTCCAGCTGCAGAATGCGTCGCTCGACAATGTCGATCTCGGTGGGGAGCGAGTCGATCTCGATACGCAGACGCGAACCTGCCTCGTCGATGAGGTCGATCGCTTTGTCCGGCAGGAACCGACTGGTGATGTACCGGTTGGACAGCACAGCAGCCGACACGAGCGCCGTGTCCTGGATGCGCACGCCGTGGTGCACCTCGTAGCGCTCCTTCAGACCGCGCAGGATGGCGATGGTGTCCTCCACCGAAGGCTCTCCCACGTACACCTGCTGGAACCGGCGCTCGAGCGCAGCGTCTTTCTCGATGTGCTTGCGGTACTCGTCGAGTGTCGTGGCACCGATCATGTGCAGTTCGCCGCGTGCGAGGAGCGGCTTGATCATGTTGCTGGCATCCATTGCGCCCTCGGCGCCGCCGGCGCCGACGATGGTGTGGATCTCATCGATGAACGTGATCACCTCGCCGGATGCGTCGGTGATCTCCTTGAGGACAGCCTTGAGCCGCTCCTCGAACTCGCCGCGGTACTTCGCCCCGGCAATCATCGACCCAAGGTCGAGCGAGATGAGGCGCTTGTTCTTCAGCCCCTCGGGCACATCGCCGTCCGCGATACGACGTGCAAGACCCTCGACGATGGCGGTCTTGCCGACACCTGGTTCGCCGATGAGCACGGGGTTGTTCTTGGTACGGCGAGAGAGCACCTGAATCGTGCGACGGATCTCGTCGTTGCGGCCGATGACCGGATCGATCTTGCCGTCACGGGCGCGTTGGGTGAGATCGGTTCCGTACTTCTCCAGCGCCTGGAACTGCTCCTCGGGGTTCGGGGAGGTAACCCGGTGCGATCCGCGCACTTCGCGCAGTGCCTGCAGTACCTCCTCGGACCCAATGCCGAGACGCGCGTTCATCGCGAGCACGAGGTGCTCGGCGGAGAGATAATCGTCCTTCAGGTCCTTCTGATAGCGCTCGGCCATCTCGACGACGTTGCTCAGTTCACGGCTGAGACGCGGCTCACCGCCTCCGTACGCGCGGGGCAATTTGGCGACAGCCTCGTCGGCCTTGTTGCGCACCATGAGCGGGGCGAGGCCGAGCTTTTGCACGAGCGGACCGACGATCGTGTCGTTCTGGGCCATGAGCGCGCTCAGGAGGTGGTCCGGGGTGAGTTCGGGGTTGTTCAGGCTCTTGGCCTGATCGATCGCCGCCGAGAACGCCTCGTTGGTCTTCGCGGTCCATTTCTTGGGGTCGAATGCCATATCTTCACTCCATCGCTTCAAGAAACTTGAGTCTGGGTGTATCAACGTATGCTTACAAGACGATATTCCCGTACATCTCGCCGAGGGGGTCGCTCAGCAGTTCCAGACGGGTGCCATCCGGGTCCCGGAAGTACATCGACACCCCACTCACCACGTCCGTATCCACCTCGGCATCAGCCAGGCGCGACCGGGCGGTGGCCCACTGCTCGGGGGTGACACTGATGGCAAGGTGGTGCAGGCCCCCCAACACCTCGGCGTACGGTCCGAGGTCAAGGCCGGGCAGATCGAAGAAGGCCAAGGCGTTGCCGTGACCGATGTCGAAGAAGAAGTGCGTGGAGCCGCGGTAGTCCCGGTTCTCGAAAAGATCGGTCAACGGGAAGCCGAGCACCTCCTGATAGAAGCGGATGGTCCGTTCTACGTCGGCGCAGAGGAGGGCCACGTGGTGCACGCCACGGGCAGTACTCGCCGGACGGTCGGCCTTCGGGCGGAGGTGCTCGGCGCGGAGCACGTCCCATTCAGCGGTGCGATCCATGACCTCACCCTAGGAACCGAAAAAGCGAACTGCCATCCCTGAGCGCAATTCGGTTGCGCACGGGATGGCAGTTCGGGCGTTCGTGTATGCCGATCAGGTCGGCGGGACCGGCCCCAATAACTTCGAGTGGACGACGAGCCGAAAGTCGGTATTGGTAGGCAGGCGATTCGGCTGGGAGCACGCGATCAGCGACAGGCTCCCAGCGAGCGGACCGAAGATCTCCTCCGGGTTGCGGAGCACACCCTCGTTGTTCGTCCACTCTTCCATCTTGCCGGTGAACCTGTTCAGCCTCAGCGCCCGCTTGTTCTTCTTCCGCCTGCCCTTCCCGTAGGTAAGGATCGCGTCGGTGACCGGGTGCCGCTGCCAGATGTAGGCGTCGACGGTCTTGCCAGGAGCGAGTACCTCATAGCGGTATCCGAGTACGTCAATGATGTCGCCAACATCCAGCTTGTGGAGGTTTCGGAACGGGCCCCCGTGAGAGGTGCGGTGACCGAAGATCCACGCATGGCCGACCGAGCCGATGGGGGATGAGTCGCCGAGCACGCCCAGACCGCGGTTGATGCTGCTCGAGCCGGTCCCCTTGAACACGGGGCGGGTGGCGGGCACCTTGATCCGCACAGTGCGCATCCGGCCACGGACCAGACGCTTCACCTTGACCCACTTCGTTCCCCAAAGCTTCTTGACATACATCGTCCCGACGGAGGGCGGGCCAGACGTGCCAGCCGCCTCTGCGGTGCCTGCAGCGAGCGTGGGCGCTGCTGCGGCGCCGATCACTGCAGCACCTGCCATCTTCAACACATTTCGACGTGAGATCTGCATTTTTGACGAACTCCTGTCGTCTGGAACGTCTTCAGTTCGCTATCACAACGCCCCTCCAACCGAACGATAACGGCCGATTCCTAATCTTTCCGACGGGCCTGCTCGCCGAACACCACGACAGCCTGCCTGAGCGGCACAAGATCTCGCCGAGGGGCTCGACGATCCACTTCCACCTGCACCTGCCTCACCACTTCACGTAGTTGTAGCACTTCACTGTGTAGGCGCGCCACCTCATCTTCCAACTGCATGACCTTGCGGATACCCGCCAGGTTCATGCCGGTGGCGGCCAGTTCGGTGATGCGGCGCAGACGCTCGATGTCGGCCTCGCTGTAGCGCCGGTTCCCACCGGGGGTACGAGCAGGCTCGAGGAGTCCTTTGCGTTCGTAGATGCGCAGCGTCTGCGGGTGCATGCCTGCCAGTTCGGCCGCCACCGAGATCACGTAGACGGCGCGGTGCCTGTTCATCGCCCCGCACCGCCGGACTGCGGAGAGCCCAACAGGTCGAAGAGCGCCTGGCGCGGGGACCCGGTTGAGGCAGCCTCGAACGCCTCGAGTGCCTCCCGCTGTGCATCGCTGACGTGCTTGGGCACCACGACGTCCACCGTGACGATGAGGTCGCCGTGATGTTTGCCGTTCTCGATGCCGCGTCCTTTGATGCGATGACGGCTACCTGTCTGAGTGCCACCCCGAAGGCGCAGCACAACACGCTGTCCTTCAAGTGTCGGTACCTCCACCTCGCTGCCGAGCGCGAGTTCGGCGAGGGTCACCGGGATTCGGACCGTGAGGTTGTCCCCGTCGCGCCCGAAGACCGGGTGCGCCCGCACGTGGCACTCAACCAACAGGTCCCCTGCGGGGCCACCCTTGCGACCGGGGCCACCGCGCTCTTTCAGCCGGATCCGCTGGCCGTCGGTAACGCCGGCGGGGATGCGCACCTTCACCTCACGCGGCCGCTTCTCCACGCCGGATCCCCGGCAGGTCCCGCACGGGGACTCGACAATGGCGCCGTTTCCGTTGCACGCGCGACAGGGCGATGAGAACGCGAAGAATCCCTGGTTGTCGTCCACGGCGCCCCGCCCGCGGCACACACCGCAGGTGTTCACCTTGCTGCCCGGCTTGGCTCCCGAACCGCCACATGTGCTGCATTGGGCGTCGGTGGTGAGGTGCAGGCTCGTGGTGATCCCGTGTGCCGCGTCGACGAAATCCAGCGTCAGCGATGCCTCGAGGTCTGCTCCTCGCTGCGGGCCCACACCGGCGCCACCGCGACCGCTGCGCCCACGCCCGGGCGAGCCGCCACCGAACATGTTGCCGAGCAGATCGCCCATGTCGGAGCCACCCACATCGAAACGGAACCCACCGGGCGCACCGCCACCGGGACCGCCGAAGCCCCCGCCCACCGGCCCGAGCCGACGGACCTCGTCGTACTCCTTGCGCTTCGCCTCGTCACCGAGCACCTCGTACGCGGCACTGATGTCCTTGAACCGATCCTCGGCCGAACTGTTACCCGGGTTCGCGTCCGGGTGGTACTGCCGCGCAAGCTTGCGATAGGCCTTGGTGATGTCTTTCTGGGGTGCACTCTCGGGCACACCGAGCACTTCGTAGTAGTTCTTCTCGAACCATTCACGCTGCGACGCCATCACGCACCTCCTTCGTCGTCATCCTCTTCGGGGTTCAGCCGCGCACCTTGACCATGGCGGCGCGCAGCACCTTGCCGCGCCACAGGTATCCGGTACGCAGCACCTCGGACACCACCGGGTGCTCGCTGTCACCCTCCTCGTGCATCACAGCCTCTGCGTGGTTCGGGTCGAATGCCTTGTTCTCCAGATCCATCGCCTCGAGACCCTGCTTCAGCAGGGCCCCGATGAGCGCGGACCAGATCGGCTCGACGCCTGCGACCCCGTGCGTGAACGCTGCCTCGCACGCATCCAGCACCGGCAGGAGTGCCTCGGCAAGCCGCCCTGCTGCGCGGTCGACCTCGTCGGACTGTTGCGCCGCCACGCGCTTGCGGAAATTGTCGAAGTCGGCCTGGAGCCGGAGGGCGATGTCCTTGAACTGGTCACGCTCGGAGAGCAGCGCTTCGATGTCGTGCTCGACAACCTCTTCCGCCTGCTCCACAGCGTCGGTGCCGTCGAGGTCAGCGAGGTCGTCAACGCCACCGGCATCTGTTGCGTCGACGTCGACCGTCTCGATGTTCTCGTCGTTCATCAACGGCTCACTTGTCGTCGACGATTTCGGCGTCGACGATCTCGTCGTCGTTCACCGAGCCCGCGCCCTGACCCGATGCCGACGTGCCCGCTGCGTTCGTGTCACGAGCAGCGTTCTCGTAAAGCTTCTGGCTGAACGTCTGGCTGGCGGTCATCAACTTGTCCGTCGCCTCCTTGATCGCGCCCACGTCGTTGCCCTCGAGCGTCTTCTTGAGGTCCGAAAGCGGGCCTTCGACGGCAGCCTTCTCGTCTACGGACACCTTGTCGCCCTGCTCGCGCAGCACCTTGTCGGTTTGGTAGACGAGGCTGTCGGCGGTGTTGCGCACCTCGGCCTCCTCCTTGCGGCGGCGGTCGTCCTCGGCATGTGCCTCTGCGTCACGGACCATCTGGTTGATGTCGTCCTTGCTCAGCGAGGACTGACCGGTGATGGTCATCGACTGCTCCTTGCCGGTGGCGCGGTCCTTGGCGGACACGTGCACGATGCCGTTCGCGTCGATGTCGAACGTGACCTCGATCTGCGGCACCCCACGCGGCGCCGGGGGAAGGTCCACGAGCTGGAACTTGCCGAGCGTCTTGTTGTACATCGCCATCTCGCGCTCACCCTGGATCACATGGATCTCCACCGAGGGCTGCATGTCGTCGGCGGTGGTGAACACCTCGCTGCGGCGGGTGGGGATAGTGGTGTTGCGCTCGATGAGCTTGGTCATCACACCACCCTTGGTCTCGATGCCGAGCGACAGCGGGGTCACGTCGAGCAACAGGACGTCCTTCACCTCGCCCTTCAGCACACCGGCCTGGATGGCTGCGCCGATCGCCACGACCTCGTCGGGGTTCACGCCCTTGTGCGGGTCCTTCCCGGTAAGGCCCTTCACGAGGTCCTGCACCATCGGCATACGGGTGGAGCCGCCCACCATGATCACGTGGTGCAACTGGCCTTTGCTGACGCCTGCGTCCGCAAGGGCCTTTTCGAACACGACACGGCACTTGTCGAGCAGGTCTGCAGTCATCTGCTCGAACTGCGCACGCGTGAGCGTCTCGTCGAGGTGAAGCGGTCCGCTGGGTGTTGCCGTGATGAACGGCAGGTTGATCTGCGTCTGCTGCACCTGCGAGAGCTCAATCTTGGCCTTCTCGGCGGCCTCCTTGAGGCGCTGTGTCGCCATGCGGTCGGCACCGAGGTCGATGCCCTGCGCCGCCTTGAATCGCTCCACCATCCACTTGATGATGCGGTCGTCCCAGTCGTCGCCACCGAGCTGGGTGTCGCCGTTGGTGGACTTCACCTCGAACACGCCGTCGCCGATCTCCAGCACGGACACGTCGAAGGTGCCGCCGCCGAGGTCGAACACGAGCACGGTCTCGTCCGCCGATCCCTTGTCGAGGCCGTAGGCGAGTGCCGCTGCGGTGGGCTCGTTGATGATGCGGAGCACCTCGAGACCGGCGATGGCGCCGGCTTCCTTGGTTGCGGTGCGCTGAGCGTCGTCGAAGTAGGCGGGCACCGTGATGACGGCCTGAGTAACGGTGTCGCCGAGGTACGCCTCGGCATCCCGCTTCAGCTTCATGAGCGTGCGGGCAGAGATCTCTTGCGGCGTGTACTTCTTGCCATCGATGTCCTCGGAGTGCCAGTTCTGGCCCATGAACCGCTTGATGGAGCGGAACGTGCGATCAGGGTTGGTGATGGACTGACGCTTGGCCACCTCACCGACGAGCACCTCCCCGGACTTAGAGAAGGCGACCACGGACGGCGTGGTGCGGGTGCCCTCGGCGTTGGGGATGACGACGGGGTCGCCCGCCTCGAGGAAAGCGACGACGGAGTTGGTCGTGCCGAGGTCGATACCGACTGCTTTTGCCATGGTGGGGTACCTCCGGGTTGGGGGGATTTTGGGGGGGGAGTTGAGCATCACTCTAGAGGTGCCCCAAACCCATGAACAACGGCGCAGTTAGAAAACATGAGTCACATACGCTCAGCATTTTTCCACGCTCGTGGCACCGAACGGGGGCACGCGTGCCGCCTCGGTACCGCGAACAACGAGGGAAGTGGCCCCTAGGGCTAGCCGCAATGCCGCAGGTGGGGCATGATGAGCCCATGTTCGATCTGTTGATCCAGGGCGGGACGGTTGTCGACGGTACCGGGGCACCGGCCCGAGAGGCCGATGTAGCCATTACCGGAGGCCGAATCGTCGAGGTCGGTCCGAAGTTGTCCGGCCAAGCCAAGCGCACGCTTGACGCCACCGGCCACCTCGTGACCCCCGGCTTCGTGGACATCCACACCCACTACGACGGACAGGCAACGTGGGACCCGCTCCTTGCCCCGTCGTCCATCCACGGCGTCACCTCGCTCGTGATGGGCAACTGCGGCGTGGGCTTTGCTCCGGCCAAGCCGTCGGACCACGCATTCCTCATCTCGATGCTCGAGGGCGTGGAGGACATCCCCGGTACGGCACTCACCGAGGGCCTCGCGTGGGATTGGGAAACCTTCTCCGATTATCTCGACGCACTCGACCGCCGTCAGTACGCAGTGGACGTTGCCACCCAGGTGGCGCACGCACCGCTGCGCGCGTACGTGATGGGCGAGCGCGGGGCGGACCCGATGGAGTCCCCGACCGGCGACGAACTCGCCGAGATGTTCCGTCAGGTGAAGATGGGTATCGAAGCGGGTGCCCTCGGCTTCACCACGAGCCGCACCTACATCCACCGCACCAAGGACGGCGCCCCGCTCGGGACCCGCTTCTCGAGCGTGGACGAACTCACCGCCCTTGCGTCTGCACTGACCGAGGTCGGCCAGGGCGTGATCCAGTTGATCTCCGACGCATACCTGTCGACCGATGAGGACTTCGTGCAGTCCGAGTTCGACGTGATGGCCGAATTGGTGCGCAACGTTCGCCGTCCGCTATCGATGACCGTCCAGCAGCCCGAGAACCTGCCCAACCGCTGGCGCGAGATGGCGGCGTTCGCCAACAAGATGACCGCCGAGGGCTTCGATGTGAAGAACCAGGTGGCGCCCCGGCCGATCGGCGTGCTGCTCGGTCTCACCGCAACGCTCAACCCGTTCGCGACCGGCAAGACATACCGCGCACTCAGCGCCCTGCCGCTCGCAGAGCGTGTTGCCAAGATGAAGGACCCCGACATCCGTCGGCTCATCATCGGCGAGCACGGCACCGGCCGCTTCGAGGGTCTCGTCCAGGAGATCACCACCAGCTTCCACAAGATGTTCCCGATGGAGGACCCGGTCAACTACGAGCCGACGACGGAACGCTCCGTCGCCGGGATGGCGAGCGCACGGGGTATCGCGCCGACCGAAGTCGTGTACGACCTGCTGCTCCAGCGCGATGGCAACCAGTTGCTCTACATGCCGCTGATGAACTGGGCCCACGAGAACCTCGACGACACGCGGGAGATGCTGGTTGCGCCCCGCTCGCTGATCGGCCTGTCGGACGCAGGGGCGCACTGCGGTGCCATCTCCGACGGTTCGTTCTCCACCACGATGCTTGCGCTCTGGGGCCGTGACCGGACCCGCGGCGAGAAGCTTCCCCTCGAGATGCTGGTCCACCACATCACCCAGCGCACGGCCTCCCACGTCGGTTGGATGGACCGCGGCGTCCTCGCACCTGGCCTGCTCGGTGACGTGAACGTGATCGACATGGAAACGATCGCTGCGCACCCGCCGAAAATCGTGCACGACCTGCCCGCCGGCGGACGTCGCCTCATGCAGACCGCGTCGGGCTACAAGTACACCGTGAAGACCGGAACGGTCACCTTCGAGAACGGCGCACACACGGGAGCACTTCCCGGCGCGCTCGTCCGCGGCGCACAGTCCGCTTCCTGAGCCCGGCCCGGCGGGCACTACGGTCGGGTCCACCATGACCGGAAGCCTTGTCATCCTCCGCCACGGCGAGAGCACGTGGAACCAGTTGAACCTCTTCACGGGTTGGCACGACGTGCCGCTCACGGAGAAGGGCACCGCCGAGGCAGCCTCGGCGGGCACAACGCTGAAAGCCGAGGGTCTGTCGTTCGACGTCGTCCACACCTCGCTCCTCACCCGCGCCGTGATCACCGCCCACCTTGCGCTGACCGAACTCGGACAGGTTTGTCTACCCGTGCAGCGTTCCTGGAGGCTCAACGAGCGTCACTACGGCGCGCTGCAGGGACTCGACAAGAAAGAGACTTCGGATCGCCATGGCGAGGAACTAACCAAACTGTGGCGCCGCAGTTACGACACTCCACCGCCCCCCGTCGACACGTCGAGCCCCGAGCACCCGGCGAACGACCCCCGCTATCGCCGCCTTCCTGTTGCTGTGTTGCCTGGCTCGGAATGCCTCAAGGACGTTGTTGCTCGCGTGCTGCCCTACTGGTACGACGTGGTGGTGCCACAGCTCCAGGCCGGATGGGACGTACTCATCGTCGCCCACGGCAATTCCCTGAGATCGCTCGTCATGCATCTCGAGGGAATCTCCGAGCAGGACATTGCCGAGTTGAACATCCCCACCGGTGCGCCGCGCCTCTACACGTTCGACGATGCGCTGAACGTCACGTCGGCGAAGTACCTCGGTGATGCCGATGCTGTGGCTGCAGCGGCTGCCGCTGTTGCCGCTCAGGCCGGCGGCCACTAGTTCACAGCGCCGACATAGCCGCCGCTTCGCTTCGGCATAGTTCGGCGTGCGGCTCGTCGCTAGCGCTTCCCTCGTCGCTAGTTCACAGCGCCGACGAATCCGCCGGGGCGTCGTTGGCGCCACTTCCACTCGGAGTCCATGATCTCGGCGATGCCCCGCACCGGCTCCCAGCCGAGCAGTTCCCGGGCTCGGCTGATGTCGGCGTACAACTCCACCGCATCGCCGGCCCGACGCGGCGACTCCACGTACGGCACTGGCCCGCCGATTACGGCCTCGGCCGCACGGACGATCTCCCACACCGACGAGCCTTGCGACGTGCCCAGGTTGATGGCCGTGGTGGCGCCACCGCGCTCGAGGTACTCCACCGCCCTGACATGGCCGGTCGCCAGGTCCTCCACGTGGATGTAGTCCCGCACGGCGCTGCCGTCCCGGGTGGGGTAATCCGTGCCGAGGATCTCGAGCGGCGGGCGCTTCCCGAGCACAGCCTTCATGAGCACGGGAACCAGGTTGGTGCTCTGGGCGAAGTCCTCGCCGACCTCGCCGTCGTCGGTGGCCCCGGCGGCGTTGAAGTAACGCAGGCTGACGCTGCGCAGGCCGTGGCAGGTGTCGTACCAGCGGAGCATCTGCTCCACGATGAGTTTGGACTCGCCGTAGGGGTTCTCCGGGTGCTTCGGGGCATCCTCCCCGATCGGGAGCGCCGTGGCGTTGCCATAGACGGCTGCCGATGACGAAAAGACCACACGCGACACCCCTGCGAGCCGGAGTGCGTCGAGCAGGGTGTTGCTGCCTCCGACGTTCTCGGCGAAGTAGTGGCCGGGTCGGTGCATGGAATCGCCGGCGGCTTTCTTGGCGGCGAAGTGGACGGCAACGTCGATGTCGTGATCGGCGACGGCCTGCTGGACCGCAGCCGCATCGTGTGTGGCGCCGCGGACGAAAGCGGCACCCGCGGGGACTGCCTCCTGAAAGCCGGTGGACAGGTCGTCGAACACGACCACGTCCCGGCCGGCGCGCAACAGAGCGCGAACCGTGACGGACCCGATGTACCCGGCTCCCCCAACGACCAAGACCGCCATCCGACATCCCTCCCAGACTCCTGTCCGGCCGAGCGTAGGGGTCCGTCAGCGCGCATTGCGCTCAAGTCATATGATCCGCACATGGCAACCAAGAAAGAGTCTCTGGAACAGCTCCGAAAGGTGCCGTTGTTCTCGGTCTGCAGCACCAAGGACCTCGAGAAGGTTCTGAAGGCGGGGGACGAGATCGCCGCAACCGCAGGTCAGGTCATCATCGACCAGGGCCAGACAGGGAGGGAGGCGTTCGTCATCCTCAACGGCGCCGCCACCGTGAGGCGAAACGGCAAGAAGGTCGCCTCCCTTGAGGCGGGCGCCATCGTCGGCGAGTTGTCCCTATTCGACCACGGCCCCCGGACAGCCACCGTCACCTGCGACACCGACAGCCAGCTGCTCGTCATCCCGCAACGGGAGTTCCTCGCCGTGCTCGAGCAGGTACCTGCCCTCAGCAGGCGCATGCTCGAGTACCTCGCGGGCAAGATCCGCGAGTTCGACCGCCAGTCCTTCGGCTGACCCGGCCGGGGATCCCCCCGAGCTGCTCCTTCTGTACCGGCATGCCGCCGCGCTAGCGTCGCCTCGTCATGAGTACGCACGCCTCGCACGATTCGCACGGAGCCGGTTCGGCCCCGAGCGGACCCAAGCGCATCCGCCCCTACCAACTGGTCATCGGCCTTGGCGTCTTCA
>CAEZYY010000003.1_pt1 | contig 107738 bp, 88 predicted proteins | sample 7265861 | NCBI WGS metagenome assembly CAEZYY01 (sample SAMEA6813946, study PRJEB35770) | freshwater metagenome | biome: Freshwater; feature: Freshwater reservoir; material: water | place: Czech Republic | collected 2016-08-15 | depth 30m m | reverse complement strand
GTTGGCGGCAAGCAGGTGGACACCGAGCACTTCCTCGACCTCACCGACACCGCAGCGCTGCTCGTGCTCCACGACGGCAAGGTGGTGCACGAGCAGTACCGGCTCACGGGCGGGCCGAACGTCCAGTGGATCTCGTGGTCCGTCGCCAAGAGCTTCACTTCCGCACTCGTCGGCATCGCGGTTGAGCAGGGGCACATCGGTTCCATTGAGGAACCGATCAGCAACTACATCGACACTGCTCCCGGCTCCGCGTACGAGGGTACGCGCATCAAAGACATCCTGCAGATGTCCTCCGGTGCTCGCTGGAACGAGGACTACAGCGATCCCGGCTCCGACATTGCCCGGCTTGGCCAGGCGATGGGCAGCAGGGGCAGCCTCGACTCGTTCGTGGCGAACATGGCCCGTGAGTACCCGCCCGGCACGCTCTGCCGCTACAACTCTGCAGACACCCAAGCACTCGGCACGCTGCTCGTGCGCGCCACGGGTCGCTCGATTACCGACTACATGCAGGAGCACCTCTACGAACCGCTCGGCATGGAGGACGACGGCTTCTGGCTGCTCGATGCACACAGCCGCGAGATGGCCTTCGGCGGGGTAAATCTCACGGCACGAGACTTCGCGAAGATCGGTGAGCTGTACCGGCTCGGCGGCAGCTGGAACGGGAACCAAATCCTCCCGGCCGACTGGGTGCAGGCCTCGGTGACGCCGGACGCGCCTCACGTCCAATGGGGACGGCCTGTCATCGCCGGCATGGAACTCCCGGAGGGCTACGGCTATCAGTGGTGGCTGAGCCCCGGCGGGAAGGGCCAGTTCAGCGCCATCGGTGTGTACAACCAGTGGGTGTTCGTCTCCCCCGCAGACCGCGTCACCATCGTGAAGCTTTCTGCCACGCGCACTTATGGCACCACCATGGGCGAGGAGACCAACCACTCCGACGCACACGAGTACTTCCTGCAAGCACTTGCAGCACACGTTGGGGCCACGGCTGCGTAAGACTCTCCCCCATGCACCGCAACCGCGTTCTCAAGTTGATGAATGCCCTTCACCGCGCCGTCCTCATTCTTTCGTTCGGAAAGGTGGGCTGGCGCGCCGAGGGCATGCCGGTCATCGAACTCACCACCACTGGCCGCAAGTCGGGAGCGAGCCGCTCATGTCTGCTCACCTCGCCGGTCCAGATCGCCGACACGTATGTGGTTGTTGCGTCCCGGGGCGGGGGCGATGCTCATCCCGACTGGTTCCTCAACCTCACGAGCAATCCTGAGGTGCAGGTTTCTACGGGCGGCAGGCCACGACAGCAGTACCGCGCACGCATCGCTACCGCCGAGGAGCGCGCCGAGATGTGGCCGAAGGCCGTAGCGGTGTACAAGAACTATGCGAAGTATCAGGGCAAGACGACGCGTGAGATCCCGATGGTTTTGCTCGAACCGTCGGCGTAACGAATCAACCCGCTGGTTCGGGGTCGTTCTGTTCCTGGTGCCGCAAGAGTGCCCACCGGATTCGTGCCCGGAACGTTTCGAGGCGGTCGACGCGTTGTTCGGGCAGCGGGCTGGCGTTGTGGTCGTGTTTGTTGCGATGCCTGTTGTGGCTCGTGCACTCGACACGTCCGTTGAACTGGCTGGTCGGCCCGTCTTGCGACCACGGGGTGATGTGGTCGATGTCGCACTTGGGTGCCGGGATGTTGCATCCGGCCGGGTGTTGACAGCGGCGGTCGCGGGCCTCGATCGCTCGGCGCAGCTTGCCGGTGAACGTCCGTTGCTGGGACACGCTCAGCACCGTGGACGGACCGTCGAACAGGACGGTCTCGATCACCGCGTCATCGAGCCAGTCCGCAAGATCGCCGGGTGCGACAACCGTGCCACGAGCGAGCTCGCACAGGTTCCGAACGGTTTCGTCGCCGACGTGCGCGACGAACAACGGCTTCGGACGGCGGCCGTCGGCCGGTGCGGTGGCGGAACGGGTTGCCATCTCGATCAGGGCCGCGGCCCGGCGCTGGGGGCTGCTTCGCTCTGCAACCGAAGCCTTGTCGGAGAGATACAGCAAGTGTTCGAGACGGTCGAGTTCGTTGAGGAACACCTCGCCACCCACCGGGTCGAGTACACCGCTGACCACCACGGAGCCGTCGAGCGTGGACGACGCATGCAATTGCGCGCCGGCACGACGGTCTGCATCGCGTTGCTTGGCGTCGTCACCGGCACCATCTGCGTCGGCACGGCTGCACCAGTAGTCGACCGCACGCACGGCGTCGTCCCAGATCATCGACCCGCACGCCGCCACCAGCACTGCCTCGTCACGCGCAAACAGTTCCCTGCGGTGGGGGCGGTTCGCTCGGGCAAACAGATCGACGTGATCCACCGACAGCACCCCCTCCGCAACCGCCGCCGTAGTTGCAGGCATCTGCCCCAGACAACGCGCTCTGCGCAGCACCTGGCGCGCCGTCGCCTTTGATGTTCGCGTCTCCACGGCGAGACGCGATGCAGCCGACAACGAACCGTCCAACCCCCACACGCCCGACCGCTCCCACGACCTCACCGCCGGCGCAACCCCAGCAACCAAACGATCTTGCTCACGCTGCACACCCACCACGAACTCGTGCAGACCGGCCTCGCCCTCCGACACGTCGCCCAACGCCAACACCCCATCGACGGCCGCCCTCAACACGGCCAGAGCATCAAGCAACGTTGACATGACGGCAGAGTACCGAAGGGGTGTCACAGAGTTACCGGTGAGAAGCCCTACGGGCTATGAGGTTTTGAGCCGCGCCACGTGCCGCGCATCAACTACTTCGAGAGCGCGTTATACATCGTCTCGAGCTCACGGCGGGGATTCGGTCCGGCAGGTTGGTACACCATTTCGGTAACACCCTGCTCGGCGAGCTGTTCGGCGCGTGCACGCACCTCTGCCGCGGTGCCGGTGAGGGTGGTGGTCGGCAGCAGCGATCCGCCGGTAACAGCCCAAGCCGCTTCGTCCGCCTTGTTCAGGTGGATGCAGTGGCCGACGTGCACGCTGAGGTGACGCTCGTTCTCCGGGACACTCATGACCGTGGCGAGCCACTCCTTGCCACCAGGGAGCGTGAGCACGGCGTCGGCTCCAGCCAGTTCGTACGTGGCGTGGTACGCAATGGCACCACCGGGGCCACCAGCGAGGCGCACGCGCTCGCCATCGAGCGACTCGCCCTGATCGAGCACCGTTCCCCAGTAGAGGAACGCCACCCAGTCGAACGCACCCGGCTCGATGCCCTCTACCGTCGTAGCGGCGAACACGCCGTCGAACTTCTCGGCGATCGCGCGCCCCTTCGGCCCCAGCGCTCCGATGAGGATCGGCACGTCGACGGGCCGGGGGGCACCGCTACCGTCGGGCTGCAGCATCTGCATGCGAGCACCTTCCCACTCCACAATGTCGCCGCGAAGCAGGCCGCAGTACGCGTCGATGTAAGCGGTCATGAACGACCACGGGATGGCCCGATAGCCCATGGCACGGCGCCCGGTGAAGCCGGTTCCGAACGACACGGCAACACGGCCGGGGGCAAGTTCGACGAGGGTAGCCGTGGCTGCAGCATTGGTCATCGGGTGACGCAGGGTGGGCACCAGCACCCCGGGCCCGAGGCCGATGCGCTTCGTGCGCTCAGCAGCGAGCGCGAGGCTCACCCACACGTCCGGGCTGTTCTGGGGGGTGTCGTACAGCCAGGCCCAGTGGTAGCCGATCTCCTCGGCGATGCGGATGTCCTCGTGGGACGACATGGTGGTGGGAAATGCACACGAGATCTTCATCGGGAACTCCTAACAGGCCTGCACCCCGGGTGGGCACGAACAAGACAGTAGCAATCGACTCCGGGTGGCACCCCCTGAGTCGGGGTCTGAATTCCCAGGGGACGGGGCCGCCGACCGGCAGGATCTTCGACGCGTCCCTGCGTCGTAAGACGCTCACGATGCTCTCGTTGTACCTACGGGCCACCGACCAGTCCGCCGCTGCAGACACCGCCCTCATAACGGGCACAGAGTTGAGTCGATTAGCGTGGTCTCGACCCGAAGTGAGGACCTCTTGCGCAGTAACCATCGAGTACGCAGTGCCCACATGCTGGCCATCGCACTTCTGGCCACCGCCTCCCTCGCCGGGTGCGGCGCCGAGTCGACAAGTAACCCGACGTCGAGCACTGAACGAGCACCGAGTAGCGAGCCAGCGCCCAGCACAACGGTCCCCGAGAATGCGTTCTGCACCGACCTCGACATCGCCGTGAACGGGATGGCGGCCGTTGGTGGCGGTTCGGCCTCCGGCAAGAACTCCGCAGGTTCGATGTTCTCCCAGCTCGCCACCTACCTTCAGCAGTTGGTTCCCGCCGCCCCGGAGGAACTGCAGTCGGCTCTCAGCACCATGGCAGCGTCGTTCAAAAAGGCCAGCACAGCCCTCGCTCAAGAGGGCGGAACGACGAAAGAAGTGTTCGCAGATCCCGCGTACCTCGCTGCGACCAAGCAGTTCGCGGACTACTACACGACGAACTGCCAGTCCTCGGGCTCCTGAGCGCACCGGGCAGCGGTGCCGAATGCCCCGGTTGGCTACGGTTCAGCCATGAGCGCCACCGAAGACCTCGCGGCCAGCATTCCCACCTTCAACCCCGATGCGGTCCGTGAGCGGTACCGGCAGGAACGGGACAAGCGGATCCGGGACAACGGACCGGACCAATACCTCGAGATGGCCGGCACCTTCGCCCACTTCGCCGAAGAGGATCCTTACGCGGACCCGGGCTTCACCCGGGAACCGATCGCCGAGGACTTCGACATCGCCATCATCGGTGGCGGGTTCAGCGGCCTGCTCGCCGCTGCACGCCTCATCGAGCAGGGGGTCAGTTCGTTCCGCATCATTGAGGCCGGGGCAGACTTCGGCGGCACCTGGTACTGGAACCGCTACCCGGGTGCACAGTGCGACACGGAGTCCTACTGCTACCTGCCGCTCCTCGAGGAACTCGGCTACATGCCGAAGGAGAAGTACTCCTACGTCAATGAGATCTTCGAGCACTCACAGCGCGTCGGTCGCAAGTACGGCCTGTACGAGCGGGCCATTCTGCAGACACGCGTGCAGTCGGTGGACTGGGACGAGCCTCTCGGCCGCTGGCGCATCAGCACGAACCGCAACGACACCCTGCGTGTCCGTTTCGTTGTGATGGCACTCGGCACCACCACCCGAGCAAAGCTGCCCGGTATCCCCGGCATCGACACGTTCGAGGGGCACTCGTTCCACACGAGCCGTTGGGACTACGGCTACACCGGTGGCGACAACACCGGTGGCATGACCGGGCTCGCCGACAAGCGCGTCGCAGTCATCGGAACCGGCGCTACCGCCATTCAGGTGATTCCGCGCGTCGCAGCCGACGCCGGCGAGCTGTTCGTGTTCCAGCGCACACCCTCCACGGTGGACTGGCGGCGCAACCGCCCCACCGACCCCGACTGGTTCGGCACCCAGGAGCCCGGCTGGCAGCGCAGACGGCGCGAGAACTTCACCGACCAGGCCGCAGGGGTGCCGGTGGACGAGGACCTCATTGACGACGGCTGGACACGCATCTTCAAGGCCATCAGCGCCCCGAAGGGCGAGAACCGCCCCAAGACACGCGAGGAGCGGAACCGCGTGGTGGAGATTGCCGACATGGCCAAGATGGAGGAACTGCGTGGGCGCGTCGACACCGTCGTTGCGGATCCCTCCACCGCAGAGGCCCTGAAGCCGTGGTATCGCGTGATGTGCAAGCGGCCGACGTTCAACGATGAGTTTCTGCCCGCGTTTAACCGGACGAACGTCACGCTCGTTGACGTGAGCGAGTCCAAGGGCGTCGAGCGCATCACCCCGAAGGGTGTTGTCGCCAACGGCGTGGAGCACGAGGTGGACTGCATCATCTATGCCACCGGCTTCGAGATCTCTGCCAACTTCCAACGCCGCCTCGGCCTCGAGGTAAACGGCCGCGACGGTCTCTCACTGTTCGACCACTGGTCCGAGGGGCTGCAGACCCTGCACGGGTTCACCAGCCGGGGCTTCCCGAACTGGTTCTACATCGGCGTCTCGCAGAACGCGTTCAACCTGAACATGACCTCGATGTTCGACGACCAGGCTCGCCACATTGCCTACGTGATCGCCCAGACGGTGGAGCGCGGTGCGCGCACCGTGGAGCCGTCCGAGGGGGCTGTGAACGACTGGGTGTCACTCATCAACGGCTTCCGCGTCGGTGGTCTCGACTTTCTCGAGGCATGCACCCCCGGCTACTACAACAACGAGGGAGCACCCAAAGGCGGCAGTGGGTTCTTCGGTGCGTACACACCCGGGCCGGCCAAGTTTGCCGAACTGCTTGAGGCCTGGCGGGCAGAGGGGACGCTGCCCGGCATGGAGTTGCAGGGCACGGCGTGACCCACGGACGCAGGGGTCAGGTGCCGGAGCGACGGCGATAGCCGCCAAGGAACCTGTCGAGACGCATGATTGCCTCGGTGAGGTCGTGCGCGTTGGGCAAGAACACGATCCGGAAGTGATCGGGCTTGGGCCAGTTGAAGCCGGTTCCTTGCACGATGAGCAACTTCTCCTCGGCGAGCAACTCGTACGCGAACTGCTGATCGTCGTCGATCGGGTACATCTTCGGGTCGAGCCGGGGGAACATGTAGAGCGCGGCTTTCGGCTTCACGCAGGTGACACCGGGGATCTGGGTAATCAGGTCGTGCGCCAGATCGCGCTGGATGCACAGGCGGCCCGTGGGCCCAACGAGGTCGTCGATGCTCTGGTACCCACCGAGTGCGGTCTGGATGGCGAGCTGGCCGGGTGTATTGGCACAGAGACGCATCGCCGACAGCATGTCGAGACCCTCGATGTAGTCCTTGGCATGACGCTTCTCGCCGGACACCACCATCCAGCCTGCGCGATAGCCGCAGGCCCGATAGTTCTTCGAGAGCCCATTGAACGTGATGAACAGCACGTCGTCGGCAAGCGAGGCCATGCTCGTGTGCGTGTTGCCGTCGTACAACGTCTTGTCGTAGATCTCGTCGGCGAGCACGATCAACTGGTGCTGGCGGGCGAGCTCGACGATCTGCAGCAGCACTTCCGGCGGGTACAGCGCCCCGCTCGGGTTGTTCGGGTTGATGACCACGATCGCCTTGGTGTCCGGCGTGATTTTCCGGCGGATGTCCTCGATATCTGGGTACCACTCTGCCTGCTCGTCGCAGAGGTAGTGGACCGGCGTGCCACCGCTCAGCGACACCGCTGCGGTCCACAGCGGGTAGTCCGGTGCGGGCACCAACACCTCATCGCCGGCATCGAGGAGCGCGTTGAGGCTCATCACGATGAGTTCGGACACGCCGTTGCCGAGGTACACGTCGTCCACCGTCACCCCAGCGACGTGCTTCTGCTGGGTGTAGTGCACGATCGACTTGCGTGGGGCGAACAGACCCTTGCTGTCGGTGTAGCCAGCGGCCACCGAGAGGTTGCGGATCATGTCCTGAACGATCTCGTCCGGGGGGTCCAGGCCGAACGCGGCAAGGTTGCCGATGTTCAGCTTGATGATCTTCTGGCCCTCTTCCTCCATCTGGCGGGCCCGGTCAAGCACCGGACCACGGATGTCGTAGCCCACGTCGGCGAGCTTGGAGGACTTGGCAATCGGCTTCACAGGAAGCCCATGCTAGACAAAGCACAGTCCTTCCCGCGGTCGATTTGCGTTCGCTCGCCATTGGGACGGTGGCACCACGGCTTGGCATTGTGGGGTCACGTGCATCGAGATGGGGGATCAGATGACGACCGAACACAAGATGCAACGGGTCCTTGTTGCCAACCGGGGGGAGATCGCGATCCGGGTGGCCACGGCTGCGGCCGGGCTCGGCATCGAGTCGGTTGCGGTCTACGCACCGGTTGATGCTGCGGCGCTCCACGTACGCGCTGCGACCTCGTCGCTCGCGCTGACCGGAACAGGTGACGGCGTCGCCGCGTACCTCGACGGCGCTGCGCTCGTAGCCGCCGCCCTCGCAGCAGGGTGTGACTGTGTGCACCCCGGGTACGGCTTCCTCTCCGAGAGCGCCGCCTTCGCGCAGCAGTGTGTGGACGCCGGCCTCGTGTTCGTCGGCCCCTCCCCCGACACGCTCGCGTTGTTCGGCGACAAGGTGCGCGCACGCGCGCTTGCAGAGTCCGTCAGCGTGCCCGTTATCCAGGGCAGCGGCGGGGTCGCGAACGCCGCAGACGCCGCTGCGTTTGCCCGTTCGGTCGGCTACCCCGTGATCCTCAAGGCAGCAGCAGGCGGCGGCGGGCGGGGTATGCGCGTCGTCACCTCAGCAGCGGACATGGACGAGGCGTTCGCCCGTTGCACCAGCGAGGCCGCTGCCTCCTTCGGCGACGGCACGATCTTCGTGGAGCGCTTCGTCGTACGACCCCGACACATCGAGGTGCAAGTGCTGGGGGACTCCTCAGGCTCCGTCGTCCACCTGTACGACCGCGACTGCTCGGTGCAGATCCGTCACCAGAAGGTGATCGAGATCGCACCCGCTGCTGGTCTGGAGGCTGGCCTGCGCGATCGCCTCCTCGCCGATGCCGTCACGCTCGCACGCGCTGCCGGGCTGAGCACCGCGGCCACAATCGAGTTCCTGGTGTTGCCCGAGACCGGCGAGTACTTCTTCATTGAGGGCAACGCCCGCATCCAGGTGGAGCACACGGTCACCGAGCAGGTCACCGGCGTGGACCTCGTGCAGGCACAGTTCCGCCTCGCAGCAGGCGCGCCGCTCTCCGCACTCGGGCTCGCTTCCCAGGCCGGGGTGCCGTCGCCTCGCGGCTTTGCCGTGCAGGCGCGCGTGGTGGCCCGCGGCACCGGAACGATGGCCGGGTACCGGGAGCCGACAGGGGCAGGGGTGCGTGTGGACTCCTGTGGGTACGCCGGGTATGCACCGCCTGCGGCGTTCGACCCGCTGTTCGCGAAGGTGATCGGCCAGGGCCTCTCGCTTGATGCCGCTGTGGACCGCACCCGGCGGGCGCTGAACGACTTCCACGTCTCTGGCCTGCCGACGAACATCGAGCAGTTGCTCGCTTACCTGGCCATGCCGGCCGTGCGCTCCGGTGATGCGCGGACAACGCTGGCCGACGAGGCACCCGCCACGCAGTCCCCCTCCGTGCACGGGCTCGCGGTGTTCCTCGCGGAGCACGACCGGGGCAGCACAGCGACGGACGGACAGGCGCAGGCGGGACAACCCCCGATCGCGGACTGGCCGCACGAGCCGGGGGACGAGTTCGTGCGGGCTCCGATGGCAGCCACCCTTCTCGAGATTCGGGTCCGCGAGGGCGATGCCGTGTTGGCCGGGACAACGCTCGCCGTTACCACCGCCATGAAGATGGAGACCGTGCTCACGGCACCGTGCGACGGTGTGGTGGCTCGCGTGCTCGACGCCGAACCGGGATCCACCGTTGCCGCCGGACAGGTGCTCGTTCTCGTCCGACCGTCAACGGTCTCGACGGGCGACGCAGTGGCACCGACCGCTGCAACCGAGACGTGGGAGCCATTGCTCGCAGCGGTGGACGAACTCCGGGCACTCGCGAGTGCCCGGCTCGCGCCGGGGTCCACGGACCCTGGTGTGGTGCGCCAACGCAGCCGCGGCAAGCTCACCTGCCGCGAACGGATTACCGAACTGCTCGACGAAGGATCGTTCCGCGAGGTCGGCAGCGTGGCGGGCTTCATCTCCTACGGCCCAGACGGCACGATCGAGGACTTCACCCCGGCCAACCACGTGGGCGGATCGGGCACCGTCGACGGCAGGCCGATGATCGTCTGCGCAGACGACTTCACCTCCCGCGGCGGTCACTCCGACGGCGCGATCGCGACGAAGAGCACCCACCTCGACCGCCTGTCGATCGAGCTGCGGGTTCCCTCGGTGCGCCTGCTCGACGGTTCGTCCGGCGGCGGCAGCGTCGCGTCGATGGTGCCCCAGCAGCGCAAGGAGGGCGAGGCCACCGCGCAGGAGAGCGACGGGGCGATTGCTGCCGGCAAGCCGCGGGTGTCCGGCAGTGGCGGGTCGTTCCTGCCCGGTCACCTGTTCAGCACCATGTATGCCGAGCAGTTGAGCACCGTCCCGGTGGTCAACGTGCTCATGGGCAGCGTCGTCGGCCTCGGTGCTGCCAAGGCGGTGCTCGGCCACTTCTCGGTGATGGTGCGGGACACGGCGCAGTTGTTCGTTGCCGGCCCACCCGTGGTGCGCCACGCGGTCGGCTACGAGGTGACCAAGGAGGACCTCGGCGGCTGGCACATCCACTGCCGCAACGGTTCGGTGGACAACCTCGCGCTCAGTGAGGAGGACGCGCTCGCACAGACCCGCAGGTTCCTCTCCTACCTGCCGCAGAGCGTGGAGGAGGTTGCGCCTGCGCTGGTGCCCGGACCCGAGGATCACGCGGATCGCCGTGACGAGGAACTGCTGACGATCATCCCTCGCCGGCGCACGATGACGTTCGACATGCGCCGCACCATCGAACTGATGGTGGACCGAGGTTCGTTCTTCGAGATTGGACCGCACTGGGGCACAGACCAGATCGTGGGGTTCGCCCGCTTCGCCGGCCGGGTGGTGGGCGTGCTCGCATCAGACAGCCGCCACCCGAACGGTGGTGCCATGACGGCAGACGGTTGCAACAAGTTGATCCGACACCTCGACCTGTGCGACCTGTTCCACATCCCGATCCTCAACCTCGTGGACAGCCCGGGCTTTGCCGTGGGCATCGATCACGAGACTGCCTCCACGATTCGCCGTGGCGGCGCGTGGATGATCGCGTTCGCTCAGGTCACGGCACCCGTGTGCACCGTCGTCATCCGCCGCAGTTTCGGCGTGGCGGGCAACAACTACGCCACCCCACGCGAGCAGCCGTCGGTGCGATACGTGTGGCCGGCGGCCGACATGGGTGGCATCCCTCCCGAGGGCGGCATCGAGGCTGCGTACAAGCGGCAACTTGCCGAGGCCGAGGACCCTGAAGCGTTCCGTGCGGAACTCATGGCGCGCATCGAGAGCGCCCGGGGCCCGCTCGGACCGCTGTCGAAGTTCCAGGTGGAGGAGATGATCGACCCGCGAGACACGCGACGCCTCGTGTGCGAATGGCTCCACATCGCCTACCGCATCGTGAGCCGCCCCAACCGCCTCGGGTCCCGGCCGTTGGGGTTCCGGCCGTAAGCCAGCGGCAGCTGCCGCCACGCGACAGGTCAGATCACAAACACACTGACGGAATCGAGTAACCGCTATAGGATTTTTTGTCGGAGCAAACCCTGAACGGGTTCGACTGGAACGCTACGCCGAACGAGGCGACACCCGACCACTTGCCGCCGGCGCCGATAGAAACGCTGGCAGAAAAACTCCCCGACATCGTGAGATTCAGTTTTGCTGTGGAAGTCGCTACGTCCAGCGCAATCGTGACACTTCCCGACACGCTGACCTTGGCGCCGCCCCATGAGTCGCCTGTTTGCCAACTTCCGCTGCCCGGAGTCCACGTCCACGTCTTGGTCGCCGTGAAGTTCCAGTCGCTCGACGGCGCGAGGTCGATGATGGTGTAGTCGTTTCCTTGGTAGGTGAAGAGGAGTTTGAACTGTGCCGTCACTTTGCCGGCACAATCTCCTTGGAGACACAGCGACAGGCCGACGTCCACGTTCACCGTGACGAAGCTGAGATCAAAGTCACTCGTTGCCGAGAAGCCGATCGTCGGGGGAACCAGGCCTTCGAACGCTGCCGTCAATGAATAGCGGCCCTCGGTTTGGCCATTGATCACCTTGGTGAGACCGCCGGTATTGCCGCTCGCTGTGAACGAACCCTCAGGGGCCGTCTCGTACCGTGCCGGATGACACCCGGCCGGGAGCGGATCCGGTATCCGAAAATTCGATACTTTCTTCGTGTTGTTCTGGCATTCCAGGTCTGTCCAGGCCGGGATGTACCTGACACCGATGCCAAAACTGACCCCGAGCTTGTCCACGAGCGCGCTTCCCGGGAAGTCAACTTCTCCTGCGAAGCTGAAGCCGAGGGGTGCAACCCCGGCGAATACGGTAAAGTTTCCTGTAAGTTGCACCGTCAGACCGGCGACGATTACCTGGCCACTCGCGTTGTACGCCTGAAGTGGCGAGCCGATCCCTACGACGGAGATGTCCATCTGCGCTGAGACTCCAAGAAGATCGACGGCGCCGTGTGCAGAGGCGTTGCAGATCAGGGCACATCGGGCCGTCAACCGCATGTTCGCGCTACTGCCGACAACCAAGGTTCCCTCGAGCCGCAGCACCGGAACTGGGTTCCATCCACCGGCCGCGAAGTAGGTATCGAAGTTGGCCTTGATCGCCGTGGTCGAACTACCTCCCTTGAGCGTGGCCCATCCGTAGATGGTTGGGGTCTTGGTCGCTTCGGTCGGTCCGGTCGGCTCCGGGTTGAACGAGAGCAACAGGTCGAGCCTGGTACCAAAGATTCGTGAGTTTGCTGCAATCTTGATACCCGCCGGAACCTGGAACACGCCGACAGTGCAACCGTTGGGCGAAGCGTTGATCGACAGGTACGTCAGCTTGATCGCGTCGTCAGTCCCCGGCGGAAGCGCAGCAATAGTGTCAGTGCCGTCGGGGGTGCCCAGAGTTACCTGCAGACACGGGTCCACCGCGGAGAAGTTGACCACGAACTGTGCCGGGACCGACGAGGTGGCACCGATGTACTGCATCAGTGAATGGGGCAGCGTGCCGGTGCCGGCCAAGCCGACCGAAAGGAACGGGAATTCTGGGGTGATATTCAGCTGCACCGAGAACACGTTGAGGTTGAAGTCGTGGACCCCAAGAATATTCGGCCAGACCGCTTTGCCGTCCTGACCGCTCGCGGTGAGCGATGCAGTCACCACCATCCCAACGGGCGAGGATTCGCCAGTGAGCTCAAGATGAATATCAACAGGTGACGAGCCGTCGATCTGCGCTGTGCCGTTGGCGGCGAGCCACAAGGTGTTCCCAGCGACGGCACCCATCCGGTAACCCGCCACAAAATTGTCGATGCGCGTAGCGAGGTGTGGTACCGGTGGCAACGTCAACGATTTGGGCACCACCACCCCCACCTCGATCGTGCCATCGGCGGACGAGGTGAGATACGCACTGAAACTGCCGGCAGACGAGTCGGTCGAATTCGTCTGCTTCGCATTGAAAATCCCTGCGACCCAACTCGGCAGAGCGGCGGTACCCGTCAGCACCCAGGTTCGGTCGGTCATCTGATACGGGTTCCCGACCACATTTACCGCTGTCGACGAGCCGTTCCCGTTCACATAGCCAACAGTGCCAACGGCTACACCGTGCGACGAGTAGGGGGTGCTACCAGTACTTGACCTACCGAGAAACCCCGCGAACACAATCCCACCGTTCACGTAGGCAAGCCGTTCCGAAACGTTGACATTGTTCAGGCCCGGAACATTCACCAAAGCGTTCCCGGTTCCAACGATGTCGAACCCGTCGTTTGCGGCCCCGCTCTGGATCGACAGGGCTCCACCAAGCTTGGCAAAGTTGGAGGGATCGTTGAACGCAACCCGCAGATGAGCGTCTCGCATGGACACCGCTGACGCTTCTGCCACCGAGTACAGCGCGTCAAGATTGAACCCGCCGCTGTTGAGGTCGAGCACCGCCTCATACGACATGCCGCTCCCGCTGAGTTTCACAGCACCGACCGTCGACAGAATTCCTTGAGCACCGGTAGGGCTCCCACTTGCCCATGGCGTGCCACTACCGACTGAGTCGAACCACAGGTAACTCCCCGCGGCACCAGCAGCACACAAGCCAAGATTCGCGATATTCGGGCAGGTGGGGGTGAAATACACGTCGGCACCGGCAGCGATCGCCACCGAATCGGATGCGGCCAAACTGACGCTGGACTGCAACTTCGCGCTCAGGGTCCAGCTCACGGTGGCCGACGTTGGCCCCGGTGCGAGCACCACGAGGTACCCGCCCTCGTCGATCGGCGTCATCGTCTTGATCCTGCTGATGCGCCAGTCCGCAAAGTTGCCCGAGCCGCTGACCGAGACGACGTTGATCGTCATCGACGTGCCCGAATACGCCGTGATCGTTCCCCATAGATTTGTGTTCGTCGGCGGAAGTGAGCCGTACGGACCTGAGCGAGCCCCAACCTGAACGAGGTCATTCAACGCGAAGGCACCCAGTGATCCCGCTGACGCACTGACCGTGAACGTCTTGGTCCCCAGGCCGATCGTCGCAGATGTGGCGGAACTGGTGCAGCCGGGGCCTGATGCCGTTGTGGATGAAATGGCCCCTGCGAAGGTTCCGAGGGCCATTGAGCGCGGACCGATCTTTCCTGTCATCGTGGCCGATGCCGTGGGAGTGATTGACCACACCGAGGGCGACGTGTACGACAGCGCAACCCCAACCTTGCCGTTCGATGCAGCAGACCCAAACTTCGCGAAACCCGTTCCCGAATAGACACACCCGCGGGTTGCTCCGCTCAGTCCAGACACAATGATCCCATTGAGCGTAATGCTGGTAGTCATACGATCCGAGTCCGGCAGGGTCGTGCCTACAGTCGCCGTACCGCTCCAGGTGGGCGACGATGGACGAACTAGACCGTTAACCGTGCTTGCACTGGCGGTGAACGAACCCGGAGAAGTAGCCACCACGGTCTTGGTGACAGAGTCATCAGACCACACGGTGAGCGCACCGGTCGTCGTGGCCGACGTGGTTGTCACGACCAACGCCTCACACGGTGCGACGCACGGCGATGGCGTCAACAGCGCACCCAATCCGAACTGCACCCTCAGAGATGGTGACAGATTCGAACCGGAGATCGTCACTGTCGTTCCGGCCGCACCAGCATCGGGCCAGAACCCCGACACCAGCGGTGCAGGCGTATTTGTCACCGTCAGGATTGGGGAGGTTGCTTGGCCATCGGCCGAGACAATGACCCGACCTGTGACTGCATCCGAAGGAACGACGGCAGTGATCTGTGTGCCGGCGGCATTCACCGTGGCTGCTTCTGCAGGCAACGTCCCGAAGGTGACGATCGGGAACTGCGTGAAGTTCGAGCCGACAATGGTCACCGTGTCACCAGGTTTCGCCGAGGTAGGCGAAATGGAGGCGATAACTGGTTGTGCCGCTAGCTGCACATCGCTCGTCACCACCATCCCGTCACTGAAACGGACCGATACCGGACCAGTGGTGAAGCCGAGAGGGGCTACCGCAACGATCCCGCCCTGCGGGCCGAAGACACACGTCGCCTGCGCGTTCGGCCAGTTGTCCCGGGTGACGCTGCCGACGTTGGCGACCGGTGCGCAAGGAAGGGAGCCAAAGGCAGACGGCGGTCCGAACGGCGTCCAGGCCGGGGTCCCGTTGAACTGCACCGCTACGGGCGTCGAGGAGGAAGGGTTGACGCTCGAGATCGTCACCAACGTGACCGGACTCGCGCTCATCGGTTGGAGCGAGATGATCGCCGGACTGGTGATGGTTAGGGCGACCGCGCTCACGGACCGGGTATCCGGAGTGATCACTGTGAGATTGCCCGTTGTGGCATTTGCTGGAACCTTCACAGTCACGCTGTTACTTGCGGCCGACATCGGCACAGCCGTTTTTCCGTTGAAGCTGACGGAGTTCACAGCCGAGAGGTTGAACCCACTGATGGTGACGGTTTCCCCCGCTGCGGCAGTTGTCGGGCTGAAGGAGGTGACGCTCGGCGACGTTGGAGTGAACGACACGGAACTGAACCGACTGCTACCGAGTACGCCCGTCTCGTCCACATCAGTCACCGAGATCTGAGCAGGAACAGCGCCCTCGGGAACGATCACCGTCAGTTCGGTAGCAGAGATGACGTTGAACGAGGTGGCTGGAATGGTCCCGAAACTGATCTTCGCGACATTTGCCAAGTTGACACCGGTGAGGTGAATCTCGCTTCCTGTCGTTCCGGACTGCGGCGAGAACAACAAGGTGGGATCGGATGTCGGCACTGACACCAGCGTTCCTGATCGGTTACCGCTTGTGACGGACGCGAGGACCGTGACAAGCACACCCAGCCCTACGAGGCCGCCGACCACGCCTCCGATTATGAGATTTCGTCGACGAGCGCTGCGTCGGCCGCGACCACGCGGAGACCCCGATACGCCGCCTTCGACCATACCAGTAAGCGACGAGCCGATCGGACGTTCATCCATGATCCCTGATACCCCATTCGACTTGGAGTCCAGGAGGTTCGATCGACCGAGACGACCGAACCTACCACGTTGTTAGTGTCCGCACAGATGTGACTCCGCCGTAGGCCGAGCCAGGTTCAGCTTGCGAGTGTGGTGTCCGGTGGGAGACCGCAGACCCCGGTTGAGTAGTCGTCGAGCTTTTTGTTTGCCTCGCTGATGGTGGCGCCATCTATCTTTTTTGCAAGCTCGACGTACTCCGGTGCACCCGACAGTTTGGTGAAGTCGTAGTCGTACTTGCGGAAGACCGTGATGATCTCGTCGCTGGCCTCACGCATGGTGTGAACAGCATCGGCGATCTCCGACGGAGGGTTGTTGTCGAGATCGTGAATCATCACCTGAATCGTCTCGAAGGCATTCTTGATGTCCGCAACATTGGTGGACGACATCGCACTGGTGAGAGCGTCAGCGTTCGACTTGTACTCCTTGACCTTCGAGCAGTAATCGTTGTCCCTCGGTTTGATGTCAACTGCCGTTGTCGCACTGGACTCGCCCACAACCGTTGTGGAACCGGACTCCCCCACAACCGTTGTGGCACTGGACGTGCTGGAAGCACCGCAGGCCGAGAGGGGCGCGAACGCTGCCACTGCGCCGGCGATCATCAGGTAGGTGCGAATCTTCACGGTGTCTCCTTGCTGAGGTTGCCCACGCAGAGTACACGATTGACCACACAGGGATAGGAATCCCGGAGCGAAGGGCCTTGTATTCGGGTCATACTGTCCGCTGTGGAGAGTTTGACCGACCTCGACCTGCTCTGCGACGAGTCCATCCGTGAGCCGCACCGGTACCTCGCCCGGTTCCGGGAGCGCCAGCCTGTGGTCTGGAGCGAACGCCACCGGGCATGGGTGGTGCTCGGCCATCCTGAACTGGACGCCGCGTTCAAGGCCCCGCAACTCTCCACCAACCGCATGGGTGCGTTCCGAAGCCGGCTCTCGGGCTCCCGCGCCGAGGCCCTCTCGTCCGCCATCGAACTGCTCGAGGGGTGGATGCTCTTCCACGACCCGCCCGAGCACACCCGCCTGCGCGCACCGTTCGCCCGGCAGTTCACCCCCAAGGCAATGTCCGCCCTCGAGGCCGACGTAGCCGCGATCGCCGACCGGCTCGCCGAGGAGTACGCAGCGCGCATCGAGAGCGGCGAGACCGTTGACCTCGTGGAGGGGTTCACGCACCCGCTGCCCGCCGCGGTGATCGCCCGGCTGTTCGGCGTACCCGACTCCCTCACCGACTGGCTCGAGGCGTGGAGCGCCCGTTTCGGGGTGGTCGTCTTTGGCCAGACCAAGCGACCCGACTACGAGGATGTCGCCCGTGCTGCTGGCGAGGAGTTCCGCGAGCACCTCGGCGATCTGCTGGCGCTCCGGCGAGCAGACCCGCGCGACGACCTCGTGAGCGCGCTCGCCGCCTCAACAGAGCTCAACGATGCCGAGGTGCTCGGCGCCTGCTCGCTCCTGCTCTTCGCAGGCCACGACACCACCACGTCGCTGATGTCCACCGCCGTGCTCGCCCTGATCGCCCACCCGCACGAGCGGGACCGACTGATCGAGGACCCGACCATCCGCGACTCGGCGATCGAGGAGATGCTGCGTTACGACGGCAACGCGAAGGCGATGATGCGCATCGTTGCCGAACCGATGGAGCTCGGCGGGCAACAACTTGCAGCGGGCGATGCCGTGTTCCTCGGGATCCTCGCCGCCAATCGGGACCCGCGTGTGTTCGAGCGCGCGGACGAACTGATCCTCGACCGACGGCCCAACCCCCACCTGGCGTTCGGCCACGGACTGCACTTCTGCCTCGGTGCAGCGCTCGCGCGCCTCGAACTTCGGGTTGCGCTCCCCCGGCTCGTGAAGCGGCTGCCGAACCTGCGCGAGGCCGGCGAGGTGCAGTGGAAGCCGAATATCAGCGACCGTGCTGCCTCGCACGTTCCGCTCGCGCTCGGCTGAGGCCGTACGGCACCCGTCCGGGTGTGGCAACGTGGCGTCATGAGCGAACCGTACGACGTCGAGTTCTTCTGGGACCCCGTGTGCCCGTGGGCCTGGCTCACCTCCCGGTGGGTGGCCGAGGTGGCGGCTTTGCGCGGCCTGCGGGTGGACTGGCGATTCATCAGCCTGCGCCTCCTGAACAAGGACAAGGACTACGAGCGGGACTTCCCTGCCGGTTACGTGGCGGGCCACACCAGCGGGCTCAAACTGCTGCGGGTGGCCGCGGCAATCCGGCACGCGGGAGACCGGGATCGCATGGGCACGCTGTACACGCAGTTCGGCGGCGACATCCACGTGCTCGACAGGCGCACCGAGATGACCGACCACTGGGAAGCGGGCTTCCCCGAGTACCTCCGGGCCGTCGGGATCGAGGACGAGTTCCTCCATGCGGCAAACGACGAGCGCTGGGACGAGATCCTGCAGGCCGAGACCGACGAAGCGCTTGCTCGTACCGGCAAAGACGTCGGGACGCCGATCATCAGTTTCCGCAGGGACGGCGACCTGCACTCATTCTTCGGACCGGTGATGAGCCGGGTCCCGCGTGGCGATGACGCCCTGAGGCTCTGGGACGCCGTCTGGGAGGTTGCCACGTATCCCGGCATGGCAGAACTCAAGCGATCCATCCGGGAACGGCCACAGTTCGAGGGGAGTCTCGACGGGCCGTCGAGCGGCCTAGCCTCTGCCTGATGGCTGCACGCAGAACCAACCGCGTCGTGTTCGACGCCGATGTCACCCTCGCAATGCCGCTCGAGCGTGTTTGGCGGGAGCTGCTCGACTGGGGCGGTCACGGGCGCTGGATCCCGATGACGCGCGTGGACGTGGACCCCGCGGACCCGAACCGCTTCGTAGCATGGTCCGGCCTCGGCAAGCTCGCCCTCGAGGACCGCATGCACGCAACGGACATCCAGTTCGACGGTCAGCGCGGAACCTGCCACGTGAACAAGCTCGGCCCGGTCCTGGTTGGTTTCGCCGACCTCACCGTCACTGCGGCGGGTACCGGCACGCGGGTGCAGTGGCACGAGGACGTCGCCGTTCCCTATGTACCCAAGGCGCTCACGCCGGTGGTGGCCAAGGTGAGCGGCATGCTCTTCGCCTTTGCCCTGAAGCGCCTCGCGAAGGCCTGACCCCACAGTGAGCAGCCCCTCGTTCTCCTCGATCCCGGTCGTGTCCCTGGACGGCTGGCGCAGGGCCGGGGCGGACAGGCAGGCATTCGCCGACCAACTCGTCCGCGTGTGCCACGAGGTCGGTTTCTTCACACTCGTCGACCATGACATTGACCCAGCAGCGATTGAGCGCTGGAGAGCGATGGTTGCCAGATTCTTCGCCCTGCCCGAGGAAACCAAGTCGCTCATCGAGAAGCACCGGTCCCGGCACTTCCGGGGCTGGGAGCGGGTTGGTGCCGAGCTCACAGATAACCGCGTGGACTACCGGGAACAACTCGACCTGTCCACCGAGTACGACCCGTACCCGGTGGACGTGGAACCCACGTACCTGCTGCTCGACGGGCCGAACCAGTGGCTGCCCGAGGGGACATTCCCCGGGTACCGCAACGTGGTGCTCGACTGGTCGGCGCAGATGAAATCGCTCGCCGACGAACTGATGGGCATACTCGCCGTCGGGCTGGGTCTTGCCCCTGACACGTTTGAGCGCGCCTTCGGCGAGCGCCCACTCTCGCTGCTCAAGATGATCTCGTACCCGCCTACGCCACCCGGTGAGGCCGGGGTGAACAGCCACCACGATGCTGGCTTTCTCACCCTGCTGCTGCAGCACGGCGTGTCCGGACTGCAGGCACTCAACCCCGACGACGAGTGGATCGACGTCGAGCCCCGACCAGACGCGTTCGTCGTGAATCTCGGCGAGATGCTCCAGTCCATGACGGGCAACTACCTCGTGGCCACCACGCACCGCGTGATCACGAGTGAGCCACGGCAGTCGTCGGCGTACTTCCACGGTCCCGATCTCCGTTCGAGTCTTGCCCCGCTCGGTCTCAACCCGTCGTTCGCCGAGGCCGTCACTGCAAGTCCCCGGCACCGCGGGGCCGGCTTCATGGCGAGGCGCGACCAACTGCTCGACGGAACGAGCGGCACCCGGGGCGCACCGGTCAGCGTGTTCGGTGAGCAGATGTGGAACTACTACGTGCGCAGCTACCCCACTGTGGTGGCAGCCCACTACCCGTCGCTCAGTCGGACTCCGGCCCAACCATAGTCCACTGCTGGAGCCCACGCTCGCCGAGAATCCGCAAGGGTCGCAGTTTCTTCTGGAGCCCGAAACGCTCCACCGTGCGTGACCGGATGTGCTCCACTGCTTCGTCCACATCGTCGGTGAACCGCAGCAGGTCAGTATCGGCCTTCGCAATCATGCCGGTTCCTACCATGCCGTCGATCTGTTCGCGGAGTGGTCCCCAATAGTCAGACCCCATCACCACCACCGGGAAGTCGTGAATCTTCGCCGTCTGGATGAGCGTGAGCGCTTCGAACATCTCGTCCATCGTCCCGAAGCCCCCGGGCATCACGACGAATGCATACGAATACTTCACGAGCATCATCTTGCGGACGAAGAAGTAGTCGAAGTCGACGCTGACATCGAGATACGGGTTCGGTTCCTGCTCGAACGGGAGCCGAATGTTGCATCCAATGCTCGCACCGCCTGCCTCGCGGGCACCACGGTTGCCAGCCTCCATGATGCCGGGGCCACCTCCGGTGATAATCGTGTAGCCCACCTGCGCAAGAGTGGCCGCCACGCGCCGAGCAAGGTCGTATTCGGCACTTTCAGGCTTGATACGGGCTGAACCGAACACCGTGACGCACGGACCGACAAAGTGCAGCGCACGGAACCCTCGCATCATCTCGCGGGTGACGCGTGCGACAGTGCGCAGTTCCCGCAGACGGGACTTCGGCCCCTCGAGGAGTTGACGCTCGGACTGGCCATCAGGCATGTGAGCAAGCCTAGGTGGGTGCGTCAAGCAGGTGGCGCGTAGCGGTCCCGCCCGTAGGTCGCCTCGTAGTGGTTCACGCCGGAGTCATGGAGGTTGAACGTGCGTACCGACGGTCGCGAGAACAGCCAGGCCTCGGCGGCGTGCCGATTGTCGCCGGGCACCGGCCCGAGCCTGCCGAGGTGGGCAGCGGTCGCCCACCAGAAATTTCCCGAGAAGTGTGGATACGGCTCGGGGAGGAACTCGCAGCCCACGACGTCATGGGTCCGCAGGGCCTCGAGGCAGTCGACGTGCCGCTCGACCACGAAGTACGTCATGAGTTGACGCCAGTCGTCAACCTGTGGGTGCCGCCGGACGTGGGATGCCCCCTTGGTGTGCAGATACAGCACGGAGGCCTCGGGGTTGAACCACGAGAAGCACTGCAGCAGATCCAGCGTGAGTTTCTCGCCCAGCGAGGCAGTCGGCGTGCGGTTGATGACACGAACCTTGCGGCGGTGACCCGCGAGCACCGCAGGGAACCCGATCTCGTCACCGACGTTCACGACGTACAGCCTGTCGAGCCGATCGAGCAGACCCGACTGCTCGACAGCACTGAGCAATTCGTCGAGGATCGCTGTGTCACCGTTGGTGGTAAGGCTGTGGAGGAAGCACACCTGCCCCATGCTCTCACCGAGGTCGTCGGCGAAGTACTTGTGGTACTGGACCTCTGCATCCGTCGGTCGATGCTCGAAGCGAAGTTCGTGGCGAAGGATGCGTTCGAGCCTCGGGAAGAACTGGAAGTGCTCGAGCACCTTTCGCTTCTCCCTGCGGATGTACTCAATCCTGCGGGACCACTCGTCGTTGAGGATCGCCGTCCGCATCGTCTCGAATGCTCCGTCGAAATCATCGAGATCGATCGCGATGAATGCCCGCTCGTCAACGTGCTCTGCGGCATTCGGGGCACCGTCGTAGAAACACACGGTTTCGGTGAGCAGTGGCTCCCAGAGCTTCTCGGTGATGAAGTTGTGTTCCCGGTTGTTCTCGACGCCCAGGAAGTACCGATACGGGATGAGCGCTGCGTCCTTTCGGCCGGGCGGATGCGGACCGACCCAGCTCGAGAACCCGAGAGGGTTGTCGTATGCGTACATCTCCACCCGCACGACGTCGTCATCGCGCGCCTCGAGGTACCGCAGGAAGTCCACCCGCTTCCGGTGGCCGGGGTCGAAGTACTTGGGGCCGATGATGGACGCGAGGTTGCCGGTCTTCGGGGCAACCAGCGTCCGGAGCTCGTCGTACGTGGTGGCGAGCTGCCAGAAGGCAGTGTTGGGCCCCGTGCGATGCGAACACACCCGCAGGAAGTGCGATGGGTCCGGCTTCGACCATGCCCCCCAGGTCTTCACCCCCCAGGTCTGTCCCGGGTCGGAGCACCAAGGCTCCATCTGCAGCACGACGGTGCGCCCCGGACGGAAGCGTTCCCCATGCGCAGGAAAGTTGACGACGACGTAGAAGTCGATGTCGTCGTCGGACGGCGTGACCTGAATGTCGTTCCAGCGCAACGCCCCCTGCGACATACGGTCCCATTCGGCGCAGATCTGCTCGGAGGTTGCCCAGTTCCCGATGAGCTTCACCCTGAGCGTTTCGCGGCCATTGCTCACCGACGAAGCCTAGGTGCACCCACCGAGACCGGCGTACCATCGGGCATGGCCATCACCGGAATCGACCACATCGTCCTGCGCGTCAACAGTCTCGACGACGCCATCGTGTCCTTCACCAGGCTCGGCATGCAGCTCACCAAGACGCTCGAGAACCCGCTCGTCGGAAAGATCGCCTTCTTCCGGCTCGCCGACGGGTTCTTCTTCGAGGTGGTGGAGCCGCTCTCCCCGGACTCGCCGATCGGGCAGGCCCTCGCGAAGCGCGGCGAGGGCATTCACACCGTGGCCCTCAAGGTGGACGATCTGGAGACGACCAAGCGGGATCTCGTCGGGGCGGGTGCGCCCGTGCTCGACGGCGGTGGTCTCCCGGTGGCGTTCCTCCACCCGAAAGCGGCACACGGTGTGATGCTGCAGGTGATGGAGCCGATGACCACGCTGTTCGACTGACAGCACGGCAGCGCGGTGGGGATCAGTCCCCAGTCTGCAGTGCTCCCTGCCCACTGAGCGCTGCGATCTCCACGGGCGTTGCACCGAGCCAGTCCGCCAGCACCTCTGCGTTGTGCTGCCCACGACGCGGCGCCGTTCCCCTCGCTGTGGACTCGGCGTTGGAGAATCGATACGGCATGCGCACCACGCCCCTCGTACCGCCCGCATGGTCGTCCACCTGCACCACGGCACGCCCGTCGCGCAACGACGCGTTCTCGAACAGTGTGGAGTTGTCGCGAACGTCGGCCCACGCAAGGTTTGCCCGTTCCAGTTCGGCCTTCAGCGCGTTGCGGTCGGCGAACGCGGCGAGCCAGGCACGCATCGCTTCACGACGGTTCGCTACCTTGATCTCGACTGGTGCGCCGCCCGGGGTCGGGTCAACGAGCGCGGCGTGTCCCGACAGACGGGCCCACGTGGTGCGCAGGTCAGCAGAGATGAGCAACGGCCCGCCAACGACCTCCCACACGTAGCCACGGGAGTCGTTGATGTCCGCACGCCCGTCGATCGCCTCGCTCGTGTGGTCGTCGGTGGCGATGAGGGCCTCGAGCATGCTGAGGTCGATGTGCTGGCCTGCACCGGTGCGCTGCCGCATGTTCAACGCGGCAAGCACGGCGATGCTGGCGTGCATCGCAGCCACCTCGTCGGCGAGCGACACGGCAACGTCCGTCATCGGCATGTTGTCCACCTTGGACTGACGGGCCACGAGACCCGCCTCTGCGTGAAGCACCGGGGCGTATGCCTGACGTTGGGATTCCTGGCTCGTGCGACCGAAACCGGAGATCGACACCATCACCAACGACGGGTTACCCGCTGACAACGCTTCGTAGCCGAGACCCCAACGGTCCAGCACCCCAGGGCGGAAATTCTCCACCACCACATCGGCCTTGGCGGCCAGACGCAGCAGCAGTTCCGTGCCTCCCGGTGCCGTACGGTCCACCGAGATACCCCGCTTGCCGGCGTTCATGTGCAGGAACACTCCCGTGATTCCCCCGCGTACCGGGCCGAAGCGGTTTGTGATGTCGCCGTTCGTCCACTCCACCTTCACCACGTCGGCACCGAGATCGGCCAGTACCCGACCCGTCATCGGGCCAGCGATGGCCTGCGAAAGATCGAGCACTCGCACACCATCGAGCGGGCTTGCGGTCATCGTGGTACCTCCGGTTCGCGGGGAAGGCCGAGCACGCGCTCGCCGAGGATGTTGCGCAGCACCTCATCAGTGCCACCACCAATTCGATACCCGGGAACGCCGAGCACCACGTTGGTCCATGCATAGGTTCCCCACTCACCGTCGTCTGCCAGCAGCCGGGGGCCGAGGATCGAGCCGACGAGATCGGAGATGCGCAGGTAGTTCTGGGCGAGTACGAGCTTTCCGAGCGACGCCTCGGGCCCGGGAACTTGGCCAGCGGCCAACTTCGCGCCGGCGCGCTGTCGCGTCATCTTTGCGATGCGCAGGTTCATGTAGAGCGTCGCGAGCCTCTGCCGCGTCACCGGATCGCTTGCGAGGCCGAAGTGGCGCACCATGGCCTTGTACCGCTCGATGTCGAGCAGACCGGAGCCACCGAACCCTTCGCCACCAATCGCATTGCGCTCGTTGAGCAGTGTGGTCATCGCCACCCGCCATCCCTCGCCCACCTCACCAAGGCGGTGATCGTCGGGCACCCAGACGTCGTCGAAGAAGATCTCGTTGAATGCGGCGCCACCGGTCATCTGGCGCAGTGGTCGTATCTCGACGCCCTTGGCGCGCAGGTCAACCACGAACATCGTGAGGTTCTTGTGCCGTGGCCCGGGTGATGTGCGACAGAGGATTTCGCCGATGTCGCTGTAGTGCGCGCCCGAGGTCCACACTTTCTGGCCGGTAAGTCGCCATCCGTCGCCATCCCGGGTCGCCGAGGCACCCACACCCGCCAGGTCCGAACCCGCACCGGGCTCGCTGAACAACTGGCACGCAATGAGATCACCGTTGTGGAGCGCAGGTACGTAGCGATCTCGGACCTCAGGCACGGCGTGCGCCTGAATCGTTGGGGCGATCATGCCGAGCGACACGGTGAGTGGGGCGTTACCGGGAACCTCGTAGTCACGAACCATTGCATCGAAGGTCTGCTGGTACCCCTTGCGCAGGTCTCGACCCCCCAGTTCTACCGGGCCGGTAATCCAGCCGAGCCCGTTGTCCCACAGCGCGCGTCGCCATGCCCTCACGTTCGCGATAACCACCTGTTCGGCCTCGCGGTCGGCCTCCTCGAACACGGCCACCCGGTCCGAGCCCTCGCCCCAGGAAAAGCGCTTGCGCTCCTGCCGACGGCGGGGATACCGGGCCTCGAGAAAGTCCCGGCATTCCTGTGCGAACTCCTCCACGGTCGGTGCGGTCGATGCGTCCATCGGGGTCACTGTAGGCAACTGCGGTCGGAGGTTCCCGATCCGGGCAGACGGAAATGGCCCCGCTCAGGGCCTGCGATTACGGTTGCGACAGGGACGGCCCGGGGAATGGGTCGTGCAGGCACAGGGGGTCGACATGGACGCATTTCACGACGAGGACATCGAACTGGTCCGAGAGGCCATCCGTCGTCTCTGCAAGGACTTCGACGACGACTACTGGGCAGCCTGCGACGAGGAGCACCGCTTCCCGTGGGACTTCTACAAGGCGATGGCCGACGGCGGTTGGGTGGGCATTGCCATCCCCGAGCAGTACGGCGGCGGCGGTATGGGCATTCGTTGCGCGGCGGCGATCCTCGAGGAGGTCGCTGCGTCGGGTGCCTGCATGAACGGCGCATCGGCCGTGCATATGTCGATCTTCGGCATGCACCCCGTGGTGGAGCACGGTTCGGAGGAGATGAAGCAGCGCTTCCTGCCGAGCGTTGCAAACGGCACACTGCACGTGGCCTTCGGCGTCACCGAGCCGAATGCCGGCACCGACACCACACGCATCACCACGCGGGCACGACGTGACGGCGACACGTACGTGATCAACGGCCGGAAGGTCTGGACCTCCAAGGCTCTCGAGGCAGACCGCATCCTGTTGCTCACCCGCACCACCCCGCTCGAGGAGTGCGCCAAGCCCACCGACGGCATGACGCTGTTCCTCGTAGATCGTCATGCGCCCGGCGTGGAGGCTCGGGCGATCCCGAAGATGGGCCGCAACGCCGTCGCGTCGTGTGAGACCTTCTACGACGATGTCGTGGTTCCCCTCGAGGACCGGGTGGGTGAGGAGGGCAAGGGTTTCCGCTACCTCCTCGGCGGCCTGAACGCCGAGCGCATCCTGGTTGCCGCCGAGGCGCTCGGCATGGGCCGGGTGGCCCTGCGCCGCGCCGTGGACTATGCGAACAACCGTGTCGTGTTCGACCGCCCGATCGGCAAGAACCAGGGGATCGCTTTCCCCCTTGCCGAGGCGCACGCCAAGCTTCGGGCGGCTGCGCTCATGGTGCGCGAGGCCGCCATGCTCATCGACGACGGCAAGCCCTGTGGTGAGGAAGCGAACCTCGCGAAGTACCTCGCTGCCGAGGCCGGCTTCTTCGCGGCCGATCGCGCCGTGCAGACACACGGTGGCTTCGGTTACGCAACCGAGTACCACGTGGAGCGTTACTTCCGGGAGGCTCGCCTGCCCCGCATCGCCCCGATCAGCCAGGAACTCATCCTCGCCTACGTGGCGGAACACGTGCTCGGGCTTCCCCGCTCGCACTGACGCTTAGTCGTCCGTCCTGATCGGCGGGTGTCCGCTACCCCGCCACACCCCTCGGCCAGACTGCACCCATGGCATTCGGACAACCGTCGGGTCCCCCGGCATCGGCAAAGCAACTCAAACAGTTGCTGACACTGCTCGAGGCCGCCGGCTATTCAGATTTCCGTGATGCGCGCGGCCCGATGGGCTTCAACCAGCGTCAGGGTGGCGGCAAGTTCACCAAAGACGAAGCCGACGGATTCATCACGGCGCTCGAGTTCGCCGCCGAGCAGGGTGATGGGGCCACTGCGCCCACTGACGAGCCCGCAGCCCCAGCAGCCCCGCCGGTCGCCCGGCGACCGGCGAGTACCACCACCTCTGCAGCCCAGCAGACGCTCCGGCGCTTCCCGTCCGAACTCCTCGCCGCCGAACTGCAGCGCCGCGGCTGGGTGGTCATGGAGCCGTAGCCCGCTCGGCAAGCGCCCCCTCTTGACGGTAGTTACCGAGTATGTATACTCAGTAACTATGGCAGTTCGCGAAGGGTTGTTGGCCGTCCTCTCTGGTGGACCACGCCACGGCTATCAAATCAAGACGGATTTCGAGCAGGCGACGGGCGGCGTGTGGCGCCTCAACGTCGGCCAGGTGTACACCACTCTCGACCGTCTGGAACGGGACGGGATGGTGACCCTGGACGATTCCGGCGAGTCCAAGGTGTACTCGCTCACGGAGAATGGCGAGCAGGAACTCGCCCGCTGGTGGGAGGCCGCACCGCTCGACGAGGCACCGCCCCGCGATGAGTTGATGCTGAAGGTGCTCACTGCACTGGACCGTGGTCGCGACCACGCACTGCGGGTGATCGAGGCGCACCGCACCGTGCTCACCTCGCTCCTGCAGCAGCGACGCAGGAGAATGCGTGAGGAGGGACCGCTGACGGACTCGCTTGCCACGCAGATCGTCAACGATGCCTTGATGCTGCGGGCGGAATCGGACCTGCGCTGGCTGGACCAGTGCGAGGCACGACTGCAGGCAACGTCATGAGCGAGCACAGCCCCTCGACGGGCACACCCGTCCTCGAGTTCATGGACGTCGTCAAGAGCTACGGCTCCGGCACCACCGAGACTCGTGCACTCACGTCCGTGGACCTGCGTGTGGCACCCGGAGAGTTCATAGCGGTGATGGGCCCGAGCGGCTGCGGCAAGAGCACGCTCCTGCACCTCGCCGGCGGGCTCGAGCCGGTGACCGCCGGGCGAGTGCTGGTGAACGGACGGGACGTCTCGGAGATGTCGCCTGCGGACCTCGCAACGCTGCGCCGACGTGAGGTGGGCTACATCTTCCAGCGCCTCAACCTCATACCGTCGCTCACCGCCGTGGAGAACGTGATGCTGCCGCTCGAGCTCGACGGCACCGGCCGCAAAGAGGCCCGAGAGCGGGCCACCGCTGCCCTGCAGGGTGTGGGCCTATCGCACCACCTGGACCGCTACCCCACCGAGTTCTCGGGCGGCCAGCAGCAGCGCATCGCCATCGCCCGCTCGCTCGTGGCGCAGCGCTCCTTGCTCCTCGCCGACGAACCAACCGGCTCGCTGGACACCGTGAACAGCGACGAGGTCATCGAACTGCTCGCCGGCCTGCCCGCCAAGTTCGGCACGGCGATCATCCTCGTAACGCACGAGCCGCGCTTTGCCTCGTGGGCGGACCGCGTGATCTTCCTGCGCGACGGCCACGTGGTGGACGAGTCCCGCTGATGTCGCTCGGCCTCGCCTCGCGGCTCGCACGGCGCGAGGTACGCCGTCGCCCCGGCCGCACGCTGCTCGTGGCGCTGCTGGTGGCGCTGCCCACCATCGCGCTCGGGGGTGCGGCCATCATCGTCGCGACGGCCCAACGTTCTCCGACAGAGCGATTCCGAGACCACTACGGCTACACCGACTTTGTCGTGGATGTGGGCGGCCCGAGCGTCGAAGGAGCTCCCCGCGATCCCACGGCCGCACTGCTCAAGGCCGCACGGTCTGCCTTCGGCGATGGCACGCAGGTCGCTCCGCTCTCCTACTCGAGCCTTCCTGCTCGCGTGCAGGGCACAACTGCGCAGCGCGGCCAGCGCAGCAAGAACCTGTTCGTGCACACCGCAGATCTGCGGGACCCGCAGATTGCGCCGCTCTATGAACTGCGGTCGGGGCGGGCACCGGCAGCGGTCGGCGAGGTTGTGGTGAGCACCAAGCTCGCCAACTCGTGGAACCTCGAGCCTGGCGACACACTCACCCTCTCGCGCCCCGCACTCTCTGGAACCGTGGTCGGCGTGGTGCGGGACCGGACGAACTACGACTGGACGGGTCTCGTCGGCCTTCCCGGCAACGCATTCACACTGCCCGAGAACGCGGGTCGCTCGTTGCTGCTCGTCGACACCCCGCAACCCGTCTCGCATTCCCGAGTTACACGCGTGGTCGAGGCCGGCTTGGCCGCGCGGCCGGAACAGCTTTACACCGCCGAGCGCAACGAGTTCGTCGCAACATCGGATCCGGTTCTCCTGCTCGGCGGTGTGTTCGCCGTCGTCGGCTTCGCCGTGCTGTCCATCATCGTCGCGGCCGCATTCGCCACGAGTGCGCGGCGACAGCTCGTCACCATCGGACAACTGGCCGCCAACGGCGCACCGCGCCGGCTCCTGCGCACCTCGCTCGCCCTGCAGGGTGCCTGGAGTGCCGCTAGTGGCCTCGCCCTGTCCGCCGTGCTGCTGGGCCTCGGGTTCGGTTTCAGCAGGTCGACACTGGCGACAGTGCTCGGGCGAGACGTGTCGAAGCTGCGCGTCCCAGTTGGGCAGCTCATCGCCATCGCAGTGATCGCGACGGTCGCATCAACCGTTGCCGCCTACCTGCCGGCGCGCTCGGCAACCCGCGTGTCCGTGCTCGATGCACTCGCTGGGCGCCGCCCACTCGCGTCCGTACCGCGCCGTCTGCTGCCCATCGGCATCGTGACCTTCGCCGCCGGCGTTGGCCTCGAACTGCTCACCACCCTCGCCGTCACCGGCGGAAACGGCAGCGGCGGCAGCGAGTCGAGTGTGTTCCTCATCGCCGGTGCGCTTGGTGCACTGCTGCTCCTCGGCGGCATGTGCTGCATTTCGCCCGCCCTCGTGAGCGTGTTCGGTCCGCTCGCCCGTCGCCTGCGGGGTGCCGCTCGACTTACGGCACGCAGCATCGCCCGCACCCGTCCTCGTACCGCCGCCGTCGTGTCCTCCATCGCAGCGTTCGCTGCTGTGGGAATCGCCGCATCCACATTCATGGTCACAGACCGTGCACACAGCGCTGCGACGAACGCCTTCCTACCCGACAACGTCGTGATCCTGTCCGCGAATAGTTGCCCGAACCCGGTACCGGGTGGAGCACAGAGTGCCGACGTGGAGCAGACCTCGATCACCGAACCCTGCGTGCTCGCTGAACCGAATGCGGCGACTACACGTGAGGTGGAGGAGATCCTCGGCAGCGCCAAGAAGGCTCCCTTGCGGTGGGCGACCTTTGACCCTGCGCCCGTCGACCCGTCGGCCCCGCCCGTCACAGACGCCCTGGTTCTCCAGGAGCCCGGTGCGATCCGGGTCGCTACCACCGAACTACTGAAACTCATCGGTCTGAGCGACGACGATCGCGCCAGCCTCACCCAGAACGGGATCCTCGCTATCGGCGAGCCGGGTCAGTGGGCCGACGGACAAATTCAGGAGCCGGGGGCGAACCTGCTCAACCTCAGGCTCCGCACACGTTCGGGTGACGTGACTGTCCAAGCCGCCACCAACCGGGACGCCCTGCGCTACTACGGGTTCGGCAGTTTCCTCATCACCGAGACCAAGGCTGCAGCGCTCGGGCTGCCGATCCGCGAGGCCGGCGCGCAGTACACGTTGCCGCATCGAATCAGTGAGGAACAGCGCGTTGAGCTCAGTTTCCTGTCGTACGGCAACGTCGGACGAAACTTCGCAGACACGTCGCTCAACATTTCCTACTCGTACTTCCGTCCCGCCATCACTGGCGGCACCATCGAGGCAGCGATCGCACTCGGCGTGCTGGTCATCACACTGCTCATCGTTGCCATTGGTCTCGGCCTGAGCGCCACAGAGGGCAAGGACGAGCGCGATGTGCTCGTTGCCATCGGCGCGAGGCCGGGCACCTTGTCGTCGCTCAGCGGCCTGCGGGCATTCGCGCTCAGCGCCTTCGGCGTGTTGCTCGCTATCCCGGTGGGGCTCGTACCGTCGATCGTCGTCATCCACGCCAGTCAGTCGGGCGAGCAACGGCCAGAGGGGCCGATTGTCCCGTGGCTCACCATCGTGCTGCTGCTCGCCATCCCGTTCGTCGCCTACGCGATTGCCCGGGCGTCCAGCAGCATCGGCAGACGGTTGCGCCCCGTGCACATGTCGAACTTCGCCTTCGACTGACTCACGCGATGCGGAGGAGGCCGAAGTGGCCCGGGCTGCATCTCAGACAGAGGCTGGGGCCGCCTGTCGGCCACGACGGCTGAACCGGTTGACGATCCACTTCCGCCCCGGCTGCTCCACCAGTCGATAACTCAATTCGGACACGACGACGCTGACAGCGAAGAACACGAGGTTGCGCAGCACAAGGCCGCTCACGGGGCCGATCGGCAGGTACGACCTCACGGGCTGGTGCCAGAGGAACATGCTGTAGGCGCGCTGACCGAGCCACATCAGCGCTCGCCGCGACAGCAGGAACCGCATCCAGGAAAGTTCCTTCGCCGCAACGAGCACCACCACCATGGCAACCGCCGTGAGGTGCGCCCCGCCGCGCGCCCACGTGCGGTAGAACACCTCGGTATCGGGAATGACCACCAGTACGCATCGCGCCGCAACTGCGAGCAGAAGGCCAACGGTGAGCAGTACCTGACGGTTGCCCCACCGGTTCTCCGCGGTGAGCGTTGTGGCAAGCCAGCAGCCGGCACCCAGGGTGAGCATGCCATGGGTGTCGAGCCCGTTGAACAGGGACGGCGAACCTGGGCCGACGCCAGCAAGCGACCTCACCAACAGGTTGACCCCCGCAGCAACGACGATCGCCGCCGACAGACGGTTAATGCGGCGCACACTCACGCCGACAGCGAGCACCACTAGGGGCCACAGCAAGTAGAACTGCTGCTCGATGGCAATCGACCAGAGGTGACTCAACTCAGAGGTGTCCACCCCCGCCACACGGAGCCAGTTCGTCGTGAAGGTGACCGCCCCGATGGCGCCACTCACGAGTGCGCGGAAGTTGGAGTCCACGATGAACAGCCGGTCGCCGACGAGCAGGACGAGCGACACGACGACGAGCCCGGGGAAGAGACGGCCCACCCTTCGAGCGTAGAAATCCGGGAGCGAGATGTTCCCGTACTTCCGACGCTCCTCGAAGAGCAATCGGGTGATGAGAAACCCGGAGAGCACGAAGAACAGATCGACGCCGATGATCGAGCCTCGAAACCAGTTCCTGAAATAGTGGAACATGACGACCCCGAGAATCGCCACCCCGCGCAGACCGTCGAACTCGGGGCGGTAGCCGAAACGACCACCGGCCTCGATCTCTGCTTCCACGAGCGGGACGGACATCAGCGACAGGACCCTTTCTGCAGCGTGCAACCAGCACCCGAACGTACTCGGTCAGGGTCGGGGCACCGAAAGCAGGGCCGTTGGCCCCCGGGCTCAGGCGAGGGCGACCTGCATCGGCGCAGGCTGCAGTTCGTGGAGGGCAGGCAGAACCTCCTTTGCGAAGAGCCTCATGCTCCGCTCCGCCAGCTCGATCGGCATGCCGCCGTACTTGAAGATGAACATGATCTCGTCCGTGCCGAAGGCCTCGGCGAGCTCGGTTGCGCGAGCAATGGTCTGCTCGGGCGTTCCCCACGGATGCGAGTTGAAGAACCCCCGCAGGAACGGCGACGCATCTGCCGCCAGCGCCTCGGAACCGGCGGCATAGGCCTCGTACCCCTTGATGTTCTTGAAGTGATCACCGAGCAATTCGTAATGGCGCATCGCCGAATCCGAGTACTCGACCATGTACTGCTCGGCTCCGCGTCGCGCCTCCTCCTCAGTCTCGGCGACGTAGGTCCACAGCGCCAGTTTGGTGTGCGTGGAACTGCCGTGGCCCGCCTGGTGGCGGAGCGACGTGTACGCCTGTGCCGTCTGCAGCGCCATCTCGAGACTCGTGGTGGGAATGATCAGCGGTCGCACGTCGTGCTTCGCGATCAGTTCGACCGTTTCGGGGGTACCGCCCGCGGACCAGAGGTTGTGGCTGAGGTCGCGATCAGGTTGCGGCCGCAGGCGGAGCCCCTCGATGTCGTAGTGCTCGCCGTGGAAGGTGCACTCGCCGGTGGCCAGCAGTTGCTTGAGCACCTGAATGCTCTCGTCGTAGCGGCCACGCGCCTCGCCCTGGTCAATCGACAGCCCTGCGTACTCGCGGCGACCAAGCCCCCGCCCGACACCGAGGATCACCTCACGGCCCTCGCCGAGGAACGCGTCCAACATGTTCACGTCCTCTGCCACCCGTACCGGGTTGTGCCACGGCAGCACGGTGACCATGGTCCCGAGATCGACGCGCTCGGTGATCCCGGCGATGTAGGTGAGGTACTGCAACGGGTTGGTCACCATCGTGTATGGAGTGAAATGGTGCTCGATCGTCCATACCGCATCGAACCCGGTCTGGTCCGCGATCCGAGCAAGGTTGATCTCCTCGGCAAACACCTCACGGTCCGACTTCTGGGGCCGGGCGGGCACGGTCTCGCCGCGCTCCTCGGCCTCGTACCGATCCCAATCCGTGTAGTTCTGGTTGAAGATGCAGGCCCCGACACGCACGACAGTCCCCCCGATTGTTGATCGACCGGTCGTCCCCAACGACCGTTCGTACCCAGACCCTAAATGGCCTGCACCGGGCGGTCAACGGGAACAACCCGCAGTTGAGCGGCGATCAGAACGACGTGAGCGCGCGAAGACGGTCGGCGGCCGAGCGCCGGGCGACCGCCACCTTGGGGGCGAGCGCCTCGAAGGCGTGCGGGACACCGGGGTGCACGTGCAGCTCGACCGACACTCCAGCCTGTGCGAGACGCCGGGCGTACGCAATGTTCTCGTCCCGGAACGCATCGAGCTCGCCCACCTCGATATACGCCGGCGCAAGGCCAGAGAGATCAGCCGCCCGCGCGGGCGCTGCGTACGGGGACACGTGCTCGGTTCGGTAGGTGTCACCCAACAGTGCCCGCCAACCGGTCTCGTTGTCCTCGTAGGTCCACATCAGGAACGGGACGAGCGCGGGGTCAACCTCGGTGCGGTCGTCGATCATCGGGTACACGAGGATCTGCCGTGCGAGGGGGACGCCACGGTCGCGGGCAATCAGCGCCGTCCCCGCTGCCAGGCCGCCGCCAGCGCTGTCGCCGTACACCGCGATGCGTGCCGGATCCACACCGAGCACGGCTGCCTGCTCGCTCAACCACGCCAGCGCCGCGAAGCAGTCCTCCACCGGTGCAGGGTGAGGGTGCTCGGGCGCAAGTCGGTACTCGACGGCGAGCATCGGCACCCCGGATTTCGACACCGAGTTGCGCACGAGGCTGTCGTAGATGTCGAGCGAGCCGCAGATCATGCCGCCACCGTGCAGGTAGAGCACCGCATTCGTTGCGTCCGATCTGCGCTTGGAGTACCAGCGCAGTTCGACCTGCGCACCGTCGAAGGAGTTTGTCCGATAGGTCGCCACGTCCACGTCGGTGACAACTGCACGCTGCTCGCCGAACGTGGCCATCATCCCGTCGATGGCAGCACGCCGCCCGAGGGCGTCACCCACCAGCAGTTTCGGTGCCCGCTCCATAGCCCGCAGCAGCGGTGCAACCGCCGCCTCCCACTCCGTGTCAAACCGATAGCCCACCGAATCGCCCCCCGTCCGTCGATACCCGCCCGGGAATCGTGCCACGCCCGGCCCTGAGTTGTGTCCCCGACTGCTCTGCGGCCACGATGTTCCATCGTGCACCCCCAGCAGAGCGTCGAGACCCCGGCCGAACACCTCTTCGGTGTCGGCAAGACCGACTGGGACACCCTCACCGTGGTGCAGACATCCCCACCGGCGATCCTCGACGATGACGGAGCCCTCCCGCCGGGCGTGCTCTGTCTCCTGCTCGACCACGTGATCGGCAGCGCGATCAGCACGTACCTCGACGAGCACCAGCGAATGGTCACGAGCCACATGCATCTCGAGTTCTTGCGCCCGATCGAGCCCGGAGCGGGGCCGATCGTCGGACGGATCGGCGAGGTGGACCTCGTGCCGTCGAGCGCGTTCTGCACCGGAACGGCCTCGCTCCCCTCGGGTGAGCTTGTCTCGCGCTACAGCGCGCGCTTTGCGGTGTTCTCCGGCGGCGAGCAGGGCGGCGGGTTGGTGACCGACGAGGTTCCGCCCCCGCAGCCGACAGAACCCCCGGTGCCCCACGAGTGGACCGCCTCGCCGATCCATCAGGTGCTCGGCACCCAGGTGCTTTCGTCTGAGTCGGGTCGGGTGCGCCTCACCGTGCGTGCCGGGGCGCATCTCGCTAACGAACGGGATGGCGTCCACGGTGGTGTCGGCGGCGTGATCGGCGAGCGTGCGTGCGAACTCGCCATACGCAGCCTTGCCGGCAGCGGCCACCGTTACCGACCCGCCGAGATGCGGGTGCTGTTCGTCCGCCCGATCGCTGCGTCGGGTACCGACATCGCTGTCGAGGCCGAGGTGGGCTTCCTCGGACGGACCACCGGCACCACGACAGCCCGCATCTACCGGCCCGACGGCAAGCTCGCCGTGCAGGTGGATGCGGTGCACATCGTGCGGTAGTTACGAGCCGACGAGCTCCTTGCGCAGTTCGCGCTTCAAGAACTTGCCGCTCGCATTGCGTGGGATGGGCTCGTCGCGGAACCACACCTTCGCCGGGATCTTGTGCTTGGCGAGGCTCGCCGAGAGGAATTCGCGCAGTTGCTCCTGCGTGAGCGTGTGACCTGCCGCGAGCACGATGACAGCAGCAACCTCCTCGCCGAGTCGCTCGTCGGGGACGCCGAACACGGCAACCTCGGCGACGGCGTCGTGGTGGTAGATCGCGGTCTCGACCTCGCTGCAGTACACGTTCTCGCCACCGCGGATGACCATGTCCTTCGCGCGGTCCACGATGTAAATGAAGCCGTCCTCGTCGATGCGGGCGATGTCGCCGGTGTTCAGCCAGCCGTCCCGGATGCTGTCGGCCGTGGCCTCGGGGCGATTGAGGTAGCCCTTGATGACTACGGCGCCGCGCACACAGAGCACGCCGACCGTGTTGGGACCGGCCGGAAGGTCGTTGCCTTCTTCGTCCACCAATTTCACCTCGAGCGTCGGCACATTCGGGCCGCAGGACTCGGGCTTGTCGATGAAGAAGCGGGCCGAGTTGGCCGTGATGATGCCGTGGGTCTCGGTCATGCCGTAGCCCGTTGCCGGGGCCCCACCCTTCAGAGCACCCGCGATCTTGTTCACGAGGTCCGGCTGCAGGGCTGCGCCGCCGCCGCCCATCCCTTGGATCGACGACGTATCCCGCGTGGCCCAGTCGGGGTGCAGGAGCAGTTCGCGGCTCATGGTGGGTACGCCGGAGAAGTTCGTGACCTTCTCCCGCTCGATCAGCTCGAGCGCACGACCCGGGTCCCACTTGTACGTGAAGACGATCTTCGCGCCGATCGCAGTGGCCGGGTGCAGCAGGCAGTTGCACGCCGTGACGTGGAACAGCGGCGTCGGCGCCATGAACACGATCGGGCGCGGCGTCGGCGCAACCGTTGGCGCCGGGATCTCGCCCGCTGCAATCCCCTTCTGCTCCGCGAGGGAGACGGTGGCCGACATCGCGCTCAGGTTCATGATGTTGTTGATCGAGCCACGATGTGTCAGCTGAGCACCCTTGGGAAAGCCGGTGGTCCCCGAGGTGTAGAAGATCGTGGCGTCGTCGTCCGGGTCGATCTCCACTGGCGGCAGCGAGCCGGGATCGGCGGTTTCCATGACCTGTTCCCAGCGAACGCCGTCCCCGGGGATGGGGCGGTCGGTGCGCACGGCGATGATGTGCATGGGGCGCTGCGCCGGCATGTGCGAGAGGCGCTCAAGGCGCTCGTCGTCGAGGAGGATCACCCTCGGCTCGCTGTCGTTGAGGCCGTACTCCATCTCCGGCGGGGTCCACCACGCGTTCATGCCGACCACCGCAGCACCGAGGGACACCGTGGCCCAGTACGCCACGACCCACTCGGGGTAGTTCCGCATCGCGATCGCAACCCTGCTCTGCGGGGTGACACCGTGCTTCACCAGGTGGGCCGCAAGCTTGCGGACCTGCGCGTGGATGTCGGCGTACGTGTAGCGCTCGTCCTCGTAGACGATGTAGTCCTTGTCGCCGAACGCAACGGAGGCCTCCCACATCAGACGGAGGTTTGCCGGGGCGTTGGCGTATGCCTTGAGAGGCAGGCCGCGCACCTCAACAGTGGTGACCTCGAAGGGGGCGCCCTTCGAGGTGAGTTCCTTGCGTGCGGCGAGATAGTGCTGAATCACGGTCCCATTCTGGCCGAAGTGTGACCTACTTCACCAAGCGGGTTGACAGCGCCGGTACCGTGACCAGCCATGACCCGCCTTGGCTACCAGATCCCAAACTTCAGTTACCCGGGGGTCGGGCCGGCCGAGCTCTTCGACACAATCGCCCGCCAAGCGAGGGAGGCCGACGCCTCCGGCTTCGACACCGTGCTCGTCATGGACCACTTCTACCAGTTGCCCTTCCTCGGCCCCCACGACGCGTACATGCTTGAGTGCTATTCGCTGCTCAGCGCCTTGGCCCGCGAGACCAAATCGGTTCGCCTCAGCTCGCTCGTTACCGGCAATACCTACCGCAACCCTGCGGTGCTCGCGAAGACCGTCACCACCCTCGACATCGTCTCGAACGGCCGCGGCCAGCTTGGCATCGGCGCTGGTTGGTTCGAACTGGAGCACACGGCGTTCGGCATCGAGTTCGGCACGTTTACCGACCGGTTCGAGAAGCTCGAGGAGGCACTGCAGATCGTCGTCCCGATGCTGCGCGATGAGAAGGTCAGCCTGTCGGGCAAGCACTACACCGCTGTCGACATCGTGAACTCTCCCCCGCCGATATCGCGTATCCCCGTGATGATCGGCGGCGGTGGGGAGCGCAAGACCCTGCGAATGGTCGCCCAGTACGCAGACGAGTCGAACCTGATCTGCATGGCAAACGAACTCTCCCGCAAGCTTGATGCTCTCGCAGGCCACTGCGAAACACTCGGCCGCGACCGCTCCACCGTCACGGTGTCGTGGCAGCGCTCGGTGTGTATTGCCCCCACGTCCGCAGAGGCCGAAGCCGATCTGGCTGCAGGCATGCTGGCGCGTGGAGTGGATCTCTCGTCGATGAACACCGAACAGCGCAACTCGATCGTTGACCGCTTCATCGTGGGAGACCCCGACACTGTGGGCGAGCGCCTCGCCTCCGATCTCGCTCTCGGCATTGACGGCTTCACGGTGAACCTGCCCCTGAACGGCCATATCCCCGGACGCGTGGAACTGCTCGGCAACACCGCGTCGAAGGTGGTCTTCGGCGCCTGATCAGCGCCTAGTTGATGACGCGCTTGTCCTTCAGCTCGAGGATGCGGTCCCAGGACATGCCAAGTTCTGTGAGGATTTCCTCGGTGTGCTGGCCCACCTCGGGCACGGGCAGCCTCGGCTGGACCGTGTAATCGAGGAAGGTCACCGGCGTTGCGGGCATGTCACGGACCGTCCCGTCCTGCTGGGGCACCGGCACGAAGCACCCGGCTAACTGCGCCTGCAGATCGTTCACCAGTTCATCCACCCGGTTGACGGGAGCCCACCACACACCCTCGGCATCGAAACGCTCGGCCCACTCGTCCCTGGTTCGCGTGGCAAACAGCTCGTCGAGCTCGGCAACCAGTTCCCTCGTGTGCTCGGCCCGGGCGAACGTGTCGGTATACCGCGGATCGCTTGCCCACTCGGGCCGCTCGAACGCCCGGAGCATCACCGGCCAGAGTCGGTCTGGCTCCACACCGAGCAGCACGAACTGACGGCCGTCCTTGGCCATGTAGTAGTTCGTGATCGGGTTCGCGGGGGCGCAACGATCCGCCGCAACAGTCTCGAGCCCGAACTTGATGGCGCACGCGAGATCGAACGACATCATGTAACTGCCGAGACGGATCAGGGCGGTGGTGATCACCTGGCCATTCCCCGTTCGCTCGCGCTGGAACAGCGCCGCAGAGATCCCTGCTGCTGCAGCAATACCGGTCATGTGATCCCCCATGCCGCCGCGCTGGCTGGGCACGTGCTGGCCCGGCAGTGCCAGCGACGCTGCGACACCCGACCGCGACCAGAACATGCCCACGTCGAAGCCCGGCCGGTTCACCTCCGGGCCCTCGAGACCGAGCGCCGTCAGACAGGCGTAGACGAGGCGGGGGAAGCGCTTGCTGATCGTCTCATGATCGAGGCCATTCCTCAGCAGCGCGTCCCGGCGCACGTTCGTGACGAACACGTCCGCGTCCTCGAGCAGGTCCATGAGGATGGCCTTGCCCTCATCCGTGGTGTAGTCGAGGGCGATTCCTCGCTTGCCACGGTTGTCCACCTCGAACGGTGGATTCTCGGCACGCCCGATTGTGAGCTCAAAGTAGGTCCGGAAGCCTCGATACGGATCGCCGGTGAGTGGTTCCACCTTGATGACGTCTGCACCCCAGTCGCCGAGGATCGCCGCAGCGGCCGGTGCGGCCACCCAGAACCCCATCTCGACGACCTTGATTCCCTCCATCGGACCCATGACTCGATGGTAGGCCACCTCGGTTGTCCGCGCCCGAGGGACCGTTACTCGACAGAATGAAGGGATGATCTTCTTCCGGCTGAACACGTGGGTCCTCTTCAGCCTCCTCGTCCTGATCATCGGTGGCCTGTCGTTCCTCGGGCTGTTGGCCGGCAGGCGCCTGCGCTCGCACCCCGAAGCTCTGAAGGGCCCCGTCGGGGTGGTGCAGGGCTCCCTCCTCGGACTCGTCGCCCTGCTGCTGGCGTTCGGTCTCGCGATGGCCGTCGACCGATTCGAGGAGCGCCGCTTGCTCGTGGTTCAGGAGGCCGACGACATCGGCACCACATACCTACGTGCACAGACCCTCACCGAGCCTGCCCGCAGCCGTTCGCTCGCGCTGCTCAAGGACTACGCAGACGTCGCGATCGCCCTGGCCAACCAGGTACCCAGATCCGCTCGGTTCGAGGCCTCCCGCACCCTGATCGCCTCGCTCCAGCGCCGACTCTGGACCGAGGCGGGTGTCGCGCTTGCGGCCGACCCAATCGGCAACGCGTCCCGACTGTACGTCGAGTCGCTCAACCCGATGTTCGACGTTCACGCGGACCGAGTCGCGTCGCTCCGGAACCTCGTGCCCACCCCGGTGCTGCTGCTCGAGATCATCGGGAGCGCGGTCGCCCTCGCGGTGCTCGCCATGTACCTGAGCATGATCGGCCGGGGTATCGGAATCACCGTGGTCGCCGCCCTGTTCGTGATCTTCATCCTCTTCGTCTCGGTCGACCTCGATCGCCCCAAGCGTGGCTACATCCGGGTGCCCTCCACCCCGCTCGAGGACACCCGTGCACTGATGGACCTGCCACCAGCGGTTCCGGCCGTTTCACTGGGCTGATCCCGACCTGCTGGCAGCATCGGGTGAATTGCGTTGTTGACGGCGAGGCATCTGTTGCAGATCCCCGGACTGGTTTGACGACATCCAATCCCCTATAGAAGTCTCTGCCCCCGACGTGGGAGAACTGACATGCGGCTGGCAAACGTGGGTGGACGGGCAACGATCCTCGCGAACGGAGGGGGCATCGACGTCCAGCGCTCCTCGAACGGCTGGTTCTCGAGCAGCCCCCAGGCGCTGTACGAGAAGTGGGACGCGTTCCGCGTCTTCGCGAACACGCTCAACCCAGCGATGGCCACACCGATTGATGAGGCCACGCTCAGATCCCCGGTTCCAGCACCGCGCCAGGTCTTCGCGATCGGACTCAATTACCGGGCGCACGCCGAGGAGTCGGGAATGGAGATCCCCCGCATCCCTGCCACCTTCACCAAGTTCCCGGCGAGCCTCGCCGGTCCATTCGACCCGGTCGAACGTCCGGGGAACACGATGGACTGGGAGGTGGAACTCGTTGCGATCATCGGCAATCGCGCCGACCGGGCGAGCGCGGCAGACGCATGGGGCCACATCGCCGGGCTAGCGGTCGGCCAGGACTTCTCTGAGCGCACCGTCCAGCGCGCCGCGGGTGCGCAGTTCTCCCTCGGCAAGTCATTCCGCGGATTCGGGCCCATCGGACCCTGTCTGGTCACGCCCGACGAGTTCACCGACCCCGGCAATCTCGAACTCGGCTGCCGGGTCAACGGCGAGGTGATGCAGCACTCGCGCACCAACGACCTCATCTTTTCGATCCCCGCGCTGATCGAGCAGCTCTCCGCCGTTCTTCCGCTCCTGCCCGGGGACGTCATTTTCACGGGCACGCCAGCAGGCGTTGGAGCGGCACGAAAGCCGCCTCGGTTCCTTCAGGTAGGAGACGTCGTCGAATCGTGGATCGAGGGAATCGGCACCATCCGCAACAACGTCATTGCCCCGGCCGGCTGAACCCTGGGGCTAGCTAGACGCGGGCCGAGAGGCCGAACCGTCCGCGGAGTTCGCCAAACTCCCGCTCGAAGCGTGCTCGCAATGCCCGCTTCTCCTCGTCCGGCGCCCACGATGCCTCGATCCCATCGAGGCTGATCTGCTCCATCTCCTCGAGGGAGTACCCGAACGCGTCGGCCACCGCCACGTACTCGTCCGCGATGTCGAACTGCATCATCCCCGGATCGTCGCTATTCACGGTGGCGAGCACGCCAAGTCGACGCTGTTCCGCGAGCGGGTGCTCGGCGAGGTCCGCGATCACGTTGGCGATCATCAGGTTCGAGGTCGGGCACACAGTGAGGGGGATCCTCCGGTCAACGATCTCCCCGGTGAGCACCGGATCGTCGAGCAGCCGGAAACCGTGGTCGATGCGTTCGCAGCCCAACTCATGAACCGCGGCTGCGATGTTGTCCACAGGCCCATCCTCCCCGGCGTGGATCGTTCGGTGCAGCCCGAGACGCGCGGCGGACTCGAAAGCGGCGGCAAAGGCCCGGTGGTCGATCCCGCGCTCGACGGAGTCGGCACCCATCCCGATCAGCAGGTCGCGGTCCTGCGCCCCCGCGAACTCGGCCATTGCCTCGGCGTGTGCCACACCGCTCGGCTTGTCGAAGTCGAGCACGAGCCTGCACGCGATGTCCAGATCCCGTCGTGCGTCCAGCAGACCCGCACGCATGCCGTCCCACACCGTCGCCACGTCCACCCCGAGCCGGATGACGAAGCCTGGGGAGAAGAACATCTCGCGGTAGCGAACCCCTGCCGCCGCACCGTCCTCGAGGGCCTCATAGGTAATGCGGCGGAAGTCGTCTGCCGTGCGCAGGCTGGAGCAGATCACGTCGTAGATCGCAAGGAACTGGTTCAGGCCCGTGAACCGGTACAAGTCCGCCGGGTTGTCGGCCGGCAGCGCAACGCCATGGCGACGGGCAAGGTCCGCAATCGTCGATGCCCGACTTGCCCCCTCCACGTGACAGTGCAACTCGACTTTCGGGAGGAGTCGCAGATGTTCTTCGGTGGCCAGCGTCATGTCGCGATCCAATCACACGGAACATCCTGGAAACCGAGTCTTCACGGTGCGCCGACGCATCTCGCTGTTTCAGTAGAGTCGTGCAGTGAACCAGCAGCAGGACTGTGGGGCCACACCAGCAGCGGCGAGCCCGTTCCGGCCCGATATTCAAGGACTCCGCGCCATCGCCGTGCTCATCGTGGTGCTCTACCACGCAGGTCTGGTGGCGGGCGGCTACATCGGTGTCGACGTGTTCTTCGTGCTCTCCGGGTTCCTCATGGGTGGCCTCCTGCTCCGTGAAGCCCAGGAGACCGGGCGGGTGCGCCTGTGGGCATTCTTCTCCCGACGAGCCAGACGGCTGCTGCCGGCACTCGCCGTCACGACGACGGTGACGGTACTGCTCGCCGCAGTTATCGGCCCGTTTGGTGAGGTGCTCATCTCGACAACCAGCACGGCTCGCGCAACGTCGGCCTTCTTCGCGAACCTCAGGATTTTCAGCCTCTCGAGTAACTACTTCGCAGGAACAGCCGAGCGCAACGCGCTCCTGCACACCTGGTCGCTCTCGGTCGAGGAGCAGTTCTACTTCGGTCTGCCGCTGTTGCTCCTCGTGCTCTGTGCGGTGCTCTTCCGTCGACGGGCCGCATTGACAGCGTGGTTCCTCTCCGTAATGACGGTCATTGCAAGTTGCTCATTGATCCTCAACTACGTGATGGTCAACCGGCAGTGGCGCGTGCACGGCATCTGGCAACCGCAGCAGTTCGCGTTCTTCAATCCATTCACCCGCATCTGGGAGTTCGCGGCCGGCGTGCTCCTCGCCGCTTGGGCCGCGCAGCGTTCGCGCGCCGAAGGAAATGCACAGGTCGTCCCTCCCGTTGCCGTTCGTCAACTGCTCGCGGCCGCAGCCCTCGTCGCGCTGATCACCGCGACGTTCGTCTACGGAAAAGACACAGCCTTTCCCGGAATCGCTGCGATCCTGCCTGTGGCCGCCACCGTGATACTGCTCAATTTCGGGCGGGACCTGCTTCCATTGCGTCGCCTCCTTGAGTGGCAACCCGCAGTGCGCGTCGGCGACTTGAGTTACGGCTGGTACCTCTGGCACTGGCCGCTCATCGTGTTTGCGCGCTACCGATGGGGCGAGAACCGACTTGCGTTCTGCCTCGCTGCACTCGTAGCGCTCGTGGTTGCAGCGGTCTCCCACCGGTTCGTGGAGGAGCCGTTCCGGCGGAACAAGCGCATCACCGGCGTGTGGGCGGCTGTGCTCATCGTGACTTGCGTAATCGTGCCGTCTTCGGTGGCGCGGCAGGTAGCGCACTCAAACGAGTCACGGTGGAGGCAGAACCTGCGGGCTTACTCAATGGGTCCACATCCAGACCTCCCCGCAGGCGAACCGACGGTGGCCGCCAATGGCGGACGCCTTCAGGTGCACTTCACCCCGACTGGCCCTCGTGCAGCAAGCGCACCGCGGGTTGTCATCGTCGGGGATTCGCATGCCCGCGGAGTGACGAAGGCATTCGGTGATCGTTTCGCCCCCCAGGGGTTCGAACTCGAACTGCTGTACAGAAACGGGTGCAACTTCCTGAGCGGTCCGAGCGCCGATCCAGCGGCCTGCGCAACATGGCAAGCATCAACCCTGAACAAGTTGCTCGCACATCCACCGAACGCCGTTGTTCTAGCTGGCTATGTCGGTGGGCGGCTCAGCGGTCGAAAGCATGGATACACGTCTTGGTTCTTCATCTTCGATGAGAACGGGCGACGCGCACAGACAAGCGCCGAGGCGTTTGGCCTGTACGAACGAGGATTGCGAAACGTGGTGGAGGCCCTCAACCGAGTGGGCACCCAAGTCATCCTCATGTCTTCAGTGCCGGATTACTCCACGAGTCCCTTCGGCAAGACTTCCCTGCTGGCGGTTCTGCGTGACCGTGTTCGACCAACCAACGCCCACCAAAGTCTGGGGGCTGCACGAGCAGATACTGCCGAACTCCTCGCCACGGAGCGCAGGGTCGCCGCAACCACCGAGCACCTGATTGTCGTCGACCCCATCCCCTTGCTGTGCACCACCGACTGCTCGCAATGGGTCGACGGCGAGCTGGTGTACCTCGACACGGACCACGTCACCTACGCCGGCGCCATGCGATTAGCGGACGGCCTGCTGCCGATCCTGCAGGGCCTTCGCCGCTGATTACAGTGGCGCCGTGCCCGCTGCTCCTACCGCTCGACGTTGCGCCCGCCCGATCGTTGTCGCCGTCACGGCCGCCATCGCCCTCGCGTCGTGCGGAACGTCGTCGCCCGATCCTGCGGCGCTCACCACCACCGCAGCGCCCGCCAGCGAGTCCACCAGCGGTACGACGGCCGCGCAGGGCCTGCCGAGCATCAATTTGTTCCGGGAGATCCCGAGCAATCGTCTGCCCGTGGATACCGTGCTCATTCGCTCCGGCTTCCCGTTCAAGGGCAAGAACGCTGTGTCCCCGCACCCGGGTGCCCACATCGTGTTCGGGACGGGCTTCGAGGAGTGGCCCCAGGGCGGCACGGGCCCAACCGACTACCCGCCGATCTACGCAGTGGCCGACGGGATCGTGAGCAGGGTCACCGACACCCTTGTGGTCGGGGAGAACGATCGGTATGGGATCAATCTCTCCATCGCCACCGACGGCACGTCCGTCATCGACTTCGAGTACAGCATCGAACCGATGGTCAAGGAACCGTCGCCCGGTTTCTACCGCACCTTCATCGCGGTCAAGGAGGGCGATCGCGTCAGCAGGGGCGACGTGATCGGCTATATGTTCCTGCCCAAGGGAAGCGAGGAAGCTCACATCCACTTCGGGCTCATCAATGGCGCAACCGGCACATTCATGGCACCGGCGATCTTCAGCAAGGAGACCGTCGCCGAGTTCTACGGCACCTGGAAGAACCTCGGCTTCGACGGCAACGACGGCCCGACGAACCCGATCCCGCCCTGCATCGGCTGGAAACTCGCTGCCGAGGAGAACCCGCTCGAGAACCGGGCGGTCGACTGTCTCACCTACCCGGCGGCTTCCGGCGCCTGACACCTCCGGAAAATCCCGTCCCAGACGCCGGCGTTCTCTGGGGGCGACTGGTAAGGAGCGGGGGTCCCTGTGCGAGAATCCTCGTGTTGTCGACCGCGGGATGGGCCGACCGGGAACGAGGGGATTTCGGATGTCGAACAGTGGATCGCAGCGGGAACTGGACGTCGTGGTGGTGGGTGCGGGCTTTTCCGGCATGTACCTGCTTTACAAACTTCGCCCCCTCGGCTTCTCCGTCAAGGTGCTTGAGGCCGGCACAGATGTGGGCGGAACCTGGTTCTGGAACCGCTACCCGGGCGCACGCGTAGATATCCAGAGTGTCGAGTACTCGATGACGTTCGACCCCCAGCTCGAGAAGGACTGGAAGTGGACCGAGAAGTACTCGCCCCAGCCCGAACTACTCAAGTACGCCCAGCACATCTCAGAGCGCTACGACCTCCGCAAGGACATCGAGTTCACCACCAAGGTGGAGTCCGCCAAGTGGGACGACAAGACCGAGCGCTGGACGATCCACACCTCCACGGGCGACACCATCACGGCCAAGTACTACGTCATGGCCTCCGGCACGCTGTCGGTGCCCAAGGATGTAGACATCGAGGGCAAGAACCGCTTCAAGGGGGCCACCTACCTCACGAGTCGCTGGCCGCACGAGGGCGTGGACTTCACCGGCAAGCGCGTCGCGGTCATCGGTACCGGGTCGTCGGCCATCCAGTCCATCCCGATCATTGCGTCGCAGGCCAAATCGCTCACCGTGTTCCAGCGCACGCCCAGTTTCTCGATCCCCGCGTACAACGGACCCGTTCCCGAAACCGTTCTCGACGAGTACTGGTCCGACCGTGACGGCTTCCGCCAGGCCCAGCGCGAATCCGCTGGCGGTGTGAAGCACACGCCCACCACCGTGAGCGCGTTGAGCGTGAGCGACGAGGAGCGCAACCGCATCTACGAAGAAGCGTGGGCCAAGAGTGGCCTCGTCGAGTTCCTCGGCTGCTTCTCGGACCACATGATCAACCCCATCGCAAACGAGTACCTCGCCGAGTTCGTGCGCAACAAGATCCGCGCCACCGTGAAGAACCCGGAGACGGCCGAGGACCTCTGCCCGAAGACGTACCCCATCGGCACCAAGCGCCTGTGCGTGGACACGAACTATTACGCCACCTACAACCTGGAGCACGTGCGCCTCGTCAACATCCGCAAGAACTCGCTCAAGACGATCACCGAGACCGGCATCGACACCCAGGACGAGTCGTTCGAGTTCGATGCCATCGTGTTCGCCACCGGCTTCGACGCGATGACGGGTGCCATGGTGAGTGTGGACATCGAGGGCAGGAACGGCAACACGCTGAAGAAGGCGTGGGAAGCCGGTCCCCACACGTACCTCGGCCTCATGGCCAAGGACTTCCCGAACCTGTTCATGGTCACCGGGCCGCAGAGCCCGTCGGTGCTCTCCAACATGATCATCTCGATCGAGCAGCACGTCGACTGGATCACGGACTGCATCGTCAACCTCCGCGGCGAGGGCTTCACCACCATCGAGCCGACCCAGACCGCTCAGGACTCGTGGGTGCAGCACACCAATGACTACGGCGACATCTCCCTGATGCTCAAGGCGAACTCCTGGTACGTCGGCGCCAACGTGCCCGGCAAGCCGCGCGTGTTCATGCCGTACGCCGGTGGTGTTGGTTCGTACCGCACCACCTGCGACGAGGTGGTCCGCCGTGGCTACCTCGGGTTCGAGCGCAAGGGCCCCAAGGGCACTGCGGTGAACGACGGGAAGATCAAGCAGTTGATGCCCGACGTTGAACTGCTGCTCCAGGCGATGTCCACCATGGAGATCCCGCTCTTCGAGAGCATGTCTGCCGTGGAGGCACGTGCCTTCGGCGACATGATGAGCGCCGGACGGCCCGCTGGCCCCGAGGTGGGCGAGATCGCCGACGGAACGCTGCCCGGCGCCGCCGGCAACACCCTCGAGTACCGTCTGTTCCGCCCGAAGAGCAAGGGACCGCACCCGGTAGTCGTGTACTACCACGGTGGTGGTTGGGTGCTCGGCAGTGCAACCTCGGACGACCCGATGGTCCGCGACCTCTGTGACCGCTCGGATGCCCTCATCGTGTCGGTGAACTACCGACATGCTCCCGAGGACCGTTTCCCGGCGGCCGCAGACGACGCCTTTGCTGCGCTCAAGTGGGTTGCCGATCACGTCACCGAACTCGGCGGAATCCCGGGCAAGCTTGCGGTTGCCGGTTGGAGCGCTGGGGCCAACCTCGCCGCAGTCGTCAGTCAGCTCGCACGGGACAGTGCCGGTCCGGCACTCTCCGGCCAGTTGTTGCTCACGCCTGTCACCGACGGCAGCAAGAAGTGGCCGTCCTACACGGGCAATGGCGAGGGGTTCATCCTCACCCAGAACCTCATGGACTGGTTCTGGGATCACTACGCCACGAAGGAGGAGCGCCTCGACCCGAAGGCATCACCGCTCCTCGCGAAGAGCCTCGCCGGCCTGCCGCCCGCCATGGTGGTCACCGCCGAGTTCGATCCGCTCCGCGACGAGGGCAACGCCTATGCCGAGGCACTCACCAAGGCCGGGGTGAAGGTGAAGCACCTGCAGTGCCGCGGCCACCTGCACACCTCCATCTCGATGGTGGACGTCCTGCCCTCGGGCGCGTCGGTGCGTGCGGAGATGGCCACCGCGATCCGCGGTTTCTTCGGCGCCACGGTTACCGCCTAGTCCTCGAGCCTCGAACAGCGCCCGTTGTGTCGTGTCTGCGGACTCGATGCAACGGGCGCTGTTCACGTTAGGCCTCGATAGTTTGGCCACTCGTTACCTCTCCGTCTACCGGGCAGTCACGTAGCCAGCACTAGGTTGGAGCACCGTGGTAGACGTTGTGATCGAGGACGGGGAATCGTCCGAACACCTCGAACGGCTCCACCCGCGCTTTGCGGGTGAGGCACGAGTCTGGGAGATGATCCGGGCGTTCTGGCCGTTCACCCGCGGCAGGCGCCTCCTCGTCACCGTCCAGATCGTCGTTTCGATCGCGTTCTTTACCGGCACGGCACTGATCCCGCTCCAGGTCGGCAACCTGCTCCAGGCAGCACTCAGTTCCTCGGGATCGGCCAGCGCCATCAAACAATTCGTTGTTGACCCGATCGCGCTGCAGAAGGCCACCCAGACGATGCTTGCCCCGGTGCTGTCGAAACCGGCGGAGCGCATCGCAGCGGGAAAGGCTGTCCGGGCTGCGGAGGACCGCCTGCGCGTGACCGGCGCTGACGAGGTGCTCGACGCGCTGTTCCCGGGCGACCTGACATACCGAACTGAGCGATTCCCGACAATCGACGATCCCGAGCCGGGCTGGGAGTCGATCGCCGACGGACTGCTCGAGGCACCGACGATCCGCCGGAGCGAACTCGACGAGCTGCGCGCACGGGCGCTCGACAACCCAGACCTTGCGACGGGCAAGGCGTTCAACCACGTCATCGGGGTACTGCTCAAGGACCCGACGGCACTCGAGCAACGGGTTGCTTGGCAGCGTGACCGCTTCCGATTCGAGCTGATTCGGTTCGCAATCGTGCTGCTGGCCATCTTTGTGCTCCGCGCCGCTGCGCTCTTCCTCGCCCAGCGCGCCACACTCGCCAGCGCTCGCAGGCTCCAGGACGCCTTGTTCGTCCGGATCCACGACACCGCTCTGGTCGAGGCGGGTGCCCTTGCGCGCCCGAGCATGGTCAGCAGGTGCACCTCTTACGTGGAGAAGGTGACCGAGGCGCTGTTCAAGGCGCAGACAAGTGGGGTGCCGGCGGTAGCAGCGCTGCTGCTGTCCACCTCGCTGCTGCTGTACATCGACCTGGGCATCGGGCTCCTGATGCTCGGGGTCATTGCCTTCTTCGAGATCCTCCGCAGGGCGATCGCTAATCGCTGGTCACGCTTGGCGCACGAACGCCTCGACCTCAACACCGCTATGAGCGAGGTGGTCGACGACGCAATCGCGTCCGCCGTGGGGACACGATCGATCCGCGCCGAGGCGACCGAGCGGCGGAGGTTCACGGCGAAGGCCGACGCTGTGATCCGCCAGGTTCGCCGCGTTGAGGTGTTCGGCGAGTCCTTCCGCCTCTCGGCATTCGGAATCGGCCAGCTCGGCGTGCTCGCCGCGATCGCAATCGTCGGATTCGCGCGCAACGAACTGACCCTTGCGGAGGCGGCTGCAATCATCCTGTACGTCCGAGAGGTTGCGGCTGCTCTCGAGGCCCTCCCGCCGATGATCGTCGATCTCCAGGAGGCGGCGCCCTACATGCGACGTCTCCGTCGTGTGCTGGCCGCTCCGCTCCTGCGCCCCTCCCCAGAGAGCTCCGTGCCGCTGCCCGATGCCCCCGGGGTGCTGGCGCTCGACTCCGTGTCAGCCGTATACCCCGACGGGTCCCCCGGCTGTTCCGATGTGAGACTCCGCGCAACGCCGAATGCCTGGACCGTGCTGGTCGGTCTTGCCGGCAGCGGCATCCCGAGCGTGATGAGCATTGCCGCCGGACTGGAGATCCCGCAGCGCGGCCGTGTGGTCGTCGATGGCGTCGATCTCTCCAACGTCGACACCGAACACCTGCGCCGCGGTATTGCGGTGATCCCGGAGAATCCCACCGTGTTCGAGGGGACCATCGCGGAGAACCTGTCGTGGGGTCGACCGGACGCCGACCCTGCGTCGCTCGCCGCCGCAACCGACGCGTGCGGCCTCGATGCTTGGATCGCCGAACAGAGCGACGGCGTGCACACGGTGATCGGGAGGGCACGAACCCGGATTGCTGCCGAGGTACGCGTTCGCATTGCGCTCGGTCGAGTGCTCCTCAGCAATGCTCCCATCGTCGTCATCACCGACCCGAGTCGGCTCGTAGACCGAGAGGTGGCCGAGGATCTGTGGGCGACGCTGCGCTCGCACCTCACCGGGCGGATCGTTCTGGTGACCACGGACCGCCTCGATCTCGTGTCCGACACCGACACCGTGCTGTGCCTCCGCAACGGATCGGTCGTCGAGCAGGGAACCCGTTCCGATCTCCTCACAGCCAATGGCCCGTTCGCTGCCCTCTGGACCCGGCTCGTTGAGGGAGGGGACCCGATCGACGAGTTCGCCGCTGTGCCCTCGCTGGCACAACTGTCCCCGACCACGCTGCGATCGCTCGGCAAGCGACTACTCACGGAGCGCTTCGAGTCCGACGAGATCATCTTCGCCGAGCACGAACCTGCCAACCATCTCTACCTCGTGGTGGATGGCGTGGTGGACCTCGTCTCCGGCGATCGGCGCATCGCAAGCATCCATCCCGGGTTCCACTTCGGCGATTTCGACACCGCCACCCCCGGCACGAGGACGATGACCGCACGGGCCCGCTCCACAGTGGTCGTGCGCAGCCTCCACCGACTGGCGATCTCGAGCGGTGTCGCTGGCATCCTCGATCGTCCAGAGGCCGAGCGCACGCTGTACCGCTGGCTCACTCGCCACGGCTCGGCATCGAGAGAGGACCTAGCCTCACTTGCGGACAGGATCGACGTCGACGCTACGCTCACCGCGTTGCTCGGCAGCGGAAGCATCAGCCTGTCGGTCGATCCGGCAGGGGCGACGGTTTACCGCGTCGCAGGGGCGAACCGGTCGCGCGTCCGCGACTCCGGCGTTCTCGATTCGCTCTTTGGCAACTGAACCGAACTGCTCAGTGGAGGTTCCGGTCGAGGAGGCCGAGCAACTCCCGCCAGTGACGACGGTCGGCGGCGGGGTCGTAGGCCGGGCGGTCGTCGAAGGCGAAGCCGTGATGAGTTCCCCAGTACCGCTCGACGCGGCCACGCGCGCCCGCGCGCTGCAGTGCATGCTCGAAGCGGTCCACCATGTCGAGGGGCACCCAGTCGTCGTGCTCCGCCGCACCGACGTAGATCTCGCCCGTGATCCCGGCAAGCCGGTGGTGGGGCGAGTCCGCCCTGTCCACGTGAAGGCGCACGCCGTAGAAGGACGCAACAGCACGGACGCACGCCGAGTGTTCCGCTGCGGCCCACAGAGCGAACGGTCCGCTCATGCAGTAGCCGACAATCCCGACGCGCTCGGCGTTCGCACGCGCATCACCCTCGGCGTGCGCAAGCAGCGCGCCGACGTCGCGCGCCACCATCCGGTTGCCGACGTTGCGCATCAGCTCACCCATGCGGGCCAGTGACTCGTCGCTGCTCCAGTCGAGCCGGAAGGACGGGGTGGTGCGGTAGTACAGGTTCGGCAGCATCACGTAGTAGCCGTGGCTCGCGATGCGACTCGCCATGTCATGGAGCAGCGGGCGCTTGCCCGGCGCGTCCATCAAGAACACCACGACCGGGTGTCGCTCACCGTCGTCGGGGTGCACGACGAAGGTCCCCATCGGGCCCTCATCGGTCGTGATCGTGATCTCCCGGTCGGCCATGCGGGCAACGTAGCCGGACAGGACCCGAGGATTCCCGGGCGAGTCGACCGCTCGGGCAGCAAACCACGTAAGGTGTTGATGTGCGCACGCATGGTGGGTGCCGAGCCAACGATGAGCGATCCAGCCGGGGACCCCGTGTCCGGGTTGGACTGCTGGGTGCCTTCGCGCTGTGCGGCGGCGCGATCGGCCTGCTCCCGGGCGCCCCTGCAACGGCCTCCCAGCCTCCCGAGACCGAGGCGGCCCCTGCCCGTGCCGCCGCACACCGTCTCGCCGGCAGCAATCGGCTCGTCGGCAGCAATCGTCTCATTGTCCGTCTCGCGAAATCCGCCGACGGATCAGTGTCACGTGCGGTCGGTGCCGCCCGGTCGGTAGGTCTCGACGTGGACTCCGCTCGGGTCCTCGGCCGCAACTCGACCTACGTGCTCACGCTGCCCGAACGCCTCGACGGCGAGGCACTCGCTGCTGCCGTGGACGCTGTGCGCTCCGAACCCGGCGTCCTGTCGGTCGAACCGGTTCGACGGATGTACCCGTCCTTCGTGCCCGATGACCCGTACTACTCGGACCAGTGGAACCTGCGTTCCGTCAGCACGTCGAACTACGGGACCAATGCCGCGGCCGCATGGGACATCACGACAGGGTCCGCCGGCGTCGTGATCGCCGTGATCGACACCGGCTTCACCGACCATGCCGACCTCGCCGGCCGTCTCCTGCCCGGTTATGACTTCATCTCGGACGTGGACACCGCCAATGACGGCGACGGCCGGGATGCGGATGCCCACGACCCGGGCGACTGGATCTCGAGCGACGACGCCTCCCCCGGCGGAGCGTTCACCGGATGCCGGGTGTCGAAGAGCTCGTGGCACGGCACACACGTCGCCGGCATCATCGGAGCCACCGGCGACAACGGCACCGGGATCGCCGGGATCAACTGGGTCTCGCCCGTCGTGCCCATACGCGCACTCGGCAAGTGCGGGGGCGACAACGACGACGTCATCGATGCAATGCGATGGGCTGCCGGTATCGACGTGGCCGGGGTGCCGCACAACGCTCATCCCGCCCGCGTGATCAACATCAGCCTCGGTGGCAACAGTGGTTCGTGCGGTATCGCCATGCAACAGGCCATTACCGACGTCATTGCGGCGGGTGCCGTCGTGGTTACTGCAGCGGGGAACGACTCGGACCTCGCGTCGAGCAACGAGCCGGGCAACTGTGTCGGGGTCATCAACGTCGCCGCGACCGGCAGGTACGGCGAGATGGCGCCCTACAGCAACTTCGGCTCGGCCGTCACGCTCGCAGCCCCGGGTGGGCGCGACTTCGACTGGGGGATCCGCTCCACTGTCGATGCGGGCGACACCACCCCACTCGCGGACACGTACAAGAACCTCGAGGGTACGAGCATGGCGGCACCCCACGTTGCCGGCGCCGTGTCGCTGATCTTGTCGATCGCGCCGACGCTCACCCCCGCGCAGGTCCGTTCCGTCCTCGTCTCCACCGCACACTCCTTCCCGTCCAGTGATGCCTTCGGCACCTGTGCAACGCTCTGCGGCGCCGGGGTGCTGGACATACAGGGCGCGCTCGTCAGCGCGGGCAACCTGCGCCCCCCTGGCGAGCCCACTGCGCTGGGGGCCGTCTCCGGGCCCGGTCGCGTGGTGCTTACCTGGGTTGCCCCCGCCGACGACGGTGGCACCGACGTCGTGGACTATCGCCTGCAGCGCTCCACCAACGGTGGCCTTTCCTGGACCACCGTCAACGACAGCGTCTCCGATGCCACAACTTCGACGATCACCGGGCTGACGAACGGCACGACGTACACGTTCCGGGTTGCCGCCGTGAACCGCGTGACCATCGGGGCATGGTCCACCCCTGCCGCAGCCACACCGGCCACCACACCTGGCCGAACCCGAGCATTACGCACGCGACGTGGCGATCAACGCGTCTCGCTGTCGTGGACACGACCGTCGACAACCGGTGGGGCCGCGGTGGAGCGCTACTACGTCGAGGCATCCACCGACGGCGTGCAGTGGAACCAACTGGCAGAACTCAGCGGCGCGGCGAGGTCTGTCGCGATCAGCGGCCTCACCAACGGCGTCCGTTACCGGTTCCGCGTGTCGGCGGCCAATCGCGCCGGCAACGGCGCGTGGTCGTCCTCCGTGTCGGCTACCCCGCTGTCCGTGCCCGGCGCGCCGGGCAACCTGAACGGCGCTCCCGGCGACCGTTCGGCTGCGCTCTCCTGGACGGCGCCGATCACCACGGGCGGCACCCGCGTCACCCGCTATGTCGTCCAGCGCTCGGGGAACGGCGGTCTCAGTTGGACAACCCTCTTGCGTGGCACATCACTGAGCACCACGCAGTCCGTCCGCTACCTCGCGAACGCACGTGACTACCTGTTCCGCGTTGCCGCCAAGAATGCACTCGGACGCGGCCCCTGGTCGGTGCCGTTCTCGGTACGGCCGCGGACAACGCCCTCCGCCCCGCTGGGCCTAGCCGCTGTCGCCGGGAACGGCGAGGTGGCGCTCACCTGGAACACCCCCCTGAGCGACGGCGGCGATGACCTCTCCGGTTACCGGGTGCTGTGGTCCACAGACGGCACGAACTGGACGCTTGCGGCGACCACTACCGATCCGAGCGACCGGGCGTACACGGTTACCGGGCTGACCAACGGTCTGGCGTACCGGTTCCGGGTGTCGGCAATCAACGCAGCGGGTGCGGGCTCACCGAGTGTCCCTCGCACCGCCACGCCTCAGGCCTGACCGGTCAGGAGCCCGTCCACTCTGGTGCGCGCTTCTCGGCGAAGGCCTTCGGGCCCTCCTTGGCATCGTTCGACTTGAACACCACCGCCTGGAGCGGATTCTGGATCGCCCAGAACTCGTCCTCGGTGACACCCTGCGTCGCGCGCACCAGTTGCTTCGATGCTGCGACAGCAAGCGGCGCATTCTTCGCAACGCGTTGAGCAAGTTCAAGTGCCACGTCCACCGCGCCACCCTTGTCGGCGAGGCGTGAGACGAGACCGAGCTGGTTGGCTTCCTCGGCGAGGATCGGGTCCCCCGTGATCGCCATCTCCATCGCGCGGCCAAAGCCCACTCGCGAAGGGAGGCGCAGCAGGCCGCCGCCGGCCGCGAACAGACCGACCGCCACCTCGGGTATACCGAGCTTGGCGCCCCTGGCAGCAACCAGCAGGTCGCACGACAACGCGAGCTCGAGCCCACCGGCGAGAGCGAAGCCCTCAATCGCACCGATCAGGGGCTTCTTGGAACCGTTCTGGATGAATGTCATCATCGGCCCAATGTCCTCGCCGCGCGCGAACGCCTTGAGGTCCATACCGGCGCAGAACCCGCGACCAGCACCGGTGAGCACACCGGCAGTGAGTCCCGGATCCGAGTCGAGTCGCTGGACCGCTGCCCAGAGGCCGTTGGAGAGCGCACCGTTGATCGCATTCATGGCATCCGGGCGGTTGAGGGTGATCAGCAGAACCCGTCCGCGCTGCTCGGTCAGGACTGCATCGTTCTCGGTCGCGTCACTCATGACGTTCTCCTCGTTCTGTGCGGGCTCCGCTGGAGACCCGGGGCTGGATGGGCCGGCCGCACGGCCGACGCAGGCACGCTAGCGTTCGGCCGTGCGAGCAGTAGTCCTTCAAGGCCCCCGTTTCGTGTCGGTCGAGAACGTGCCTGACCCGACACTCCTCGGTGCCGACAGTGCCATCATCGCCGTCGAGCGGACTGCTATCTGCGGCAGCGATCTGCACCTGTATCACGGTGAGATCGGCGGGCAGGGAATACACCTCGGCCACGAATTCGTCGGCACGATCGTCGAGACCGGCCCCGACGTGCGGCGGGTCAAGAAGGGCGACCGAGTCCTCGTGTCGGCAGTCGTCGGCTGCGGCCATTGCGATCCCTGTCTGGCGCGCGATCCCGTACTGTGCACCGGTGGCGGCCCGAGGGTCTTCGGCACGACACTCGAGTTCCACGGCGGTCAGGCGGAGTTCTGTGCGGTACCGGCCGCCGATTCGTGTTGCCTCGCCATTCCGGACAACGTCAGTCTCGAGCAGTCGGTGCTGCTCACCGACATCCTTCCCACCGGATACACCGGCGCAATGAACGCCAATATCAAGCCCGGCTCCACCGTTGCCGTGTTCGGTCTCGGTCCTGTCGGTGTGTTTGCGCTGCAAACCGCAATGCTGTACGGCCCGTCGCGCATTCTTGCCATTGACCGCGTTCCGGAACGTCTTGCCCGGGCCGCAGCGCTCGGCGCGGAACCCATCGATGCATCGGACGGTCAGGCGGTGGCAAGGATTCTCGACGCCACGAAGGGACGCGGCGTGGATTCGGCCATCGAAGCCGTCGGAGCAGACGCCACCATTACCGACGCCATTCTCAGCGTCGCGGCCGGTGGCACCATCTCGGTCATCGGCGTGAACATGAACATGGAGTTCCCGTACCCGATGCCCCTCGCGTTCATGAAGCGACTGACGCTCAAAGCGGCGCTCGTATCGGTTCCGGCCACCTGGGACCACCTCGTACCACTCATTGCGAACGGCAAACTGCAGCCCGAGGAAGTGTTCACGCATCGTCTCCCGCTGTCGCAGGCAGCCGATGGCTACCGGATTTTCGACAAACGTGAAGACGGTGTGCTCAAGGTGTTGCTCGACCCGTCGGAGTAGGCGGGCGCGACTCTCGCCAGCGATGCAGAATTCCGGTGCCCTGCGCGTAGGCGAGCTCGTAACAACGCTTGGCGCGATCGAGGTCGAACAGATTGTTGGGCAGACGCGCCAGTGAGGCGATGGCACGGTTGGGCCGGATGAGCCAGAACGCGCCCATCGGGTTCGCCCGCTGCCAGTGGCCCACCTCGCGACGTAGGACGCGCTCAGCGATCCGTCCGGCCGGGCCGAACATCGGGCCCGCGATTGGGGCGAGCACGAGGAGGTTCTCGGCGGTGTCGGCACGGTCAGGCGACGCCATCGAGCGCAACCCGCCGTCGACGTACCAGGTGTTCCCGACGCGGTGCGGCGACAGCAGTCCCGGCACCGCTGAGGATGCAGCAACGAGGTCGGCGATCGGGTAGTCGGCACCGCTCAGCACGTCGCGACGCAGTCCGGGCAGCGAACAGACGACGGCGCGCATCGTCGGCGCACGTTGCTCTCCGAAGATCTCCGCAGCAACCTTTCGCAGACGACCAGGCCGCGGGTCTGGCAGCCTCGGTACGTCGGCGCCGATTACCGCGATCGTCTGCTCCCAACGAAGACCGAGTGCCAATGCGCCTGCCGCCCAGGTGCCTGCCGAAGTGGCGATAGAGGGCGCAGTGCCCAAGTCGATGCCGCCGTCCACGAGGGCCTCCGACACTCCCAGTAGGTACGCGATCCCGAACAGGCCACCCCCACCGAAGCACACCGCCAGCGGCCGAGTCGTTGTCATTGCTCCGCCATTGTTGTTCACAGGAGCACGATGTACCCGGCTACTCAGAGGAATTCGAGCCCCACCGCAGGGAGTATTGGAATGTTCACTCAAGGTAGTTATTTACCTCAGAATACCGCCCTATGCAGCAATTACTCAAGTAAGAGTAAGGTAAGAATGTCTAGATAGTGCCGATTTATATACAGAAAGTGGCCCCTTGCCACTCTCAGCGTAATTCGGTTAGTGTGCGCAGATGGACATCACCCAGTTGCGTCACGGAAACGTCGTCCGCGGCAACGAAGCCGATACCACTTCCACGCGAGAGCGCCAGCGTCGACGCCGCCTCCGTCGACTCCTCGTTGCCATCATGGTGCCGCTCGCCTGGGTCTGGTACCGGATCCTCACCGGGAACCCCATCAAGTTCGGTATTCCCGACGTCGTGGCCGAGTCCCCCGAGATCTGGATCTCGGTCGGCCTGATGCTCTTCCTCTGTCTGCTGATCGGTATTCCGCTGCTGGGCGCCGGCCGCTCCCCGCACACGCTGCTGCGACCGTCGGACTCCAACGTCAGTCTCTCCGACGTGGTGGGGGCAAGCGCCACCAAGCGCGAGGCAGTTGACACCCTCAACTTCTTCCTCAAGCACCAAAGCTTTGCCGACGAGCTCGGTGGCTCGCCGCGACGGGGCGTGCTGTTCGAGGGCCCCCCCGGTACCGGCAAGACGTACCTGGCCAAGGCACTCGCTGCCGAGGCCGGCGTGCCGTTCCTCTTCGTGTCGGCATCCTCGTTCCAGTCGATGTACTACGGCCAGACGAACCGCAAGATCCGCACGTACTTCAAGGCGCTCCGCAAAGCTGCCCGTGCTGAGGGCGGTGCAATCGGGTTCATCGAGGAGTTCGATGCCATCGGTGGCGCCCGCAGCGGCATGAATTCCGGTTCGATGCGCGAGGGCGTCGTCGGGATCGTCAACGAACTGCTCGTGCAGATGCAGTCCTTCGACCTGCCAACCGGCAAGGACAAGGTCAAGACGAAGTTCATCGACGCACTCAACTCGCTCCTGCCGCTCAACCTCACGATCCCGCGACCCAAGCCCTCCACCGCGAACATCCTTGTGGTCGCAGCAACCAACCGTGCTGCCGATCTCGATCCGGCGCTCGTGCGCCCGGGCCGTTTCGACCGCATCATCCACTTCGACCTCCCGCCCCGCGCGGACCGGGTGGAGATCGCCGACTACTACCTCGGCAAGAAGTCACACGATGCCTCGATCACCGGCGCCCAGGTTGCGGACCTCACCGCCGGCTACAGCCCGGTGCGGATCGAGCGCCTCATGGACGAGGCCCTGATCATTGCCGTCCGTGACGGGCGTCGCGCCTTGACCTACGACGACGTCATCCAGGCACAGTTGATCACCGAGGTCGGGCTTGCTCACGAGGTGGGGTACCACCCCGACGAACGCCGCCGTGTCGCCACCCACGAGGCGGGCCATGCCCTGATCGCCACCCTGCTCGGGCGCGAGGTTCGCGTGGCGTCCATCCTGCGCCGCGGTGCTTCACTGGGCCTTGTTGCACACGACGATGCTGAGGAACGCCACCTCAAGACGCCGAGCGAGTTGAAGGACCTCATCGTGATCGCGATGGCCGGTCGCGCCGCCGAGATCCAGGAGTTCGGCGAGGCGTCGAGCGGGATCGCATCGGACCTCGCCGCTGCCACCACGATGGCCGCTCAGCTCGTCGGTCTCCTCGGGGCGGCCGACAGCCTCCTCAGCCTCGAGGCCGCCATCATGCCGGGGGCTGGGAACCTCGTAGCCAAGGTGCTCAGTCACGATCCGTCGCGCGAGCAGGCCGACGCGATGGTGAAGGCAGCAGCCGACCGCGCAGCATGCATGCTCATTGAGCACCGCCTCACGCTCATCACGCTGGCGCAGGCGTTGTGCGACCGGGACGAGCTGAGCAGCGAGGAAGTCCACAACCTCGTGGACGCCGCGACCGTTTCCTGACCCGACACGGGGTGCCGGTTGCGGTGCTCACATGAAGTTGCGTGTGTGCAGCGACGAAAGCGTCTCTGCCTCGCCGGAGCTGAAGCCGAGTCGCCCGAGGCGCGCCTGCCGGTGCTCGGCCATCTCGCGCTGCAACTGCTGGACGCGCTGCCAGCCGAGCGCGACCGCATCCGGTGAGACAGCGCCGCCCGACAGCAGCACGAGCGCGTCGAACACATCGTCGTTGAGACCAGCTGTGCCCTGAAGCGCTCGGTGGCGGCGCTCCACCGCTGACGCAAGTCTCGCCCGGAGCCCCGGCTCGTGCTGTACGTGGCGCTCGAGGTGAGCGAGGGAGAACGCAACGTGACGCGCCTCGTCCTGACGGGTGAGCCGAGCGATGCGTCGCGTCACCGGATCGGGTGCGTGTCGCTCGAGGAAACCGAGCAGCGACACGAACGTTCCCTCCCCCATCACGGACAGCAGGAAACTCGCGATCGCGAAGTCTGGTTCTTCGAGGAGGCTCTGCAGCGATGCACGGCCGCCCACGGTCGAGAGGGCCAGTTCGGACCCGGTGAGCGTGGCGCGACGCGTGAACACCTCAATGTGCCGAGCCTCGTCGGCGATGGTCACCGCAAGCATCTGTTGGATCTCCCGGAAGTGCGGGTGCACCTGGCCGAGGAAGCGGGCGGGCACCACGAGCGCCGCCTCCTCGTTCTCGACGAGGAAGGTCATCACCTGGACGACAGCGCGCTCGATCTCCCGCCCGTGCACGATGGGGTCCAGCCAGTCGATCGCGGAAGCAGGGTTCCACTGGCCGGCAACTGCCTGCGCGTACAGCGACCCGGCACGGTCGGTCCAGATCTCGTCCCGCACGTCGAGCCGGAATACCGGCTCGGGCCCACCTGGCTCCACGGCCGAACCGCGCGCTGCCAGTCCCCACGCTGCCGGCGGGTGCGCAGCGATCGCGCTGTCCGTGTGCGGGTCCGGGTGGCCACTGCGCTCCGCGCCGACCCACGCCGCCCACGATGCCGAACCGCGCCGGACAACGGCATCCGCGCCGCCGTCGCCCCGGGGTACGCACTGGTGTCCCTGTGTTCGGCACCAGGTGACCAGATCTGCGACGAGGTCCGGGTGCGAACCGCGCACCCCGATCTCCTCCCCGGGCCGGCAGTCGTCGAGCGCGAGGCGGACGAGTACATGCGCTCCCCCGTCGAGACCGAGGGCACCGAGGTCGACGATCGGCAGGTTCATGACGCGAGGATGCGTCGGTAGTCGTCGTTGAGGATCGACCCGTCGGCACCGTAGAAGCCGAGTCGGTCGACGGCAGCCTCGAGCGGCGCATAGCCCGTCGTCCGCCCGACACGCCACTCCTTCAACCCCTCAAGCCTGAGCAGTGGGCGCACCGCCGGGTCGTCGTACGACATCGAGAGGAGCAACTTGGCGAACCGGTCGGTCGTCGCGGTGTCGACGCCGTTGAGCACCGTCATGGTGCAGTGATCGAACGGCGCGGTTCGGGTGAGTACCCGCACCGCACCCGCCGCAATGGTGCCCTCCTTCGCGAACACGAGGTGGTTGCCGTCGATCACACAGGCCGCGTCCACCTCGCCGGCTACGAGTGCCTTCACGGCGTCACGCTCGCCGCCCACATGGTCCCCGTGCTTGTTCACCATCACGTCAAAGCGCCGCACGGTGAAGTCTGACCCGGGTTCGAGTCCGAGCCCGGCAAGGTGAGCGAGGGGCAGCAGTGTCGCCTGCGGCGAGTCCACAGCACCGACAGCCACCGTGCGACCACGCAGTTGCGAGACCTCGGTGAGGTTGCTGTCTGCACGCACCAGCACGAGCGAGGTGAGGTCCTGGTCTGAGTCCCGCATGACGATGGCGTGGGCGCGGGTTCCCGCCGCCTCGGCGAGGCGCCGCGTGCGCACCCAGCACAGGGGCGAGTCCCAGGTGACGTCCACGTGTCCGGCAAGGTGGGCCTCGGCCTGGGCCTCGTATCCGGAGTAGAGGACGAAGTCGAAGGCAAAGCCCTGGTCCGCAAACCACTGCTTGAAGCCTTCCCAGATCGTCACCACCTTCGGGTCGTAGGCAACGGCACCGAGGACGAAGGGGCGCAGGCTCACGACGCACATCTTCCCAGATGCCCTTCGCCCGTCCGGGGCATCCCGGCTACGGTTCGAACCATGACCGAACCGCGTCCGATCCTCGACGGCCTCAAGGTTGTCGACATGACCCAATACCTCGCGGGCCCCACGGTCACCCGTCTGCTCGCCGAGGCCGGCGCCAGTGTGGTGAAGATTGAGCAGCCTCCCTACGGCGACCCGACACGCTCGCTCGCGGTGGTGAGTGACGGTCGCTCCGGCTACTTCATCCAGCAGAACCACGGCAAGCGCAGTCTCTGCATCGATTTCGACGACCCCCGCGGACGCGAGGTGCTCGACAAGCTCATCGCCGAGGCAGACGTGTTCGTGGAGAACTACGGCCCGGGTGTGCTCGCACGCAGGGGCCTCGACCACGACAGCCTCCTCGCGAAGCATCCCCGGCTCATCGTGGCCACGGTGTCCGGCTTCGGTCGGGACAGCGCGTACTCGGAGAAGGTGGCCTTCGACCTCATCGCCATGGCCTACAGCGGCATGCTCCACATCACGGGTGAACCCGACCGCTCGCCCGTGATGGTCGGCACCTCGATCGCCGATGTCATGTCCGGTGTCCACACCGTGGCAGGCATCGGCCTCGCGCTGTACCACCGCGAGCGCACCGGACGCGGCCAGCACATCGACATCTCCATGGTGGACTCGATGTTCCACGCGCATGAACTGGCCATCCAAGGCCACTCGATCACCAAGGGCAAGTGGCGCCAGAAGCGCAGCGGCTCCAAGTCCGCCCTCAACTCGCCGCAGGGCATCTACAAGGCGCCCGAGGGCTACATCGTGCTGCAGGTCATGCCCTCGCAGTGGCCGTCGATCTGCCGGGCGATGGGGATGCCCGAGCTCGAGCACGACGAGCGGTTCGCGGACCTGAAGGGTCGGCACAAGAACCGTGGCGAGCTCAACGCGATCGTGGAGGAGTGGCTCGCCACCCACACCACCGATGCCGAGGTGCTCGCCAAGCTGGAGGAGGCCCGGGTGCCGTGCGCACCGGTGCTCGACCCGGCCGATGCGATTGGGCACCCGTACTTCGAGTCGCGTCGCGCCATCCGCCGGATCAACGATCCCATCATCGGCGAGGTCATCATCCCCGGGAACCCGTTGCGCTTCTCGGAGTTCCCGTTCGACCTTGAGCAGGTCGCCCCGCTGCTCGGAGAGCACAACGCTGAGGTGCTCGGGGAACTCGGTTATGCCGCTGACACCATCTCAGCGCTGGCCGAGGCCGGTGTGCTCCGTTCCGCCGACCGCTGACTTTTTCGGGCGGCAGGGCCGTCCCGTAGTGTTGCCAGCCGGGAGGATCCATCCATGCAATACCGTCCAACTGCAGCGGAACTGCTGCACGACATCTCGGCGCTGCTCAGCGACGAGGTACTCGATCAGGTCAGTGTCGCGGTGCAGCACAAGGTTCGTGTCGCTGCCAACATCGCTCAGATCCTCGAGCGTGAGGTCACGCTGGCCGGCCCGAACGCCGACCGGGAACTGGCGATCACCCGGGGCCTCCTCGGCGTGCCTGCTGGCGACCCGGCCCCGCTCGCCGAGCTTCGCGCCCGCCTCGCCGACTCGCTCCGCGCCGGCGACCTGCCGGGCCACAACGACGACGAGGTCTGGAACGCACTGGTGCAGATAGCTAAGGACGACCTTGCCATCTCCAAGCCCGGTCACGACGGCTGGACCGGCGACGACTGGGGACGACAGTCATGAGCGAGATCGATCTCGAAGCAGGCCTTGCCCGCTGGCTGGGCGAGCACTACGGGCGGCCAGTACACCTGACGGGCCTCGAGCGGGTCACTGCCGGTGCGCGCCGTATCAACGTGCTGTTCGACGCCGTCGACGAAGGCGGAGCGCTCATCGAGCGCCTTGCACTCACTGCGCTCCCCAATCTGGATATCCAAATCCAGCCCATGACCGTCGAGGCGGCGGTTCGCACGCTCGCCCACGGGGTCGGCGTCCCCACGCCACGCATCCTCGGTGCAACCGAGGACCAGTCCTATCTCGGTGGTCCGTTCTTTATCAGCGAGCGCATCGACGGCGAGACGATCCCCCGCCGGGTGCTCCGCCTCGTCGAGCAGCACGGCATCGGCACCCTGGTGACCACCCAGCTCGGCGAGGCCTTCGCACGCCTGCACCACATCGATCCGGCACTCGCCCCCGAGGGGCTCATGCGCCCGCCGGACGACAATGTGATCGAGGCGGCGCTCGTCGGTGCCGAGGCGCAGTTGCGCGAACTGCTGCAGCCGTCGCCCACCTTCTCATACGGGCTGCGCTGGCTGGAGCGCAACCGCCCCACCGAGCCGGAGCACCTCACGATCGTCCACAGCGACGTGCGGAACGGGAACCTCATCATCAGCGAGCAGGGGCTGCGCGCCATTCTCGACTGGGAGGGCTCGCGAATCGGCGATCCGGCCGAGGACGTCGCCTGGCCGATGGTGCGCATGTGGAGGTTCCGCAACGACCACCTCCCGGTGGGCGGCTTCTCTGCGATCGCCCCCTACCGAGCCGCCTACGAGGCAGCCGGGGGCGAGTGGGACGACGACCGGGTGCGCTGGTGGCTCACGCTCGGCACGCTGCGCTGGGGCCTCGGCCTCGCGAAGCAGTCGCACCAGCACCTGCGGGGCGAGTACGTCACCATCGTGATGGCGGCGAGCGGCCGGCGTGTCTCCGAGCTGGAGTACGACACCCTCATGTGCCTGCGCGGCCTCTGACAGACCGGTGCCGGTCGGGTACGGTCCATGACATGGGTCAGTACTGCACCACCGAACGAGACGGACACCTCCTCATCGTCACCATCAACCGGCCGGAGCGGATGAACGCGCTCCACCCGCCGGCCAATGCCGAGCTTGCTCAGGTGTTCGACGAGTTCGCGGCGGACCCCGAGCTTTGGGTGGCGATCGTGACCGGCGCCGGGGACCGCGCGTTCAGCGCGGGCAACGACCTGAAGTACCAGGCGAGTGGTGCCGACATGAGCGGCCAGCCCGCGGCGGGCTTCGGCGGGCTCACGGCCCGCTGGGACCTCAACAAACCGGTGATTGCCGCCGTGAACGGCGTGGCGATGGGCGGCGGCTTCGAGATCGCGCTTGCGTGTGACCTCATCATCGCGGCGGAGAACGCCGTGTTCGCCCTCCCCGAGGTGCGTGTCGGTCTTGCGGCGCTCGCCGGCGGCCTCCTGCGCCTTCCCCGCACCATCGGTACCAAGCGCGCGATGGGCATGATCCTCACCGGACGCCACGTACCGGCGGCAGAGGGCTACGAACTCGGCTTCGTCACCGAGGTCGTCCCCGAGGGCCAGGCAGTCGAGGCCGCACGGCGCTGGGCAGCGATGATCCTCGAGGTCTCACCGATGTCGGTCCGTGCATCCAAGCAGGTCGTGTACGAGTCCTTCGAGCACGGTGGCATCCGTGCCGCCACCGAGGCGCGGTACGCCGCCGTCGATGCGATGCGCCGCAGTGAGGACCTCATCGAGGGACCGCTGGCGTTCTCCGAGAAGCGCAAGCCCAACTGGAAGGGTCGCTGACCGACCCGTCTGGTTCAGGTCCTGACATCACCAACGTCAGGAGCCGGTGTGTCGTCGATCCCCAGCACGTCGAGCCACGCGATCAGAAAAACGAGCCCGGCCGCGCCGTACATCGCGCCACCGATGCCGTACAACTCGTAACCGAGTAGCGCCACGATTGCCGGCAGGGCAGGGCCGATGTGGACGCTCGCACGGTCGACGCGCTTGCGCACCACCAACACCTCGACGGCCTGCAGCACCACGGCGGCACCGACGACGATTACCGCGTCGCGCCAACCGTTCAGCCCGGCGGCTAGGAGCAGTGCCGGCAGGCTGCCGACGAGCACACCGAGCGTGGGCACGAGCCCGACGGTGCCGGCGAGCGCACCGAGGACAAACGGTGCGGGCAGCGACAGGGCCCACGATGCCAGGCCGATCCCTGCGGAAACGACGACTGTCTGGGCGATCGCAGCAACGATGTAGCGGCGGCCGTTCTGCATCGCGAGCCCTGTTCGGCGCTCGATCCGGGTCCTGCGGCCCGGATCCCGGATCTGGGCGAACGCGCTGCGCAGCATGCGCGGTCCGTAGATGAGGAAGAACAGGGTGAGGATGCCGCAGACGAAGTACGTGCCTGCCGCACCGACGGCCTGCCCCACCGCAGTGCCCTGCGATGGGCGCCTCACGGTGGCAATCAACGAATTGACCCGCTCCACCAGACGGAAGTCTTTGGCCATCTCGGACCGCCGCTCCAGGCTAGCGGCTGCGCGCGGTGCCTCGTTGCCCAGCGTGGACAGACCGTCCTGAACGTTCACGATGATCGCGCCCCACACCACGACGGTCATGACAGCGAGGCTCAGCATGGTGACAAGCAGCGCGAGCCAGCGCGGCATCCGCTTGTCCAACAGGTCCGCGAGCGGCGCGAGCAGCGACGCCACGATGACACAGGCGACCGCCCAGCCGATCTGGCGGTGCGCTGCGACGAACGCATTGCGGAGCAGCACCGCAAGGACGGAGGCGCCGAGCACGAGGGCCACCGAACCAGGCGTGACCCGGATACGGAACAGACGGAAACCCGGGGGAACCCGGGGAGCACCATTCGGCTCGGCCACGAACGTAAGGTACTGCCTGTGGCGGACCCGATGAGCGATCCACAGCCCGCACCCGAACCGGCGCCCGCGTCGGCAGTCGTGCAGATCGACTTCCGCACCGCGGTCTGGGTACTACTCGGCTTACTCGTTGGTTTCGCCGTTTTCGCCGTCGCCCGAAACACCGAGGGGATGCTGACCCGGGTAGTCATCGGCATCGTGCTGGCCCTCGCGCTCGACGGTGTGGTGCAAAAACTCCGGAACCGTTTCGGTTTCACCCGGAGCATCGCCGTCGGGATCGTCGGGGTCAGCCTGTTGGCAGTGGCCGCGTTCATCCTCCTCGTGCTCGGCCCGCCGGCGGTCTCCCAGGCCCGCGAGTTCAGCAGGGAGATCCCCCAAACGGTCGAGCAGTTCTACGACCTCCCCATCGTGGGAGACACGCTGCGCGACCGCGACGCAGCGGGCAAGGTCGAGCAGTGGATCCGGGACCTCCCGGCGAACGTCAGCGACAAGGCCATCGCCGACACGGCCAACCGACTGCTCGGCGGTGTGTTCGCCATGGTGGTCGTGGTGTTCACCACCTTCGCCGTACTCCTCGACGGTGAGCGACTCGTCAACCGCGGGAGACGGATGCTGCCACTGCGGGCACGGGACGACGCCGACCGCATAGCGCGGGTGTTCCACCGGACGATCGGCCGCTACTTCGGCGGATCGCTCACGGTCGCAGCGCTGATGGGTCTGTTCGTACTCACGGTAGGGCTGATCTTCAACGTGCCGCTCGCTCCGCTCGCCGCGATCTGGGCGATGCTCACGAGCCTGATCCCCCAGATCGGCGGCTTCCTTGGCGGATCGTTCCTCGTCATCCTCGCCGTGAGCAACAGCGTGCCCACGGCGCTCATCGTGCTCGTGCTCTTCCTCATCTATATGAACGTGGAGAACCATGTGATCCAGCCCACGATCGTCGGTGGTGCCGTCAACCTCTCCCCGCCCACGACGATGCTCGCAGCCATTCTCGGCGGCGCTATCGCCGGGGTGCCCGGAGCACTCGTAGCCACCCCACTCATCGGCACGGTGAAGCAGTTGTACCTCGAGTTCCGCTTCGGCGGCGCTCCGGCGCGCACCTCACAGGGTGCCGGTCTACTGCGCAAGGCGAAGCGTCTGCTCCGCATCGGCCCCGAGTTCCGACCACCGCGCGAACCAACGGAGTCGATCCGCATCGATCCGATCCTGCACGGCCATCTGGACGGCACCGAACCGGGGGGCAACCCGGACACCGACCAGCCAAAGGACTAGGCGCGCAACTGCTCGAGCAGCACGTCGGCACGCTCGAGGCCGCCATACCACTTCTCGAGCAGGGTCCCGTCGGCCCGGTAGATCGCCACTCCTGGTTGGACCGTGATGCCGATCTGGGCCCAAGACTCACCGCTCGCATCCCAGAGCAGCGGGAACGTGAAGGGGCCGAAACTGTCGGAGAAGGACCGTGCATCCTCGAGTCTCTGCTGAGTTCCGAGCCCGATCACGGTGACAGAACCTTCGTGCTGTCGGGCGAACTGCTCGACCCCAGGCGCCTCCGCCCGGCACGCGGTTCAATAGGGCGCCCAGAACCAGACAAGCAGGGGGCGATCACCCGGCAGGAGCGAGTGCAGGCCCACCGACTCCCCGGAGCCCACGTTTGTCACCGAGACGTCGGGCAGATCGCCGCCCGGACGGGCCGCAGCCACGCCCGACCCGGAGTCGCTGGCGCAACCGGATGCCAAACAGCTGATCGCGAGGATGGTCGAGGCGGCCAAGCCAACGAACCTGCGTTTCACACGGTGGACGCTACCGGCGTAGGTTTCACCCATGACTCGTGAAGCCTGGATCATCGACGCCGTCCGTTCGCCCCGTGGCAAGGGTAAGGACAACGGTGCCCTGCACAACGTTCACCCCCAGCGGATCCTCGCCCAGGTGCTCAATGCACTGCGCGACCGCGTCGGCTTCGACACGTCTGAGGTCGACGACGTCATCATGGGTTGCGGCGCCGGCAGCGGCGACCACGCCATGGACATCGCGCGCATGGCAGCGCTGGATGCCGGATGGTCCCTCGACGCCCCCGGCGTCACGCTCAACCGTTTCTGCGGCTCTGGCCAGCAGGCCGTGATGTTCGCTGCACAGGGTGTGCTTTCCGGCTTCCAGGACATCGTCGTGGCCGGCGGCATCGAGTCGATGTCACGCCCCGCCCCGCTGCACGTCGACGGCTTCACTGCCAACAACGATCACCTCTTCGACCAGTACCCGATGGTGGCGCAGGGGATCTCGGCCGACCTCATCGCATCGGTCGAGGGCTTCAGCCGTGAGGAGTGCGACGGCATCGCGTTCGACAGCCAGACCCGTGCGGCCGCTGCGATCGCGCAGGGCCGCTTCGACCGCAGCCTCGTGCCGATCCTCCACGACGACGGCACCCTCGCCCTCGATCACGAGGAGTTCCCCCGCGCCGGCACGACGTTGGAGAGCCTCTCGAAGCTGACCCCCTCGTTCGAGGCGATGGGCGCCAAGAAGTTCAAGAACGACCTCACGGTAGACCAGACCGCCCTCCTCACCTACCCGCAGGTGGCCGAGCTGCGTCACGTGCACCATGCGGGAAACTCCTCCGGTGTCGTCGACGGCGCGTCCGCCGTGCTTGTCGTGTCGAGCGATTACGCCAAGGCACACGGCCTCAAGCCGCGGGCCAAGATCACGATGACGGCACTGGCCGGCACGGACCCGGTGATCATGCTCACAGCCCCCGGACCGGCAACGCTGCGATGCCTGAAGAAGGCCGGCATGACCATCGACGACATCGACCACATCGAGGTCAACGAGGCCTTCGCCGCCGTGGTACTGAGGTTCCTCCGCGACACAGGCGCCGACTGGAACAAGTGCAACACGAACGGTGGGGCAATCGCACTCGGCCACCCGATCGGCGCAACCGGTGGCATGCTCATCGGGACCGCAGTCGACGAGCTTGAGCGGAGCGACAAGCAGACGGCACTCATCACGATGTGCACCGGTGGCGGTATGGCAACTGCCACCATCATCGAACGGGTCTGACGCTCATGGGCGGATCCGCCTCACCGCTGCAGGACCGGTACGGGGACGTGTCGGTCCTGATGGGAGAGGACTTCGTTGCAACAGTCACCGTCCACCGCCCGCCCGATAACTACTTCGACCATGCGCTCATCGCGTCGATCGCCGATGCGTACGAGGCCATCGACGCCGATGCCCGGTGTCGATGCATCGTCCTCGGAGCAGAGGGCAAGAACTTCTGCGCAGGCGCCGCACTCGCTCGTCGGGCCGAGCCGGGTGAGGTTGCTCCGGCGACACACCTGTACGACGAGGCAGTACGCATCTTTGCGGCGCGCACACCGGTCGTAGCGGCCGTACGCGGCGCGGCCGTGGGCGGCGGTCTTGGGCTCGCCATGTCGGCCGACTTCCGCGTCGGCTCCCCGGAGACACGGATGACCGCCAACTTCGCCCGGCTCGGGTTCCACCAGGGCTTCGGGCTGAGCGTCACGCTGCCACAAGTCATCGGCCACCAGCACTCCATCGAGATGCTGTACACCGGTGCACGGCTCGGCGGCGAGGAAGCCCTGCGGATCGGCCTACTCGACCGGCTCGTGCCGCTCGTCGAGGTGGACGACGAGGCACACCGACTGGCCGTCGAGATCGCATCCTCGGCTCCGCTGGCGGTGGAATCGATCCGCCAGACCATGCGCGGTGACCTCGCCGGTCGCATCCGTGCGGCAACCGACCGCGAGAAGGCCGAACAGGACCGGCTCACCCAGACTGCGGACTTCGCCGAGGGCGTGCGCGCGATGGGCGAGCGCCGACTACCGCGCTTCGAGCGCCGCTAACAGGTTGGCGAGGCGCTCACCCACCAGCGCCTCCACCTTGACATCGGTGCTCAACCCCTCGACGGTCACGTACGCGGCCCCCTTGCGTAACTCGATCGTCGGCTCGGCAACGACCGTGTTGCCGAAGTACGGCAGCACCGTGTTGAGGTACTGGAGCACGGCACCACCGCCGCCGCCACCGGCCGAGGACATCGAGGTGATCACCTTGCCGGTGAGGGCGTGCGCGCCGTTGGGCTTGGAGACCCAGTCGAACGCGTTCTTCAGCACCGCTGGAAGATGCCCGTTGTACTCGGGGGTCGCGAGAAGCACCGCATCCGTTTCGCGGACGGCGGCGCGGAACGCCACCACCGATTCGGGCTCCACCCCCGGCTGGTCGAGATCAGCGTTGTAAAACGGCAGGTGAGCGATGCCGGGATAGAACTGCACCTGCAGACCACCGGGTGCGAGCCGCTGGGCCATCATGATCAGGCCGGTGTTCGACGATCCGGAGCGAAGGCTCCCGGTCAGTGCAAGGACATGGAACGGCATGGCGAGGGGCCCCTCGATCGGTGTTGGGAACGGGAAGGATCAGTACGAGCGCGGCAGCCCGAGCGAGTGCTGGGACACGAAGTTGAGGATCATCTCGCGGCTGACGGGCGCGATGCGCAGCAGCCGCGTCATGCCCCACAGGGTGGCGAGGCCATAGTCGGTGGTCATCCCGTTGCCGCCGTGGATCTGGATGGCCTGGTCGAGCGCAGCGAGGCTCGCATCGGTTGCCGCGAGCTTGGCCATGTTGGAGGACTCCGCAGCGTCCAGATCGTTGTCGTACTCCCAACAGGCTCTAGCCGTCATGAGCCGTGCAAGCTCTACATCAACCTTGGCCTTGGCGAGCGGGTGGGCGAGGCCCTGATGCGCGCCAATCGGCACACCCCAGACGTTGCGCTCGCGTGCATAGTCCGCTGCCTTGTCGAGCGCATACCGGGCGATGCCGTTGACGATCGCTGCTGTGAGGATCCGTTCGGGGTTGAGTCCGGCGAACAATGGCCGGAGCCCCTCGCCCTCGACACCGAGGAGACGGTCCGGGCCGACCTCTACATTGTCGAAGTACACCGTGAACTGCTTCTCAGGTTCGAGGATCTGCATGTCGATGGTCTCCTTAGTGAGACCGGGTGCATCGGTGTCCACGACGAACAGGCTCATCTGGCCGCGGCCGGTGCGCTCGTCGATCCCGGTGCGGGTGACGACGAGGACAGCATCTGCCTCGTCCACACCCGAGATGTAGTACTTCTGCCCGTTGATCCGGTACCCGCCTCCGTGACGGGTGGCCGTTGTACTGATGCTGTGGCTGTTCGAACCGGCATCGGGTTCGGTGATGGCGAACACCATCTTGCGGCCGGCGGACAGGCCAGGCAGCCAGCGCTGTTGCTGCTCGGTGGTGCCGAACTTGGCGATGATCGACCCGCAGATTGCCGGTGACACGAGCATGAGCAGCATCGGGCAGCCGACTGCAGCAACCTCCTCGCACACCACAGCGAGCTCAGTCATGCCTCCCCCGCCACCGCCGAATGCCTCGGGGAGGTTGACCCCCATGAAACCGCCGGCGGAGAGCTCGTCCCAGAGCGCGGTGGTCGGCTCCTTGGCCCGTGACTGCTGCACGTAGTACGAGTGCCCGTACTTGCCAGCAATGCCCGCCACGGCCTCGCGGAGCAGTCCGATTTCGTCGGTTTCACGAAAGTCCATGCCCTCACTGTAGGGCGATCAACCGCCGAGATAGGCCGAGGAAAGGTGTGCCTCCACGTCAGCCGGTGTGCCCTGAATCACCACACGCCCGGACACCATGATCGCGGCACGATCGGCCATACCGAGCACCGTCCTTGCGAACTGTTCCACGAGCAACACCGACACTCCGTCGGCAGCGATCTGGCGGACGGATTCGTACAGCGAGTCGGCCAACCGCGGGGCGAGTCCCATCGAAAGCTCGTCCACCATCAGCACCGATGGCTTGGTGATCACCGCACGGGCAAGCGCAAGCATCTGCTGCTCCCCACCGGACAGCGTTCCGGCAAGCTGGTTCGGCCGATCGCCCAACCGGGCAAAACGTTCGAACGCCATTGCCTCGGCATCCTTGCGGGTCACACCGAGGTGCGTTGCCATCCAGAGGTTCTCCCGCACGGTGAGGTGGGGGAACACGCCGCGGCCCTCGGGGATGAGACACACGCCGCGACGGGCGAGCCGGTCCGGCGACCAACCGACGACGTTGCGCCCGTCGAGGCGGATCGATCCGCTCGCGATCGGGTGCAGACCAGCCGTCACCTTGAGCAGGGTGGACTTCCCGGCGCCGTTCGAGCCGAGGACAGCGAGGACCGATCCACGCCGCAGCGAGAGATCCACCTCGTGGAGAACCTCGACGGAGCCGTACCTTGCGCGCACACCGTTCAGCTCCAGCGCCATTTCACCCATGAGACACCCTGCTCCCGAGATAGGCAGACATGACTGAAGGGTCGCGACGCACATCGGCCGGGCTCCCGGCAGCGATCACCCTGCCGAAGTTCAGCACGACCAAGTACTCGCACACCGACATCACGAGGTCCATGTCGTGCTCGACGAGCAGGATGCCGAGGCCGTCCTGGGCGAGCTCCCGAAGGAGCCGGGCGAACTGCTCGCGCTCGGTCTCGCTCTGTCCCGATGCGGGTTCGTCAAGCAGGAGCACCTTCGGATGGGTAGCGAGCGCGCGTGCGACCTCCACCAGACGGGCCTGCCCGGTGGGCAGGAGCCCGGCGCGAACGTGGGCGACGGGCCCGAGGCCAACACGTGCCACGAGCGGACCGGCAACCCGTCGGGCCGCGGCAGCCCGCCCACGGACCCCGAGCGCCATCCCCGCCGCACATTCGACGTTCTCGAGCACAGTGAGCCCACCGAACAGCTCGAGGCGCTGGAAGGTGCGCGCGACCCCGAGCCGTGCACGGCGGTGCGGCGCAACCCGTGTGACATTGCGGCCGTCGACCATCACCCTGCCCGAATCCACCGGTGTGAGCCCGGTGAGCACGTCGAACATCGTGGTCTTGCCGGCCCCGTTCGGGCCGATGAGCCCGGTGATCCCGCCGGACTCCACTGCGAGCGACGCACCATCGAGCGCGGTGATCCCACCGAAGCGAACGCTGATGTCAATGGCCTCGAGCACTCGCACGGATCATCACCTCCTCGGGATCGCCCGAGAGGTCTTCGGCGTTCGCGCCGGGACCCTTCGGGATGATGACGCGAGGCACGAACACGAGCACGACGAGTGTCACGATCGCGAACGGCCAGTTGCCGATGAGACCGGCAACACGCGCTGTGTACGCCACGCCGAGCGTGCCGCCGATACCCAGCAGCGCGTGCGGACGGGCGAGGATCTGGTCCCAGCGGGGCCGGAGCCGAGTTGCCACGAATCCGTCGGGGTGACGCCCGAGCGACAGGCCGGCGAGCCCCACAACGATGAGGGTGTTCGTACCCAACTTGTCGAAGAAGCCCTGCGCCCACCCGAGGCGGTCCGGGACGAGATCGGCAAGCTTGCCAAAGATCACGTTGTTCAGCCCGAATCCGAGGAACACACCCGCGAACAGCGCCGCGCCCGGGGAGTTCAGGCCGGCAACGACCATCACCATGAGCAGCGTGAGGCTGCTGAGAAATTGCACCGATTCGGTGGTGGCGGACTGCATACCCTGGCCGTAGAGCGCGCCACCGAGCCCGGCCAGCCCTGCCGACACGGCGAACACACCGAGCTTCGCGACCTTGATGTTCATGCCGAGGGTTGCACATGCCGCGGGGCTGTCCTTCAGCGCAATGAGCCGCTGGCCGTAGTTGCTGCGGCGGATTGCCACGACCGCAACGCTGACGAGCGCAAAGGCCACTGCCCCGTAGACGAAGAATGCGCGGTTCCCCTCCGTGGAGAGCCCGAAGAAGCGCGTGCGCCGAAGATCGAGGCTCCCGCCGTTGAAGATGTCCCAGTCCATGCCGAGGAACCGGAACCGCGGCAGCAGAAAGATCCAGCGGTCCATGAGCACCGCGAACGCAGCGGTCGACAGCGCGAAGTAGATCCCCGAGAGACGGAACGACGGGATCGCCACGATCATCCCGAGCACGGCGGGCACCGCAGCAGCAGCGATCAGCGCGAGCGGGCTCCCACGACCGCCGAGGTGCTGGATCATCACCATGCCCACACCGGCGAAACTCATCTGGCAGAGGGACAGGTGCCCGCCGAAACCGACGACCGGGATGAGGGACAGCGCGATGATGCCGAGGCCCCAGATGCGCCCAAGCGTGAACAGGTCCGTGCGGGGAAGCACGTCGCTGAGCAGTGCGGCAATGAGCACGATCCCGGCACCCATGCCGGTCGAGCCCGCCCAGGTGGGGCGCTGCACGGTTTCGCGAACGCGGGTGATGGTCTGGCCCCGGAGGGGCGAGCGCCCTACCACGAGCACGACGAGCAGAATCACTACGGGGACCGACGCGAGGAATCCTGGCATGAGCTTCTGCGAGATGCGCAGCGAGCCCTGGTACCCACGTAGGTACTCGGTGCCGAGTCCGAGCACCAGCGCGCCGACGAACGTGAGCGGAAGGCTCTTCAGCTTCCCCATGACCGCCGCGGCGTACGCGTTCACCACGAGCAGCGTGAGCGGGAGGGCAGACAGTTTGAGCGAGGGCGCGATCAGCACCCCGGCCATCGCGGCGAGCACCGTACCGACCGACCACGAGGCCATCGAGATGACGTGAGGGCGTGCGCCGTTCAGTGCCACCAGCGACCGGTCGTCGACCACGGCGCGCATCGAGACGCCGAACCGAGTGCGCTTGAGCATGAGCCAGAGGACGATCGCCACGAACCCGGTGATCGCGAGCGTCGCAACGACGTGGTACGGGATGCGCACGCCGCCGACGGTGAGGACCTCGCCCTCCCAGAAGCGCGGGAACGGTCTCGATGCAGACGGGTTCCAGATCCACAGCGACAGCCCGAGCAGACCGAGCATCAGGCTGATCGTGGTGACCACCTTGGTGGTCTCACTCGTGCCGTCGAGATATCGCATCACACCGCGCTCGAGCAGCATGCCGAACAGTGGCGCAAGCACACCGAGACACAGGACGAGCGCAACCGGTGCCGGGAGGTGCCAGGCGAAGCGCATCTGCCAGTAGGTGAATGCGCCGAGCATGCTCGTTGCGCCGTGAGCGAAGTTAAAGACGCCGGTGGTGGTATACGTCAGCACGAGGCCGGCAGCGGCGATGGCATAGATCGCCGCCGTGCCCATTCCGCTTACCGTGTAACTGAAGAATTGCTGCACCGGCTACTCCCGGCCAGCATTCTCGCACGTCAGGGAGCAAACCCGGTGACCGTGGTGACGTTCTTCGGGTCGCAGTTGAACAACCCCTCGGTGGCATTGGTGAACTCCGAGTTCACGACGAATCCCTTGCTCGTGGCCTGCAAGGCGAGGAAACAAGCACTGTCCGTGCCGCCACCGTTACCGGGAGTCTCCGGGGCGTGGAGCCCGCCAGCCGTCCAGATCGTCGTCGACGCGGCCTTGCCCATGACGCAGGCCCGGGTGAGGTTGTCACCACACGCCTTGGCCGAAACCGCCCAAAGCAACCACGCCGAGAACGCGTTGATCGCCAAGGCCTGAGGCTCGGCCTGTGCATACTGCTCGAGCAGGCCAATCAATTGCTGTGTGGAGGGGTAATCCGGCCCCGAGAGCTCAAACGGCACCTGACCGGTGTTGATGAGTACGACCGTCTGGTCGAGCACCGCCCCTGCCTCGTCGACGAACTTGGCGTTGTAGTGGTTGGCCTCCATCACGAGGTACTTCGGGAAGTACCCGGTGTCGGAGAAGGCCCGGAGCAACGACGCGGTGTTCTCCGGGGTGTCCTCCATCGCGAGGACCTGCACGCCGGCCTTCTTGATGTTCTCGGCGTAGGTGCGCCAGTTGTCCACCGCCATGGGCGTCTCCTCGTAATACACCTGCGTGAACCCGAGATCGACGGCTGCCTGGGCGTTGCGCTTACCCGAGGTATTGAGTGCCGGTAGCTGGCTGTTGAGCTCCCCGAAGAACGCTACAGCGGCCGGGTCCTTGGCAAGGATCTGCCGGTAGATCCCCGTGAGGTGGCTCTGGTAGTCGGTGTTGACGATCGCGAGGATCGAGTCCGCAGCACGCCCGGCGCGGGTGGACACGGTGTATGCCGCGATCTCCGCAAGGCCGCACTCAGTACGGGGCTTGACCGTCGTGTCGTCCAGCGCCGCACCATTGCCGACGAGCATGAAGTCGGTCTGGCAGGCCTCGACCGTCCGCGGTCCGGCCTCCATCAGCTTGGCATCACGCTTGTTCAGCTTGATCGTTCGGCCGAGGATGCCGCCCGCACCGTTGCACCAGCCGACAAAGGCATCGGCCGCGTCGAACAGTTCCTGGTTGAGGCCCGGGATGATGGAGTTACCCGGGTCCGAGACGGTGCCCACCTCGATCTGGGTGTCGGTCACACCCTGGGCCGTGGCGCCCTTGGCCGAGCCGGGTCCGCACACGCCGACGAGGTCACCGAAGTTGCCAGCGGCCACCGGGGTCGTGCCCGGGTCCGGCGCGGCCGTCGACTCGGTCGGGGCGGCCGCCGTTGTCGGAGCGGCTTGCTTCTCGGAGCCTCCACATGCGGCGCCGGCGACGGCGGAGATCAACAGCACACAAACGGCGCGGCGGGCAGTGCTCATGGCGCTCTCCCAAAGCTCGGGGGTCGGACCCCGCAACGCTATCGCCCGGGGCCCAGCCCGCCCGACACCCGGTCAGGAGGGGTGTCGTCCGATCCCACCGTCCTCGAGCAGCATCCCGGTGAGCGTGCGGTCGGTGTGCCGGGACCGCCAGAGGAGCATCTGCTGGGCCACCGCGAGCACGACCGAAGGATCGACAACGGTCGTCGCCCAACCCGCGTCGGCTGCGACGTCGAAACAGCGCCATGACCCGTCGCCGAACTGGACGTAGGCGAGGTCCGCGGACCGTCGAACGGCAAGGTTGCACTCCGCCAAACGGCGGTCCCATGGCCATCTCGCGGGGTCGGAGCGGATGAACACGTCGCTCCAGTCGAATTCGTAGTGCGCGGCGCTGCGCCACCCGTCGGGCTCCCCACCGTCGAGGAACGGGACGAGCGAGTGCCCGTCCACCTGCGCCGGCACGGGCTCGCCGAGCAACCCACACAGCGTGGGGAGCACATCAACGTTCTCGGTGAAGGAGTCCACCACCGTTCCGTGGGTGGCCGTTCGGCTCGGGTCCCTCACGATCCCGAGGATGTGATAGCTCGACTCGAAGAAGCCGAGTTTGCCGAGGAGCCCCTGATCGCCGAGTTGCTCCGCGTGGTCCGCCGTGACGACGACAACCGTGTTGTCCCACGAACCATCGGCGAGCAGGCGATCCCAGATCCGACCGAGTTGGGCGTCGACCTCGGAGATCATCCCGTAGTACTGAGCCCGGAGCCTGCGCATCTCCATCGGATCCGTCGGTGCGGCTGCCCGCGGGTCCGCGAGCACGAGCGCGTGGAGCGGGTGCGGGTCGCCGGGGATCGGGAACGGATCTGCGCACGCATCGGGGTCGTACATCGTGCTGTACTCCCCGGCCGCGGAGAACGGGGGGTGCGGGCGGAGGTACGACAGATGCGCAAACCACGGGTCGACGGAGCCGCACTCATCCACCCACGCGAGGAAGCGGTCGGTCGTGAACGTGGAGAGCGAGTGGGTCGAGGGCCGCTCGTTCTCCGTGCGCAGCGCCTCCATCGGGTCCTCGACGTCATGGCCGAGGGAGCGCAGCCAGACCATCCACGGCTCGTGGTCCGTGATGAGCAGCGTGCCCACGTCGAATCCGGGCAGTACCCCCTCGAACGTCGAGAGCCGCGGGTCATTGCTGTCGACGGTTATGCGCGGGTCGACCCCCTGGTCCGTGTATCCGAACAGCACGGGGGCATAGCCGGCGCGACGGGCCATGAGCGCCACGTTGTCGAACCGCGCGTCGAGTGGGGTGCCGTTCGCGACCACGCGGTGGTTCATCTGGTACATGCCCGTGTACAACGAGGCACGCCCGGGTGAGCACGGTGCCGCCTGGGCGTAGTGCTGCGCGAAACGGACGCCCGACGCCGCCAGATGGTCCAGGTTCGGGGTGCGCACCAGCGGGTGGCCGGCACAGGACATCGAATCCGACCGGAACTGGTCGAGGGTGATGAGCAGGACGTTCGGGCGCCTACCCGTAGCGTCAGCAGGCATCCGGGTTCAGTCGGCGACCGACGACGGGACCCAGCTGCCGTGGAAGCCGGACGGCACGCGCGGCAGGGCTACCCGTGCGCGGGGCTCGTTGTCCATCGAGGCGGCGTCGTACACGACGTACTCGCTCGAGTCCGTCGCTGCGTCGTACACGAACGTCATGAGATAGCCGTCATCCTCGTGCTTGGCATTCGCAGCGGGGGCGAACACCGGCTCGCCGCCAACGCGGCCGCGACCAAACTCGATCGACGTGCGCGTGCCCGACTGGCGGTCGTACTTCAGGATCGCGCCGGCCTGTTCCTCGGGGTGGTCCGGGCGGCCCGATGCCGACATCATGTAGCCGTAGCGGTACGGCCTCGCAATGCTCGCGTCTGCCACACGGGGGAACTCCGCGCTGCGGTCGTCCACCTGCTCCTCGTGCACCCTGCCGCTGACCGTGTCGATGGTGAAGCGCCAGAGGTACGGCTTGGGGAAGTCGACGCCGCTCGACTTCCACATGTACGGAAAGCGGGCAACATCAAGGATGATCCGGTCACCGTCCTCGTAGGAGTTCATCGGGTGGAACACGTAGCAGGGGTTGATGTCGTACCATTTCACGTCAGCATCGGTGCCCGTCCGCGGCATCACCCCGAGACGCGCCGGATAGTTCTCGTCCCACCGGATGGGCATGTCACCCTTCATCGCCGCCTCGAGGCTGAACACCGCAGGGAGGTCCATGAACACCACGTGGTTCTGCGTGACGTTGAAGTCGTGCATCATCGTTGGCGCGCCGACGGTGATGTTCTCCACCTGAGCGAGTTCGCCGGTTGCCGACACCCGGAGGTAGGTGAGGTACGGCTCGAGGAACGAATAGCCGAAGGCCACCATCTCCCCCGTGGTCGGGCACACCTTCGGGTGAGCCGTGAATGAACCCTTGAGCCGGCCGCCGAAGTCGGTCGCACCGACGGTGTCGAGGTTGCCGTCGAGCACGTACGGGAAGTGTCCCTCCTCGAGCGCGTAGAACTTCCCGGCGTGGCCCACCACGTGGGTGTTGGCTTTGGAACACCTCATGTCAAGCATCACTGCCGGGTCCATGATGTTCAGCCCATGGTTCTCGAAGAACGGTGTGCGCACGAAACGGTTCCGGTACCACTCGGCCCGGCCGTCGCGCACGCGGATGCCGTGCACCATCCCGTCGCCGAAGAACGGGTGCTGGCTCATCCCCGTGATCGGGTTCGCCCCGTTGCGGAGGTACCGACCGTCGAGTTCGGCAGGGAGCGCTCCCTGCACCTCCAGATCGAGCAGTGTGTGCTCCTCGGAGGTCGGCGAGCCATTCCCCCGCAGGTGCATCGGCATGTCATCCGTCATGGCCATGTCCAGAACCCCCACTCCAGGACCAACCGGTCTCGTGCCCGAACTCTACCCATGGGACCGCGTGCCGACGGAGGCTAGGGTCCGGGGAGCAACGTTGGGGACGTTGGAGCGAGGGGGTTGAGCAATGCCGACCGTAGCGATACCGGCGCAGAAGCCGATGCACACCGCACACCGAGTCGAGGTGGACGGCGCAGTCGACGCCGACGGGCACATCCTCGAGCCGCCGGACCTCTGGGTGGACTACATCGATCCGCAGTACCGGGACCGAGCACTGCGCATCGTTCCCGACGAGCAAGGTCTCGAGGAACTGCAACTCAACGGCGTGCGCTCGCAGATGAGCCGCCGGGGCTTCGTGTCCACCCTCGGCTCGATGGGCGCACCAGACTTCATGGACATCATGAAGGACCCCGATCGCACGTACCTCACCGAGGCCCCGTACGGCTCGATGGACCCAGGCCAACGGCTCGATGTGCTCGATGCAGAGAACATTGACATCGCCATCCTGTACACCACCGTCGGCCTGCTCTGGGAGGCCGAGATTGTGGACCCTGCGCTTTCGCAGGCGTACACCACCGCATACAACCGCTGGATCTGCGAGTTCTGCTCCGGGTCGGACCGGCTCGTGGCAACAGCTCACCTGTCCCTCTCCGATCCCGAGGCGGCCGCCCGCGAACTGCGACGCGCCGTCCGGGCAGGAGCGAAGGGTGGCTATGTCGCCCCGTTCACCCACGACGGCAGGCCCCTCGGTCACCCGGACAACAGCCCCGTGTTCGCTGCTGCGCAGGACCTCGGCGTGCCACTCGCCATCCACCCGACGTTCGAGCCGCAGTGGACCAAGGGCACACGGATGGGCTCGTGGGAGAACGTCAAGCAGTTGCGCCTCCTTGCGTCCGTCCAGGGCGCCGACGGCGTGCGCCACCAGTTCACGACGCTGTTCGACTACGGCGTCTTCGACCAGTTCCCGGAGCTGAAGATCCTCGTGCTCGAGTCGGGCGCCGGCTGGATTGGCTACTGGCTCGATCGTATGGACGCCGTGTACTCCCACACGTTCATCGGCGGGGCGGTGCCACTCAAGAATCCCCCGAGCCACTACTTCCGCACGCAGTGCTGGATCAGTTGCGACCCTGATGAACGCACAATCCCTGCGCTCGCTGATCGCTATGGAGTTGACCGGTTCCTCTGGGCCTCGGACTTCCCTCACGCAGATCACACGCCCGAGTACGTGCACGACCTGAACGAGCTCGTGTCGATGTTCCGGCCCGAGGACCGCCGCAAGTTCATCGGGGGCAACGCCCGCTCGCTGTTCGGCCTCTGAGTAAGCGGCCGTCCGGCCCTGACCGGGTGACGCTGGGGCCAGCACACTGACGCCATGGCACTGAGCACCGCCGAGGCAGCAGCGCTGTTGGCTACGGACGGCCCGAACCGACTGGTGCCCGATCGTCGTGGTTCGCGCATCCGCAAACTGCTCGAGCCGCTGCTCGACCCGATGGTGATCCTTCTGCTCGTGGCGGCGCCGACGTACTTCGCGATCGGCCACACCTCCGACGGTGTCGTCACCGTCGCTGCACTCGTCCCGATCGCTGCGGTCAGCTGGGTGCTCGAGCGCCGGGCCGAGAAGTCATTGGAACAGCTACGCCGCCTCACGGCACCGATGGCGCGTGTCACCCGGGACGGGATCGAGACGGAGGTGACGGCCGAGTCGGTCGTCGTCGGCGACCTGCTCGGCGTTCACGAGGGCGACATCGTGCCCGCCGATGCCACCGTCGGAGAGGTCACACAACTGCACGTCGATGAGTCCGCCCTCACCGGTGAGTCGCTGCCCGTGGCCAAGTCTGCTGGCGACGTGCTCCTCGCCGGCACCACCGTGCTCTCGGGCAGGGCAACTGCAACGGTGTTCGCGACCGGCCCCCGAACGCGCTACGGCGAGGTCGGCTCGCTGATCGCGCGGGCGAGCGCGCCCACCACTCCGCTCCAGCGGGCGGTTCGCCGCCTCGTGCTCGTGTTTGGCGCGGTCGCAGTCGTGTTCTGCGCGATCGTGATCATCGTGGAAGTCGCTCGCGGCCGCGGCTGGGCAAGCGCGCTCATCGCGGGGGTGAGCCTCGCGATTGCGGCGGTGCCAGAGGAGTTCCCGATGGTGTACACGCTCTACCTCGCACTCGGCGCGCGACGGCTATCGAGAGAGCGCGCACTCGTGCGGAACCTGCCGGGCGTGGAGACCCTCGGGAGCACCACAGTGATCTGTACGGACAAGACCGGCACCCTCACGCATGGTCGACTCGAGGTGGCCGCAACCGCGTTCGCGTCCTCGAACACCGAGGTCGAACTGCTCCGGGCAGCGGTACTCGCCTGCGAACCCGATCCCTACGACCCGCTCGACGTCGCCATCGTTGCCTACGCCCACAGCATCGGAATCGACACCGATGCCCTGCTCAGCAATCGCATGGAGGCGGACCACCCGTTCGACCCCGTGGACAAGTACCTCACACACCTGTGGGTCCTTGCAGATGGAAGCCGTGTGGTGGCGGCCAAGGGCGCCGTGGAGGGCATCCTCGCTCACTCCAGCCTCCCCGAGTCGCAGCGGACGGCCGCACTCGCCGAGAACGCAGCATTCGCGACCGCCGGGATGCGCGTCATCGCCATAGCGTCTGGCGTGAACAACTGGGAGCACCTCGCGAACCGTGCTGCGCACGAGGCGGACCTCCGATACCTCGGCCTCGTTGCCTTCAGTGACACAGTACGGCTCGGCGTGTTCGAGGCACTGGCCGAGTGCCGCACTGCCGGAATCCGCGTGGTAATGATCACGGGCGATCATCCCGTCACTGCTCATGCGGTTGCCGAGGGCCTGCATCTTCCACACACCTCGGCCGACGGCGACGACATCATCGTCACTGGTTCGGATCTGGATGCCGCCGATGATGTCGCTTTCGACCTCGCGGTGTCACGGGCAAACGTGTTCGCAAGGATCCGGCCTGAGCAGAAGCATCGACTGGTGCGTGCGCTCCGCGCCCACCACGAGGTGGTGGCGATGACAGGTGACGGCATCAATGACGCACCCGCCCTGAGGGAGGCAGACATTGGCGTCGCGATGGGCATGCGCGGCACTGCGGTGGCCCGGGAATCTGCAATGCTCGTGCTGCTCGATGACAACTTCGCCACCATTGTCACCGCAGTGCGAGACGGGAGGCGCATTTTCGACAACCTGCGGCGGGCGTTCTCGTACCTAATTGCATTCCACATACCGCTGTTGTTGTCCGCACTTCTCATCCCGTTCATCGGGAAACCCTTGTTGCTCCTCCCCATCCATCTCGTGCTTCTCGAGATCGTGCTGCACCCAGCTGTCTCGCTCGTCTTTGAGGCAGACGTCGCCGCCCGCGACACCATGCAGCGACCACCGCGACCGCCCGCAACAACCTTTATCGACCGCTCGCTCTGGCGGCCGCTCCTTCTCGGACTCACGCTCACGGGCGCAACCCTCGGTGTCTACCTCGGGACCATCACGCGGCATTGGCCTGAGCAGGAGGCTCGGGGCACAGCCTTCTGCTTGCTGCTCGTCGGCCAGATGTTCTTGCTGGCCGTCGAACGTTCGCCCGAACGGCCACTCTGGCGGGGGCCAGCGCCAACTCGCACGTTGTGGTGGGTGCTCGCGCTGTTCGCCGTCGCGATCGTCTCGATTGCATACATCGGACCGATCGCCAGGCTCCTGACGATCTCCCCACCATCGCCACTCGCTTGGCTTCTCATCACCGGACTCGCCGCCGCCGCCACACTGTGGAGCGAACCCGCCAAGGCCCGCTTCCCCCGCTAAACCCACCATTCTCCGTACCGAAACGTTACGGGCGAAGCGGCGGTAGCGGTACCGAGAACGCCGATGGAGGGCGCTCAACCGTCCCGTCCGCACGCCGGGCGAACCGACCCTCGTACCCGTGCACCGGGTCGTCGACCGGCCACGGCCAGCCCCCGAAACCGGTCCGGCGATAGTCGGCGAAGGCCTGCTCGATCCCCGCACGGTCATTCATCACGAATGGCCCGTACTGCACCACCGGCTCGCCGATCGGCGCTCCCTGCAGCATCAGCATCTGTACCTCGGTGTCGCCGGCAACAAGCGTGACGTCCTGCGGACCGCGCAAGAGCGCGCCGCGCCCGCCGCCGAGTTGCTCGTCCTGGACCGTCAACCCGTTGCCCTCGAAGACGTAGAGAATCCGTAGCGTTTCGGTGCCCTGCGACGCCGGAAGTGTCCACGTTGCACCCGGATCCATCGCTATCCGCCAGATCGCCACGTCGGAATTGGGCTTGGTTGCCCACGAGGCCGGGGGCGGGGTAGGCGCGGCGTTGCCGTCTAGCGAACCTGCAGCAACCGTCACTTCGGTAGCGCGACCGGAGCCGTCGCGGAACGTGACGATCGGGATGTCCTCACCCCACAACATCAAGAAGTGGGGTGTCGCGAACTTCTCGGTTGCCCGGAGGTTCACCCAGATCTGGAAAAACTCTGCGGTGTTCGAACCCTCGTGGTTGAGCAGGGGGAACATCTCGGCATGCACGATCCCCGCGCCTGCGGTCATCCACTGAACGTCGCCGTTGCCGTAGCGCGCTGAGGCGCCGAGCGAGTCGGAGTGGTCGATCAGGCCACGCCGCACGAACGTCACCGTCTCGAACCCACGATGGGGGTGCTGGGGAAACCCGGGGGCGATCTGGCCGTGATACATGCTCCATCCATCCGTGTTGGAGAAGTCGCTCCCGATGTTGCGACCCTCGAGCGACGCTGCTGGGGCAAAGCGTCCGTCACCCGCCGGGTAGTGGTCAAGGTGATGCACACAGAACAGGAAGGGGTCCACCGTCGGCCAGGGAGGTGCTCCCAGCGAGAAGGTCTCCAACAGCGCGTCGCTCATAACGCTCAGATTACGACCCGGGCGAATCAAGGAGCGCGAGGTGGCGCGCTGCATTCGCCGCGAAGCCCCACTCTGCACGCGCGGCATCCCAGACCTCCGCACCGAACGTCTCGGGCAAAGTCGCCAGGGCAGAGCGCAACGACGTGGCGTTGCCCCGTTCGAAGAGGCGACCCACACCGAGTCGCTCGACCTCCGCTGCGGTCTGGTTGCCGGATGAGCAGAGCACCGGGAGTGCCCACGCGATCGCATCACCGAGCACGCCGGAATCAAGATCCCACCCCTGGGCGAAACTGAGCACCTGAACGTCAACCGCGGCGTGCACGAGGTCGCGCATCTCCTCGCTCTGGTACCCCGGCAGTACATGGATCCGTTCCGTTCCGGCGCCGGCTCCCTGCCTCCACCGCTCGAGGCGACCGGCGACCTTCCCGACAACCAGCAGGTGCCATTCGGGCAGAACCCCCGTCCGCTCCAGTTCTGCAAAGGTGTCGAACACCACCTCGGGACTCTTGCCCTCGTGTTCGGTGCCGAAGACGAGAGCGATCTTCCAGTCCGGGCGGAGGCCCAGTTGTTCGCGCGCATCGGGAATTACTCGCTGCTGCCGACTGCTCGCGAAATTGATCCTCACCGATTCGAGCCCGAGGCCCGAGTCCTCCCACGCCCGGCGGATCGCCTCGCTGTTGCACGCGATCACCATTCCGCCCCCGTTCGAACGCCGCGAGCGTTCTGCGGACCGGATGACGCGAACCATCATCCGCTGCACCCGAGGCAGACCGATCGGCCGTGGGCCACCGAACTGATAGACGATCCACCGCCCTGCACCGGCGAGCGAGAGCATGAGGTAGGACTGCCGACGGACCGACACCACGATCACCTCGGCCCCCAAGCGGTGGGCCAGACGACGCGCGCTGAGCGTGAACGCGAGATCACCGAGGTGTATACGCAGGCGCCTGCCGAGCGGGCGGGGGCTGACGAGCGCAAGCACCAACCCCAGTCGCGTGACGGCAACTGCGATCCGGCCCGGCCGAACCAATCGGAACGATTGGGCTGGCTGGGCGGGGTTCTCGTGGAGCCACCCGAACCGCGTGAGAACCGTCACGTCACAGCCTGCTTCCACGAGGCTCAATGCGAGGTCTGCGAAGAGCTCCGGCAGGTGACCCTCGGCGCGGTGCGCGTTCTCCTCGACGACGAGGATCCTGCGGCCGCTCATCGCGTCTCTCGCGACTCCGAGACCACATCCCGACACAGTTCCTCGATGTGGTTGATGTCGAGGCCCAGTTTCTGGCCGATGTGGACGCTCCAGATGAGCGACTGCAGGTTGGACTCGAAGTCCACCTGTGCCCGGATCTCGGAGCGCAGCGCCTGGCGGTTCTGGCTCACCATCACGAAGGTGGCCAGGAAGATTGCCTCGAGGCTCACGACCATCGTGAGGAGGCCGAACGGGAACCTGTCGAACCGTAGTGAAGCCCCGATGAGCCCCACATTCACTGCGATCCAGAGACCGAACCACACAAGGTGGATGTAGACGAATCGAAGCGACCCCGCGAACCCGGTGATCCGGTCAGCGGTCCGATCCTGCACCGCCCGCATCCGTTCGAAGCGCACGTGCTCGTCCGCGACCCGCCAGTGGCCGAGCTTGAACATCTTGCCGTCCTGCAGCCCGTCGATGCCGTCGATCAATTGACACGCCGGGCACGACCCGGTTTCGTGAACGTGTGTGTCCGTCATGGGCGCAGGTTACGCCCCGGCGAGTGCTGCCCTCACCACCAGTTCGAGGTACGGGCTGAGGAACTCGCCATAGGTATTGGTGATGTGGTTCCTGTCGAGGTACACGGCGACATCTCCGATCACGGCCGGGCACACCGACGTGCACATCCAATCGGTTACCTCATACGCCATCGCGCCGAACTCCTCGGCCACCACTCGGTCCACCTCGATGTACGCCGGCCGCCTGGCCTCGTTGCGGGGAACGTTGCAGCGGCTCAGGCTCTTGCGATGGCGCGCGATGCAGACGGACTGCTCCTCCCACGTGCTCGGTGAGTCCGACAGCAGGAGCACCTTCAGCCCGGCATCGACCAGTTGGGCGACCGTGCGTCGCAGCCCCCGTTTCCAGATGTCCATCGGGATACGCCCGTCCACCCCCGAGTAGCGGAAGTTCGTCAGGACCACGAGCGCCGGCTTGGATTCCACGATCCGGCGGATCGTTGCCTTCCTCCACGTGTTGCACGCCGTGTATGCCGAGCCGTCGTAGCGACCCACAGTGATCTCCGCGGACGGGCACCCCATTTTGGTCAACGCGAGGATTTTCCAGTTGTTGCGCTCCCCCGCCGTGTCGAGACCGGGGAACCACTGCGCCACGTGGCTGTCGCCGAAGAGCACGATCGTCGTCGAGCCGGCGGTGTCGCCGAACTCGCACGTCGGATTGTCGAGGGCCGAGAACTTGGCCATGCACCCATTGCTGAAGAGCAGGGTCTTGTCCTCGGGGATCTCGCGCAGCGGCGGCCTCAGATTGTCCGGCATGAGGTCATTGCGGCTCGAGGCCTCGATGAACGGCTGCAGTTCCTCGCGGACTCGGCGCTCGAGCTCGTCACGTGGGGCGAGCGTCGTGGTCGTCGTTGCCTCCGTCGTGGTCGGCAGTGTTGCAGCGCCCGGGCTCGTGGCGCCCCCGGCGGACGTCGACGTCGGCACGGTTGCCGGAGCCGCCGGCACGGGAACCGTCGTGAGCGCGGGGGCGACGTAGCCCGTCTCGTCGCCGACACTGTCGCTCACGCGCAACCCGACCGCCCCGGCCGCAACGGCGAGACCGCTCAACGTGATCCCGAGCGACACGGACCGCCACGGCGACCGCACGAGCGACGGACGGTGCCGAACGGGGTTCTCCACAAAGCGATAGCTCGCTGCCGCGGCCAGAGTGGCAGCCGCCAGAGCGCCGATACGTGCCCAGGGCCCCGGGGACGTCACCCTCGCCTCGAGGAGAACCAACAGCGGCCAGTGCCAGAGGTACAGCCCGTAGGAACGGCCACCGACCCACTGCATCGGGCGCACCGAGAGCAGCGCCCCCGGCCCCGCCCGCGTGCCGATCGAGCCGAGCACGAGCACCGTTCCCGCAACGGGTACCCACGCTGCCGTTCCGGGGAATGCCGTACGGCCGTCGAAGCGCAGCGCTGCGTACGCGATGAGCAACAGACCCGCCCACCCGAGCAGCGCGCGCGGGAGCGCCGGGCCGATGCGTTCGCGGAAGGACCAGACGAACGCGATCCCGGCACCGACAGAGAGTTCCCAGATGCGGCTCCACGTCGCGAAGTACCCCCACGAAGGATTGCTGCCGGTCAGCCGCCAGCTCACGACAAAGCTCACGGCCCCGAGCAAGCCGACCAGGGCGAGCGCGCTCGCCCGCGCTGCCCACGGGCGTCGGCCCCGCGCCACGAGGGCCCACACGCCGGCGAGTAGCCCGGGCCACACGAGATAGAACTGTTCCTCGACCGCGAGCGACCACCAGTGCTGAAGCGTCGAGGGCGACAACGCCTGCTGGAAATAGTCTGCCCCCGTCGCGGCGAAGCGGAAGTTGGCGACGAACCCCGCTGCGAAGATCGTGTCCACGGCGTTCCGGTGCGACCGGATCGGATCGAGCAACCAGTTCGACAGCACGAGCGTCACGACGAGCACGAGTGTTGCGGCGGGTAGCAGACGGCGGGCCCGGCGCGCGTAGAACTCACGTAGCGAGATCCGCCCGGTGCCCGCGAACTCGCGCTGCAGCAGACCGGTGATCAGGAAGCCGGACACCACGAAGAACACGTCCACCCCGACGTACCCGCCGCTGAACCCGAGGTGCGCGTGGTAGAGCAGCACGCTCAGGACAGCGAGAGCCCGCAGGCCCTCGATCTCCGGCAGCAACGGCCCACTGGCTCCCGGCTTCGGTCTCTCCATAACGGCCCCCAGTGTTACCGCTTGGGCTGCGGCAGCGGCCACCTTGGTCCGAGACGGCCGAGCAGACCGTCGATCACACCCTTCGCGAAGGCGCCGCACCGTCGACGACGGTCCGGTCCGCGAGCGCTCTGGAGCGCGAGAACAGCGAGCACCCGCACCAGACCGCCGGGCCACATGCCTCGGGAGACCCGGGTGCGGTACCAGACCGTGTTGCGCGTCTCGTAATAGGTCTTCCATGCCGGGCGGCGCGCGTCCGGGCGCGCATCACCGTGCACGACGCGGACGTGCGGTGCGCGGCGCTCTACCACCCCGCTGCGGGGCAGTCTCCACTGCAGGTACTCCGTGTCCTCGATCCACCACACCAGGTCCGCCCGTGGCAGTCCTCCCAGCAGCACCGCGGACCTGCTGACGAGTACTGCGTACCATCCCGGGTAGTTCTCGGTCTCGCCCGCCGGATTTACTTGGGTCGGCCAGAGCATCTGTGGCTCTACCCCACCGGCGACACCGAGGGTGAGCAGGTCCTCGAGGCAGCGGTGGGGAACGTCGATGTCATCGTCCATCAGCCACAGCCAGGTCGCGCCCATGTCGAGCGCCCGCTCGATCCCCAGGTGGTACCCACCGGCGGGCCCGGTGTTCGTCTCGCTGTCGATCAGAACGACACTGTCGGGCACGACGACACTGTCGGGCACGGCGAGACGGCCAGCGAGCGGTGCACCGTTGTTCACGACCACCATCCGATCGGGCGGGCGGGTCTGTGAGGCCAACGCCCCGAGGCAGGCACGCAGCCGTTCCGGTGCCTCGAACGTCACCACCACCGCCACGACGTGATAACCCACGATCGCTCCACTGCTCACCGGGGCAACTTCACCCGGTCGGCCTGTTCGGTGCCGTTGGGGTCATCGAGTGTCACCACGAGGTACCCCTTCACACCAGCGTCCTTGGCCACTTGCGGAACGATGCCCGCCAGGACGATGGTTCGCGTTGACCCTGCCGGAACGATCTCTCCCCCGGTCGGCACCGGTGGGTTCCAGGCATCCCAGGAACCCGTGCCACTTACCTCGTCCACCGAGCCACTGAGAGGGTCCAGGGAGGAGACCGTGTACCGGAACGCAGGGGAAGCGGACGAGAGCCCGATATCGGCGGCGAACACCGGCACCTCCACCGTCGAGCCGTTCATCGGGGCATCCACCGGGTATGCAGCAAGCAGTTGACCGGACTGCATGTCGATCAGGAATGCGGCAACCTTCCCATCCGGGGCTCCGAACGTCACGAGGCCAGAGTCGAGAACAACGAGCGCGAAGTCCGGGGTGTTGTCGTTGTTCGTATCGAGCAGGATGTCGATCTCCTTGCTGGCGGCGGTGGAGCGCGTCCCAGAGAAGTTCACGCCGAACACGATGAGCGGATCGGTGAGGTCAGCGAACGACTGGACACCAACCGATACGACGTCTGCCTCTCGCGCTGCGTCCCCCGCCCGGTCGCTGAGCTGCCAGGCGAACAGATTCATGTACCCGTCGTGTAGACCCTTGTTGGAGACCTTCGCCGTCCAGGAGTCGCCACCTGGACGACGGGCACCCGTCCTGCGGAGCTCACCCATCTCCACCCTGGACTCACCACGCGGCACGAGCAACCACGGCATGCGCAACGGGCCATATCCCACCGATGGATGTGTCCGGGTGGGGCGGTCGAGCTCGAGCGGCTGCGCCACGATGAATCCTTGTGCGGAAAGCAGCGCGCCATCGCCGATGTCGGCGAACGACACGCCCGGAAGCGCTACTAGCGAGGCGCGGGACATCGAGAGCCTCACCGTTACGTCACGTCGCTGGCCGGGGGCGACGGTGACGGTTGCCGGGGAGACCGACACGCTGACCCCGCGATCTACGCCCTTCAACTCAGTTGTCAGGACGTAGGTCACGGGTATCGACGACAGGTTCTGGATCCGGAACTTGCGCTCCGCCGCGAACTGGTGGTTCTCCGGTCGGTACCCGAAAGAGAGCGAATTGGTGCCGTCGTCGGTCAGCGCTACCGCCCCCGTGCGCACAGCGGCCCCCGCCGAGATCACACCGGTGCCCGCCACCCGGGGGTCGAACCCGCCCATGGTGTCGGAGACGGCGGTGTTCATGATCGCCGCCTTCACCTGATTGACGGTCCAGTCCGGGTGCGCGGAACGGACGAGTGCGGCCACACCCGCTGCGTGCGGCGAGGACGTCGACGTCCCCGATCCGTACTCGCCTGCCGAACCGCTACCGGCCGCTACCGAGAACACGGCTACCCCGGGCGCGGTCACATCGGGTTTGAAGGCGCTGTCGCCGAGCCTCGGCCCACCGGACGAGTAGGTGGCCGTTTGGCCGAAGAGCAGGTTCGTGACCGGAGCGGCGACGGTCACGGTTGCCGGGTTCCCATCGGCCGCCAGCAGGGCGGCTCCGTCGTCCGCAACGACGCCGACGAACGGGATCGTGAGACCGTCCACCGGTCCCTCGAACGGGGGCAGGAACGAGGTGTCGTTCACCATGATCACGGCGCCTGCCCCATTTGCCTGCGCATTCATCGCTTTCTCCACCCTGGTGCACTCACCACGCCTCACCACCACGATCGCACCGTCGAGCGAACCCGGGATGGAGACGGGATTGCATCCGGAACCGATTCCCCCTGCACCGTCGGGAACCACGAGCAGTACCGCAGTCACGGGCAACTCCGTCGACTCGTTCGAGTTCTGGCCACTCACCGTGCCGGTTGGCGTGAGCGAGATGACCACCCCGGGCAGCGTCGGCTGCGCATCGAGCGCGGCCACGCTTAGGGCACGGTCCGCCGTGGAGGGCGACGAGACGACGTAGGGCGAGGTGCCAGCGTTCCCGGCTGCCGCAACGACGAGCACCCCGGCGCGCGACGCCTGGTTGACCGCGCGCTCCTGAATCCCAGCCTTTGCGCCGTAGTCGGAGCCCAGGGACAGGTTGATCACCGTGGCGCCATCGCGTACCGCACGGTTGATTGCTGCAACCACGATCGCGTCGTCAACCTTTCCCACACAGCCGAAGACCTTGTACGCAAGCAGGCTCGCTCCCGGCGCCGCGCCAGGACCAATCCTCAGGCCGGCAACAGCGACAGCGGTATACGGGCCTGCGAAGGTGGATCCGTCTGCGTTGACACCGGACCCGGCGGCGGTGGCCGCAACGTGGGAACCGTGCCCCTCGCAGTCAACCGGGTCGGCATCCGGCCGGGGGATGAGATTGTCGATCACGTCCGATTCGGCGTCGTAAGTGTCGCCCACGAAGTCGTAGCCACCCACCACCTTTGCGGTCGGGAAGGTTCCGGGCTCCACAACTGTCGGGTCGTTGTTCTCAAAGTCTGTCGTCAAGCCGCTGCCACCAAGACCTGCGTGAAAGTAGTCGACGCCGGTATCGATCACCGCAATGGTCTGGCCCATCCCGGTGAACCCGAGGTCCTCCCACACCGATGCAACCCCCGTGAACGCGTTGGAGTTCGAGTTGTTGCGCGTGAGCCTGCGCGACGGCTCAACGGCGAGCACACCCGGCACCGAGGACAACCGCTCGATCGCGGAGGCCTTGCCGATCACCACCAGACCGTTGACGGCGTCCTGCATGGTGTGGAGCACCTGGACTCCCGAGGCGCGTACTGCGTCCACGACCGCACTCTGGCCCCGGGCGACGGACGTGCGGCGCACCGCCCGCTGCGCCTTGCTGAGATCGCGGCCCGACTCGCGCTCAACAGCAACCTGTTCGGCCACCGACGAGCCGGAGAGCAACAGCGTCGCAGTAATCGTGCGATCCCGACGAAGGTACCCGGGGGTGATCCTCGGCTTTTGGCCGCGCTCAAGGGGCAGTCGCTCGAAACGGGCCATGGCCCGTGCAGACGATTCGCTCAGCGACGCCACTCCCGTGCCGGACGCAGCAGACGTGCCCAACCCCGTTCCCACCGCACCCAGGACAGCAAGGACACCGAGTATTCCCACCCGTCGGCGCATGATCACCCTCCATCTCGGGCCCTGAGGGCCGCGGAACGAGGCTAGTGCTCGGGCCGGGTCGGGCGGAGCCACCCGTTTACGATTGCACCGTGCCCTCCGAACGCCTCAACGGCAACGACATCTATTTCGAGCGCAGCGGCACCGGCCCGCGCCTGCTCTTCATCAACGGCTCCGGCTCCACGCTCGAGCGCGCCAAGCCGACGATCGACATGCTCCGTCCGCACTTCGACCTCGCCGCCCACGACCAGCGCGGGCTTGGGCTCACCGAGGTCCCCACCACACCGTGGACGATGGCGGACCACGCCGGCGATGCGATCGCCTTGATGGATCACCTCGGCTGGGACACGTGCCGGGTGTGGGGGATCAGCTTTGGCGGGATGGTCGCGCAGGAACTGGCCGTCACCGTGCCCGCGCGTATCGAACGGCTCGCACTGCTGTGCACCTCCGCCGGTGGTGACGGGGGCGCGTCGTATCCGTTGCACCAACTCGCGGCGCTGCCGCCGTCGGTGCGCTCGGAGACAGCCGCCAGGATCATGGACACGAGATTCACCCCGGACTGGCTCGCCGCGCATCCCGGTGATCGGTTGATCGTCGAACAGCTGAACGCCGCAAACCTCACGGAGAAGACCCCACAACAACTCCGCGGTGAGCACCTACAGCTCGAGGCCCGCAGGGGCCACGACGTGTGGGAGCGGCTTCACCGCATCTCGTGTCCCACCCTCGTGGCTGCCGGACGCTACGACGGGCTGGCCCCGGTGGAGAACTCCGAACGAATCGCCAGCCGGATCACCGGATCGGAACTCCGGGTGTACGAGGGCGGACACCTCTTCATCGCGCAGGACCACCGTGCGTTCCCGGAACTCATCGAGTTCCTCGCGACGCCTGCGTAGGCGACGTGCGCGCCTACAGCCGACCGAAGGACCGCACAGCGAGGTAGAACGCCCGGGCGGACAGGCGGCAGACCGTCTTGCGGCGGGCACGCACAACATCGGGTTGCTCGCATCGGGCGCGCATCTGGCGGTGGAAGAAACGGTCCACCGAGGCACGCCTTGCCTCCGAACGGTCCAGGTGCAAGGAGCCACCAAAGTTCCGGTACGCGAAGTCGTGCTGGGCGCACTGCGCGGCGAACGTTGTTGCGGCGAACTGCAGCGCGGGTACCGACACCTTGAGCGTCGGCGGGACCGAACAGCCGTCATCGGTCCAGTTGTACCGCCCTGCGTGACGCCGCTTCACGACGAGGAAACTCTCGGTGGTCCTGAAGTAGATGGCGGCCGCACCTGCCGAAGTGGGAGCAACGGGTACGGGTGCGGCACCCCCAGCGGGCAGGACCACCAGCGTGGTCGAGACAATGATGCCAACAGATAGCGCGAGGGACAGCCTGGCCGCTGTCGAGTGTGCTCGGTGACCGAGGTTCATCTGGGTTTCCCTGTGTTGCTCGAGGGCAGGGAAGCCGGGCATCGGCGATCAGAATACTGCGGCACCCTCTGGGGGTGGTCGCGGCCGGGCACACTGCCACACTGGGAGGGTGACCGAGATCCTCACGAGCGTCGAGGCAGACGACCTCGAGCGGCGTATTGCGGGTGGCCTGAAACGAACAGGTCTGGTTGCCGGCGACCGGGTTGCGCTCGTCACGACGTCGGGGCGAAACATGCTCTGCGCCATCCTCGCTGCGCTGCGAACGGGAATCGTCCCTGTGCTCACGCACGCTGGCCTACTGCCCGCCGAGCGAGCCCTTCTGCTCGACGACGCCGACCCCGCACTGGTCGTGGACGACCAGGCACTCGTAGCACTGACGGAGTCGGCACCCATCGACCTCGCACCCTGGCCATTGGCCCGCCCCATGCACTTCACCTCGGGCACCACTGGACGCGCCAAGGGCGTGTGGAGCGGAATCCTCGATGAGCGGGACGCAGCAGCCCTGCTGCAGGAGGAACTCAACCTCTGGGGATTCAACGCCGGCGACCGACACCTCGTGTGCTCGCCGCAATACCACTCAGTGTCCATCCGCTTCTCGGCCGCCACGCTCGCTGCAGGTGGCACGGTCATCCTCCCCGGTCCGTTCGATGCCGCCGGTGTCGCAGATGCCATCGCTAGGTATCGCCCGAACACCACGTTCATGGTGCCGTCCCATCTGCAGCGACTCTTCGCACTGGGCGAATCGCTCCCGCCACTCGACGGCTTCCGACTCGTCGCACATGCAGGTGCCGCCTGTCCCGATCCGGTCAAGCGCCAGGCCATCACCGCATTCGGCGAGGACGCTGTGTGGGAGTTCTACGGCTCCACCGAGGGTCAGTTCACGGCGTGTTCGTCGAGCGACTGGCTCGAGCACCCCGGCACCGTGGGTCGAGCACGCCCCGGGCGACACCTGAGTGTGGACGACGACGGCACGATCTGGTGTGACGTTCCTACCTGGGCGCGCTGGGAGTACTGGCGAGACCCGGAGCGCACTGCTCAGGCCTGGCACCCTGCCACATCCGGGGATTCCTACGGCGCGTTCACGGTGAAGGACCTCGGTCGCCTCGACAGCGACGGCTATCTGTACCTCGACGGCAGGCGGGACGACCTCATCATCACGGGGGGCGTCAACGTGTACCCCGCAGAGATCGAGAGCGTGCTCGCCGACGCGCCCGGTGTGCGCCAGATCGCCGTGTTCGGCGTGGACGACGAGCAGTGGGGCCAGCGCGTGTGTGCCGCAGTGGTTGGCAGGACAACCGGGACAGCACTTGAGGCGTTCGCTCGCGAGAAACTCGCCGGGCACAAGCGGCCCAAGGAGTACCACTTCGTCGACGAACTCCCTCACACGGCTACGGGAAAGCTGAAGCGAAACGCGCTCCCTGTGCTCCTCGGCCTGTCCTGACGAGCCGACCGCGGGCGCACCTGATGCCGCCCGCGTAGGATCCCGTGCGATGGGGATGCACCTGCGCCGTGCGGACGCCGACGACCTTGCGGCGCTCCTCGTCATCGAGTCCGTGTCGTACCCGGAACCATGGGACGAGGCGACGTTCCGCTCGTTCCTCGCCAATCCTTCTGCCGTCTGCCTCGTGCTCGTCGACGAACCGGGGATCATCGGCTACGCCCTCGGGCTCACCTCGTTGGGAATGTCGCAACTGCTGTCGATCGCTGTTTTCCCTGCCCGACGCGGCTCAGGCCTCGCCACCCAGTTGCTGGACGCGCTCGTTGCCGAGTGCAGGGCCCGAGGTGCGTCCTACATGCGGCTCGAGGTTCGCTCGGCAAACCGATCAGCACGCCGACTGTACGACGCGTACGGCTTTTCGATGATCGGTCTGCGTCCGCGGTACTACGGGGACGACGACGCACTCATCATGAGCCTCAACCTCTGAGCCCGCCGGCAAACCGGCAGACGCGCCTCACGGAAGCGGAACATCACCGACGAAGCGGTCGACAACATTCTTCATGATCCTCGACACGTTGTTGTCGTAGTCGTTGTACGAGAGGCTCCCGCACCACGCGATCGAGCTGGTCGAGAACACGGCACCGTCGGACGCGGTCTTGAAGTAGACGATGTCCGCACGGACGTTCGGGTCGAGGTCCCCGCCCATGTACGGAAGCGTCAGCGACACGTTCTCGCGCACCTCGAGCATCAGGCGCGAGTGCCCCTCGGAGGTGGCAACCACGTGGGCCCACGCGGGTGAGCCCAGTTTCGGGTCGTACCAGTCGAGCTCAAGCCCGGCGGCGCCCCCCTGCTCAAGGCCGAAGTCACCGATCCGCTCGGTCTCGCCGACACCTTCCATGATCCAGCTCGCGGCCGGGTCGAACGAATCGGGGTTGCGGCGGTAGTACGACGAGCGGTCCAGGCCCTGCGCGATGAAGCCAGTGCCAACCAGTTTCTGGGGCGCCCGGCCGCGATGCCTCCAGATACCGCCCATCTCGCCGGTGAAGCTGAGGTGTTGCTGGCCGGGTTCACCGGACCATGCCTCGGTGCCATTCGCCCGGCGGACCTCGATGATCCTCGGGTCCTCGGGGTTGAACCCGGTCACCCAGTAGAAGCCGTTGCCGCCGAGGTACATGACCCGGCCACCGTCGTCCTCCACGAACGACTGCAGCGCATCGAGCATGCCGCCGCTGTAGTACTCGGGATGCGTGCCGGTGACCGCCAGGTGGTAGCCATCCAGCAGTGCGTGCCCCTCCCGGTGGAGATCGTGATCAGTGATCACGTCCACCTGGTAGCCCATGCGGTCGAACCAGTCGATCAGGTGCATGTCGGCGTTGAACTGCCAGACCCTCGTTATCGAGTGGCGGTACTTCGGGCGCACGGTGAGGATCGGCCGGAGCCACGTGGAGTAGCACACACCCGAGCCGTCGCTGTGCACGTCGTAGCACGACATGCCGAACTCTCGGTGCTGATGACGCGCGAGGTCCATCTCGCCCATGTGCGGCACTGCGCCGGCGAGCGTCTCGAGGAACGGGGAATCTGCGGCGAACTGGTCGTTCGCGTACGCGAGATAGCTCGCCGTCGGTGCGATGTAGAGGATGCGGGAGTTGCGGGTGCCGGTGGTCTGGCGCACGAAGAAAACGAGATAGTCCTCTTCCATCGTCTCGTCAACGAGAGCATTCACCCGCAGCGCATACACGCCGCTTCGGGTCCCAGCCGGGACGGTCCACGACGTGGTGGGCTGCCATTTGCAGTCGGAGATGTCGTCGTCGTGGAAGTGGATCGCGCCGTACTGATCCACAGCGTGTCGGAAGCTGTACTCGGTGCCATCCCAGTTGAACCCCGTCATGGCGCGCACCGGCATGTTGTGTGTCGTGCCGTGGACGCGGTTCACCGTCACGTCCCAGACACGCGTGATGTCCTTTACGCCAACCGACGTCAGGTTGTTCTCAAACGCCCACGCAGCGAGCATTCCCGGAACGCTGTTCGGGTCGAGCACCCCGCGGGTTATCTCCTCATCGGTGAGCGCGCGTCCGGCAATGCGGGGCCGGTCCAGCTTGCCGTTGAAGTGTGCCGTCGGCACGTGGCGGCCGCCGGCGAGTGTGATGCGGTTGCGCGCTGCGAGGAACGTCGGTATGCCCGCAGTGTCGGGCAGTCCGCGCTGCAACATCTTGGTGGTCTGGTTCTCGTTGCGGCCACCCGGTTCGGTATAGAGAATCCGCGAGCTGTAGCTGCCACGGATTGCCCTGGTCGCGAGGCGGACCGTCATCGACTTGGCATCGAAACTGACCGACGCGAGGTACCACACCGTGGCGGTGAGACCACCGGCGAGCACTACCTCCTCGGCATCGCGATCTGCATGCTTCACGCGGAAGGCGAGTTCACCGGAACCCGTCAGAAACAGGGACCACCCAGCGCCCCGGTCGTCGTCCCACTTGGACATGAGCACCTGCTCGCGCTCGAGGTCCGGCAGGGTCGGCCAGACCAACACCTGCGCGGTGAGGCTCGAGAGCGCGTCAAGTTTCGGCGCTGCATCGATCTCCACGCACGAGCCCGGATAGGTGTCCTGCTTGAAACCCGCGTACGTCCCGTTCGTACCGGATGCCTCGATCTCCTCCTCCTTGAAACCCGGCCCGGCGCCATGGAGGTCGCCGTGTATAAGACGGACGAGTTGAGCGTCGAACGCCGACGCCCCATCCAGGCTCACCATGAACTGCACCGACTCGCCGGGGGCAACGCTCACCTGATCGGCGTACCCCACGATCGGCTTGGGCTCGTACTGCGAGGAGTTGATAACGATTCGACCCATGACTGTTCCCTCCGCTGCTCTGTGCTCTGCCTACGAGCCGAATTCCTGGCGGACGATCCGCAGGCGTTCGAGGAAGATGGCGTGTTCAATCTCCTCGATCGATGTGTAGATCGCCGGGCGCACGAGGATCGGTACGCCCTTCTGGCGACTGTGCTCACCGATCGCCCACTCCTGCGCCGGGGTCACGATGATGACGACGAGACGCAGAAGATGCGGGGTCGGATCGGAGCGCACGAAGTAGAGCACCGCGTCGAGGGCAGCGCTGTGGAGCCCGATCGGGTTACGGCGGTGCTCCTCGATCAGTTCGTCGGTGATCAGCGGCGCAATCCGCTCGCGCCACATGTGGCGCTTGGTCTCCAGCGTGATGGCGTTCTGCTTGGCCAGATCTGTGCGCATGGTTCCCCCCGGGGCGCTCACACCTGTCGCCCTCCCCAAAGGGCAACAATTCGACCCTACATCGCTGCAATCCACCGTGCTTCGGGCCGGTCGGCCCTGATGTCGGCCGCAGAGGCAGCGACCGAATCTCGACCACACCCCGAAAAACGAAAAGGCCCGGGGGATCAACCCCGGGCCTTATTCACATGGAGCGGACGACGAGATTCGAACTCGCGACCCTCACCTTGGCAAGGTGATGCTCTACCAGCTGAGCCACGTCCGCATGGGACGCTCAGGATATCAGCCGTCCCTGCACTTCCGACAAGTCAGGCTCCGCTACCGGGAGCGTGGGCGAAACCGCTGGCCGGGCCCGGTTTCCACGGTGCTCCAGCATGATGCCGGTCAGCCCGACGAGCACGATTGCCCCACCGATCACCTGCAGGAATCCGAGCGACTGCGAGTAGATCATCCACGCCCCGAGCGTGGACAGCACCGGACTCCCGAGGCCCATCAACGATGCCACCCGGATGTCGAGGTGACGCTGGGACCACATCATCATCCCGTGACCGACCAACCCCGGCCCGAGCACCATGAGCACCTCGAGCAGGTACCCCTTCCAGCCGATGTTCACGATCTCGCCCACGCTGCCCGCCATGCCGAGGGTGATCGGTGTCGCCACTACGAACGACACGAAGAACACTGCGGCGAGGATGGAGGTGGCGTCCTCCCCGTCCTGGCGAATGCGCTGCACGAGCACGAAATAGACGGTCCAGAGCACGAGGTTGAACGCCGCCCAGAGGTCTCCCGACAGCGCCGAACCCTCCGTGCTGCCACCGCCGAGCACGAGTGTTGCCACACCGAGCAGTGCCACGCCGCCGAACGCGAACTGGCGCAGGGTGGTCCGTTTCTTGAACACGAAGGGGGCGACGACGAGCAGCAGCGCCGGCTGCATTGCCTGGATCAGCGATGCGTTCACGATGGAGGTCTTCTGGAACGAGGTGAATGCCGCGAGCATCGAGACGGCGAACAACGCACCCGGCAGGAGTGCCCGGCGGATGAGGCGCAGCGAGAGTCCCTTGCCGAAGTAGTAACTCGCACCGATCATCACCGGCTGCGCGAGGGCGAACCTCCAGAACACGATGGTTGCTGCCGACGCGTCGATCCCCCGCACCATGAGGGGGCCGATACCCCAGAACAGCACGGCGATCGTTGCGGCCCCGAGCGCTCGCTGGGTTTCGTCGCCGCCCTGATGCATGCGGTCGTCAGCCGCGCTGGTCAGCAGGTCGCAGGTCGATCCGCAGGGTCAGGACGCCGTCCTCGAGTGACACCTGGGAGTCCGCGATGATCGCGAAGTCCATGAAGTCCTCCTGGGCCTGCTTGAGAAAGCGCTGGCGCTCCTCCCCCGCTACGGGCGGCAGGTTGCGCTTCTTCACGGCTGCAGCGCGCTCACGGAAGCGGGCGATCATTGCGTCGATGTCGAGGGATTCGGCCATGGCGATGGAGGGTACCTAGAGCAGCGGGTCTCGTGATGTGGACGGGGGTTGTTGCCGCGGGCGCTGCGCACCGGGCTGGGGAGCCTGTTGCGGGGCGCGGGTGGCGGGTCGGCCGTCGGACTCGTGCTGATCCCACCACGCGCCGCCTGCTGCGGGGGCCGTTTCACGGCGCTGCTGCGGGGCGCGGGGCGCCAACTGCTCGGGGTACGGGTTGCGGCTCGAGTACAGGTCGCGGCGGGGGGACTGCTGGTCCCGCTCCCCCGGGCCCGGCGCATCGGGGCGGGTCCGGCGCCAGTACGCGTAGGCAAAGTACGCGAGGGACCCACCGAGCAGCACGAGCAACACCACGATGAAGTACACGAGCCTCGTGGAACCCGCATCCCCCACCGAGGAGGACTTCGACGCAGCGGCGGTGACCGGCACCGTGGTGGAACCCTGCAAGAACATCGGCACGAGTCTCGCAGATACCCCCTGCCCCACAGCGGCTACCCACCCGATTCACGCCGGCCATACCGATGAGCGATGCTGTACCCCAATGGACGTCCTCTGGATGATCGTCATCGCCGCCGGCCTCGTGCTCCTTTCCTGGTACGCATTCGCCGCCGAACCCCACTGGGTCTCCAAGGACGGTCAGGCCTTCACGTGCCGCCTGCAGTACCTGAACGCCAACCTGCTGCCCGAGGGCAGATGGCGCGAGGCCAAGGCCTACCTGGACAACGGCTTCCTCGTCGTGAAACCGCGGGGTTCAGCCACCCGACGCCCCCGCACCCCCACACACTTCTCGGTCCTGAAGCAGGGCGAGGACCCGCCGCGGGGCAGGGTCACCTACCTCCTCAACACCGACGCGACAGGGAGCGCTGGGCTGTGCGTCATGCGCATCCCCGCGAAGTCGCGGGCCGTCACCCACGTGGACGCGCTGGTCGGCCGCTGATCAGCGGGCGCCCCGCACCACGCCATCGAGGAATGGTCCGATGGCTGCGCCCACCTGGTCCTTGCTGAGCAGGAACGCGTCGTGCCCGTGGGGCGAGTCGATCTCCACGTAGTCGCACGGCGTCCCCTGGGACACCAGCACCTCACGGATCTCTTTCTGCTGGTACGACGGGTACAAGATGTCGCTCCAGATCCCCATCGACAGCGTCGGTACCCGAACGCGCGACATCGCGGCCTCGACACCGTTGCGATTGCGGCCCACGTCGTGGAGGTCCATCGCCTTGCCGATGACGATGTAGGAGTTCGTGTCGAAGCGCTTGGCGAGCTGGTCGCCGTGGTAGTCGAGATAACGCTCCACCTCGAACCGTTGCCAGAGGTCGAAGCCCGCTTCCGGATGCGGATCGCCCGCGGCGAGCTCCCGGCCGAACTTCTCGGTGAACACGTTGTCGCTGCGGAACGTGACCTGCGCGACCATGCGCGCGATCGAGAGCCCCTCGGCCGGGCCGTCGCCCGGCGCTGCGTCGTAGTAGTCGCCGCCGCGCCACTTCGGGTCGAGTCGGATTGCCCGACGCCCGATGGCCCCCCACGCAATCTGTTGCGCCGTCGCATAGGCACACGTGGCGATCGGCACCAGCGAACGGACACGGTCGGGGAACGTGACCGCCCACTCGAGAGCCTGCATCCCGCCCATCGAGCCCCCGATCACCGAGGCCCACGAGCCGATCCCGAGGTGGTCGGCCAGACGGGCCTGGGCACGCACCATGTCCCTGATCGTCAGTACCGGGAAGCGCGAGCCGTAGGGCTTGCCGTCATCCGGATGCAGCGAGGCCGGTCCGGTTGAACCCTGACAGCCTCCGAGCACGTTGCTGCACACCACGAAGTAGCGGTCCGTGTCGATCGCGCAGCCCGGGCCGATGACACCGTTCCACCAGCCCAGGGTCGGCTGCCCCGCAACCTGGGGTCCCTCCGCGTGCGCGTCGCCGGTCCAGGCGTGGCAGACGAGGATCGCGTTCGACCGCGCGTCGTTCAGCTCGCCCCACGTCTCATAGGCGATCGTGACGCCGCGCAGCTGCCCCCCGCCGTCGAGCGCGATGGTTCGCTCAGCAGGAAGTTGGAAGAACCGACGGTGGCCCACGGGGGTTCCGGGCATCCACGCGCCCGTTACAGGGAGCGGTTCGGATAGCGGCATCGGTTCCTCCTCTGCATCGATCGACGGTACGGGTACGGACGACCCCACGGTGTGGACCGGGCGGAGCAGCGCATTCGTTGCCGAGCCGCTCCGCTCGACCACATCCCAGTTCGGCTGCCGGTAGACCGGTCCTTGCTGGCAGGCACCTTGGGGCGCACCCAGGTTGCCGGATCCGGTTACCCGGATCGCTCGTGATGTCTGACCGAGACGTTACCGGTACCGACCCGCCGTTGGCTAGGACGAGTTTGCCTAGGCTCGTACCGTGCCGCGGTTGAACAAGTTCGATGTCGAGGCACTCCTCGACGACTACGACCGTGACCCGATCGCTGCGCTCTCCCGCGCCCTCGCCAAGGTCCTCGACCGACCGGTCGAGCCGTGGGCCGATCTCATTGCTGCCGCCCCGCTCGGCAGCGAGCGCCGACAGGCCCTGCTCCGCCTCGACCAGGCCACCCTCGACGACCTGCTCCGGGAACTCAACGAGCAGAGGTCTCTCTAGAAGGTGCCGATCACCGGCTGCGCGTGCTGTACACGCTGGTCGAAGCCGGCCTCGTACGGCAAGAACCCGTTGCGGTCCGGCCAGATCAACTGCACGAGATCGAAGGCGTCCCCGCGTCGCCAGGCGATACCGGTCATGAACAACGCGCCCCACTGCTCCACATCAACCTCCGCGAAGACCGCCCGCAGTCCGGAGTCGTACAGACCGGTGATCTCCACCCCGATCGGGATCTGTGTGCCGCCCACGAGGAAGTCGACAACCATGCCGATCAACCCGCTCGCAGCCACGGGCGTGAGGCCGAACACCACGATGTCCGGGAACCCGGCTAGTTCGGCAAGGCCGATCGTGTAGCAGTAGCCAGGCATCGGCGGCTCGGTGTCGGCCCGGGCAGCCACCGGCTCGATCGCATACCCCTTGGTCTCGATCATCCACTCGATCTTCTCGGCGTGGGGGATACGGAAGTCAGGAAGATCGTTCACCGATACCCATTCTGGCGCACGAACGGCCACCCCGGGCAGGTACGTTCGGGGCGATGTACCGGTTCCTCCTCCGGCCGAAGTGGATCGTGCTGCACGTCGTCGTGCTTGCTCTCGCCGTCACGATGGTCAACCTTGCGCTCTGGCAGTTGCGGCGTCTCAACGAGCGGACGGCGTTCAACCGCGAGGTCCGCACACAGCTTGCGATGGCACCCGAGCCGATCGGGAACGTATTGGCTGACGGCTCGCAGGGCCAGGGCCTCGAGTGGAGGCAGGTGAAGGTGACCGGCACCTATGAGCCGGCCGGTCAGGTGCTCATCCGGGACCGCTCGCTGAATGCAACGGCCGGTTTCAACGTGGTTACGCCGCTCCGGCTCGAGGACGGCCGCTTTCTCGCGGTGACCCGTGGGTGGGTGCCGGGCGATACCACTGCCGCGCCGCCCGCTCCCGCCGGCACCGTTTCGCTCACCGGTCGGCTGCGGGCAACCCAGGTCCGGCGTCATTCGTGGGAGAAGCAGGACCCGGCCGAGGGTGTCCTCGAGAAGATGGACCGCGTCGATATCGCCCGCCTTGACCAGCAGGTAGAGGGCGACGCATTGCCGATGTATGTGGACGTCGTGGGCAGCAACCCGATCGACGAGTCGGTTGCGGCAATCCCCGCGCCGGAGCTGTCCAACGGTTCGCACCTGTCGTACACCGTGCAGTGGTTCCTCTTTACGCTCGCTGCGATGGCCGGCTGGGCGCTCGTCGTCCGCAAGCACATCGCCGACGAGCGCAAGGCGAAGCTCAAGGCCGAGCGAGCCGCCTCGGCTGCCCACTGACGAACGCCGCGACACGCTCGGCGATCACCACCGTGGTGAGGTGCGTATTCGCACGGGGAAGGTCGGGCATCACACTGGCGTCGCACACGCGCAGACCCTCATAGCCGATTACCCGGCACTGGGGGTCAAGCACACGCCCGATGGCACAGGTACCGGAGGCGTGCACGTAATCGCCCAGATTCGCGCGGACACCGGCCGGGTCCGTCGGAGGGATTACCGCCAGCCCGAGCGCCCGGAGCGCCGGGTGGCCGAGCAGCCGCTCAAGCTGACGGACACCGCTGAGGAGGCGGCGCTCGTCCACCGGGTCGGCAAGCAGGTTGAAGTCGATGATCGGGTCCCCTAACGGGTCCACGCCCGGGCGGACGCTGCCGGTGGAGCGCACCTCCATGAGCGCCACCATCACGAGTCCGGTGTTCGGCACCGACGGGCCGAGGTTGTCCATCGGCAACAGTTGGAGGTCCGCCGGGGACTCACCGGAGCTCAGCCTCGCCAGGACCGAGATCGGCAGCGCCGCCGGGTCCCACGCAACCTGTGGGTCGAGCGCGATCGACACGGGGAACGCCGCGTGGTCCTTGAGGCCGTCCCCGACACCGGGGGTATCCACCCCGCTGCGCAACAGCAGGACCGGGGAATGGATGGTGCCCGCGCACACGATCACCTCGCCGGCCTCGAACTCTGTGCCGTCCACGAGGCGAACCCCGACGGCCGCGCGACCACGAAACAGGACGCGGTCCACCTCGGCACTCCCGCGGATGTGCAGGTTCGGGCGTTGCCGGGCGGGTTGGAGGTAGCAGTCGTTCGTGGAGACCCGTCTGCCCAGCGCGCTACGGGTTAACGGCACCGCCGATGCCTGTTTGGGCAGTGCTTCGAGCACGGCGCGGCTCACGGGGCCCACCTCGCTCGCGGCCGCCCGGTTGAGCACGAGCGACGTGCGGGCGAACCAGGGGGCGAGCGACGCCCAGTCCCAGCCAGTTGCGCCGAGCCCTGCCCAGCGGTCGTAGTCATCCGGGATACCGGGGATCGCGACCATGGCGTTCACTGCTGACGAACCACCCACTCCGCGCCCTCGCTGGTACTGCACGCGCTCCTGCCCGGGTGTCCGACTGGCCAGCAAACCCGGCCAGCGACGGCCCGGCTCCTCGAGCGCAGAGAAGAAGTTGGCGCCCGAGATCCCGGCAGGAGTGTCATGCACAGCGTGGTCCGGACCGGCCTCGAGGAGCAACACCTGCGTCCCCGGATTCTCGCTGAGTCGCGCCGCAAGGACCGCTCCGGCAGAACCGGCACCGACGATCACGAAGTCGTACATCACTTCGCGCGGCCCGGCGTCAGGAGATATCCGCGAGGTGGGCAGCGTCGTTGTACCGCTCGAGCACCCACTTCGTCGGGTTGACCCGCTCGAACGACGAGATCGATGTGTTGAGCGTGTGCAGCGCGAAGCCGCCCGCTATCGGCAGTCGGAGCAGCGACCGGAACGCCACATCCACCACACCGCCGTGGCAGAACACCACCACGGTCTTGCCGGCGTAGGTGTTCGCCAGCGCGTAGAGCGCGCTCGCCGCCCGGTGGTGGAACGTCGACATCGTCTCGCCGTCCTCGAACACGTTGTGGAATGGATCGTCCCAGTTGAGACCCGCGCCGTACCGCTCGACGTATGCGTCGTACGTCATTCCGTCACAGCTCGGGCCGGGGTCGTGCTCGCCCACACCCGGCTCGATGTGGATCTGCTGGCCCCCTAGGGCGGGAGCAATGATCTCGGCGGTCTCGATCGCCCTCGGGAAGTGACTCGACACGATGACGTCGGGCGAGATGTCGAGACGCCTCATCCAACGATCTCGCAATGCCTCTGCCTGATGCCTGCCGTGCTCGGTGAGACCACGACAGGTCCGGTGGCCGCCGATATACCGCTCTGCGGTGGCCACGGACTCCCCATGACGCACCAGTACGAGGCGCGAACGCGGTGCCGGTTCCTCGACGCTCATGACACCTTCACCGGCGGCTGGTTCTCGACCGAGTTCCAGAAGGCCTCGTCGGGTGTGGCGACGATGCGCGCATACAGGGCCGGCGGGTAGTCGAGGTTCGGCTTGGCCGAATCGGGCTGGGGCTGGCGGACGGGTGCCGCGGGTCGCTCGTACGCCGGCGGTGCGAGGTAGCGCTGCAGGTCGTCGTTGCTGATGCGGGCGAGCTGCTGGACCTCGGGATCGATCCACGCCCGTTCGTCGATGCCGCCACCGGTAGCGATCTCGAGGCACAACCCCTCGGGGCCGGCGAAGTACATCGACTTGCACATGCCGTGGTCGATCGGACCCATCACCACGATGCCCCGGCTGCGGATGCGATCCCGCATCTCGAGCAGCCTGTCGAGCGAGTCGACGTTGAGCGCCACGTGCTGCATCGTCCCGCCAGGCATCGGCCCACCGGCGTTGCCGGCGTGCGTGACCCCGAGTTCGCGCTGGGTGCTGTTCGCCGGGTGCTGGACGAACGCGATGTAGCACTCGGGGCTCAGCTCGACGAAGCCGTGAAAGGTGTCGGGCACACCGTGCATCCAGTAGAGCGCTTTCAGCTCGCCCCCGAGCACGTCGGTGAAAAACTCAATCTGCACCTTGATGTCGGTGGTGCTGATGGCGAGGTGATGAACGCCGTTCGGGTGCAGTGCCATGTGGCGAGGTTAGGCCACGCTCAGCGGGCAGGTGCGGGCGCCGGCGAGGAATCGGCGGGCGCCTGCAGCATTCGGAGAATGCTTGCCAGCTGACGGACCTGAGTCCGGCTGAGGTGATCGAACAGGTGGCGCCGGACACCGTCGACATGCGTGGGTGCCGCCCTCTCGAGGCGGGCGAAGCCCTCGTCGGTGAGCACCACATTGATCACCCGGCGGTCCGAGGCGTCCGGTTCGCGCCGGACCCAGCCCCGACGCACCAGATCCTCCACACGGCGGGTCAGGCCGCTCGCGGACACATGGAGGCGCGTGGCGAGATCGCACATCCGCAGGCGCCTGCCCTCGGCCTCGGACAGGCGGACCATGGTGGCGTACTCCGGCATGGAGATCTGATGCTCCGCCAGCAGTTCGGCCTCGAGGGTTGCAGTCAGGTCCGCAAACGTCTCAACGAGCCCACGCCAGGCCGCCATTTCCTCGTCGTCAAGCCATTCGGTCACGATGACGACTCTAGCAAGAATTTCTTTCCGCAATTGTTGCGTGCACAAGGACTATCCGATTGACTCTGCCCCATCCCCTCCGAAAGGCAGCACCATGTCCGATCTCACCGCCCTCACCGCCGGCACCTGGAACATCGACCCGTCGCACTCCACCGTCGGATTCACGGCACGTCACCTGATGATCACCAAGGTTCACGGAACGTTCAAGACGTTCTCCGGCACGATCACGGTGGGCACCGACCCGCTCAAGTCGTCGGTCGAGGCAACGGTCGAGATGGTGTCCGTCCACACCGGCGACGACGGCCGCGACAATCACCTGCGTACCGGCGACTTCTTCGAGGCTGATCGGTTCCCGACGATGACGCTGAAGAGCACCGGCATCACGGCGAACGGTGGCGAGTACCTGATGGCCGCCGACCTCACGATCAAGGGCGTCACCAAACCCGTCAGCTTCAACCTTGAGTTCGAGGGCGTCAGCAAAGATATGTGGGGCAACACCAAGGCGGGCTTCACCGCGAGCGCTGAGATCAACCGCAAGGACTGGGGCCTGGAGTACAACGCAGTCCTCGAGACCGGCGGTGTCGTGATCGGCGAGAAGATCAAGATCACGCTCGACATCCAGGCCGTCAGGACCTGACCGGCGGGGACGCACTCGGGAGGGGCGCGAGCCCCGCACCGTTGCGCTCACAGGGCCGACGCCGCGAGTCGCGCCGGTCAACTCCGCTCAATGCGATGGGCCCCCACCGGAATACCGGTGGGGGCCCACTTTTGGTCCTGTACGTGGAGCTGAGGGGAATTGAACCCCTGACCTCTTCATTGCGAACGAAGCGCTCTGCCAACTGAGCTACAGCCCCGT